>Ga0206975_1011_pt1 | contig 62545 bp, 55 predicted proteins | sample Alteio_BWOrgHeat_81_FD_152919 | JGI IMG/M metagenome (GOLD analysis project Ga0206975, IMG submission 152919) | Enriched cells from forest soil in Barre Woods Harvard Forest LTER site, Petersham, Massachusetts, United States -... | ecosystem: Environmental > Terrestrial > Soil > Temperate forest >... | reverse complement strand
TTTTTTTTGTAAATACGCAGGCGAATAGAGTCGTGCTCGGTAATGGGCAAAGTTTTCTGGATCTGATTCTTCAGGTTCATCAGGAGCAGATTGAGGCCCAGTTGCATCAAGATTTGCCCTTTGAAAGATTAGTAGATGACTTGGGTATTGAGCGTGACACCTCTCGGCATCCTGTTTTTCAAGTAATGTTTTCCGTGCAAAATTTTGGAGGTTATCACCGTGATTATCCAAATCAAAAAAGCTTTTTGAAGCCTTATAATTTGGAGAATGCGTATGAGGTGGAGAAGTTTGATATGTCTATTTTGATGGATGACGGGCAGGAAGAGCTCGCTGTGCAGATTAGTTACGCGACAAGTTTATTTAAAAAAGAGACAATTACGCGTTTCATTCAGCACTATACCCGGTTGCTTGATTATTTGATTCAAGTGCCTGGTGAACCCTATAATAAGTGGTGTTTACTTGATAGTGGGGAATACGATACCGTTGTTTCTGCCTGGAATAAAACGGATAGGAACTTTCCTGGAACCAAGGGGATACATCAGTTGTTTGAAAAGCAGGTAGGGAGGACGCCTGATTCGATTGCCTTGGTTTGCCAAAATAAGAGATTGACGTATCAGGAACTCAATGAAAGAAGCAATCAATTGGCAGCGCATTTACAAATACAATATCGGTCGCTGACCGAACAGGATATATTGCCAGATACGTTGATTGCTTTGTGTCTGGACCGGAGTCTGGAAATGGTCATTGGAATACTGGCCATTTTAAAGGCAGGCGCGGCGTACGTACCCATGGATCCATCGTATCCCCAAGAAAGGATTGATTACATCCTGCAAGATACAAAAGCAGAGTTAGTGTTGAGCCAACGAAGTCTCCCTGAAAGCAATCTGGTTAAGCTACCTTTAGATAAACTAATCTATATCGATTTAACTGAAAATTTATATGATCAGAAAGACACCTCAAATCTTTCTCTCCCCTGCAAGTCAACTGATCTGGCTTATGTCATTTATACTTCCGGAACCACCGGTAAGCCCAAAGGGGTAATGATTGAGCACCGAGCTTTTGCGCAGTTTATTTACAACTTCAATGAGTATCTGTCTGAAAAAAAGAATTGCAATAAAGGCAATGTCTTGAGCCTGACAAACTATGTATTCGACATTTTTGGATTGGAATACGCACTTCCCCTTATTACTGGTAATAAAGTCACACTCACAACTGTTGAAAATGTAACCGAGGCAGAGCTTGCTGATCATCAAATTATTCAGCAAACACCGAGTAGTATGTTACATTTTTGCAACAACTTCCCCAATAGCCTGTCCGGAATTATTTGCTTGGTGGGTGGAGAGGCGCTTTCTCCATTTGTGGCAAGCAAGTTAATGAAGACCTTTAATAAAGTGATAAATGTATATGGGCCTGCTGAAACTACCATCTGGAGTTCCGGGTATGAAATAATTGATCCGGAAAAACCCCTCATCGGAAAGCCTTTATTCAATGAGCAGATTTATATCCTGGATCGGTATAATCTCCCTGTTCCCACCGGAATAATAGGGGAATTACACATTGGAGGGGCTGGATTGGCAAGAGGCTATCTACATCTATCCCGATTAACGTCGGAGCGGTTTATGCCCAACCCTTTTGCGAACAAAGTACAACAAAGTAAGGGGTATACGAGATTATATAAGACAGGAGATCTGGCCAGATGGTTGCCTGATGGTAATATAGAATTCATTGGACGAAACGATGGCCAGGTAAAGATCAGTGGATACCGGATAGAATTGGGTGAAATAGAAAGCGTTTTGGCTGGAATTAAAGGAATTGTACAAGCTTGCGTTTTGGCTAAAGAAAGAAGAAGTCCTGCTGGAAATTCCAATTATTTGGTGGCCTACTATGTGCCTGCCGATCCTGCATTGACAGAAGCGAGCATTCGTGAAAAATTATCATTCGTTCTCCCTCAGTATATGATGCCGGCTGCACTCATTGAAATGGAATCTTTTCCATTGACGATTAACGGTAAGTTAGATAAACGGGCTTTGCCTGATTCTGAATTTGTCACTTCAGCTCCAGTATATGTTGTTCCCACTACGGCCATGGAGTCTGCGGCATGTAAAATCTGGCAGGAAGTGCTTGGAGTGGAGCGAATTGGAATAAATGATGATTTCTTTAAGATTGGTGGTAACTCCATTATGGCCATTCAGGTGGCCCATAAGATGAGTAAATTACTAGCCAAGAATGTTAGGGTAGCGGATATTTTCAGACTTAAATCGATTGACCGGATGCTAAATTCCCTGCAACATTATTTGGATCTTGTTAACCTCTATCAGGCTGGTTACAATGCAACATTCTCCGATTTAGTTTTTATCCACCCAGGGGGAAGTGGATCGGAGGTTTATCAAAATATATCGGAAAAAATTAGCACCAGGTGCAACTGCATTGGAATAGATAATTACAATATACATAATAAGGAGAAAATGGATTCTTTGCGGGATCTGGCCATATATTATCTCGAAAAGCTTGAACAAAAGTATGGAATAAAGGATCCAGTTCATTTATTTGGCTGGTCTTTGGGAGGAACCATCGCTTTAGAGATGGCTGCAATTCTTGAAAGACGAGGGTTCAATAATATCCACGTGACTCTGTTGGATACATTGGTTCAGGATGAATACATGATGAATTTTATTAACAGAAAGTATGTGGAAGATGCGATGTTTCAGGCTCAAGAAGAGGTCAAGATTTTCGCTGATAGCAAGGATGTGGTCTATGAACAAAAGGTGAACTTGGCGCTTGGAGCGGAGATTGAGATTATGAGGACAAGGATGAGTTCCCGCTTGATTCATACTCAGGTTACCTTGTTTAAGGCGACGCATGTTGATATGTTCAAAGTTCTCGAGGATTCAAGCACAAAAAATGAGTATGTCAAGATGTTAAAAGCCAATAATCTGGAATTAGTTGCTGATAACGTGGACGTAATCGATTTGGACTGTTTCCACCAAAATATTCTTGAGACGAATAGTGAAACAATTAGTAACTACGTTCTTTCAGTACTCAATAGGAAAAGCATGGTTGGAAAAGTATTGCATGAAGTTGGGTAAGGTATGGTAATAGCGTTTGCTGAATAATGAGTTACTAATTTAATATTTGAATCGTGTTATTTAAAAAAGGGGAGTTAAAACATTTATGGCCATTCTATTTATATATATTGGTCTATGGCGTATCTACTATGATACTGCCATTCTTTGTGCTTTATTTTCTGAACTTGGGATTTTCTTATTTTCAGGTAGCCGTTATTACGGCAGCACAAGGGTTTTCGATGTTTCTGTTTGAAATTCCAACCGGTGGGTTCGCAGACGGATTTAGTCGAAAGTATTCCGTTGCTTTGGGTTTTGGTATTGTGGCAATAGCTGTAACATTGATTCCTTTTACTCATAATTTTTACCTGATTACATTCTTGTGGGCGCTTACGGGAGTAGGTATGACATTTTCGTCTGGAGCAGAGGAAGCATTAGTTATCGCTAATCTTAACAAAGCTAACCGAATGGATTTGCACCATGAGTATTTCATTAAATTCAATAGTTTCAATGCACTGGGTTCAATCTTCGCGCCTATCATCGGTGCGATTTTGGTTAAAAACCATTCCATCAGTATTCTCTGGTATGTGTTTGGATTGGGTTTTTTCCTGAATGCCGTGATTGTTTTACTTTTTGCCAAAGAGCATTTCGAACCTCAAAAAATAAAGGCTATTGCTTTAATTAAAAAATCCTATCACAATAGCAAGATGGGAATTGCATTCACCATTCGGCATAAAGTCATATTTCTTTCTATTCTGGCCGGAGTATTCATAGATCTGATGATGGTAGGAAATATTGGTATGCAACCGCTTCTGGTAAGTTTGGGAATGAAGGAGCATCAATTGGGCTATTTGTACTCTATCTCAGCAGCGGTTGGAATTGGCATGTCTTTCCTGTCCAGACGTTTTGTTAGGTATAAACCTAAAAATGTAATGTCTGTAGTGGTTTTTATGGTGATGGTATTGCTGTTGTGCTTACTCTTCGTCCATCCACCTTATTTTTATCTGGCATGCCTTATTTTTATTCTGCGAGGGGGCTTGTTTAGCTTGGGAATGCCTTTGTTTTACCCTTACCTCCATCGGTTTATTCCTGAGAAAATCCGGGCGACGACGATGTCTGCTAAAAGCATGGCAGATCAGGCAGCAACCTCCATTGGTTATATAGGAGCAGGTGCCTTGATAGATTTGTTCGGACCACAAAAAGTCCTCGCCCTGGGAGGCTTGTTTGGCATTGTTGTCATCGTGCTGTACCAAAAAATAAAAGATTGAATGAATGAATCCACGCCACAGTTTGGGTGATTTAAAAAACAATTTCTACATGATAAACGTCTTTGAATTCATATTTACAAATGAAATACGTATGAGAAAAATTATTTCCTTCTTATTTGTGATCTTGTCTGTCACAACCTATGCACAAACTCAGATCTCAGGGGTAGTTACCGACTCGTTGGGAGTGCCCATTCCGTTTGTGACTGTTGGGTTATTATCGTTGCCGGATAGTGCCGTAGTGAAAGGGACCATAACCGATGAGTCGGGCAAATTTTCAATGGAACAACGTGCCTTTGGTAAATACATTTTAAAATCCTATGTGGTCGATTATATGGTCAAACTGACCGAAGCCTTTGTGATTGATTCCACAACCCAAAGAAATTTGCAAATTGATTTGAGATTAAAAGCTGCACCTAAGACGCTTAAGGAAGTGTCGGTTTATGCGACAAAGAAGATATTCGAATCTCAAAATGGGAATATCATTGTGAATGTCGAGAACTCCCCCTTGGCCAAGGGGAATACAGTATACGATTTGCTGATTAAATTGCCTGGTGTTACTGTGGACGAAGATAAAATTATGATTCTGGGGAAAACCGGAGTGATAGTAATGATTGACGAGAGAGCTCAGGTATTGTCGGGTAATGCATTGATCAATTTACTGAAAAGCATGAATGCAGATCTGATTGAATCAATTGAAGTGCTGAAGAATCCTCCCGTGAAATATGATGCATCCGGCACGTCGGGAATGATTAATATCAAAAGCAAGAAAGTGACGATTACCGGACTTACCGGTACGGTATTCACATCTGCTTCTCAAGGGTTTTACGGACGGATTATGTCGGGCGGATCTCTGAATTACAAGTCAAGAAAACTTGTTTTTTATTCGAACCTAAGCGGTGAATATGGTGATTACGGATCACAGCAATCGTTCAATAAAAAGTTTGCCTCTGATACAGGCATAACGAATATGAAGAATAATACTGGAAATGTTGCTCTTAACCAAACCCTGAATTACAAAGCTGGTCTCGACTGGATGCCTTCAGGTACTGATATTTTGGGGATTAAAATTGAAGGAAGCACAGGTAACAATACTTCAAACAGCAATGGTGCAAACACCATTTCAGGATATAACTCTTTGGGATTTGAGCAGATGGCCGTGGCTATCAGGCAGCCCGATGTCTGGAACTCGAATAATTTTGATGCGAATTATGAGCGTAAGCTGGATACACTGGGGTCGTCATTGGCAATTATTGCGGATTACACCACTCTTACTGAAACACTTTCAAGCACGAATTCGAATGTATTTTATGATCCGAACGGGGTGCAAGTCTTAACTCCCAATAATTACCGAAGCAACAATGCAAACGTTTCCAATGTTTTGTCAGGTCGGGCAGATATTGTGAAAGTTATAGATAGTCTGTCTTCTTTTCAGGGAGGACTTAAAGTAGCTTCGGTTAAAACAACGAATGATTATTTATTTGAAAGGGATTATCTAAACAATAACGCCTATGTAAAAGATCCAAGCATATCGAATACTTTTCAATACCAGGAAGTGACTTACGCGGGATACGTAAATTATCTCCGCACGATTAAGAAACTAAGTATGCAGCTTGGAGCACGTGTGGAAAAAACATTGCTAACAGATGAAAGTGAAGTAGGGACCTATAATCTGAACAGGAGTTATTTGCAATTGTTTCCAAATTTGTCTTTAAGTTATAAGAAAGATGATGATAATGAGTTTCAACTGAATTTATTGCGGAGAACAAACCGTCCCAATTTTTCGGACTTGAACCCCTTTATGCTGTTTCTGGATCAATATTCTTATCAGCAGGGTAATCCTTTTTTGCTTCCTGATTACACCAGCAGAGGGGAATTGACCTACAATTACAAAGGCATGTTTTCTGCATCGGTGGCTTATTCCTATACACAGGATGTCATGCTTCAATATTTCATTCAGGATGATGCAACAAAGACCACCATTCAAACCATTAAAAATATGAAGTCTAGCAATGCGATAGAATACTCCATGTTTTATCAGAGACCAATAACTAAAATATGGGACATAAACTTAAGTGCTGCCTTTTCTTATTTGAGTTACCAAGGTGACATTTCGGGTAGCAATTTTAACCAAACAGGAATAAGCTATTATGGTAATCTTTCAAATATTGTTATTCTTGGTAAAAATTTAAAGCTTGAAATCAATGGTATTTACGTCGGTCCTAATATTTATGGTGTTGTTCAACTGGAACCCAAGTGGATGGCTTCCGCTGCCCTAAAAATGTCTCTCTTCAAAAAGCACCTGGACCTGACTTTAGGTATGGATGATGTTTTCGATACGTTTATTAGCCGAGTGGATACCAGGTACGAAAATCAGGACTGGTCTTCTGTTAAAAGTTATGACACCAGGCGGTTTAAGGTGTCTCTCAATTATAAATTCGGCAAAATCAGGGTCTCTGAGCACCGGATAAATGCCAGTAATGAAGAGGAAAAAGGACGTTTGAATCACTGAACAGGAGCATGGAAACTACGTAATCAAACGAGCTATAATGAAAGTGCATTTGACCGATTTAGTTTACTAATTGTGGTATGCAAAACAAAGCCATTTTATGAAAACACCTTTATTTTATCTCAAACCTAATTTGGTTTTTGAACCCTTGATTGACCGCTGGTATGCGTGGCCGCACCTCATCTCTCCGGCTACTTCAGCAATGAATGTCTCTGGGAGGCATTTGAAAATTATGAACTCTTATGTGCAATCGCCTCATATACATGAAGCAGCAGTTAAAAACCCCAAAATGCGTGGAGGCCCCTTTATGGATTATGATCGACCGCGTGGGGAAGAAGTCAAACAACTAAGAGATATAACGGTCAAGAAAAAGGCGAATATCCTTGCATTTTCCGCAGCAGTGAAGGAACTCAACCAGATGCTAAATACGCTAGCAGACGGGTATTCTCTAGAGCCATTATACGAAAAAATTCCTGATATCCTGAAAGGATATGTAGAATTGGTGTATGACCTGAATAGCAATGCTTCCTTCCGTTTTTTTGAGGCGTTGTTGTATGAAAGTGAGTTTTATGATAAAGGGTCTCAAAGTATCTCCTTCTGGCTTACAAATAATGATGAGAGAGCATTTTGCCTAAGTACTCCCAGACTAGATGAATCTCATGTCCTGCATCTGGAAATCCCCTTTGATCATCCGGGGATTGATATGTTAAGCCAAATGAAGCGCCAACCTGGTAGTATAGACGAAATCGCAAACCTCCTTGGAGTGAAGACCAATCAACGAGAACTCTTTGATTCGTTTTTTACCAAACAACCTCATCCGGAATATAAAAAATACGATGGGGATAAAGTCAGGATGCGGTATTTCGGACATGCCTGCATTCTCATTGAAACGAGGGACCTGAGTATTCTTGTTGACCCACTTATCAGCTATTATGGTTATGACTCTAGTGTAGTGCATTTTTCGGACGTGGACCTTCCTGATCAGATTGATTATGTGTTGATTACGCATAATCATCAGGACCATATTCTTTTTGAATCATTATTGTCACTTAGACATAAGATAAAGCACATTGTGGTTCCGCGTACAACGAGTGGAGCGCTTCAGGACCCGAATCTGAAACTGATGTTCCAGTACATTGGATTCAATAATGTCATTGAAATTGATGAAATGGAAAAAATCAAGTTTGCCAATTGTTGTATAACAGGTTTGCCGTTTACAGGAGAGCATAGCGACCTGAATATCCTGGCGAAGTCTTGTTTTCATGTGGATATTGATAAATTTACGTTTCTCTTCATAGCCGATTCCAGAGTTATAGACCCCAATCTATACAAACACATTCACCGAATCATAGGAGATGTAGATGTCATTTTTCTAGGTATGGAGTGCGATGGAGCTCCTTTGTCGTGGCTTTACGGTCCCTTATTGAGTGAAAATATGCAACGAGAGAAAGACCAGTCCAGACGACTTTCTGGGTCTGATTGCAAAAAAGGAATGGATTTGATTGATATTTTCAACCCGTCAGAGGCTTATGTATATGCGATGGGACAAGAGCCCTGGTTGGAGTTCATTAGCAGCATCAAATACTCACCCGATTCCAATCCAATTGTCCAATCAAACAGATTAGTTGATGAGTGCGGAAAAAGAGGAATTGTGGCTGAGAGACTATTTGGCGAAAAGGAATTGTTGTATGAACACGATGTGGTGCTTGAGAATAAGGTAAAAACAGACGAGAATGATCGCTCTCGCTCTGTTTTCGCCCTGAAGTAGATTTCTACCCACGCCGCCTGCGCTGATCACTTCAGGGCCATGAAGCGAAAGGCCATAGACAAAAAGCAAAAAAGCCATGAGATTTCTCTCTTGGCTTTCTGCTTCATGGTAGCGGGATCGGGAGTTGAACCCGAGTCCGCCGCAGCGGATATGAATCCGACACCCTTTCGAATCAAACTACCTGAGTAATGGGAATTAAAAAAGGCTTCCTGGAAGGGAAGCCTTTCGTAGCGGAAGGGGGAGTCGAACCCCCGACCTCAGGGTTATGAATCCTGCGCTCTAACCATCTGAGCTACCCCGCCATAAGTTTAATTAAGGGTGGCAAATATAGCATTTTAGTTTTATAGAAAGAAAGATGCGCATAATTGTATGAAAATGTTCTTTGTTGTTTATGTAAATGCTCTAATAATGAGTAAGTTAGCTTAAAGTGTAAAAAATAAGGCCACCGCCGCAAAAGCCATCAGCAGGAGGGCGCACCATCCTAGAATGTTCGACATTCTTGAATTGGTATGTTCACCCATGATGGCTTTGTTGTTACAGATATGCAGGAGCATGGCAATGAGTACAGGGGCTGTCACACCATAGGCCACTGCTGTAAACAGGAGGGCTTTTACCGGATCAATACCCAGTAAGTTGATTGCAAAGCCAATCAGAATAGAGAGGGTGATGATGAGATAAAAGCCCTTTGCTTCATGCCACTTTTTATTGAGACCCTCTTTCCAACCCATTGTTTCGGCAAGAATATAGGCGGCTGCACCCGCCAGAACAGGTATGGCTAAAAAGCCCGTTCCGATCACTCCTGCAGCAAATAACAAATAAGCGAATTTGCCTGCAAGGGGTTTCAGCGCAGAAGCCGCATCCTGCACGGTATTGATGTTTTTAACCCCTGCACTAAATAAAACAGTGCCGGCGGTGAGGATAATGAAATACATGACGAGATTGGAGAAGAACATCCCGACATTCACATCGAACCGCATGCCTTTCAAATCGGTAGTGCCCAATTTGGCATTTTGATTATGACTCTCCCTGTCTTCCTTTTCCATCGATGCCTGCCAGAAGAAGAGGTAGGGGGAGATGGTTGTACCTAAAATACCCACCAGGATAGCGAGGTAGTTTTTATTCATTGAAAAGGTAGGGATCAGAGATGCTTTCAGAACAGCCCATCCGTCCTGGGTAACGAGAAAAGGTACCACCAGGTATACCAGCAAAATGAGACAAAGCCATTTCAATACGGCTGCTATTTTTTTATAGGGAAAATAAATGAGCGTGACCACGAGGAAGAACACGAGAAAAAAGGCAAACACGTTCGGATGTATGGCAGGTACAAGCAAATTGGCCACAGCCCCCATACCGGCAATGTCTGCCGCAATGTTCAGGATAATGGCTGGCAGCGTAATGCCGATCATCAAATAGAGGATGAAGCGGGAATAGTGTTTTTTGAGTGTATGGGTCAGTCCGTTAAAGGTTACAATCCCTATCCTGGCGCACATTCCTTGAACCGAAGCCATCAGCGGAAACGTGATGAGGGCTGTCCACAAGGTAGCAAGGCCAAAGGACGCTCCGGCCTGAGAATAAGTGGCTATGCCGGATGGGTCGTCGTCGCTGGCGCCTGTAACAAGACCTGGACCAAGGGACTTCCATAATTTTAAAAGTCGTTGTCTGAAGGGTTGTTTCATTTTGCGGACGTCCGGTTAGTAGGGATGATTGTTGGGTAAAGATACGTTTTAAGGAATGGTGTCCACTATTTCACTTGTTTGTTGTAAACCAATGGAGTGTGAGGAAATTTCCAGGGTGTCATTAATACCTGGAATGTTGGCGTCCCATCCGTAAACTTCTTTTATTTTGCCGCGCAGTCCTTCTGCTCCATCTTTTTCTCCATGGACAATCACTATTTTTTGGGGAGGCCGATCGAGTTTGTTTAGCCAACGGATAAGTTCTCCCTGGTCGGCATGCGCCGAGAGGCCTTCCACGCAATTTACTTTGGCTTTGACTGGATACCATTTGCCAAAAAGTTTTATTTCTGCTACCCCTTCCAGCAGTGATCTGCCCCGGGTGCCTTCGGCCTGATATCCGGCAAGAATAATCTGGGTGGCCGTATTGCCGATATAATGTTGAAAATAGGTCAGTACCCGTCCTCCGGATGCCATGCCACTTCCTGCAATAATAATCTTGGGTTTGGGATTAAGTGCGAGTTTCTGGGTATCCTTCATTGTTTCCACAAGCTGTATGTCCTTGCACATCTCTGTGCAATCTTCAGCCGAAAGTTTATGCCATTCGGGAAAACGATGAAAGATATCCAGGACATGGCCTCCCATCGGACTGTCCATATATACAGGAAGCTCAGGGATCAGGTGTTTTTTGCGCAGCTGCCATAGCATAAACATGAGTGTCTGTGTACGCTCTACGGCAAAGCTGGGAATGAGAATGGTTCCCCGTTTCCCGGCAGCTTCATTAATCAGGTTCATCAGTTCCGTTTCGGGATGGTCGGGATGAAGTCGGTTACCGTAAGTGGATTCGATGAAAAGTACATCAGCATGTGTGGGCTTTTCTGCCGGAAAAAGTAACAGGTCATTTTCCCTTCCGATATCTCCCGAAAACACCAATAGTTTGTTGCTTATTTTCAGTTCGATAAAAGAGGCTCCAAGGATATGTCCGTTATACCGGAACCTGGCTGAAATATTATCCGAAATGGGAAGCCAATCGTTTAATGGCTGTGTAACAAACAAGGTTTCTGCTTTGCGGGCGTCTTCCACCGTATACAATGGTTGAGCCGGAGTATGCTTGGTGAATTTTTCAGCATTGGCGCGCATGGCATCTTCTTCCTGTATCCGGGCGCTGTCCTCGAGAATTACCCTCGCAATTTCAAGGGTAGGAGCAGTCCCGATGATTTTACCTTTGAATCCGTCTTTTACCAGGCGGGGCAGATAACCGGTATGATCGAGGTGTCCATGGGTGAGCAGCACGGTATCGATTTCTGAAACGGTAATGGGTAGCGCACTCCAATTGAGTAGCCGGAGCGCTTTCAATCCCTGGAACATGCCACAGTCCACCATGATTTTTTTTCCATAGGCAGATATAACATATTTAGAGCCGGTTACTGTGCCTGCCGCGCCCAGAAATTGAATGTGGATGGCTGAGTCTTGTTGTGTCATGTAGGTTTAAATTAATTCTGTTTCTTTCAGGTGAATTGCTTCGCGGCTTAAATAGCGACCTTTTCTTCACAGAGAATCCTAGCCTCTTGTTGTATTGTCTCTATCCGGTTAGGGGAGATACCTGCATCGAGCAACAGTTGTTTGTTGTCACGGATTTCGCGGCATAGAATTACTTTGTTGTCGAGCAGCTGTTGTTTTTCAGTATGCGAGAGGGAGATCAGGCAGGTAAGGGGGTATAAACCAGCCTGGTCTATCTGGTAACGAAGGCTCCCGTTTTCCGGGAAATTCCAACCTACCAGGTGAAGTCCCATGCACAGACCATATTGAATAGCATCTTCGGAGAATTTGGTGTTGGTCACTACCCAACCCTGGCTGAAAGGAACCGTGTTGTCTGTTGAATCGGCCTGTCCTTTTTGAACATCGGCAAAACGAGCCTGGATGTAGAGCGGAATTTTAACATCGCAGATAATCCTCGTGCTGTTGTGGTATTTGCATTCAATCATCAGTCGTTCTGCTCCTTTTTCAGCCACCACATCTACCTCGTGGTTAACACAGTGCCCTTTCAAAATCACATCCACTTGTACCTGGAAGCCATGATATTTCAATATTTCAGCAACATATCTTTCAAAGGGAAAGCCTGAAGGCCCCAACTCCATAATAGCCTGCTTTAGTTTGTATCTGGATGCCACATGTTTGGAGTGGTCTTTAAGTATATCGAAAGCGAGGCGATAGATTTTGCTGGTTGGAATGCCGTTATATAATTGTTTTTGAACATCATCAATAACCGATTGAATGGCGGCGTCACTCGCTCCGGAGCGCTGAAGCGATTTGTGCAGCTTGCTTGCCGAAAAAGGAGTCCTCGTACCGGAGGCTTTTAGGATAGAAATGATTGGTGCATCCATGTGATGAATGATTTCAGGGAAGAAGTCGTTTTGTGTAAAAATGCCAGGATCAACTTCTATGACAATATTAAAGGAAGGCAAATATGCAAAGGCTGACAGGGGTCAGATGGGCTCCTGATTTGTATCAGGGCTCGTTGCTTTTCCAGGATTTATGACAGCAATCAGTAGTGCGCTTGACAGGGATCATGATATATATATCGTTTTAGTGATCTATTTGCAGGGTAATTTTTATTTGACCGGATCACTTTAACAATACTACACCTCCATGCCATGAAGAAAATACTCGTCCCAACCGATTTTTCACAAAATGCCGGAAATGCCCTGGAATTTGCAATTGCCCTCGCGCAAAAAGAACATGCTGAAATACAACTGGTGCATGCTTGTCAGGTACTGATGACCACCCCCGGAATACCTGCATCCGATGTGATGCAAGCCATCCAAGGTTCGGTTAAAAAAGCAGAAAAGCAATTGCTTGAATGGAGCGCCAATATCAGGAAGAAGAACAAAGTCAACTGTACTGTTTGTTGTAAAGACGAGCTGGTCGTAGACTTTATCTGCGAACGGATACGAAAGTGGAAACCCGACCTGGTGGTGATGGGAAGCAAAGGGGCTACGGGCACCAAAGCCATTATCCTGGGAAGTAACGCCGAAAGAGTCATTCAACGTGCCACCTGCCCGGTGCTGATGGTGCCGGAGAAAGCTTCATTCGGCGGACTTAAAAAGATTACTTATGCAACCGATTTTCATGAGCCCGACATGGCCGGATTCGATAAGTTGCTGGACTTAGCGGAGGATTTCAATTCCAAGATTGATATTGTGCATATTGCCGTCACCGAGATATTTCAGAATAAATTGAAGCTGAACAAGTTTATGGAAGGTATGAGCCGTAAGCTTATTTACCGGAATTTCAGTTGCGGTCTGCTGCACGGCAAAGACATGTGTAAAACACTGGAAGAACACCTGGCCGAAAACAAATCCGATCTGCTGGTCATGTCCATGCATAAAGGTGGAATGCTTAAACGCCTTTTCGGAAACAGCTTGACCAAACGGATGACTTTTCATACCCACGTTCCGCTCTTGGTTATTAACGGTAAGGGGAAATAATTTTTTTCTATTTGTTTCTGTCCCGGCACATCAATCAGATTTGATGTGCTGTTTTTATGCGCTGTATTTTTCATGAAAGGAAGGAAGTGATCCTTACTCATACCGCAACGCATCAATCGGATTGAGCGCAGCTGCTTTCCGGGCGGGATACCAGCCGAAAAACAAGCCAACGGCGGTGGAAAAGATAAAAGAAAGCAGGATAGAGAAAAGCGATATCTCGATGGGCCATCCCCCGAAATAGGATACTCCTTCGGAGATTAGTATCCCAAAAGCAATTCCAATCAGCCCTCCGAGGAAGCTGATAAAGATCGATTCAATCATAAATTGTAGTAGCACATCTCTCCCTTTGGCTCCCACAGCCAGCCGGATTCCTATTTCCCGGGTGCGCTCGGTAACAGATACCAGCATGATATTCATGATTCCGATCCCACCCACCAGCAGAGCTATGCTCGCAATACTCCCTAACAGGATGGTAAGCACCTTTGAAATGGAACCGAAAATATTACCGATGTCGGCCTGGGTACGTACGGTGAAATCATCGTCGTCATTGGCGGCGAGCTTGTGGCGCTGACGCAGGAGTTTGCGGATTTCATCCACGGCATCGTCCACTAGCTTTTCGTCGGCTGCAGAGGCCAGGATGCTGTTTACATTGAGTGTAGTGATCATCCGCTTTTGAACGGTCAGGAAGGGAGCCAAGATTACGTCATCCTGATCCTGTCCAAAGCTGTTCTGACCTTTCTGCTCCAGGATACCGATTATTTTAAATGGGATGTTGTTGATACGAAGGCTTTGCCCGATTGGACGAGAACCTGTTCCATAAAGGTTATTCACCACTGTTTGCCCCAGGATACATACCTTGGCTGCCGAATGCTGTTCCTGGGCAGAGAAATATGCACCATCCACCACACTCACATTACGTACTGTAAAATAATCATTCAATCCGCCAATAACCATTGTGCGCCAGTTCTGAGAACCGGCCACAATCTGAGAGGCTTTGTTGACAACAGGGGTCACAGCCGTTACCAACTGGCACCTATCGGCAATGGCATCGGCGTCTTCCTTGCGGATACTTTGCCCAGAGCCGGCTTCCATCCGTACACCCCCTGCGGTGATAGCACCGGGGAAAATCATGATCGTGTTGGTACCGAGGCTAGCTACAGAAGCTTGTATGTTTTTTCTCGACCCTTCTCCGATAGCCAGCATGGCAATGACCGAACCCACTCCGATAATGATACCAAGCATGGTCAAGAACGTCCGCAGCTTATTCTTGCTGAGCGACCGATAGGCCACCTTTAAGAGATTGAAGATGTTCATTTTTTAACTGCTTCGGTTTCGTTGGATGGGTAATTCTTAATTGCTTCGCTGGCGATCGTCCGGTTCGTCACCGGAAGATTGGAAATGATTTTTCCGTCTTTGAATATCACATTGCTCAGTGCGCAGGCTGCAATATCCGGTTCGTGCGTGACCATAACAATGGTGATGCCTTTATCGTTCAGGCGTTGAAAGATCTCCATGATCTCGTAGCTTGTCCTGGAGTCCAGATTGCCTGTTGGCTCGTCGGCCATGATCACCACCGGTTCATTGACAAGGGCACGCGCTATGGCCACCCGTTGCTGCTGCCCTCCGGATAACTGATTGGGAAGGTGGTCGGCCCTTTCAGCCAGTCCTACTGACTTTAATGCGTTGCGGGCACGTTCGTTCCGTTCTTTGGCATTTACGCTGTTGTTATATAATAGGGGTAGTTCTACATTTTCGATGGCTGAAGTACGTGCCAGGATATTGAAGGATTGAAAGATAAATCCGATCTTCCGGTTGCGCAATTCAGCGAGCTGATTTTTATTCATCTGCCTGACATCTACTCCATCCAGCAGGTACTTACCACTGGTAGGGAGATCCAGGCAACCGAGGATACTCATAAAGGTGGACTTCCCCGAACCGCTCGCTCCCATAATGGCTACAAAGTCGCCTTTGCGGATGTCGAGCGATACGCTTTGCAAGGCATGTACCTGCATGTCGCCCATCGTATAGGTACGGCAAAGGTCGGTGACGGAAATAAGCGCTGTTTGTTCGGCCATGTTAGCGTGTTCTTCCTCCAGTCATTTTGGGCATGAAAGGGTTACTTGTCTTTTGAGTCGTCACCTGTACTTTGTTTATACCGCTCACCACTTCTTCTCCTTCTTTCAAATTAGCTTCTATTTCGGTAAAGGTACCATCGGTCAAACGGGTGGTGACCTTCACCGGAAAGATATCCGAGCCTCGTTTTACCCATACATAACCCGAGCCGCTGGTTGTGGTGGGTAAGATCATCCCTTTGGGAAGAGAGGCAGACGCGGTGAGTTGATTGATAAAATACAGGCGAAGTGAATCGGGTATGCCTTTTGCCGCGCTGAGGTATTCCTCCGGAGGAGTGAAATGGAGTGTGTTGGATGGCACACGCAACACATTTTTACTCGATTTGACTTGTACATTGATATTGGCTGTCATGCCCGGCATCAGCTTCAGTCCGGGATTGGGAACGTTGACGATGACGATGTAATTGACCACGTTTTGGATCATCACCGGGTTTAACCTCACTTGCAGTACGGTACCCTGAAAAGTTGTATCCGGGTATGCATCCACAGTGAAAATAACGGACTCACCTTCTTTTACCTGTCCGATATCCGCTTCCGCCACATTGGCCTGCACCTGCATCTTGGTGAGGTCGTTCGCTATCAAAAAGAGGGTAGGGGTATTGAAGCTGGCAATTACGGTTTGACCCACATCCACATTCCGGGAAATCACCGTGCCGCTGATGGGGGCGGTGATGGTAGCGTATTGCAGGTTAATAACAGCCCGTCTCAGCTGGGCCTGGAAAGACAGGATGCTGCTTTTGGCCGTTTCGTAATTGGAAAGGGCCAGATCATAGTCAGCCTGAGCGGCTACCTTTTGGTCAAAAAGCTCTTTAGTCCTGTCAAACTCCCGCTTGGCCTCATTGAATTGTGCTATTGCTTTTTCCAATGCGGCCTTGGCATCGTCCCTGGAGGCGGCTAAGAAGGTGGTATCGATTAAGGCGATGACCTTGCCTTTTTTTACTTTGTCGTTGAAATCAACCATGTATTTGGAGATGACTCCACTGACCTGGGTACCTACAGACACCGTCGTGTCTGCACTTAAGGTGCCGGTGGCAGTGATAGACACATTAACATCTCCGCGATCGGTTACCCCTGTCCTCCAATAGTAAACAGCCGCTTTGTTTTTCTGGGAACGATAGTAATAAATGCCTCCGGAGAAGATCAATACAACCAACAGTAGTATTATCAGCGTCTTTTTCTTCATAATGTAATGGGTTTGCCAGAAAAAAAATCAATGACTTTGCTTTTGAAGAGGTAATCGTACTTCGCCTGGACAAGTGTTTGTTCCGCTTTCAGGTAATTGTTTTTTTCCACCAGGTAATCGGTGGCACTGTTCATACCGTTGGAAAATTTTTTTTCCATGTCGGTATAAGCACAGGTTTCAGAACGAAGTTGTTCCTGTGTTGCGAGGTATTTGTTACCTGCTCCGACGAGATCTGTGTAAGCCTGTTCAACACTTTTACGTAGTGCGTTTTTTGTGGCTTGCTCGTTCAGTTGTGCCGTGGCTATACCAATCTTGGCTTTTTGTGTGGTGTATTTGGCCTGAAAATTATTGAAGATGGGGATGGTCAGGTTGAATCCAAGTATCTGACCAAAATTATCACTGAACTGATTGGAAATGGGATAGTCCGATTTGGTAATAGTTGTAACAGGCACAAATCCAATCACCTGGTCTGAAGGGTTGCTCTGAAGGAAGCCTATGGGCTGTTGTTGAAAGCTAGTACCTTCAGAAACTCGACCGGCGAAACTGGAATAACCGGTCTTAAGCGTCCCGGTGAGACTCAAACGAGGTAAAAAAAGACTTTCTGCCACTTTGTAACCGGCAACGAATGCTTTGGTGCTGCAAGCGGAGACTTTTACCTGGGGCATGATTCCTTCCGCTATCTGGTAAATATCGGAAACGCCTGGAATATCCAAAGAAGGTTGAACGGTTTTGATATCCGGACGTTCAATTTCAAAACCTGCAAATACAGGAGTCTCCATCAGTTGCAGCAGGGAAATCTTGGCAAGCTGCAGGTCGTTCTGAGCATTTACCCGGGTGAGCTTGTCAGCTGCCAGCTGGGCCTGCATCTGGAAAAGCGCACCTTCAGCTTGTTTACCAGCCTTGACGAAAATTTCGGCCCGGGTAACATTGATGGAGGACGCCTGCACCTGGTTTTCTGCAATGTCCACCGCCTCATAACCTACCAGAACCTGAACATAGGCCGCAAGGACCAACAGGGTAATGTCATTTTTCATCCGCTCTATATCCTGCACACCTGCGTCATAAAAGTAGTTGTTTTGACGAATCGTGTTGAGGTATTGAAAACCATTAAACAGGTTAACGGTACTGACCAGTGCCGGACTATTGGTTGAAATGTGTTGGTTGGTATATTGGTAGGAGACAGGGTCGAGTGAACGTCCGAAGTAGAAAGATTGTACATCGGTTGCGTTCAGATTTGGCAACAGGTTTGCTTTGCTTTGCTCAACAGCAATGTAGTTGACATCGGAGGCCAACTTGTTTTGATTGAGCGCAACATTTTTTTCGAGGGCCTGGTCCACACATTGCTTCAGTGTCCAGGTGGTAGTTTGCGCATCGAATACCTCTGTTAACAGGCCCGAACATAAGAACAGAAAAAAAATCTTGTTGACCATGACACCCCAATAATTGTTTCGAGTGTCAAAGGACGCGCATTGCTGCACACCTGTGCATGAGTCGGGTCAGGCAACAGGATGATAAAAATCAGTACGGGCAATTAGAATGTGACTCTTAGCGAAACAATAACGCTTTGAGGTTGCCATATTTCCACCAGAGTACAAGTGCGGCTCCGACCAGGATGGCCAAAAAGAGCACTGATTTCAGGAAGGGGCGTTTCTTGGAAGTAAAAGGATCATTCAGGTTGACTTTGGCGAACTTCGGCAGAGAAGCTAAATGTGTCAGCGTATTGCCGAATGGGATATTGACGATGGCGCGGGCATTGATCGCCCATCCGTTGGCATCCAGGATGGGAGCCAGGTTACGCTTGCGAAGTTTGAGGTAAGCGATGACCATGGAAGGGCCCGAAATAACGAGTATCAAACCCATAGCAGCAAAAGGCATTTTCCACCACGTGAGCCCCAGGAATCCGGCAATGAAAGATGCCAGCACGCTGCCAATAGCTCCCAGAGCCAGGCCTATAGCAGCAAAAATTCCAACAAACTTACCTACATCAAATGGAGCAGGAGGAGGGGTAGGTGCTTTGACTGCAGCATCGGCATGTACAGCCAGCTTCTCCACATGTCCTGTTGTTCCTGCATGTACGTCTTTCTCTTTGGCTGAAGCCACCTTATCAATTTGTGTTTCGATAAAGCGGGCCACTTTCCGGTAGGGTGACCAGAATGCCTGACGTATGCTGATTGGATTTTCAACAATTTTGATAACAGTTGCGTCCCAATCGGCTCCCTTGCGATCATAGAACAAGGCGTTGCGGCCTACCACCAGGTTGTCAATATCACCGTTGGTCATGGCAGCCACGATGGTCATTTTCTCGTTTTTCGATTTCGAAGAACATTCGCAATAGATCAGGTACATGCCGCTTAATGATACCATGCTGTTATGCTTGGCCATGTCGTTTACCCGGAAGCACAGGTCGCAACTTCGCTGGTCGATATACAAGGTGCCATTCTGAAAGATGGCTTTCTCATCAGGAGAATAAAAATCCGAAAAAGTAACGAAGTTTTTAAGCAGGCGATAGCTGTCACGATAATACCTGACCAGTTTGTCCACGAGCAACATGTGGTTGGCTTCCGATTCAAGTGCCAGGTCTTTTTGCAGCAAGGCATACAGTTGTTCCTTGTCCCTGCCAGAAAGTATTTCCAATACAGCTGGCAATCCAAGTACTTCTACAGCCGTTCCTTTTTTCTCTCCCAGCCAAAAGGCATAAGGCTGGAATTTTTTTGTCAGGTTCAACCACTCCGCTTCAGTAAGGGTAGCCGATTCGTTTGCAGATACCATTCCGCTATGTTGCACAAGTGAAGCGAGCACGTCTGTCCATGCCGGGTTGATCTTCCCGTCCAGGGGTAATGGCTTTCCAGCCTCCGCTTTGGCCAGTGGGTAACTGGCTATCTCCTCCAGGCAGGTGCTCAGGTCTTTCGGATTGAGCACTTCAAAGCGTGTAAGAAGGGAATTGAGCGTTTCCGCTGCCGGTGCATCAAAGGCGGCCAGGCGGCAACGCAGGAAATAATCTTCTATCTTGGGTTTGATCAGTTGAAAAGCGCTGTATGCCGCAGGCGTGGCATCCCCGAAGCAGAATACTTCCCTGCGGTTACTTTCTGCCTGTGCATGCCAGGCGCGATATTGTTCGCAGAGGTCAAAAAAACTATCTGCAAGGACAATGGAGATACCAGCTTTTCCGTTCCGGTCGGGTACAGAGCCGCAACAAGTGATAATATGACGTAGGAGGACCTTAAGTGATTCCTCCTCTGCCGATTCTTCCGTAATGATGCCATCACCATTAAAACAGGTATCGGCAAAAATGCGGGCCAGATCAGACGTTTCTTCCACACTAATGGTTTCCGATCCGGAGAGGCTCAGATTCTCCAGAATTTGTTTTGCCGAAGCATATAGTTTTTTTCCTTCCTCCGTTTCCTGATTGATTGCGTCAAGCGGGAAACGGCTTTCCGGTTGGAGAAGCAGATCGGGGTTATGCAGCAGTCCGGTGATCCATTTAATGGCCTCCAGGATTTCCGGTACACGGATACGCCCATCTTTATCGGTATCCATCAGTTCCAATGTGCGGTCATCGATTTCCAACCCACGAACGGGGCAACTGAGTGCTGTCCACAATTTCTGATCGAGTGTTTCCAGGGCAAGCAAATCCTTTCCGGATTCCATATTTACACGTTTCACACCTCCGACACTGGAAAAATTCCAGATATGCCCCTTGCTTTCCATAGACAGTACTTCTTTTATTTGGATGATTTGTAATAGGCACAGGATTTCTTCATAACACATTCCGGGCATTTTGGAGCAGTGGGGCGGCAGATCTCCCTCCCCAGAAAGGATAGGCTCATTCCTATTTCCCCCCAGTCTTTCGGAGGAATGACTTGCATGAGCTGTTGTTCTATCTTCTTCGGATCTGTTCCGGTTGCTATGCCTAAACGGGGTGCTACACGAAGGACGTGTAGGTCCACAATCACTCCCTCCGCTTTTTTTCCGGCTCCCCTGAGGATTACATTCGCGGATTTCCGTCCTATGCCGGGCAGTGCGATAAGTTCTTCCAGGGTAAGTGGGATGTTCTTATCCTCTTTTACCGTACGGGCAAGTGTGAGTAGCCAGTTTGTTTTGTTACCGAAATTGCGGATTTTACTCACAAAAGGATAGAGCGCCTCGGCGTCGGCTTTGGCGAGAGCCTTCATCGTAGGAAATGCCTTAAAAAAGGCAGGGGAAAGCTGGTTGATGTGTTTATCCGAATCCTGAGCCGAAAGGATGACGGCTACCAGTAATTGGTAGGTGTTGGCGTACTCAAGTGGATGAGGCTTTCCTTTGTATTTGGCAAGGAGGGGACTAACCGCTTTTGCCCAGCTTGTAAGTGTCATAGTGACCTGTTTGAGCGCTAAAAATACTATTATTCGGGCAACAGCTCCGTTTTCACTCCTTTTTTCTTCTGATTGGGGAAATAAACAAATCGACCAGGACGATCAATCCGGATCAAGGAGGGCCTTTAATTGGGGTGAGTGTTAATTGCTCATCAAAACATGTAATCTGCTCAATGAAACCCTCCGGATACTCAATAGTGATGGAAAGTGTATGGTTTTCAGTTATCTTGGCAAAAGCTAGCATCCCTGCCTGCATAAATTATGCTAGAAGCAGGTACTGTCAGTAAAAAAATCACTTTTTAGCTCAACAGCACACTTAAACAAAGAATATAAAAAACGGGGGGCTATTTCCCTTTTGTAGAAACGAGCAATTCGCGTACATCCACTTCAAGTACCTCGGCCACCTTTTTTAAAACGAGAATACTGGGTTGAGTTTTGTTATTGCAATAATTCGTCACGACAACGTAGCTCTTTCCGATTTTTTCAGCCAGCCACGCCTGAGATCTTCCCTGATGCTTCAAAATTTCTTTTATCCGATTCATTCTTAAATAATTGATTATAACTATCGCATAAAATTATGACTAATCTTTCTTCTGTAAAATATCGCAAATCGATATGATAAACTAGATAATTACACTATACAAATTATTCCATAAAAAATGCGATAAATCACTCAAAAGTATTACTGTAATATCAGAACACGGGTCAGCAATGCGAATTGCCGGGTGAGCTATATTAAGAGCAATACAAAAAAGGGAATACATTTTCTAAATTGACATTAGAAGGATTCTAATTTCAGACACAACCGAAAACGTCAATTTTTGTCTATTATAGAATTTAAACATAACTATTAAGAAATTCTAAAAACTATAGCAGATTAACTTAAATGAAATTATTTGTATTGTATAAGAAATAATGAATATGAAATTGTCAGGGAGGATCAGAAAGGAGTATTGAAAAGGATACACATAAAAAAACCGGATAATTATCCGGTTTTTTTATGTGTAAAGAGGTATTCTATTTCAAGGAATTGAGCACCGCTTTGAAAGCGTCCGGGTTGTTCATGGCCAAATCAGCCAGTGTTTTCCGGTTCAGGGTGATACCTGATTTGTTCAGTTTTCCGATAAATTCAGAGTAGGAGAGACCGTGTTCACGAACACCGGCATTGATACGTTGAATCCAAAGTGAACGGAAGTTCCGTTTCTTGGTTTTTCTGTCGCGGTAAGCGTATGTCTGACCTTTTTCAAAGGTATTTTTGGCAACTGTCCAAACATTACCTCTTGCGCCCCAATACCCTTTGGTATGTTTGAGGATTTTTTTTCTGCGGGCCCTGGAGGCAACCGCGTTGACCGATCTTGGCATTTTGTTTTGTTTTTGGCTTCAGCGTCCGACAAAGCGGATCTTCGTGCTGTTCACCGGGGTTAATAACTGTTGATTAAACCGTGTCTTCCTACATCAGGCAGGAAGACATTCTCCTCTTACAGGCAAAGCATGTTTTTTACGTTGTTCATGTCGGCCGGATGCACCATTGCATCCTTGGTCAAGGCACGCTTGCGGTCTGTGGCTTTCTTGGTAAGAATGTGCCGTTTGAACGCATGCTTTCTCTTGATTTTGCCGGAACCCGTAACTACAAAGCGCTTCTTTGCAGAGGATTTCGTCTTCATTTTTGGCATTTCGCTTGTTTTTAATTTATAGTTGGATACTCGAAAAATTCATCTTTACTTCTTTTTCTTGGGAGCAACGATCATAATCATCCGTTTCCCCTCCAGCAATGGCAATTGTTCCACTTTTCCATGCTCTTCCAGTTCTTGTGCAAAACGGAGTAAAAGCACTTCTCCTTGTTCTTTAAACATGATTGCCCGGCCTTTGAACATCACATAGGCCTTTACTTTGGCTCCCTCATCCAGGAAATTCAGCGCATGATTTCTTTTGAAATTGAAGTCATGTTCATCGGTATGCGGACTGAAGCGAATCTCTTTAACAATCACCTTCGCTGTTTTCGCTTTCAGCTCTTTTTGCTTTTTCTTCTGCTCGTAGAGGAACTTTTTATAGTCAATCACACGGCATACAGGAGGTTCTGCTGTAGGTGCAATTTCTACCAAATCAAGTTCTACTTCTCTTGCAATTTCAAGAGCCCGTTCAATCGGGAATACTCCCTGTTCAATACCTTCTCCAACAACCCGTACCGTTTTTGCACGGATACGCTCGTTGATATTGTGTGCATCTTCCTTCTTCTGGAAACGGGGCCTGTTAAAAGCTCCGCCCGGGCGGGAAAATGAACCGGCTGGTTTCTTGAATGCCGGGTTAAAGGGTTTTTTAAATTCAGCTGAAATAAAGACCTCCGCTTTTAAGTGACTATTCGGTTATTAGTTTACTGTTTGACGGGTCAGTTTGCCTTCAATCTCTTTTTGGATGATGGCTGCAAATGCCGCAATACTCATTGTTCCTATATCTCCTTCTCCTTGCCTGCGAACAGATACCTGTTCTCCTGCCTCTTCCTCTTCTCCTACAATAAGCATGTAAGGCACCTTTTTGACCTCTGTATCTCTTATTTTTCGACCGATTTTCTCGTTCCGGTCGTCAATAAGCCCGCGAATATCGTAATTATTTAACAAATCCAAAACTTTTTTCGCGTAATCATTGTATTTCTCGCTGATCGGAAGCACGGCTACCTGGTCAGGAGTCAGCCAAAGCGGGAATTTTCCGGCACAATGCTCAATCAATACGGCCACAAAACGTTCCAAAGAACCAAAAGGTGCCCGGTGAATCATTACCGGGGTATGTTTCTGGTTATCACTGCCCGTATATTCCAATTCAAAACGTATGGGGAGGTTATAATCCACCTGTATCGTGCCCAACTGCCATTTACGTCCAATGGCATCTTTTACCATAAAATCAAGCTTGGGACCGTAAAAAGCAGCTTCCCCCAAAACAGTAGTCGTTTTTAAGCCTTTTTCCTTGGCTGAGCTGACAATGGCATCCTCTGCTTTCTTCCAGTTTTCGTCACTGCCGATGTATTTTGTCTTGTTTTCAGGATCTCTCAAAGAGATTTGGGCCGTATAATCGGTAAAATCGAGTGCATTAAAGACATGCAGTACGAGATCGATCACCTTACAAAACTCTTCCTGAATCTGATCCGGGCGGCAAAAGAGGTGTGCGTCGTCCTGAGTAAAGCCTCTTACCCGGGTTAGGCCATGCAACTCTCCATGTTGCTCGTACCGGTAAACGGTTCCGAACTCAGCCAGGCGAATAGGAAGGTCTTTATAGGAGCGTGGTTTACTCTTATATATCTCACAATGGTGGGGACAATTCATAGGCTTCAGGAAGAATTCCTCCCCTTCCTGCGGGGTCTTGATAGCCTGAAACGCATCGGCTCCATATTTCTCATAATGCCCCGAAGTAACATAGAGCTGTTTATGGGCGATATGGGGGGTGACCACAGGAAGATAACCCGATTTGATCTGTGCCTTTTGCATGAATTGAATCAGGCGTTCGCGCAGAGCAGCACCGGCTGGAAGCCAAAGCGGAAGACCCATGCCTACTTTTTCTGAAAAGGTAAACAGCTCAAGCTCTTTGCCCAGTTTCCGGTGATCCCGTTTTTTGGCTTCTTCGAGCAGTACCAAATATTCCTTCAGTTCTTTGTCCTTCGGAAAGGTAATGCCATAAATGCGGGTGAGTTGTTTGCCCTTTTCATCGCCTCTCCAGTAAGCTCCCGCTATGCTCATTACCTTGGCCGCTTTGATAAAACCGGTGCTGGGAATATGCGGTCCCCGACACAAATCGGTGAACTGGCCTTGTTCGTAAAAAGTGATGGTACCATCCGCGAGGTCCTTCAACAGGTCAAGCTTGTATTCATCACCCTTTTCCTTGAAAAAAGCGATCGCTTCGGCTTTAGAAACTTCTCTGCGTCTGAATGGATTGTTCTGACGGGCAAGTTCCAGCATTTTCGCTTCAATCTTTGGAAAATCATCCGGACTGAACTGGGCTCCACCCAAATCTACATCATAATAAAAACCATTTTCCAACGGAGGTCCTATGCCGAATTTGATTCCCGGGTAGAGTGCTTCCAACGCTTCGGCCATTAGGTGAGCGGAAGAGTGCCAGAGAGTGGACTTGCCCAGGTCATCATTCCATGTCAGCAAGGTCAGAGTACTGTCCTGTTCAATGGGACGGGACGCGTCCCAGACTTCTCCGTTTACTTTGGCTGCCAGTACATTTCGGGCTAATCCTTCGCTGATGCTTTGAGCAATCTGAAAAGAGGAGGTTCCTTTGGGGTATTCCCGCTTGGAACCATCGGGTAGGGTGATGTGAATCATAAGGTTACCTATCTACAACATAGGTTTGGTTAGTTAGGGGGCAAAGGTAGGAAAAAGAGAAACAGAAACGGAAACAGAAACAGTGGAAAAAGGAGAAACAGAAACGGAAACAGTGGAAATGAGTGAACAGAAAAAAAGCGTAGCATAAGGAACTACCTCATATCTACGCTCTGCTTCTGTTGTTTTTTCTGTTTCTGTTTCTGTTTCTGTTTCTGTTTCTGTTTCTGTTTCTGTTTCTGTTGCTGGTTACTTATATCCTATCAACAACACCATACAGCCGCTCTTGCCCATGTCTCCCTCCTGGGCAGCAGGGATTTCGTATTCTATATAATAGGTGCCTGTTTTACTTGGTTCAAAGCTCCAGAAGAGGTTGTCAATTCCGTTGGAGCTGTCGTAAATCTTCTGACGCTTCGGATTGTTTTTGTTCTTATCGTAAATGTTCACCTTCACTTCTTCTTTAAATCCGCTGGAAGCAAAAACGAGCTTGTACTTCTGTCCTGCATAAGCCGTGAATTCAACTGAAACCGTCTGCGCCTTATCTTTAAAGGTAAAGCTGTTGTCGGCAAAGCCGTCGTAGTCGAAAGGCTTCAGATTGTTCTTGCATTTTTTTGCAATTTCTTTGGCATTGCATTGAGCATGTACACTGCTTATTGCAGTAGCAGCAAGGATCAGGAGTAAGGCGAGTTTCTGTTTCATCATAGTGTGTAATCGGTTATTTGTATCCAAGCATAAATTTGAAGCAGCCTCCGAAGCGGAGACAATTGGGGTTACCCCTTTACAATTTTCGACCTTACTTCATCAATTTTTTTAGAAAGTGCCGTTAGCTCCTCTTCCGAAATCTGAACCTTGGAAAGGTCCAAGTCTTCCTGGCTTTGTGCCATCGCCTTGATACCTGCAAAGTTGTTGTAAATGTCCCTGATACTTTCAATGTCAGTAACCACGCCCGCCACACCGGCATCCTTTTTCTCGTTGGCTTTAAGCGCCTTGATAATATTATTGGCAATCGCCATCTGTTCCATCAAACGCATGGAAATGTTTTTTTCTTTTCCTTTCTGATAGACCTTGTCACCTATGTACATGCTTTCAATCCAGGCACCGGCAAATACAGTTGCGGAAATGTATTCCTGTTCATGTTCCTCCAGAATCATGTCTGTCTCCATTTGCATGTCCGCTATGATGGAGGCGAGTGAATCGTCTTTGCCCAGATTACTTTCAAATCGTGTAGCCAGGTTGTCGGTCTCGAATACTTTCGCCAGACCGAGTTGGGAAGCCAAATCTCTGGACGCTTTCATGTAGTTCTTGGAGTCCTGATTTTGTCTGTTGAGTGCACAATAGCTCAGGTCAGCACTATAGATACCCAGGTTTAATGCCTGACTCATCTTTCCGGAATTGTATTTAGAAGCGTTTTCCGGTGAATTACAGATGTTAGGATAATAACCCAGACCGGCTTTCTTGAAAATGGAAGCGATCTGAAGCGGAGAAGGCAAGGTAAATGATGTGCCCGTCTCTTCTTTCGATGTGGTTTGTTTGGAAGCAGCGGAATCCTTTGCCGAAGCGGCATTGGTCTCCTGCTCAGCCGTAGTGCCCGAACCGCATGAAAATAATGACAGACATACAGCTGGTGCCAGCAAATAATGTGCAAGAGAAGCCTTCTTAAAATACATGTGTGTATTGTTTGAGGGTTAAGTGATCCTTAAGTAAGTGTTTGGTGTGGAATTTCGGCTAAGCTATAAAATTTTATTTGATTTGGTAACACTAACGTGTAAATTATGGGATAGGGCAAATACTCAAACTGTAATTTCAGCTGCCTTGACCTGAATGAGTTAGGAGAGAAAAGCCAAAAAGAGTTCAATTGTTTTCACAATACGAAAGAATAACTAAATTTGCTTCCCTTAAAATAAATGCAAGAGGTCAGAAATCATGGTAATATCCTGATTTACCGATTGGATGGCCTCTTCACCGGGCAAAAAAAACAAATTAAAATTCAAATGAAAACCAACGTATTTAATGCCGCATTGCTTACAGTTGCCATTATCAGTGCACCGTTCGTGTATGCACAGGCAACTGACAAAGGCTCCAAAAACACAGCTAAGGCAGCTACTCAGCAGCCCCCCGCAAAGGATTCGAAGGCTGCTCCGGCCAGTGATTCCAAAATGGAGGATCCTATCCTGATGAATATTGGCAACAGTGCCATAACCCTCTCGGAATTTGAAAGCGTTTACACGAAGAACCGGGGAAAGGATGAATCAGCGAAAGACCCTAAGGCTCTGGATACCTACGTAGATCTGTTTGTTACCTTTAAAATGAAGGTAAAAGAAGCGGAAGAAATGGGCCTGGACACTTCCGCGGCATTTCGCAACGAACTGAGTGGATACCGTAAGCAATTGTCTCAACCTTATCTGACGGATAAGGATGTAAATGACAAACTGCTCAATGAAGCCTATGATCGCATGAAATGGGATATTCATGCCCGGCATATTTTGGTTAAGCTGGATGAAAATGCGCTTCCGAAAGATACCATCGAAGCATACACCCGTGCCATGATAATCCGTTACAATCTGCTCGGGAAGCCTGTACCGGCTTCTATGTTGTCCGAGTATGAAGCAATGGTGAAAAAACACATCGATCCGAAGACCCCTACACCAAAAGATGCAGAAGAAGAAAAAAGACTGGCAGCCATTAAAAACCTGAGCAAGACAGCCGGAACCGGTGCTGTCAATGAGAAATTCACCAATATTGCAAAATCTGTTTCGGATGATCCTTCTGCAAAGGACAACGGAGGAGACTTAGGCTATTTTACTTCCATGCAGATGGTTTACCCTTTCGAGTGTGCAGCCTACGATACCAAAATAGGTGAAATTTCACTTCCTGTCCGGACCCGTTTCGGTTATCACCTGGTGAAAGTGGAAGATAAACGTCCGGCCCGCGGAGAAGTACAGGTGGCACATATCATGATCAATGCAAAAGCCGGCTTGCCTGCTCAGGATTCAATCAACGCAAAAAACAAGATTGATGAGATTTACGCCAAACTGAAAAAAGGTGAAAAATTTGAGGACCTCGCAACGGCCTTTTCCGACGACAAAGGATCAGCCCGCAAAGGTGGTGAACTGCCCTGGTTCGGAAGCTATAAGATGCCTATTGAATTTGAAACCGCTTCTTTTGCCCTGCAAAATAACGGAGATGTTTCTGAACCCGTTAAATCCCGTTTCGGCTGGCACATCATCAAGCGTTTAGACCGCCGTGGTGTACCTAAGTTCGACGATATTAAGAATGAACTAAAATCCAAAATATCCAAGGATACCCGTTCCAATAAAGGCAGGGAGTCGCTTATCGTAAAACTGAAAACCGAATACAAATACAAAGAAACACCTAAGATGAAGGAAGAGTTTATTCCTCTTCTCGACAGCACCTATTTCCAAAGCAAATGGACTGCAACCAAAGCATCCAAGCTTAACAAGGGAATGTTTGTGCTGGCAGGTCACACGTATACTCAGGCAGACTTTGCTAAATACCTGGAAAGTCACATGACACGCAGGGCGAAAACAGATCCTGCACTGATTATTAATGAAAATTACCATAACTGGGTGGATGAAAGCATCGTGAGTTACGAAGAAACTCAGCTCGACCGGAAATACCCTGAATTCAGAGCACTCATGCAGGAATACAGAGACGGCATTTTGTTGTTTGACCTGATGGATAAAAAAGTTTGGTCTAAAGCAGTGAAAGACACCACCGGTCTGAAAGAGTTTTTTGAAAAGAACAAGAATAACTACCTCTACGATGAACGGGCAGACGCTTCCGTTTTTTCTGCAGCCAATGCCAAGATAGCTGAAGAGGCCAGGAAGATGGTTGAAAAAGGAAAGTCTGATAAAGAGATTTTGGAGAAACTGAATAAGGATTCTCAGCTGAACCTGACCATTGACGCTAAGATATTTAGCAAAGGAGAAAATACATTGGTAGACGCCAATTGGAACCCAGGTCTTTCTGCCACGAAAGAGGCTGATAAGAAGTTTTCTTTTGTACGTGTGAACAAGATCCTGAAACCGAGTCCTAAATCGCTTGCAGAAGCCAAAGGAGCCGCTACTTCCGATTACCAGAATTTCCTGGAGAAAGACTGGATCGAATCACTCAAGAAAAAATACCCTGTAAGCATTCATAAAGACATATTGGCACAGGTGAAGTAGCCTTTGTTTACATTTTGATAAAAGAAGGCATGAATTCTGAAAAACGTTACCGGAGGTTTCCTTTTCAGTATTCCTGCCTTCTTCTTTTTGTACTGGCTTCTGTCAGCTTCCTGTTTACCTCCTGCAGCAATTCCAAAAGTGCGAATGACTCCGACCGTAAAGCGGTGGCAAGGGTTTATGATCAATACCTTTATGCGGACGACTTGAAAGGAATTGTCGGACCGGGAACCGGAGAAGACGACAGCATCAAGATTATAGGCAACTATATCACCAACTGGACCAAGGAAGCGCTGATCCTGCACAAAGCGGAATCCAATCTGAATGAGGAACAAAAAAACGTGGAAAAAGAGTTGCGGGCCTACCGCCAGTCCTTGCTCCTCTATGCCTATGAAAAAGAACTGGTCAGGCAGAAACTGGATACGGTGGTTTCGGAAGCTGAAATAGCCGATTACTACGAAAAAAATCAAACGAATTTTCAGCTCAAAGACAATATCATTAAGGTGCTGTATGTAAAGGTGAAAAAAAATGCTCCTCAGCTCGCGAAACTAAAGACGCTTTACCGGTCTGATACCCCGAAAGACAGGGAAGCACTGAAAAGCTATTGCCACGAATTCGCTGAGAATTTTTACCTGGATGATAATTCATGGCTGCTATTCGACGACCTGCTCAAGGAAATTCCGATCGAAACGTATAACAAAGAACTCTTCCTGAAAAACAACCGTTTTGTGGAAGTAACAGACTCTCTGCACGATTATTTTGTAAATATCAAAGGGTTTAAAATAAAAAACAGTATTTCTCCGTTGGCATTTGAGAAGGAAAATATCCGGAATATCCTGATCAATAAACGCAAACTCCAGCTGATTACTGCTATGAAGGAAGATGTGTATAAAGAGGCTCAGGAAAAGCGGGATGTGGAGGTGTATAAGTAATTAAAACCGGCCTGTCCCTTCCCTAAATTCCCTATCTTTGACCGGCAAAGCAAAGCGGTATATTCCCGGTTTTCAGGAAACTACCACCTGTTGTCAAACTATTGCTGCCAATAAAACAAACAACGACCCGATGACCTTTATCCGAAATAGTTTATTTGCTCTCGTGCTTACCTTGTCTCTTCCCATTTATTCTCAGCAATTGATTGACCGGGTTGTCGCATCCGTAGGAGGGAATATTATTCTCGAATCAGAAATTGATGCGCAATACAATCAGTACCTGGGCATGGGTTACAAACCCGGACATTCTACCCGTTGCACCATTCTGGAAGACATCATGTACCAGAAACTGCTCATCGCCCAGGCCGGACATGACAGTTTGAAAGTAACCGAGTCTCAGGTCGATCAGGAGATCGAGCGGAAAATGGCTTACTATCTGAAGCAGTTCGGAACACAGGAGAAATTCGAGCAGTTTTATGGCAAGTCGGTAGAAGCCTTCAAATCTGATATCCGCGACAAGCAAAAAGAATATTTGCTTTCTCAACAAATGCAAGGGAAAATCACCGGAGAACTTACCGTTTCCCCAAGTGAAGTATATGCCTATTTCGGAGAGCTCAATGCTGACAGTATTCCGTATATCAACTCCGAAATTGAAATCGGTCAGATTGTACGCAAACCGACCGTTAACCCGGAATTGAAACAATATGCCCGGCAACGGATTGAGGATGTACGAAAAAAAGTGGTGTCGGGAGAAATGGATTTTTGTGCCGCCGCTGCCGCCTATTCGGATGACCCGGGTTCTAAACTGAATTGTGGTTTTTACAAGAGCATTCAGCGTGGACAGTTTGTGCCGGAATTTGAAGCCGTTGCGTTTCACCTGAAGCAAAATGATATCTCCGAGGTGTTTGAAACCGAATACGGATTTCACTTTGTGCAACTGATTGAACGCCGTGGCGATGAGATTGATGTGAAGCATATTCTGGTGGCAGTGCAAAGTGCTCCGAGCGATTTGTTGCGGGCGAAAGCCACATTGGATAGTGTAAGGAGATTGCTGCAGGTGGATACGCTTAAGTTCTGTGAAGCCGCTGCCAAATACTCGGAAGACAAAGACACGAAGAATGCCTGTGGATTAATGGTCAACCCCCAGACGGGAACAACGTTGTTTGAGATGGATCTGCTCGGTCAGATTGATCCTGCACTTGTATTTACAATTGACAAAATGAAACCGGGAGATTTCTCAGATCCGGTATTGATGCAGACACGCGACGCAAAACAAGCCTACCGGATTATTTACCTGAAGAAAAGAACGCTGCCTCACAAAGCAAACCTGCAGGAAGACTTTCCTAAGATCCAGGAAGCCGCATTGGCGCAGAAGCAACAAAAGGTTATCAAGGAATGGGTGAACCGCAAACTGGCTTCTACTTACGTAAGTATCAACGAAGATTATATCGGATGCAAGTTTGAAAATAACTGGGCCAAAGCGGCAAACAAAAAATAGGACTGCCTGCTACCAAACCGTTACATGCCTCCATTTGGCCATCTTAAGACCTGACTATGAATTATAAGAATGACGTAGAAGCCCTCGATGCCTTTGTAGTGAAATACAAGGAACTTAACGAGGAGATCAAAAAGGTGATTATCGGGCAAGATGAAGTGGTGAAAGATGTGTTGATCTCCATCTTCAGCCGTGGCCATTGTTTGCTGGTGGGTGTTCCCGGACTTGCCAAGACGCTCCTCGTAAATACCATTTCGGATGCACTTGGCCTGAGCTACAGTCGTATCCAATTCACTCCCGACCTGATGCCTTCGGATATTATCGGTACCGAGATACTCGACGAAGGCCGTCAGTTTAAATTTATCAAAGGTCCCTTATTTGCCAATATCATTCTGGCGGATGAAATCAACCGGACTCCCCCCAAGACACAAGCCGCACTTCTGGAAGCGATGCAGGAACGTGCAGTGACAGCTGCCGGAAAACGCTACGAACTGGCAGCACCTTTCTTCGTACTGGCTACCCAGAATCCGATAGAGCAGGAGGGAACCTATCCACTGCCGGAAGCCCAGTTGGACCGTTTTATGTTTAATGTCTGGCTGGATTATCCGGATTATGCGGACGAACTGACGGTTGTTAAAAACACAACCTCCAATTACAAAGCCTCGCTCAAAAAGGTACTGAATGCGGAAGAGATCAATTATTTTCAGGACCTTATCCGCCGCATCCCTATTGCAGACAACGTGTTGGAATATGCAGTAAAGCTGGCCAGCAAGACACGCCCGAATACAACCTATGCAACTCCTGATGTGAACAAGTTTTTGTCATGGGGTGCAGGCCCGCGCGCGTCTCAGTTCCTGGTATTGGGTGCCAAATGCAATGCTGCTATCCGGGGTAAATATTCTCCTGACATGGAAGACGTAAAGGCCGTGGCGCCTGCCATCCTGCGTCACCGCATCGTGCGCAACTACAAAGCCGAGGCAGAAGGCGTAAGCGTAGACAGCCTCATTAAAGACCTGATGAACTAATCTGTTTGAATAACTAACCTATCAATCACTTCAATACACTTCTCAACTTGAAAAACACTTCTCTAATCCTGAATGGAATTTTGCTTGTAGCCGTTGGCGTGCTCTATTATTTTCATTTCAGTACCTGCACCCCCTCATCAGCCATGCAACCTAAGGTTGCCGGAACAAAAAAGGACAGCCTGACCGGTCCCGTCGTGAAACCTGGCGATCTGAAAGCTTCTGACATTGTTTTCGTAAATCTGGATACCATCAATGCCAAGTACGGAATGATCGTCGACAATTCAAAAATGCTGCAGCGTAAACAAAACGCGATGGAGTCGGAGTACCAGCAGTTGAATGAAAAATTTCAACGCGACTATGAAGAGTCCGGTAAAGCGGCTCAGTCGGGCATGCTTAGCGGAGCTGCACTGGAGGAAGTGAAAACGAAACTTCAGCGCGAACAAAACGACGTGCAGATGAAACAGGATCAGCTTCGCTCCATTGAAATGGAAGCACAGAAAAAACTTTCGGAAGTGCAAAAGAAACTCTATGATTTCCTTGCCCGCTACAATGCTTCCGGTCACTACCGTTTTATCCTTCCGTTCTCCGGTAGCATGGTGTCACCTGTATTATATGGCAAACCCGAATTGGATATCACAGCAGATGTGCTAAAAGGACTGAACGACGAGTATACCGCAGCTAAACCAGGCAAATGAGCGCAACAACAGAAAAGCATCCTCAGCTCCTGGGCAAGATCAACAGCGTGAAAGAATTTCACGAAGTGTTTGGAATTGGAAGTCTGGAAGCACCGGAAGGAACCATTGCAGAGAAAGATTACCTCCTCCGGTATAACCTCATGAAAGAGGAAAACGATGAATACCTGGAAGCCTGTAAAAAAGGAGATTTGGTAGAGATTGCCGATGCCCTGGGGGATAAGATGTACATTCTTTTCGGAACTATCCTAAAACACGGTCTTCAGTATAAAATTGAAGAGGTGTTTGATGAAATACACCGGAGTAATTTGTCTAAACTTGACGAGAATGGTAAGCCCATTTATCGGGAAGATGGGAAAATCATGAAGAGCAGCCGGTATTTTAAGCCCGATATCAAGTCGGTACTGGAGAAATAAATTCGACCTACCCAACCGTTGTTTTACTGAATTCAATAAATACGGCCACGAGCTTCCAGGCTCCGATGGTCAGTATAATCGCGCCAACCAGCCGGTTAATGAAAAGCAGGACGTTGGGCTTGATAAACCGCTTGATCCGGTCTGCCATCAAAACCTTCAGTATATCTGTTCCTACCACAATCAACAGGGTAGTGGCAAAGAAAATAAGCACGTGACGGTGGGTGAAGCTTTTATTGGAGCTGACCAGCCCAAGCCAGGTTACCCATAGCAAGATAACCACCGGATTGAGCAGGTTTAAGAAGTAGCCCTTGAGTGCCATTAACACCAGGTTTGGAGCCTTGATGTCGAGCTTGCCATCATCAAAACTGTTCTTGGGCTTTTTCTGCAGCAAAATGTATATCCCAAAAAGTACGAGTATGATTCCTCCTGCAATACCGACGATGGTTTTGTTGGCTGGGTTCATGATGAACTGTGAGATGCCCAGGTAAGCCAATAGCACACACGTTACGTCGCTTAAGAAGATCCCGATTGCCAATGCGATGCCCGACCTTACTCCGTGGTGGAGACTCGTTTGAATAAGTGCGAAGAATGCAGGACCTACCCCCAGACAAAGTGCAATGCCCAGGAGAAGACCTTTATACATGGCTTCCAGCATCAGGCTCATAAGGGCGTTTGTTTATAAGGAGCCAGAAACTGGTTCCAGTCTTCCAGGCGTTTGTTTTTCAATACACGTGGAAATTTATTCTGCCCACCTTCCTTACCTTGTGTTTTCATCCATTCGTAAAAGAGACGGGAAGGATAAATCTCCACGAAAATTTCTTTCAACGCGGCGATCCGCTCCACCCGGTAATCGTCGTTGAGCGCTTTGAGGTTTTCATCCAGTTTGGCTTTCAGGATTTCAGCATCTGCCGGATTATCGGTTCCGATATACCATTTATGGGCAAATAAAGTATCGTGATTGATGCCACAAACGGCAAATTCTTTGATGTCAATATGCAGTGCTTCGGCAGTCATGCGGATCGCCCTGTTCATGTTATCCTGGGAAAGGTGTTCTCCGCACAGGCTTAAAAATTGCTTGGTCCTGCCGGTAATAGCAATTTCGCAATGTTCCACATCCGTAAACCGGATGGTATCACCGATCAGGTAACGCCAGGCACCCGAACAGGTACTGAGCAATAAAGCATACTCTGTGCCTTCCTGAACCTCCTGAAGCGTGAGTGCATGAGGGTGTGGTACCATCTCTCCTTCGGAATTGAAATTTTCCTCGTTGAATGGAACAAATTCGAAAAAGATGCCGGTATCCAGCGCCAGCTTCATCCCGGGAGCATTGGGCCTGGCCTGGAAAGCGATAAAGCCTTCCGATGCCAGGTAGGTTTCCAGGTAGCTGATGGGCTTGCCTAAGAGTCGTTCAAATCCGTTTTTATAAGGCAGGAAGGAAACACCTCCATGGACATAGATAGCCAGGTTGGGCCATACATCATGAATGGTTTTTACATTGTAGTGCTTGATGATTCGTTCGAACAGGATCTGTACCCATGCCGGTACTCCGGCAACTACGCCGATGTCCCACGATTTGGCGTTGCGGGTCATTTCATCGAGTTTGGAATCCCAGTCGCGTTCCTTGCTGATGCGTGTTCCGGGTTTGTAAAAATGCTGGAACCAGAAGGGAAGGTTGCCGGTCGTGATCCCACTCAGGTCTCCTTCGAAATACGTGCCATTGAAATTCAGGTGGGTACTGCCTCCGATCATGAGCATGCCTTTTCCGAAAAAGTTCTCATCTACATCGTATTGTGCAAGCGAAAATAATTGCTTGGCACTGGTCCGCCGTATGGTGCGTATCATCTCCTTGGTTACAGGGATGTGTTTGCTCGATGATTCGGATGTGCCGGAGCTGAGCGCAAAATACTTTACCTCTTCCGGCCAGCAGACATAAGATTCGCCATTGAGTGAACGATACCACCATTTCCGGAACATGGAATTGTAATCGTGTGTATCCACTCCCTTTTGAAAAGCATGAACAATGTCCTTTTCCCCAAGCAGGGAAGAGAACTGGTAGTGCTCTCCAAATGCAGTAAATTCAGCCTTACCCAGCAGCCGGCGGAGGGTGCGCTCCTGTAAAGCATACGCATTCTTTCTCCGGATGCGGGGTAAGTTTTTCCGTAGCTTGATAGTCCTCTTAAGTATAGTTCCGAGTATAGCCATTCGCCTCTTTATGATCCGTGTATGATCTGCGACCGAAGAATTGCCGCTTCGCTTGCTATATGTTGTAATTCTTCCTTGGTCACTTCCTGTCCTGTTGCGGCAGGGTACATTTTTTCAATTTTCTGAAGGCTCCTCCGAATCTCCTCAAAAGGAGCCGATTTAAAATCACTCATCAGGCCGATCAGATTAGCCAGGTGTTTACGCTGCTCTGTCACCAGATCATAAAGTTCGGTATAACTTCCGTTGGGATCGTTATTTCCAATGGTTTGGGTTGTCAGGTATAGGCTTTCAACCCATCCTCCGCAAACTACCAGGGCAGCCATACCCATGCGATCGTTTGATTTGAGGGTATGATCTATCTCATGGTACGAATGATACATCACATTCTGTAGTGTGTCCCGGTTTGTCTCATTCAGGTTGTAACGCGCCATGGTTTGTTCATCAAAAGCCGTTGGAACACCCAGTTCGTCCGCGAGGCGTTTGATCGTGCGGATATGAGAAGCAAAATCCTTGAACGCACCCAATGAAATCATATAGGTCAGGTCCGCTCCGTATACTCCCAGATTCAGGGATTTGGAATCTGACTGGTTGTAACCGGATAGAGAAGTAAGCGGGTTTAATAATTCGGGTTTAAAAAGCACATAGGAATTACTCAGCTTTTGAAGGATATCGAATGGAATCGGCACATTGCTAATCAAGTGGTTGTAACGTACTCTGACCGAATCGGCTGCTTTGTCGGTAATCGCCGGATTCAACGTGTCCTTATCCGGATGCACTGCATTCTGTTTCGTATTGGAACAAGAAAACAACAGCAGCAAAAGGACAGGACTCAGGTATTGCGAAAACCTTGTTTGCATAAAATTATTTAAGGTAATTTAAATCGTGGTTCTTCTCAATCTTTTTGAGTGTTTCAAAAATCAGGAGTATCACATGCTCCACATCCTTTTTTTGCACCGCTTCTACAGTTGTATGCATGTAACGAAGCGGAAGGGAGATGAGCACCGATGGTACCCCGTTTCTGGAATAGGCGAATGCATCGGTATCAGTACCGGTTGAACGGGAAACAGCTTCCCGTTGAAAAGGGATTTTATTTTTTTGTGCCGTCTGAATGACCACATTCAACAACTTATTGTGTACTGCTGGGCCGTATGTAAGTACAGGACCTTTTCCACAGGAGATGTCTCCATTCACAATCTTACTCATCATCGGTGTCTGTGAGTCGTGAATAACATCGGTTACAATGGCGATGTCCGGAGCTATGCGGTGAGAAATCATCCGGGCACCGTTGAGACCGACTTCTTCCTGCACCGAGTTGGTGATGTATAATCCAAATGGCAGCTTTGTTTTCGATTCGTGAAGCATGCGTGCTACCTCGGCGATAATGAATCCACCCATGCGGTTGTCGAGCGCTCGTCCAACGTAGTATTTGTCGTTGAGGATCATGAATTCATCCTCGTATGTAACTACACAGCCTACATGCACGCCAAGCTTTTCTACTTCTGCCTGGGTGCTGCAGCCACAATCGAGGAAAATATTTTTCACGCTGGGCATTTCCTCCCTGCCGGGTTCTCGTGTATGGATAGCCGGCCATCCGAAAATAGCCTTTACGATGCCTTTGTCGGTATGGATATTGACCCGCTTGGAAGGAGCAATCTGGTGGTCAGAGCCTCCGTTCTTTCGTAGATAAATGAATCCGTCTTTTGTTATATAATGTACAAACCAGGAAATCTCATCTGCGTGCGCTTCAATCACCACCTTATAAGTAGCTTTCGGGTTAATCACACCTACCGCTGTGCCATACACGTCTACAAAATGCTCGTCGATATAAGGTTTGATATAATCGAGCCAGAGCTGCTGGCCTTTCGATTCAAAACCTGTCGGGGAGGCATTGTTGAGATAGCGCTCTAAAAAGCGCAGGGAATCTTTGGTTACAGGGGTGTTTTTTCTTGGCATAGAGAAGTCTGTGTGATCCATACAAAGATAAAATTATTATTGAAGATTAACAGTTCAATATTTGGCCTGTCAGAAGAGAAATTACGCTTTTATGACTGGAAATATTAAATGGCCCGGGATAGGAGTGTTCTCTCAGATTTTTTTATTTTTGATGATCGAATACAGGAGTGTTTACCTAGCCTGATCCAACCTATGAACAAGATTTACTTTTCCTGCATTGTCCTATCGCTTCTTACCGGAGCGATGAATGGGCAGACCGATACGGTGAAAGCCAAAGTGGTTGACGAGCAAGAGGCAGAAAAACTCTATAACATTGGCATCGATAATCTTAATGGCAAGCGAACCGCCGAAGCGTTGAGTGCCTTCAATAAAGCCATTGACATCAAGCCTGCCTTCGAAAAGGCTTATTATAACCGGGGTTTGACCTACCTGGATATGCTACTGCTGAAACAGGCCATTGGCGATTTCGATAAAGCCATTGAGCTCAACCCCAATCAGGATATCTATTTTTACAGTCGGGGGCAGGCCAAGACAGCCAATTCCGACAATGAAGGGGCCCTTGCCGATTATAACAAAGCCATCGCTTTGAATCCTAAAAACGCCGAAGCATGCTACTATAGAGGCGTATTGAAGTTTCAGAAAGAGAACTACACAGAAGCCAGTGCTGACTTTACATTGGCTATTGAAGCCAAGCCCGACTATGCCTATGCGTATAACGATAGGGGCAGCTCCAAGAGAATGTTGAATGATCTTCCGGGTGCTATTCAGGATTACAACAAAGCGATCCAAACCAATCCGGGCCTGGCCTTTGTATACAACAACCTGGGGAGTGTGAAGAAAAAGAATAACGACCTGCGTGGTGCGGTGGAGGCATACACCACTGCGTTGACAATGAAACCCGATTATTACATTGCATTCAATAACCGGGGCATCACCAAATACGAGCTGGGCGACTTTCAGGGTGCCCTGGATGATTTCACAAAAGCCATTTCATTGAAGGCGGATTATGCCTTCGCATTTAACAACCGGGCTGCAGCAAAATACAAGCAACGTGATTACAAAGGTTCAGTGGAAGATTGCACGAAAGCCATCCAGCTCAACAATGTTTACGGATATGCCTATATGAATCGTGGAATTGCGGAAGAAATGCTGCGGAATGAAAAAGGATGTTGCAGCGACATGAAAAAAGCCAGCGAGCTGGGCGTAGATCAGGCCAAAAACTACCTCAGCGAATGCAAGTAATTACCAAACCTCTTAACTCTTTTCCTGTGCAAAAAATACGATCCCTTGTGTTTCTTTTCCTGTTAGGTACTGGCCTTCGCGCCCAGACCAATGTGGAGTTTGAAAAAGAAAATTTCAAAGACAGCAAAGATGAGTTTAAAGAAGCGAGGAACAATGTGAAACAGGGGGATGAGCTGTATGTGCAGGGTATGACGGATTACCAGCAGGCGGTGGACCGTTTTGTGAAAGAGAACCATTACATACCGAGTATCAACGATATTTATGGTCGAGGATCCGGACAATTTGCCGCTGCGGTTATTCCCTATAAAAAAGCAAATGCTTTCAACCCGAACAATGCCGACCTGAATTTCAAGATCGGTTTTTGCCTTCTTTGGATGCCTGCGGGCAAATTCGAAGCACTTCCGTTTTTTGAAAAAGCCTATGCACTCAATTCAAATGTTTCTCCCGATATACAGTATATGCTCGGAAGGGGATATCACCTGGCGATGCAATGGGATAAGGCCATTGCGGCATACAAAGCCGGTCTCCCCTTTCTCAATCAAAAAGCGGTGGAAAACAAGGTTAAGATCGAAGATGTAAATAAGAAAATCCAGGAATGTATGCAGGGCCTGGAGCTTTCAAAAAATCCGGAAAGGGTATTTATTGACAACCTGGGTTGTCAGGTGAATTCTAAATTTTCGGATTACGGCCCATTGATCTCTACAGATGAATCCGTCATGATTTTTACTTCCCGCAGGGACAATACCACAGGGGGGAAAATGGCGGAGTCGGGAGAATACAATGAAGACTTATACCTCAGCACTTGTAAAGAAGAGGGTGGAACCTGGAGCTTTCCGGTAAACCTGGGCAAGCCTATCAATACGGAGGAACATGACGCAACAGCCGGTCTTTCTCCCGATGGTACCACACTCTATATCTACCGGTTTACAGAAAAAGACGGAGGAGATATCTGGGAGAGCCATCAGTCCGGCGATACCTGGACGAAGCCGGAACGCATGAATAAAAACATCAATTCGGAAGCGCATGAATCTACCGTCAGTCTTTCTTATGACGGAAGAACACTTTATTTTGTCAGTGACCGTAAAGGCGGGATGGGAGGAAAAGATATTTACCTCTCCCGGTTGGATGCTAAAGGTAAATGGGGACCAGCAGAGAATTTGGGTGCGCCAATTAATACCATGTATTCGGAAGAAGGGGTGTTTATACATCCCGACGGGAAAACCATGTATTTCAGTTCTCAGGGGCATAAAACCATTGGGGGGTATGATCTTTTTAAATCTACCCTGGTGGATGGGAAATGGACTGAACCCGTAAACATGGGGTATCCGGTAAATGGTCCGGATGATGATGTATTCTTTGTTATATCCGGAAGTGAGCGCCATGGCTACTATGCCTCCAAAAAAAGTGACGGTTGCGGAGAGAAGGATATTTATAAAATTACGTTTCTGGGTCCGGAGAAGCCATTTGCTTTAAATGCCGAAGATAATTTGCTGGCCAGTGTGGCAGCTCCTATCAAGGCCAGGGTGGTCGCTCCTCCAATGGCTATCAAAACAGCTGCCCTCACCATCCTCAAAGGAGTGGTGACCGATGCCCTCACCGGCAAACCCCTCGAAGCTACCATAGAGCTGGTGGATAACCAACGCAATGAAGTGATTGCCAGCTTTAAGTCGAACAGCGCAACCGGAAAATACCTCGTCACCCTTCCTGCCGGTAAGAACTATGGGATTGCCGTGAAAGCCGATAATTACCTGTTCCATTCAGAGAATTTTGACATTCCGGATGTCGCCGCTTTCCAGGAAGTGACGAAAGACATCAAGTTGAATAACCTCGCTGTAGGTACCAAAATTGTGTTGAGAAACATTTTCTTTGATTTTGATAAATCCACCTTGCGTCCGGAATCTACCAATGAGCTGGAACGTCTCATGAAATTGCTCACGGATATTCCTACACTTAAAATTGAGATTTCAGGCCATACCGACAATAAAGGCTCCGCAGATTACAACCAGAAACTATCGGAAAGCAGGGCTAAGGCTGTTGTCGATTACTTAGTAAGCAAAGGAATTGCCGCCGACAGGTTGCAATTTAAGGGATACGGGTTAAGTCAACCCATGGCTGGCAACGAAACGGACGAAGGACGTCAGCTCAACCGGAGGACAGAATTTAAGGTGTTGAGTAAATAACGTTTTCGGATGTGGCGCATGCGCGCATTTCGGAAAACATTTCAAAAGCAAAAGAGGCTTGCCGTGGGTATCGGGAGCCTCTTTTTATGTGTGGGTATGCACAAGAAGGTATTAACGGCGGTTCACGGACTATTCCTTAACAGCCCAAAAGGGATAGGAATAGGTTGAAGCGGTTTCGTCAGAGGCAAGTGTGATCTTCACCCGGCTTGTATTCGAAACAGTTACCGGTTTGCTCCCCGTTCTGTTTTTCGAATCCAGGTAAACACGGGCAAGCGTAAAACTGCTGCTGTATAAAAACATTCCAAGTAATGCAAGTTTGATTTGCAAGATATGTCTCATTCCAAGGAGCCTTTAAATTCTATTAATGGTTCTTAAGATTGATCCCGAAAACAGCTCGAGTGAAGCAGCATTCGGGTAAGGATCAGGTGAAAGAGGTACAAACAAAAATAATTATCCCCTTTTAAGGTATTTTACGGTCATCCTGCCGTATTGTTTCAAAATTCTCCCGGAGTTTTCAACACCGGTTCAGAATTGGTTGTTACAATTTTGGCTTTTTTCTTACACCTGAGGCAAAAATAAGCTTTTATTTTAATCCTAAACTTTTCCTGTTATTTTATCTGAGGTGCGGTTTTCACTTAAATATCAGTTATTTAGGTAACGATAAACAGAGAATAAACGCCACAAAAAAACCCGTTCCGATTAAATTCCGGAACGGGATTGATGTAAGATTGATGTAAGATTTATTGAATTATTGTCGTGCTTCAATAAAATCATTCAGCAATTTCTTGCTGTTTCTGGTTTTAAAGAAACTCATTGGAGAGTAGTTGATGTCTTTATCCTTCCCGCGGATGAGCATATGCAGGAACCAGTCTTCGTCGGTATACGACCCGAAAGGTTTTGGGGTCATGGTAATCAACTGGTATCCAAATTGCCCCGCAATTTGAGGGAAAAGGTTGAAATTCAGGTCGTCAATGTTCGATAACTCCTCAATAATGATGAATTTAACCCCCGGACGGGTCCTGTCCTTCTGAATAACTGAAAGCCTTCCGATACACAACAACGCTAAAGCGGTGTAAGCCTGACCACCAGAGCCCGTGTATTTGATTCCGACATCATCAAACAGACCCACTTTTAACTCGAAATAAAACTTAGGATTCAGCAGGTCGCTCAATTCACAGTTTTTAATCGTGCTGAATGTCTTGGCAATATTTACGATCAGTTTTTCGGGAGAGTTCTGCGTCTTGTCAATGTCTTCTATCTCGGTAAACAGGTCAGCTCCGAATTTCTGGACTTTGGCTTTTTCGCGCATCTTCCGGATCCACTCGATGGTGATTTCTTTCTTTTCCAGAAACTCAATGCGGAACTGGTAGTTGTTACTGATCCGGTTTTCCTGGAAGAAGAAGTTAAGCTCAGTAATCAGTTTGCGGAAATTCTGGTATTGTCTGGCCACCTGATCAAACACATTCAGGATGATCGTCAGCTGAAGGTCACCAAATTTCTTGAGCTCCTCATTCAGCTTCAGCAGCTCCGGCCCGATACCTTCGAGGCCGAGCTTGCCACACAATACATTCACCAGGGTCTGGAAATTAAATTTATCCGTTTCCAGCTCCTGATTTTTATTGTCCTTGGTTTCGTCAAACGACTGAGCGATACGGGTAAACTCGTTTTCGAAATTTCGCCTGTCGGTAACCGACTTTTCTGCGAGTTGCAGGATACGGGCATTGGTATAATCACCCAGGTGGGGCAGGTCCTCCCATTTTAAGTTCGTATCCTTTTCGAGATCCGTTCTTTTCTCGTCAAAGACAGCTTGTGTTTTTTCCAGTTCCAGTTTCAGCTGGGGTTCTTTTTCCTGACAGGCTTTAACCACTCCGTCAATGGAAATCTGATTTCTAACAGCAGCTTCCTTCTCCGGCTCCATCTCTTCCACTTTGCGTTCCAGCTGCGATTTTTGTGCAACAATGTCTTCGGTGGTTAAGGTCTCGAACTTCGGTTTGTGCCAGTCTATCTTATAAGGCAGCTCTTCCTTTAATTTGTTGATTTCATACTTACACTTGTCATTGTCATCCAGAATCTGTTCAAGCTTCAGCTTAAATTCGGTTTGCTGCTGAGCCAGGCGAATGGCTTCACGGTTGGCATTCTGGTATTGGCGCTCAATTTCATCGAAACCGGTAAGCTGTTCTTCGTTTTCCAGAAAAGCTTCCAGGATGGACTTGTTCAGGTCGTCATCTATTTCGTATGTCTCAATCTTTTTGCGGTTCTTATAGGCTTCAGCCATATCCGCATTGTAACCGATTTCAAGCAATTCCAGATTGAGCTTGCGTATCAGCAACAGTTCTTCTTCGGCATCTTTCAGGTTCTGGAGAATTTCTTTTTTGTCTTTCTCCAGTACCGTCTTGAGCTTTTTAGCATCGTCGAATTTCTGCTTGCCGATAGGAGGGACAAATTCCCTGATTTCACCTAATACCAGCCACAAGCCACCATGTTTATCCTCTTCAAAGCTGGTCAGCAATTTTTGAGGGTTGGTGGTGTATTTGAGTATATCGTCTTCTTTTCCAACCGGCTTTTTAGTGGCAATATCTTTCAGGTGCATGAGCACCGATTCTTCTTGTCTGCTTAATGGTCGTTTTTCATTTACAGCCCAATGGAACAAAGAGTTGGCGTTGCTTTTGTCATACAACTCCAGCAGTCCGCTCAGCTGCTCAATTGTCCGTGGAAGCTCGATGACTTTCTCTGGGTAGTTTTTAACTGCATTGGCAAAATCACTTGCCCATTCGCTCTTTTCAAACTCCCCATAGCTTTTGATTCCTTGAAGCAGTTTGAGCTTGGCTTTACGGTCCCGGTATTTTTCCTGCTCCCGCATCTTTTCCTGAGCAGCCTGAGCACTTTGGTAACGCTTGAATATTGGTGCCAACTTTTCCAGCTCATTCACCAGGATGAAAAGCTCATTCGCATGTGTCCTTTTCTCCTCAATCTTGCGGTCGCTGAGGGTAGGGATGAGGTCCTCATAAAATTTTTGCAGGTGGTTATTTACCGCATGCAGATCCTGATAGGATTTGAGGGTACTTTCTGTCAGACTCTTGACTTCCTTTTTGTTTTTATCCAGGCTACGAAGGGCGCTTTCATAACGGGTTTTATTCTCGTTAAAATGGCGCTGTGCCTCAATGAAAAAATTGTATGCATGAATCGTGTCGGCCGTTAGGAACTCATCACGTGAAGCAACACTCTTGTCCAGCATTTTTTTGAGCTGGGTGAGTTTAGTCTGCTTCATGTCCAGTTCCTTGATGAGGTCACGACTGGAGTTGTATTGCTTGATGTAATTTTCCAGCTGATCTTTCTGCTCTTCAAAGAGGGTTTTGATCTCGTCATTGTCTTCAAACAGGAAGTTCTGGAGGGAACGTGAATTGGTTACATCCAGCGTCTTGGCACGGGAGAATGACTGAAGAATCTTGGCAAGTGCCTTCAGGTTGGTCTCCTTGGTCAGGTCAATCGGAACGATATGATTCACAAAGAGCGTCTCATAGTAGTTCATGATCTCCTCGTGCTGGAAATAGTCATAGAGGTAGATGTCGAACTGCAGGGTGAGGTGAGCTTTCAGCTCTTTCAGCTCCATTACTGTTTTGTTGGGTGCCAGGAAATCCGTGGCATGCAGGGGGCGATCGAAATTGTCAAGTTCTTTCTTCGAAAAATCAGGACTTTTCTGAATGATGAATGGACGAACCGGGTAGCGGGAATTTTTCGGAATGTATACCCCAATCGTTACAAACTTTCCTTTTGCACGCTCAATATTGAAAAAGGCATAAGCATGATCCACATACGTTTTATTGAGCGGAATACCTTCAATCCGGCGTTCGTTCTTATCCAATCCTTCTGTACCTGGTTTCCAGAGGTCACGTTTAGGGATCAGAATGAGCTGCATCAAATCGGCTACGATTGACTTGCCTAATCCGTTATCTCCGGTAAAGTCTGTCCGCACCGGATGCAGCAGGTAGTCACAGTTGTTATGCTGACGCACGCCAACAGTAGACAGGGAATAAATTTTAGGATAGCTGCTCATGGATGTAATCTTCAGTTAGTTCAACTTCATTAATTTCGCGGGCATACATTTTAGCAAGACGGTCGATGCTGGGCATGATCTCGAAGTGGAAAGCCTCCTGGTTGATCCAGTTGATCCAGCCCATACGTTCAAATTCTGCCAGTGTACGTTCAATCTTGCGCTTTACTTCATCTTTCTCGTTAGGCGTATAGTTCCTTTTCAGCTCTCCGTACAGGAGGCGTTGCCACAACTCTTTGTGCTCGCCTTCTTCTGTAATCTGTTCGATGTCATCCCAGGTCATTTCTTTGGCTTCAAAGAATTTCTCTTTAGAAGAATTGAGCAGCAGGATACCGAATACCACGTGCTTGTCTTCCAGTTCCCGGCAACGGTCGCGTGTAAAACGTCCATATCCTTCTTCCGGAAAATCCAGGTAGAAATAAACGTCCCGGTCGTTACTCTCCCTGCGGAGAAAGCAGTTGTAGAGCAACTCATAGTAATGCTGGAGATTACCGTAGTTGTCGTTTATATAATCCCAGATCTTGGTATCATATCCATAATTCTGAATATGTTTTCCCTGAGTCAGGGCGAAGTTGGCTTCTGAGAAATAGCGGATAGAGCTTTCTTTTCCTAAGAATTCGAAGGCTGAATTTTCATTCTCCATATCGTGACGTCGTCGTTAAGGTTAAATGTTCTTTCTTTTTCTACAATCAGGTCGGCATCGGGGTTTTTATTGTGCTGCTGGATCAAACCGAAACAAACATCAATCGGTACTTCCAGGTTTTGCTCGGCAGCATAAATCTCACTGAACCAGTCTTCAAATTCCACGGAATCACCTGCCTTGATTTTCACGTTGATGTCTTCCAGCCATTTGGAAATGTGTTCCTGCCTCACGAGCACCTGCATGTTGGCCGCTTCCTTTGCCATGCGCAGCTCCTCGTCTTCCGCCATCTCTATCACATCTTTGGGAATGACATCGTTGAAATTGAGCTTGGGGACAAAACGGAATTTGCGTTTAAAGAAGGGATAGGACTTGCGGCTGAACTCCGGAGTCAGGGTAATCTCTCCTTCCACCAGCTGAGCCGACCGGATCAGGGATACAAGGTATTTCTCAATCTTCAGTTTGTAAATCTGCTTGTAACGCAGTGAATCATACAGGGACTTGAGACGGGAGGAAGAAGTTTGGATACGGTCATTGATGGAAAGCACACGGCTGTCAATAGTCTCGAAAAACTGTTCGATTTCTGCGCGTATCTTGAAATAACGCTCCCAGCTTTCTTTCTCTTTCAAAAAAGTAGGTTCTGCATTTTTGATACGGTCCAGTGTGTCTTGTTTGAAATTCAGTGTTTGGGTAAGGCCTTCTGTCTGCTTTCCGATGTCGCGGAAGACGAGGATGAATTTGTCAATCAAGCCTCTTGCATTGTCCACATCTGCTTTCAGGATGGTACGTAGCTCAAAGGTTTTTTTGTCCACAAACCGTTGCAGGTTTTCGATATGCCCCAGGATCCTTTTTTTAGCCGGACCGTAGTGATTGAAATACCAATAATTCAGATTCTGGATGTTGATAAGGTCTTCCTCTGCGAGTGGAAGTGTTCGCCGAAAAGTATAGATCAATGGCAGGTCATCGTATTGGGGTTGTACCTCGTTGATGATGGCACTCACCAGGTCTTTGGCATATACCGTAAGCTGGTAGCGGTATTCTGTACCGCGTTTGGCGGTGGTGTAGAAATACTGGCTGAGCTTTTTGGAGATGGTTTCTTTCTGAATGCTTTTTTCACGACCAAGCATGCCGCCTACCTCATCGACGGTTTTTTCAAAGTCGTGCTGGGAAAAAGCTTCGTCAATTTCACCCTTCTCAATCTTGTCGTTCAGTTCCATCAAAAGAATGACCGATTCCGGATTGGAAGGGAGTAATAATTCGTAATTTCGGGTAATACTCTGAATCAGATCGCTCTCCATGCTTGGTTGCTGGGTTATTACATCAGGCTAAAATAAGGAATATATACCCCTGACGCTGTACTGTTAAAAACTCCCCAATATGTTTTAGATACCTTGATATCATTGGGTTGCAGGGTAAGTCGATTGTTGGTAACTCCTTTGCTTTTGAGCGGAAACCTATCCTGTTTTTCAGTACCTTATAACCTGAACCGTATGATGCTCGAACTTATCCTTACCGAAGACGGATCCCACACCCTGTATAACCCCGAACTGCATGAGCATTACCATTCTACGCACGGGGCGGTGCAGGAAGGACAGCATGTTTTTATTGCTGCGGGCTTTGCTCAGCGCAATTTGACACAGACATCCATACGCATTCTGGAGGTGGGTTTTGGGACTGGTCTGAATGCCCTGCTTACCCTCGCAGAAGCGCGAAAATCCGGAATCTCCGTTCAATATCATGCCCTGGAACCCTTTCCCTTGCCTTCCGGTGTAATAAGCACTCTAAATTATCCGGAGCTCTCCGGCTTGCCAGCATACCGCTCGGATTTTGAGCGTTTTCATAGCCAGGAAGAAGGAATGATTGCCCTGGGAAACGGATTTAACCTGTTCCGATACAAACAAGGGGTGCATGATTTTATTGCAGATGGGCTGTTCGACCTCGTCTATTTCGATGCCTTTGCTCCCGATGTACAACCTGAAATGTGGACCGAAGCCGTTTTCCAAAAAATAGCTTCCTGCATGAAAGCAGGTGGAATCCTGGTAACCTACTGCGCCAAAGGACAGGTAAAACGCAATATGAAAGCAGCCGGATTGGTAATAGAACGTTTACCCGGACCTCCTGGTAAGAGAGAGATGACTAGAGGGAAAAGAATTTAGAATGTAATATTTTCGAATTTTCGAATTTGGTAATTTTCGAATTTTAAATACAAGAATCAGCCATTTTATTTTTTTAAAATACCTTAATTTCTAAATTCCTAAATTCGAAAATAGTTTAGTCTTTCAAATGCTTATCCAGGAGTTCCCTCAATTTCTCAGGAGTTAATCCCTGATGCAACCTTCCGTCTTTTGCGAGTGAAATGTCTCCGGTTTGTTCGGAAACGACGATGGCAAGTGCATCGGAGCTTTCGGTTATGCCTACTGCGGCGCGGTGCCTCATGCCCAGGTGGGCCGGGAAATCGGCATCTTCACTGACAGGCAGCACACAACGCGCGGCTCTCAGTTGGTTGTCTGTGATGAGCAGGGCTCCATCGTGGAGGGGACTGTTTTTGTAAAAAATACTCTCAATCATCCGGACGGATACTTTCGCATCAATCGGATCGCCGGTATTGGCATAGAACTTCAGGTCGGAAGCACGGGTGATGACAATCAAGGCTCCTGTACGACTTTCGCTCATGTTTTTACATGCCTTGATGATGGCATTGGTGTCGAGTGCGATGGTTCCTCCCTTCATGTTCCATTCCAGAAAACGTTTGGTCAGGCTGCCCTGACTGATGAAATTGGTGGTGCCGATAAAAATGAAGAACCGGCGAAGCTCTTGCTGGAAGACAATGAGCAAGGCAATAAAGCCCACATCTATGAATTTGCCCAGGATATGACTAAACAAACGCATATTCATCGCCCTGACCAACAGCCATAGCGCATAAAATAAGGTCACACCGATCAGGATATTGATCGCTACGGTTCCCCTCACCAATTGGTAAAGTTGGTACAGCAGAAATGCCACCAACACGATGTCGATGAATGAACGCCAGTCAAATTGTCCTGATAGTAGGCTAAACATGGTATTTTACGAGCTGAGCCCTAATTTTATTTTCCTGAGCCTGCGTTGATTTTTTCTTGCAGTTCTTCAAAAGTCAGTTTTTTCTCCAGAAATTCTCTCTGACCTGATTTTTTGCAGGAGAAGAGTGTCGCGGGAATTGAACCAGACCATTGATTGCTGATTTTAGGAATGAAGTAGTTGGCATCGGATTCATCCAGCCAAAAGACTTCGGCGCCTATTTTTTTCTTCTTTAAAAACTCGGTGAGTTTTCCCGGCCAGGCTTCCGGGAAGTCGAGACTAACCAGGAGCACTTTAACCGGCTTGCCCTGCCAGGCAGAATCGATGCGGTTGAAAGCGGGAAGTTCGGCAACACAAGGACCACACCAGGTAGCCCAGAAATTAACAATATAAAACGTGTCCGGATTCGCAATCCGGGTTTCAATCTGAGTGATTTTTACTTTGGAAAGCCGCTGTGCAGAAGTGGTCTGGACGGCTAGTCCGATTCCCATAAAGAGCAGCAGTATGTTGCGCATCCAGCAAATTTAGGGTTTTTTGCCAGTTGTCTTTACTAATGAATTATTCTTATCTTTAGAAATTCAATGTCTTGCCGTAATCCTATTGTTTAGAGTGGATCGGATGAGCTGAATCGTACAGAGGCAATAGAAGTTCCTGTTCGGAAAGTTGTTGAATAACGCCCGTTATATGGAGGGAGCTACCCCGATTTACAAGATTATACCCCCAGCAATCAGTTCTGCAGGAGTCTACTATTTTACCACCGATAATGAGGTGCAGTATGAGGTGCGTTTTGGACGCAGGCAGGACAATATATTACATGCTACCATTGTTTTTGGAGTCATTAACGACGAGTATGAAGGGGAGGAGTATGTGGTCACGAATAAAGGAGAACTCTATCGGGTGATGTCTACCGTGGTGGAGATTGTTAAAATATTCATGAGTGAACACCCGAAAATCATGTGTTATGAATTTACCGGGGTTGCCAAAGAAGGGGAGGATGAGAATGGTGTAACTGTCAGGATTAATTTATACCGGCGCTACCTACCGCGTATTTTCAATAAAGACTGGGAATTTGCTTTCAAAGGGAACTCAGCTCTCGTAACTCGTGTCCGTAAAAACTAGTTCAGCGCTTTACAAGGTCTGTCACCTTTACCATTTCTCCTGCCATACAGATTCCAACTCCACCTTTTGCCGTTTCATACTTTACCCACACTTTTAGTCCGTCTGAAGCGAATGCCTCCTTGAGGGCAGAAGCGGGTACCAGTTTTTTTCCATCCCCAAGCTGTATGACCCATTTGCAACCGTCCACCTCATACGCCACAATTGTTGCTTCCACATAACCGGATGTTTTATAATCCGTTGAAGTTTTAGTTGTGATAGGACTGGAGGCGGATGTCTGTTTCGCTGAATTACAAGCAGATAAGCACATTATTAACGATAAGAGGAGCAGGATAAAACGGTTTGTGCGACAATTCTCCGGAAAAACAAAGAGGGCAAGATAACTTACCCTCTTGTTTTTGTATATACAAGTCTTATTCATCAGAAAACGCATCAGTTAACGAGTTGTGCGATTAGCTTCTTTTGCCGAATTTGCTTTTGCGGTCCGAAAAGCTTCCGCCTTCAGGTGCAGGCCTGTCGTCAGAGCCATAGCTGCGTTTTTTGTATCCTCCGGCGGATGAGTTACCGTCAGAATAACCGCCTCCGCTGCCTCCGTAGCTTTTCTTTTTCCACGCTCCGTCGCCACCGCCGCTACCACCACTTCCACCACCATAAGGTCGTTTGCCTTTCCCAAAGCTGTTCTCACGGTATGCGGCACCACCGGTTCCGTTAGAAGGGTCAATACGAACGCTGCGTCCTTTGAAGGTTTGTCCTTTGAACGCATTCATCAGGAAATCTTCTACCTCTTTGGCAGCATCAAAAAAGGAGAAACTGCTCTTGATGTCTATCCGTCCGATATTGCTTCCTTCCAGGTTGCTGGTATCGCAGATAAAGCGGAGGAGACCTCCTTTATCCAGTCCGTCCATCTCACCTACGTTGATAAAGAAACGGGTCATATTGGCATCCCGGTCCATAGGACGAGGAGGACGGCTGTCGGTACTTCTTTCCGAAAAACGATCACTGCTGCGCTCGGTACCACGATCCATTCCCCGGTTTTCCACGTTCAGATCAGGAGCATTCTTATAGTATTCGAGGAAACGATTGAATTCATCAGATACAAAACGTTTGATGAGTTCTTCCTTACTTAAGTCTTCCAGTTGGGAGTAGATCTGGGGCAGGTAACGGGCGATTGCCACTTCGTTTACTTCCACATCATGGATCTTACTGATCAGGGCGAAAAGCTGTTTTTCACATACTTCACTTCCTCCAGGTACCTGAGCCTTGGTAAATTTCTTGCCAATGATCTTTTCCAGCATTTTGATCTTACCTACCTCCCGGATATTCAAAATCACGATGGAGATACCGGTTTTGCCGGCCCGTGCGGTACGACCGCTCCGGTGGGTATAGTTTTCTATTTCGTCCGGTAAGTTGTAGTTGATCACGTGGGTCACGTCATCTACGTCTATACCCCTGGCAGCCACATCGGTAGCTACGAGTACCTGGAGTGTGTGGGAGCGGTAACGTTTCATCACCTGGTCGCGCTGTGCCTGACTCAGGTCACCATGCAACGCATCGGCATTATAACCATCACGGATCAGCTTTTCAGCCACTTCCTGGGTTTCTGCCTTGGTACGGCAAAAGATAATACCGAAAATATCAGGGTAATAATCCACAATTCGCTTCAGAGAGGCGTAGCGGTCACGGGATTGAACCACATAATACACGTGTTCAATGTTCACGTTCCCCTCATTCCGTTTACCTACGGTAATCTGGAAAGGATCGGCCATGTATTTCCTGGAAATGGTTTCCACTTCACGGGGCATGGTGGCCGAAAACAGCCAGGTACATTTTTCTTCTGGTGTTTCGGAAAGGATCATGTCCAGGTCTTCCTTAAAACCCATGTTCAGCATTTCGTCTGCCTCATCGAGTACCACACGTATTACAGTCTTCAGTGTCACGCCTTTACGGTTGATCATGTCAACCATTCGTCCGGGTGTTCCTACGACAATCTGAGCACCTCTTTTTACATCACGGAGCTGATTTACGATGCTGGCTCCTCCATAAATAGCTACGATATTGGCTCCGGGAATGTACTTACAAAAACTCTGAAGGTCTTTCGTGATCTGAAGGCAAAGTTCACGGGTAGGGCAAAGTATAAGTGCCTGAGTATTACGGGAGTTAAAGTCTACTGTCTGAACAAGCGGCAGGCCAAAAGCGGCAGTTTTACCGGTACCGGTCTGTGCCAGACCGACCAGGTCCTTCTCTTCTTTCAATAATACAGGAATGGCTTGTTCCTGGATAGGGGTTGGGGTTTCAAACCCGATTTCGGTTATCGCTTTCACAATATTCGGCTCTATCCCCAACGCTTCAAATTTATTCATCTGGATTTTGTTAATGAGGTGCAAAGGTAGCAATAAATAGGGTACGGCTGACAAAGGAAGCTCCCAGGTGACAAAGGGATCAGGCGCTTTCACCCAAGCTAAGGTTTTTGGGGACCGATCGGGGTACTTGGGTAGACGCAAGAGAAGGAACCAGAATTGCCTCTTTCCATTAACTTTGCAAAAAATACCCGCATTGAAGACCTTAGACCGCTTTACCCTCAAATCCTATATTCTTCCTTTTTTACTCACTTTTTTTATTGCGGTATTTGTGCTTTTTATGCAATACCTGTGGAAATGGGTGGATGAGCTGGTGGGAAAAGGATTGGAGTGGAAAGTCATTGTGCAGTTGTTTTTTTACATTTCCTTGTCACTTGTTCCCCTGGCATTGCCACTGGCAATCCTCCTTTCTTCCCTGATGAGTTTCGGTAACCTGGCCGAGCATTACGAGCTGGCGGCCCTGAAAGCATCTGGCTTGTCGCTACAACGGGTAATGGCTCCCCTGGTTGTTTTTACTTTACTGGTTTCGTTCACCGCCTTTTATTTCTCCAACAGCGTCTTGCCCTATGCAAACCTGAAGATGGGAAGGATGATGTTTGATATACACAATCAGAAACCGGCACTCAGCATCAAACCCCAGGTTTTTTACAACGGCATTGACAACTACAGCATACGGGTAGAGAAAAAAGGAACAGACGGAAAATCCATTCAGCAGGTGCTTGTCTACGACCATACCGATGACGGTAACAACCGGGTGATCACAGCCGACTCGGGTGTGATGGAGATGACAGCCGACAAGCGCTACCTCATACTCGACCTGAAAGATGGAAGCAGTTATGAAGAGCCTACCAAGGACAAAGACCCGGGCAGCCACAGCATCCCTTTTCTGCGTAATAAATTCAAGCAACAGACGGTGCGATTCGACCTGTCCAGCTTCAAACGAACCAATACCAACGAAGACCTCTTCCGGGAAAACCACCAGATGCTGAAATCCTCCCAGCTGAAGACGATGATAGACTCGTTCCACATTCAAAAGAAACGGCTTCAGATCGAATTTTCGAAAGTGCTGGCCGACGGCTACCTGCGTAATGCCGACCGTTTTCTGACCTCCAAAAGGAGAAAGGCTGCTCCCAAAGATTCCGCCTTCATCAGCCAGCTGAACAAACCCGACAGGAAAATGATTATTGAGTCGGCTCTGGGAATGGTCCGCACCATCAAAGGTCAGATCCAGGCCAGGGAAGGGGAGTTACACAACAACACCATTACCACCACGCTTTTTGAAATAGAGCTGCATAAGAAATTCGCTCTTGCTTTTTCGTGCCTTGTCATGTTCTTTGTAGGTGCACCCTTGGGAGCCATCATCCGAAAAGGTGGTTTGGGAATGCCGGTAGTTGTCTCCATCATATTTTTTGTCTTGTATTGGGTCATTTCCATCAGTACCGAAAAGATGGCAAAGGAAGGCGTGCTGGCTCCGATACCCGGTGTTTGGATTGCCCCGGTCCTGCTTTTCCCATTGGGGATCTTTCTCACCATTAAGGCTACCAGCGACTCTGTGCTGTTCGATCTGGACAGTTATATGGCTGTTTTCAAACGCAAAAAATGAAGATCCTTCAGATCTGTAACAAGATACCTTACCCGCCTCAGGACGGGGGCTCTCTGGCCATGCATCAGCTCAGCGATTCGCTCAGCCTGCTGGGGCATGAAGTGCGTATCCTGGCAATGGATACCCATAAACAACAGTTTTCGGAAGCCGACTGGGATGCAGACTACCGAAGCCGCTTCCATCCCCGCAAAGTGTTTATGGACACCCGGGTGAAAGTGCTGGATGTCTTACTCAACTTATTTTCCGACAAGTCATACAACATTGAACGCTTTTATTCCGAAGCATTTGAGCAGGTATTGGGGGAAATACTGGATGCCGAACGTTTTGATATCATACAACTCGAAAGCATTTATGTAGCTCCCTATCTTCCGTTTATCCGCAAGCATAGTGAAGCGAAAGTGGTGTTGCGGGCACACAACATTGAACATGTAATCTGGCAACGCCTGGCAGAAGGAGAGCGTAAATCACTGAAAAAAAGATACCTGAAGCTGCTTTCCGAAAGGCTGAAGACCTACGAAGAGAGCATGCTTCCTGCTTTCGATGCTATTGCTGCCATCACTCCCGGTGATGCCGCCTATTTTCGCAAACTCGGTGGTCTGAAACCGGTGGCTCACATTCCTTTCGGCATACAGCTCAAACCCTTGCATGCCGTCCCAGTCAATCCCGAATCGGTATTCTTTATCGGAGCCATGGACTGGATGCCCAATCAGGAAACGGTGCGCTGGATACTCGATAACCTGTGGAACAAACTAAATGCCCTGCATCCTCACCTCACGTTTTACATAGCAGGTCGTCAGATGCCTCGTTGGTTGCTGGAGCTGAACCTGCCTCAGGTTGTTGTACTCGATCAGGTACCCGATGCGGAAGTGTTTATGGAAGACAAAGCGATCCTGCTGGCTCCTTTCTTTTCAGGAGGCGGAATGCGGGTGAAATTTATCGAAGCCATGTCCCGGAAAAAAACGGTCATCACCACCTCCATCGGTGCCGAAGGGATAGACGGACGTGACGGAGAGCATTTCCTGCTGGCAGAAACCATTCCGGGAATGATCTCCACTATTTCCCGCTGCCTCGCCGACCCTGGTTTTACTGCCTATATCGGTGCCAACGCACGCAGCCTGGTAGCCGATAAGTATGACAGCAGGCGCATTGCCGAAAAACTGGAAGGGTTGTATAAGAGCCTGGTGTAGCCCCTTTCTGCTTTTTTCCTATCTTGCGTCTCAATTAGCAGATGAAGATTTTATTCCTGACATCCCGTGTGCCGTTTCCGCTTGACAAAGGGGATAAAGTCCGTGCCTACCACCAACTCGAAGAGTTATCCAAACACCATCAGATCTGCCTCTTTTCACTCAACGATCAGGAGCTTCATCCCGCTGCCTTACCCGCTCTGGAGAAGTTATGCAGCGAGGTGGTTGTCGTAAATCTGAGTAAAGCAGCCCTCTTTTTTAATTTGCTGAGAACGGCTTTCGGGCCTTTACCCATGCAGGTGGGCTATTTCTACAACTCCCGGACCCTTGCACGGTTTCAAAAAGTCGTGGCCGACTTTAAGCCCGACGCGGTATACTGTCAGCTCATCCGCACAGCCGAATATGCCAGAAAGCTGGACGTGCCAAAGGTGCTCGATTATATGGATGTTTTTTCAAAAGGAATAGAACGCCGCATTCCCAAAGTTCCCTTTTTTCAACGTCCTTTGTTCCGCATGGAATACAGGCGTCTGGTGCGCTACGAAAAGGAGGTGTTTGCTGATTTCGATAACTTAACCATCATCTCCAGGCAAGACCGTGACCTCATTCCTCATCCCGAACGGAACGCCATACACGTTATTCCGAACGGAGTAGACCTGAATTTTTTTCACCCTTTAAACGGAGCTTCCTCCGAAAAAGAACACAAAGCATTTGGCATCCTGTTCAACGGCAACATGAGCTATCCTCAGAATATTGAAAGTGCGGTGTACCTGGTAGAAGAAATCATGCCTGCCGTATGGAAAAAGTACCCGGACATCCGCGTGCTGATTTCAGGCACCACACCCTCTCAGCGTGTAAAAGAACTGGCATCCGACAAGGTAACCGTCAGCGGCTGGGTGGATGATATACGGGAGAATTTTTCAAAGAGTTTCATGCTGGTGGCTCCCATGCAAACGAGCATCGGTTTGCAGAACAAACTGATGGAAGCCATGGCCATGCAATTGCCTTGCGTCACATCCACCCTTGCCAACAATGCGCTGGGAGCGAAAGACGGGGAAGAAATCCTGATAGCCAATGAACCCAAGGAGTATGCTCAGGCCATTTTTCGCCTGCTGGAAGACAATGCCTTCTCTGCCGGCATTGCATCCCGTGGGTATGCCTTTGTGAAACACCATTACAGCTGGGTTCAGGCAGGAGAGCAGCTGAATCAACTTTTCGTTCATCCCCCTGAAGTCATTTAATACCTCATCCATGGAAACCCACAAGACACTTATACTCAATAGTCTGAAGATAGAACAGATGATTGACCGCATGGCCTGGGAGATCTATGAAAACAACTCTTCCGAGTCGGAAGTGATTGTGGTGGGCATACGTGCCAACGGTTATATCCTGGCCCGGAAGATTGCGGCTGTATTAGAGAAAATTTCTCCTCTCAAAGTTCGTCAGTTTGAGATCATGATCGACAAGAAAAATCCGGTGAGCCAACAGGTGGAGGTTCCCGTTGTCCTGGAAGAGCTTCACGACAAAGTGCTGGTGGTGGTAGATGATGTGCTTAACTCAGGTAAAACCCTCCTGTATGGCATCAAACCCTTCCTGGCCATACCCCTCAAACGTCTGCAAACGGCAGTACTGGTAGACCGGAACCATAACCGCTATCCGGTGAAGTCGGATTATACCGGACTCTCTCTCGCCACCACATTAAGGGAACACGTATCCGTAGAACTGGATAAGCCGGGAGAAGAAGCGGTTTACCTGATGTAGAAAAAGATTAGCTGAATTGAGGCTTCGCAATGGCCTTCTTTACGAATTCAGCAAGCTCTTTGATGTCCAGGTCTTTCGCCTTCACCTTGTACTGTGCTTCCGAATAAAAGGGTTCCCGATTCTCGAGGTGGGTTACGATAAAATTATACAGGTCTTCGGCCGACTTGCCGGCAAGAATAGGTCTCTCGGTTTTGGCATTGCGCAGACGATTCACCAGGGTGTCGGCACTCATCTTCAGGTAGATGGTCAGTCCGTTCTCATTCATCAGCTGCATGTTGTTGTAGTGGCAGGGGGTGCCTCCTCCGGTGGAGATCACCACATTGTCTTTTGTCATCAGGCTGATCAGCAGGTGATGCTCCATTTCCCTGAAACGCTCTTCCCCGTCTTCCTGAAAGATCTCCGAGACAGATTTGCCTACGGCCTTTTCTATCAACTCGTCGTGATCAGCAAAGTCATATCCCAGCTGGGAGGCGAGTTTCTTGCCGACAGTAGACTTTCCGCTGCCCATGTAACCGATGAGAAATATTTTCATGGATTTCAGGTATTAAAGGGTTGCTGACTAGTTGGCCAGTATCAATACTTGCTCTTCATCCAGGGTGATGCCGTAGTTGATGGAGGTCATCTTGCCTTTCTCGAAGTAAAAGTCCATCAGCGCATCGTCAAAGCTTACCCTGCGCTCTCCCCACTCATGGTCTTCCATGTCAATCTCTTTAAAGCCTTTCAACGTAAAAAAGGCTTTCAGCTCGGGCTCACTGAGTTCAAAGATGCGTTTGCCCCAGAGGAGGCTGTCGGGGTGGTCAATCTCCACACAGGTGAACTTATTGCCCTGCTTCATGTCGAAGAACAGGGAAAATCCTTTTTCCCAAAAATGCCAGACGAGGGAACGGCTTTCTTCCGAAGCGTCCAGTTCTTCCGTTTCTTCCGGTTTTCCGAAACAAACTTCCGCTTCTCCGGTCGTAGTGCCGAAAGAAAGGGTATTCAGGCCTTTTTGGGGTTTAATATCAAGAATGAGGGCGGGCATAGTAAATCAAGGTTGCTTCTTTTCAAAGATAAAAAATAAAATGTAAACACTGTAATAACAGGGAGTTGAGAAATAATCACAAAATATTTTTCTGCATTTTGAATTTTCACAATAATGCGCTTATATTTGCACCCGTTTTAACAAATCTTTATTCGATTCCGTAGCTCAGTTGGTAGAGCACAACACTTTTAATGTTGGGGTCCTGGGTTCGAGCCCCAGCGGGATCACAGAAGGTCAGAATACAGAGCGGAGAAAGAGAAAGAGTGCTTAATTGCCCTTTCTTTTTCTCCGCTCTGTTTCATTTTATTCCTCATTCTCACTCTCCTTCTCGCTCTTTGGGATTGTTTTGTTTCGTTTGTGAAAAAACTATGGAGATCACAGAAGGCTAGAAACCCTAAAGGATAAACAGAGCGAAGAAAGAGAGCGAAAGCACTCTTTCTTCGCTCTGTTTCTGTTTTCTCTCTGGTGGTTTAATGCAATCTTTCGTAAATTTGGTTAACTAAAATGCCGGAATATGACAGCATCAGCCCTTAAAAAACAAGTTGACAACTATCTGCCTCTTTTATCCGCAAAGCAGCAGATATTGGTTCTTGAAATGATTAAAAATTTTTTAAACGTGGACAAAAACGACGGAAGGATCAGCCGGAAACAATACAACAAGGAAATAAATGATGCTGTTTCCAGAATCGAGAAAGGTAATTTTGTCACACACAAAGACGCCCTGAAGGAATTATCTAAATGGTAAAATCAGCTTCTTTCAAGATAATTTGGGACAGGAAAGCGCTTGATAATTTGAAAGAAATTTTGACTTACCTGGAGAAGCAGAGTATCCAGGCACCCAAAATCGTGAAGCGGGAAATTACAGAAAGACTTGAATTAATAAAGACGAACCCGCTCATCACGGAATCGGACAAACTCAAAGATATTCCAAGCAACGACTTCAGGGCATTTGTAATTTATAGCTACAGGGTAACCTATCAAATTAAGGCGGACATTAAGGAAATAAGGATCTTAAGGATCAGGCACACCAGCAAAGAACCACTGGGTTATTAACCAACTCCTTGTTATGAAAAGGACTTAACATCCAATGGTTTTATCATAATCCCCGATAATTTTTCAAGAAGAATCAAAAAACTCCCTACTCACTATTCGGATCATAAAAGACTAGAAACATAGTGAGAAAGAGTACTTAACAGTACTAAATCTGGATGATTTGTATTGTGATTTGAATCCAACAAAAAAATCTGTAACTCCCTTTTTAAACAAGGGAAATCCAACGCGAGTACGGGCGTCTCTTTATTTTGATTTCGATTATGCAGAAAGGAAGAAATAAGTTTCATATGAATGGAAAAGCCTCCAAAATGTTAAATTCAAAGCTGATCTCTGTATGTTTAATGTTAGCTTTTATCCTGGCTTGCGGCTTTCCTAATAAGAATAAGAGGCCGAATAGTATGGAGAACAAAAAAAAATATAGCATCAATGTCGGTGAGACATTCCAGATAAATCTGGATACAAATCCATCAACGGGGTGCAATGTGTGTTGGTTAAATGAAAGTACTGTCAAATCAATCGAGCTTATAGAAGATCGGTACATTCCTCAAGATTCAAAAGCGATAGGGGGTGGAGGAATTGAAACCTTGACGTTTAAAGGAACTAAAGCAGGAACGGATAGCATTCTTTATGCAAATTGCCCTACAGGGATTAGGGGAAGAAGCTGTGAATCCTTTTCGGATGGATCGGTTAAACCTCAATATGTGTTTTTTGTTGTTGTTAAGAATTGAAAAGGTTATGAAAGCCTGGGCAAACATTAAAATGCATTGGAGCAAATTCTTAATAGCGTTACTAGCCATTATCCTGGTCGGCTCCTATGCCTTTACCGGCAAACGGGTGCAGGACGACAGTAAAATAATCAGTTATGTAGCCGATCCTGAAAAACAAAACATTCGTTTTTACTGGAAAGATGATGGCGCAAAGATTTTCAGAAGTATTTCTGGATTAAAAGGGTGGCTGGAGTCGAAAAATGAAACCCTGGTATTTGCCATGAATGGAGGGATGTACAAACCGGACAATTCCCCTCAAGGTCTCTACGTTCAAGATCAGGTAACCCTGGCCACACTGGATACCGGTTCCGGAAAAGGTAATTTTTACCTGAAACCCAACGGAGTGTTTTGTATCACCACAACGAAACAAGCTTGCATTTGTAAAACAGCGGATTATCCGGCAATAAAGGATGTGAACTTTGCGACACAATCCGGACCACTATTGGTCATAAACGGAGAAATTAATCCCGCCTTTAAAAAAGGCTCATCCAATCTGAATGTGAGGAATGGGGTAGGGATCTTACCCGGCAATAAAATACTGTTTGCGATGTCTAAAGAGCCTGTTAATTTCTTTGATTTTGCAACCTATTTTAAAAGCAAGGGCTGCAAGGATGCCTTGTACCTGGATGGTTTTGTTTCCCGGACGTATCTGCCTGAAAAAGGATGGAAACAAACCGATGGGGATTTTGGGGTGATTGTTGGGGTGACTGCTCCGTGAGTATGAATAATAATCAGCGGCCTTGTTTTTATGTACCTAATTAGGTACATTTACAGTACGGAATTTGGTTCCTGCTAATTGAACATGGCACCCATATTAATTGATAAAAACGGCGTTAGTATATACATGCAGAGTAGAGAGCATCTTCCGCCTCATATTCATGCTTTTTACGGGGATGATGAAGCGCTTATAAATATCAGGACTGGCGAAATTCATGATGGGTATTTGCCTGGAAAAAAATTGAAAATTGTTCAACAGTGGCTTGCTGAAGGGGAAAATCGAAAATTGGTGGAAGAAAACTTTTACGAGTTAAATCCCCGATTAAGACCTAAAAAAGAAGATAAGAATCCGGCTAGAAGCGAGCTGGAAAAAAGAAATGAAAAAGAAAGGAGTTGACAAAATGGAACATGTGCCCTCTAAGCGATTGCCCAAAATCCTTAAAATCAATCGCATTGAAAAAAGCAAACTGAGAATTTCTGTTTTATTCAGCAATGGAGAGGACCGGATTCTTGATTTTGTTAAAATATTCAAAAAGGACTGGAAAGTAACCAAAGCGGATCCTGAACATAAACTGCTGAATCCAGCCGAGTTTGCTAAGGTGAAAATTGAAGGGTATACATTGTCCTGGAATAACGTGGAGATTTATATGACAGGATTGGACGGAAAGAAAAAGAAAGTTCCTTTTGAAGTCGGAGCGGATACGCTTTATAAGCTCAGTGAAATAGATGAAAAATTATGGATTTCAATAGGAACCCTGTTTAAAAACGCAAGGCTGGCCGCAAACCTCTCTCAGGATGAAGTTGCGGAATTGTCAGGAACCTCACGAACCTATATCACCAAATTGGAAAACGACAAACAGGATTTGGAAATAAAGACCCTCAAAAAAATTGTTGAGGCCGGATTAAATAAACAGTTATCCATTTCAATCAAATAAAAATCAAAAGGATCGAATGGAAAAGGAGAAACTTTCCTGATTAATTTGCACTCCCCAATGTTACCTAAATACATAGAATCATGTCGTGATTGAGTAGCGTCTTGTCATGATTGTAAAGAATCCTGTCGTGATTGTGTAGAATATTGTCGTGATTGTAAAGAATCCTGTCGTAATTGTAGAGAATGTTGTCATGATTGTGTAGAATCATGTCGTGATTGTAGAGAAT
>Ga0206975_1010_pt1 | contig 65505 bp, 59 predicted proteins | sample Alteio_BWOrgHeat_81_FD_152919 | JGI IMG/M metagenome (GOLD analysis project Ga0206975, IMG submission 152919) | Enriched cells from forest soil in Barre Woods Harvard Forest LTER site, Petersham, Massachusetts, United States -... | ecosystem: Environmental > Terrestrial > Soil > Temperate forest >... | reverse complement strand
TTGCCATGCACGATATTCCATGAGCGGTTGCGCGGCTCGCTGCGTCTATTGAGTGAGCCACGTACCAGCAACGCGGGAGAAATCTTGACGCAACGGGAGTTCCCTAGACAGCCACTGGTCGGCGTCGGCGCAGTTGTAGTCAATGACGACGGGCAGGTGTTGCTGATCAAACGCGGCACCGAGCCAATGCTGGGTCACTGGTCATTGCCTGGTGGGTTGCTTGAACTCGGCGAGACTCTCGCAGAGGGCGTCAAACGCGAAGTATTTGAGGAAACTGGTCTAATTGTGACCCCTCAAGCCATCGTTGAGGTAGTGGACCGCATCTATAGAAACAGTGACGGTGAAAAGCCGCAAGTTCGTTACCACTATGTTGTAGTCGATTTCTGGTGTCGAGTTATTGACGGCCAACTTAAGCCGTCAAGTGATGCAACTGATGTTGCCTGGGTCAGTCATGCCGAGTGGAAGGATTCAAATTTCTACTCGCTGGATTCAATCGCTGTGCAGGTCATCGAAAAAGGTTGGCAGATGGCACAGGAGGCAGGCAAATGTTCAGGGGCAAACTTTTTTGGCGGCTAAGTATTTGTTTCGTCATTTTAACGGTCTTAACCGTTGCGGTAGGGGCAGTCATTTATACGCAGCCTACCTGGGTGCTCGATCGCGTCGAGCGGTTTCGACTGAAAGCTGCTGGTGTTGAAAGCCATACCGTCATAGTTGACGGACATCGCATTCATTACTACGTCTGCGGACCAGTCTCAGGAGAGCCGGTAGTTTTGCTGCATGGCCTCGGTGGCCGTTCTGAAGACTGGATCAATCTCATTCCTTACATCAAAGAGGCGGGCTATCGAGTCTACACGCCCGACCTGCTGGGGTTCGGTCAATCTGAAGAACCCCACAATGCAAGCTATTCCATTAACGATCAGGCAAACATGGTCGTCGGCTTCATGGATACTGTCGGCCTTGAGCGCGTCGATCTTGGCGGCTGGTCAATGGGCGGATGGATCGCGCAGAAGGTCGCAGTCAATAATCCCGAACGTGTACGCCGTCTCATGCTGATGGATAGCGCAGGCCTTAACATTCCGCCCCGCTGGGATACTCATCTGTTTACGCCCACGACCCCCGCAGAGTTGGAACAACTTCACGCGCTCCTTATGCCGCACCCTCGCGCACTGCCTCGCTTTGTCGCACAAGACATGCTGCGTATTTCCGCAAACTATGGATGGGTGATCAAGCGTGCGCTCGCCTCAATGCTCACAGCGCAGGACGTTATGGATGACGACCTGCCCTCACTCAAGATGCCAGTCCTCATTCTGTGGGGCGCTGAGGATCGCATCACTCCGCTCAGCGAAGGCCTTGCCATGCATGCGCTGATTCCGCAGTCTCGTTTCCGTGTAGCTTCAGGCTGCGGTCACGTCGCTCCCGAAGCCTGCACCGATCGTTTTGGCCCTGAGATCGCAAACTTCCTGCGCAGTGCCTATCCTTCTTTCCCCGAAGGCCCGACGACGATTCGCGCTGGTCACTTAACACGCGTTTCCGCACACCATGACCTGAACGTCGGAGAGTAACGGCGGGGCGCGATTGCTTACTCGTCGCCCTTCCAGACAAAGGCATCTTTCTGCGGCAGGCCAATGTGAGCCAGCACCCTGCAGACGAACTGTCGCGCCATTTCTGTTGAATCGACCGGGCGATTGTAAAACGCAGGAATTACCGGAAAGATCGTCGCTCCTGCGTCTGACGCCAGTTGCATATTGCGGAGATGAATCCGGTTAAATGGAGTCTCGCGCACGCACAGCACGAGCGGGCGTCTTTCTTTCAGCGTCACATCAGCGGCGCGTGCGGTGAGCGTGTTAGCGAGACCGTTTGCAAAAGCAGCAAGAGTACCCATGCTGCACGGCAGAATGATCATCCCCTGCGAAGGGTAGCTGCCGCTCGCGATCGGTGCGCCTATGTCATTCTCGGAAAGCTGATGAATCTTCGTTGATGAAGCACCGAGCAGCTTTTCCACCAACTGATTGCGCCCGCTGATCTCCATCTCCTGCGCCAACACACGAAGGGAATTTTCCGACGCGACAAAATGCACTCGCGCCACGCGCTCATCAGCCTCAAGCGCAATCAACAATTCACGAGCAAACACTGACCCCGAAGCGCCAGTCATGGCGACAGTCAGATGCCATCCGCTGCTCACGCTGCTATGTCCTCGCCCAGCACGCGCACGAAAATAGCATCGACGTTACCCAGTTGTCGCGTCATCTCGAACGTCTTCGCCAGTTGCTCTTTCGAGAGCAGAGCGGCAATCTCTGGATCGCTCGCAACCTCATTGCGGAAGACCAGGTCCTCTTTCCACGCGCGCATGGCATGGCTTTGCACCAGCCGGTAAGCGTCCTCACGCATCATGCCCGCTTCCGCCAGATCCAGCAGCAACTGCCCACTGAAAATGAGCCCACCGGTGCTTTCCAGATTGCGCAGCATGCGCGCTGGATAGACCAGCAGCCTGTCGATCAGCGACGTAGTCTTTGTCAGCAGGTAGTGCGTCAGAATTGTCGAGTCCGGAAAAATAATGCGCTCCACAGAAGAATGGGAAATGTCGCGCTCATGCCACAGCGGAACATTCTCAAAGGCCGCCTGCGCATTGGCGCGAAGCACTCGCGCCAGTCCGCTGATCTGCTCTGAGATGATGGGATTCTTCTTGTGCGGCATCGCCGAAGAGCCCTTCTGCTTCTCGCTGAAATACTCCTGCGCCTCGCGCACCTCCGTGCGTTGCAAATGGCGCACTTCAACAGCGATCTTATCCAGCGTTGAACCGATCAGCGCTAACACAGCAATATAAGCCGCATGCCGGTCACGCTGAATCACCTGTGTCGCCACCGGTGCAGCTTTCAGCTCAAGCAATGCGCAGATGCGCTCTTCGTGCTCCGGCTTAAGATGGCCAAAGGTGCCCACCGCGCCCGACAATTTGCCGACGCGCATGTCTTCCGCAGCCGCATCAAAACGCACCAGGCTGCGTTGCACCTCGGCATACCAGTTGAGCAGCTTCAATCCAAAAGTCGTGGGCTCCGCATGAATGCCGTGTGTACGGCCGATCGTCGGCGTGTGCTTGAACTCGAGAGCACGCCGCTTCAACACTTCGAGCAGCCCCACCAGCGCTACGCGAATCAGCTTCGACGCGTCCTTCACCTGCAGTGCCTGCGCAGTATCCACAATGTCATTCGAAGTGAGCCCATAATGCAGCCAGCGCGACTCGGCATCAAGCCCCTGCGCCTTCAGCGATTCAGACACCGCTGTGGTGAAGGCGATCACATCATGCCTTACCTCGGACTCGATCTCCTGAATGCGCGCCACGTCAAAGCTTGCCTTCGTCGCGATCGCTTCCGCAGCGGCGGCCGGAATCACGCCATCCGCAGCAAGCACCGTACTCGCAGCCGACTCCACCTGCAGCCAGCAGTTGTACTTGTTCGTTTCGGTCCAGATGCGGCCCATTTCCGGCAGCGTATAACGCTCAATCAAGACAGGTCTTCTCCTGCGTACTCTATAGCGAGCAACCCCTTATTGTATCGGCAATTGCGTCGGCAGACGGCCTGTCGTGGCGATTTACAACCGCGTGTGAATCCCGAACTTAGCATCCAGCTCGTCGTAGAGAATGCCACGCCCTGGCTTATAAGGCTGGAACCACTCGCCATCCAGCACCAGTTGCGGAATCGCGCGCTTACCCACCTGGCGAAGCACTTCATCGGAAGCCGAGGGGTCGGCCTCGATGTCAATCTCCGTGAAGACAATACCGTGAGTATCGAGATACCGCTTCGTCTCTCGGCAATCGCGACACCAGCGCGCGGTATACATAAGAACCTGCATGACTACCATTCTAGCCGTTGGCCTGACTTGTAATTGGCAAAAATAGCTCTAAAATCGCACTATGACCGCACCCGAGATCAAAGAATTGCTGCGTTTGAGAGCCCATCCGATGGAAGGTGGTTTCTTTCGCCGCACTTACACTTCGGAGCTTAGCGTTGAACTGGATCGCGGCCAACGCGCTGCCGGCACCTGCATCTACTACCTCCTCGAGCCGGAGACCTTCTCCGAGATGCATAAGCTCGCATCGGATGAAGTCTTCCATTTCTACCTGGGCGATCCGGTCGAAATGCTGCAACTCTGGCCCGGCGGGCAAACCAAGACCGTCGTTTTGGGCTCTGATCTTGCTGCTGGACAGCACGTACAACTGACGGTTCCCGCAGATGTCTGGCAAGGCACACGCCTCATCGGCAATGGCGAGGTTGCGCTGCTCGGCTGCTCGGTAGTTCCCGGCTTCGACTTCGCTGACTACACCCACGGTAACTACGCGGAACTTGCTGCGAGTTGGCCTGAAGAAGCAGATCGAATCAGACAGCTTACTCGGCAGTGACCTTTCGCCGTTCGCGAAAGAAAGCTCTGAGCAGTTCGCTCGATTCTGCTGCCAGCAGCCCCGAATCGAGCTGCATCTGGTGATTCAAGCGGGGATGGTTAATCACCGAGAGCACCGAGCCCGCGGCACCCGCCTTGGGATCGGCTGTCGCATAGACCACGCGATCCAGCCGTGCATGCACCATAGCCCCAGCGCACATCGAACAAGGCTCCAGCGTCACAAACATCGTGCAGCCGTTCAACCGGTGATTGCCCAGCGCCTGCCCTGCCGCCCGCAGAGCCACAACCTCGGCGTGCGCCGTTGGATCGTTATCTCGCAGCACGCGGTTCTGCGCTCGCGTCAGCACTTCATCGCGATAGACGATGATCGCCCCAACCGGCACCTCGCCAGCCCGTCCGGCGGCAATCGCCTCGTCCAGCGCTAATTGCAAATAGTCAAGATCGTTCATCCGTATGCTTTATTCTCGCACTTCGCATACAGGGCAAACGGAGATTCAGCCCGCCGCTGGTTGCTGCTGGGTCATGCAGTGCAGCGTTCCCAAACCCCACACCAGGTCCACGGCATGAATGCCGATAACCTCGCGGTCAGGGAAAAGCTCGGCCAGAATGCCAAGTGCCACACGGTCATTAGGATCATGGAATGTGGGCACCAGCACCAACCCATTTGCGATATAGAAATTCGCATAACTTGCCGGCAGGCGCTGTCCGCGAAAGACCACTGGCCGTGGCATGGGCAGTTCCACAATCGTCCATTGCCTGCCGCCGGGTGTGCGAGAAGCCTTCAATCGCGCCAGATTCTCTGCCAGCGGTTCGTGATTGTAGTCTGCCGAGTCAGGCTCAACTGCAGTCACAATCGTCTCCGGCCCCACAAAGCGCGTGATGTCGTCAACATGACCGTGCGTGTCGTCGCCGGCAGTTCCGCGGTCAAGCCACAGCACCTGATCGATGCCAAGATAATCGTGAAACGCCTTCTCCAGCTGTTCACGGCTCATACCCGGATTGCGCTGCTGCACCTCACTTAACAGGCATTCCTCGGTCGTAATCAGCGTCCCTTGCCCGTTGACATCGATGCTGCCGCCCTCAAGCACAATGCTGTGCACGGTGCCGTCCGCCAAAGTCACTTGAGGCTGCCATCGCGACAGTTTCAGCAACCCCGCTACATGCGCCGGAACCTGATCATCCAGCTGCCAGTCGTCGTATTTCGCCCACGCATTGAACTTCCAATCTGTAGCCGCAACCTGACCCTGCGCATCTTTGACCGCACCCTTGATAAAGATGGGCCCGGAATCGCGAAGCCACACACGATTCGTGGGCCAGCGATGAAAGTTTACCCGCTCCACATTGGCCCCGGCATGGCGCAGCGCGCTCACGGCTCGCCGCTCCGTAACTTCGTCAGCCACCAGGATGTTTACGGTCTCTTTTTGTGCAAGCAGCCGCACGATCTCCGCATACACCCACGGAATCGCAGCAAACTTCCCCGGCCAGTCGGAAGCGTTCTGCGGCCACCCGATCCAGGTGCCTGCATGCCGTTCCCACTCCGCGGGCATGCGATAACCCAGCTCAAGCGGCGTTCCTGCCTGCAATTTGCTCATCGTTACTTCTGCTCCGGGAATGACGGCCCGGCGTCAAGAAAGCGCTGCGTGATCTGACCATAGGCGTCGATACGCCTATCGCGCAGGAACGGCCAGTTACGCCGTGTATCCTCAAGCAGCGTCGGATTGATCTCCGCGATCAGAGTCTCTTCGCTGTCATGCGAAGCCTTCGCAATCACCCGTCCAAACGGATCGGCCAGGAACGAGCCGCCCCAGAACTCCAGGCCGAGCCCCTCAACGCGATTACCCAGCACGTCACCCTGCTCGTGTCCTACACGGTTTACACCCGCGACATACACACCGTTGGCAATCGCATGTCCGCGCTGGATCGTCTGCCAGGCGTCATACTGAGCTATTCCAAACTCATCCTTCTCTTCCGGGTGCCAGCCAATCGCCGTTGGATAGAACAAAACCTCGGCCCCCTGCAGCGCTGTAAGCCGCGCTCCCTCGGGATACCACTGATCCCAGCAAACCAATGTCCCAATACGGCCAAACGCTGTATCTACAGCCTGAAAACCGCGATCTCCCGGCGTGAAGTAATACTTCTCGTAATACAGCGGATCGTCAGGAATGTGCATCTTGCGATAGACGCTTGCGATGGACCCGTCCGTGTGCAACGTCACCGCAGTGTTGTGATACAGCCCCGCGGCGCGCCGCTCGAACAGCGAAGCGATCACCACCGTACGCGTCTCACGCGCTACTTCGGCAATCGCCGCCGTGCTCGGCCCCGGAATCGCCTCCGCCAGGTCAAAGAGTCGCGTATCCTCGCGCTGGCAGAAGTACTGCGCACGAAACAGCTCAGGTAGGCAGATCACGTTCGCGCCCAGTTCTGCGGCTTCGCGAATCTTCTTGAGCGCCGAAGCCAGATTGGACTCGGGGTCCGGCCCCATGCTCATCTGGATCAGGCCAACCTTGTATTTGCGGGAATCCGACTTTGTTAACTGCGGCATTTCTTCTATCTCTCCAGCTCTCGCGCGTAAACGCGCCGTTCCAATCTCTGAGTTTATCGCAAGGCGACTTTTCCAAGCCCAGCATTGGATGCTCAAAACGCTGGATTGATGCAGCATTCACAAAACTCAGAGCCACAGCGCGGTACAGCCAATTGCCACCCCTAAATTCAGGGTGTTAGCCTGATCATTGGCTCAATACAAATCTTATTTCCGCATTCCGAATCGTCGAAAGGAACAGGGGCAAATCAATGCAGAGTAGCTACAACGGATTGGCGTTACCCGCCGATGGCGCGCCGATTGAATACAGCAATGGACAATTTCAGATTCCCGACAATCCAATCATCCCCTTTATTGAAGGCGACGGAACCGGCCGCGACATCTGGAAAGCCTCGCAGCGCGTCTTCGACGCCGCCGTCGAAAAGGCATACGGTGGCAAGCGCAGCATCAAGTGGTTTGAGATCTATGCCGGCGAAAAGGCCTATCGCCAGTTCAGCACCTGGCTGCCCGACGACAGCGTTAACGCAGCACGCGACCTGCGGGTCTCCATTAAAGGACCGCTCACCACGCCAGTCGGCGGTGGTATCCGCTCGCTCAACGTCGCACTGCGCCAGATTCTCGATCTCTATTCCTGCGTGCGCCCGGTCAAGTACTACAAGGGAGTTCCCTCGCCCGTAAAGCACCCGGAAAAACTCGACATCATTCTCTATCGCGAAAACACTGAGGACGTCTACTCCGGAATCGAGTTCAAGCAGGGTTCCGCCGACTCCGCGAAGCTCATCGACTTCCTCAATAATGATCTCCTCAAGGGCGGCAAGAAGCAGGTCCGCGCAGATTCAGGCGTCGGCATCAAGCCAATTTCCATCTTCGGCACCAAGCGCCTTGTCCGCGCAGCCATTCGTGGCGCGCTCGCTACAGGACGCAAGACCGTAACGCTGGTGCACAAGGGCAACATCCAGAAGTTCACCGAAGGCGCTTTCCGTGAGTGGGGCTATGAAGTCGCCACACTGGAGTTCCGCAGCCAGACCGTTACTGAGCGCGAAAGCTGGATCCTCGGCAATATCGAGGCTAACCCCAGCATCACCATTGAGCAGAACGCAGCTCTCATTGAGCCGGGCCTCGAGTTTGGCACCGATGAGTTCCGCGACAACCTCTATGCCGAAGTTCGCGAGGTGATCTCTTCCATCGGTCAGAGTCACGGCAACGGCCAGTGGAAAAAGAAGATCCTCGTCAACGACCGTATCGCTGACTCTATCTTCCAGCAGATCATCATCCGTCCGGAAGACTATAGCGTCCTTGCCACCTCCAACCTCAACGGCGACTATATCTCCGACGCAGCTGCAGCTCAGGTCGGCGGCCTCGGCATCGCGCCCGGAGCCAATATCGGCGACGGATACGCGGTCTTTGAAGCCACCCACGGCACCGCTCCCAAGTACGCTGACAAGGACATGATCAACCCCGGATCGGTCATCCTCTCCGGCGTCATGCTGCTTGAATTTCTTGGCTGGAAAGAAGCTGCTGAACTCGTCGAGAGCGCGCTCGAAAAGACGATCGTCCAGAAGACCGTGACCTACGACTTCGCCCGCCAGCTCGACGGCGCAACGAAGGTAGGCACCAGCGACTTCGCCACGAAGATCATCGCCAATATGTAACCATTTTCTGCTCCTGCTCAGGATTACAACCTTATGGACTGTCATCCTGGGCGAAATGAAGGATTAGTTTTTGAACTTATGGAGGGAGCAGGGGCCTTGAGGCCCCTGAATACCCCGCGCTATCGAAGAGGGGCTTTAGCCCCGGAAGTCGCAAAGGAGAATCATGCGAAAGAAAGTAAGCATCGTAGGCGCCGGCAACGTGGGCGCCACCGCGGCACACTGGATCGCCGCCAAAGAACTCGCTGACGTCGTTCTCATCGACGTAGTAGAAGGCATACCCCAGGGCAAAGCTCTCGACCTGCTCGAAGCCATGCCTATCGAAAAACGCGATGTCCACGTCACTGGCGCTAATGACTACGCCGAAACGGCCAACTCCGACATCGTCGTCATCACTGCGGGCCTGCCGCGCAAGCCCGGTATGAGCCGCGATGACCTGCTGCACACCAACTACAAGATCATGTCCGACGTAGTCACCAAGGTCGTCGCACAGTCACCCGAAGCGATTCTCATCATCGTCTCCAACCCGCTCGATGCCATGGCTCAGGCCGCTTTCAAGCAGTCCGGGTTCAACCGCGAGCGCGTCATTGGCATGGCCGGCATCCTTGACTCAGCTCGCTTCCGTACCTTCATTGCAGAAGAGTTGAACGTAAGCGTCGAAAATGTTACAGCCTTCGTCCTCGGCGGCCACGGAGACACTATGGTTCCGCTGTCGCGCTATTCCACCGTCGCAGGCATCCCCATCACGGAACTGATCCCCAAAGACCGTCTCGATGCCATCGTACAGCGCACCCGCGATGGCGGAGCCGAAATCGTCAAACACCTCAAGACGGGCTCGGCTTACTACGCACCATCAGCTGCGGCCGTTGAGATGGTCGAGGCTATCCTCAAGGACAAGAAGAAGATCGTCCCCTGTGCCGTCTACCTGCAGGGCGAGTACGGCATTGAGGGTTATTTCATCGGCGTTCCCTGCAAGCTGGGCGCAGCCGGCCTTGAGCAGATCATCGAGATCAAGCTGACTCCGGAAGAAGACGCCGCTCTCAAGAAGTCCGCCGAAGCCGTCAAAGAACTCTGCGCCGTAATCGGCGTTTAGTCTCCTGGAGCAGAAGCACCAGAAAGGGGCTGCTCCACTCTGGAGCGGCCCTCGCTTTTTGATTCCTTATCGTCTTGCTGAAAATCTCCACACAAAGTTTGACAAATTCATCAACCCGCCGCCCCAAGACAGGGCCCCGTCCCCCGACTATCATCTCTCCGTTAACGGTAAATTTTCATGGCGGGTAGCTATGCCGGATGCGACACCCGCCCACGCATCTTTTCAATGCACTTCAGACCAAAACGGCACAACATTTTTGAGGCCTCTAAGGACGCATAATGATCAGGAAATCACTCCGCACCTCACTGCTCACGTTTCTTATTCTCACGTTCACTATCATCGCTGCAAAGGCGCAAAGCAACTATGCGCTCATTCGAGGATCAGTACTCGACCCGCAAGGCCTCGCGATCCCCAACGCTCATGTGCGCGTCGTTTCCGTCAGCACAAACTCCGAGCGTGAGGTAAACTCCAACGCTGCCGGCCTGTATGAGATCGCCGGCTTGAAGCCTGGCCGCTATCTGCTCTCCATTCAGCAGGCTGGCTTTCTGAAAGCGGAGGAGTCCGTAGACCTTGAAGTTGGCCAACAGGCCACTCTGGATGTGCAGCTGAAGGTCGGTGCGGAGTCGCAGACGGTTGCCGTAAAAGGCTCCGCCGAGTTGCTCAAGACCGATGACGCCAGCGTCGGCGAAGTCGTCGATCAACGCTCTGTCGAATCCCTCCCCCTCAACGGTCGCATGCTCATAGACCTGGTGCTGACAGTCCCTGGCGCGCACATCAGCCACGGCGCAGCCACTGGCGACATGAATCCGCTCTATTGGCGGCCCGGTCAGCGTTCGGCCGTGAGCATCGGCGGCAATCGGCCTAACGCCAACTACTTTCTACTCGACGGCGCCACCAACACAGACCCTACCTTCAACACACAGAATCTGAGTGCCTCGCCAGACGCGGTGCAGGAGTTCCAGGTACAGACAGGCAGCTATCAGGCCGAGATGGGCGGTGCAGGCGGAGGCCAGATCAACATCATTACCCGCTCCGGCTCTGCCCGCTTCCATGGGACAGCCTACGAATTTCTGCGCAACGGCGCGTTGGATGCACACTCATTCAACCAAATGGGCGGCTCCAATTTCCTCGTGCAAAACAACTTCGGCGCATCGGTTGGTGGCCCCATAACGCGCAAACATAAGACATTCTTTTTCCTGAATTATGAGGCTCTCCGCCACGTGCAGGACGACTCGATGGTGGATACCGTTCCCACTCCTGAGGAGGCCTCCGGCGACTTCAGTCAGAGCGGCGTGGATATCTTTGACCCCAACACCACAGCGGCCAATCCCACCTATAACCCCGCCCTGCCTGTGAGCAAGAGCAACCCTCAGTACATCCGTCAGCAGTTTGAATATAACGGCGTCAAGAATGTAATCCCGCCCGGTCGTCTCGGCTCCGCGGCGTCGATCGTCCTCAACAAATACACGCCCCAGCCCAACACTATGGATATGGGCGGCTCAACCATGATGGGCCAGCCGACAGTAATAGGAGCGGGCAATGATGCCAATAATTATCTCGACGTGCGCAAGGAACGAATGCTCCATGACCAGGGCACCGCACGCGTCGACCACAGCTTTTCTGACGGAGACACCGCTTTCCTGCGCTATTCCGCCTCTGGTGAACGCGGCTTTATGCCGACCAATCTACCGGGCTTCGGCACTTATCATGACGACCTGGCGCAACAGGGCGCACTCGGCTGGACCCGTGTGCTCTCTACGCACATGGTCAACATCGCATCCATCGCCATTTCACGCCTGAGCATGGCTCACACCACTGAGAGCGCCAACAAGAACGACATCGTAAGCGAGCTCGGCATTACCGGCACTGGCTTTGGCGGTCCTGATGCGTGGGGCGCGCCCTATTTCAACATTCAGGGCTATTCCCCCATCGGCGATAGCTATATCGCAACACCCATGAAAGCGTGGGACACAGTCATCGAGGGCCGAGATACACTCAGTTGGCAGCTGGGCCGCCACAGCCTCAAGTTCGGTGGGGTCTATCAACGCTACATCTGGCCCATGTGGGGCTTCTTCCAGAATCGCGGATACTACCAGTTCACCAACGGATTCACCACCGAACACGCCCTCAACGACGGTACAGGATCAGCCCTGGCCAGCTTCCTTCTGCAACTGCCCGCTGCACGTCAGGGTCAGGCCGGCATTCCGCAGATGCAGCTCCGTCAGTGGTACGCCGATGGCTATGCTCAGGATTCATGGCGTCTCACCGCCAACACGACTCTCAACTATGGTCTTCGCTACGAATACATGAGTCCCCTGGTCGATATTCGGTATACAAACAGCAACCTCGACCTATCCAGCGGCGTGCCGCAGGTCTTCATCGGAGGACAAAACGGTTATCCGCATGGCCTCATGTATCCCAATCGTGCCAATTTTGCTCCGCGTCTCGGAGTCGCACAGAACCTGCCAAAATTTGGCCTGGTTGCACATGCCGCTTACGGTATTTTCTTCACCCCTGTCGACATGAACACGTGGTGCAATCAAAGGCATAACGTCCCCTACGTCTTCCCGGAGACAGCGCAGAGCGATCCCTATCTGTCGACAATCAACACACTCAACTTTCCCGCGCCGGTTCTCGGCACCACCGCCGTCAGCTTCACGGCATTGCAACTGCATGCCCCTTCCCAATACATCCAGCAATGGAGTGCCTCGCTCGAAAAACAGCTTGGTTCCCAAACCACGGTCGAGGTCGGCTATCTTGGCGCTGGCGGATGGCACCTGCAAAGGTCGCATCTCATCAACAACGCTCAGCCGGGCGCGGGCCTTATCCAGCCCCGCCGCCCTTTTCCCAAGATCAGCTTCGTACCCAACACGGTGTTCCCAGATAACGTCGACGTCGTCAGCACCACCTTTCCCGTCACTACCGTAAACCTGCTCGAAAACACAGCGCGCAGTTGGTATGACGCGGGCTACGTCAATGTACGCCGACGCGCTTCGCACGGCCTGAGCTTCCTCGCCAACTACACCTTCGCCAAGGCTCTTGAGAATGCGCCGGACTTCCGCTCGCCAATGTTTGAGGCTGCAACGCCGCAGAACAACAACGATCTCACCGCAGAAAAAGGGCCTGGCTGCGATATCCGCCACCGGTTCGCCCTGAGCGCCGTCTACAACTCCACGCCTTGGCGGCGGAACTCCCTCACCACTGTGCTCACCCGCAACTGGCGCGCCTCAACCGTCTACCAGGTCCAATCCGGATTTCCGCTCACCATCTCGGTCTTCGGCGACACCGCCAATGCCGGCACTGTCGTTGGTGAGAACCCCATTCGCGCCAATGCCACCGCAGAGAAAATCTTCGGCTCTAATACTCGCAACTCCACGACATGGTTCAATCCTGGCGCCTTCGCCGCTCCCCCGGCCTACACGTTTGGAAACGTCGGCCGCAACTCTGTCTACGGGCCAGGCATGCAGACCATGGATATCGGAATTGCCCGTGAATTCAACATCCATGAGAAGGCTCGATTCGAGACACGCGCAGAGTTTTTCAACGCGCTCAACCACACCAACCTCGGCACTCCAAATCGCTTCGTAAACACTTCCAGCTTCGGCAGCATCACCGAGGTTTCTACTCCAGGGCGCGAAATCCAACTCAGCGCGCGGCTCTCCTTCTAGCCTCCCAAAAGAAAACGGGCTGCACAGTAAAATTCTGTGCAGCCCGTTTTTCATCTCGGCTTGAAAGCAGTTGCAGTTACGCCACGCGCTCAATCACTAGCGACTCCAGAACTACCGGCTTCACCGGTTTATCTTGCGCACTGCGCGGCACGTTGGTGATCTTCTCGACAATATCCTGCCCTTCGATGACTTCGCCAAAGATGGTGTGCTTGCCCGTCAGCCACAGCGTAGGCACAGTCGTAATAAAGAACTGGCTGCCATTAGTTCCAGGCCCGGCATTGGCCATCGCCAACTTGCCCGGCTTATCGAAGCGGTGCGGTGAATCTCTCGTCTCATCCTGAAAACGATAGCCGGGGCCGCCCATGCCTGTTCCCGCTGGATCGCCGCCCTGAACCATAAAGTCCTTGATCACGCGATGGAAGATCGTGCCGTCGTACAGCTTGTTCGAGGACTTCGCTCCCGTCACCGGGTGAGTCCATTCGCGCTTGCCCTCGGCCAGCTCAACAAAGTTTGCGACCGTGATCGGCGCATGTTCAGGGAAAAGACGCACCGTAATCTTGCCTTCGGTCGTGTTGAAGATAGCGTAGGTGCCTGGGGTCAATGCCATAAAAACTCCTCTTGTGCTGACGTTGTTATCGGTTGAGATAGATCTGAACTCACACGCCGTTCATAAGATCAAGTTACCGCCCTCTACTCGCCTGCCGGCCCGGTTGCGGGCTTAGCGGTGGACGGTGCGCTCCCCGCGGGAGATGGCGGCATCGGCTGCCCTTCCCGCACAATCGTCACTTTGCGTAGCACTACCGGTGTAAGCGGTTTGTCGTCCGCATTGCGTTCAACGCGGGCAATCGCCTTCACTATTTCCACACTGTCCTGATCGCATTGGCCAAACAGAGAGTAATGCTGATTCAGCGTCTCGTAAGCGGCCTCCGTAATGAAGAATTGGCTTCCATCAGTGTTCGGGCCCGAGTTAGCCATTGCCAACTTGCCCGGTCCGTCGAAATTCAGATTCGGATCGAACTCATCCTCAAACTCATACCCGGGATCGCCCATTCCCGTGCCCGCGGGATCGCCTCCCTGGATCATGAAATCCGGAATTACGCGATGGAAGATCGTGCCGTCATACAGCTTTTTGCCATGCATCTTTTTCTTGCTTGTCGGATCGGTCCAGTCCTTGGTCCCCTCCGCCAGCGCGATAAAGTTCGCGACTGTCTTGGGTGTCTGCTTCTGGTAGAACTGGCACGTAATACGGCCCATTGAAGTATCGAAAACTACCCGCGGACCGTTGGGGTGAATCAGCGCGGAAGCCTGCGGCATAGGTCCGTCAGGCAGGTCTTCCGCCGGCTTCGCAGGAGCCTGCGCAGGCGGTGCGGAAGAGTTGGCCTGAGCCAACGAAACGGTGGATGCCGCAGCCAGCGTAAATGCCAGCGTGAGGAAGGAAGCGAATCGTGTCGGTATTGCGAAATTCATACAGTTGCAAGGGTAAATCACCACGCTCAAAGCCTGCTACTTCCCCTCATGCCATACCCACACAATTGACACCTCCGCACTGGTGCCGGTAGCGTGAGTGCTTTACCACTAACCTCCGGTTCAAAGGCGTTCATGTCTCTGCTGCACACAACAAAATGCATTCTCACAGACAGCCAGTTCCTTGCGCCTTTCGGCATTCTACTCGCGGGCATCGCGCTGCTCATCGCGCTTCATTAAATCGTGAATACTACTTTAACCAAACCCGGTCGCAAGGGAATCTCCCTGCACCAGCTCGGCGTAATCTCAGGGCTTACTGCCGGCGTATGGCTGGGTGCAGCTGAAGCTCCCACCAAGCTGGTCAACATCGGCCTCTCGCCTTTCACCATCTCGCTCTGCATGGTGGCCGGTGTATTCACCGCGCGCTGGACCCTCCCAACACTGCTCAAGGGCACCAGCTTCGTTGCCGCGGACCTGCGCAGTAAGAGCCACCTCATCGTCTGGGCCCTGCTCGCTGGCGCGCTCTGGGCCGTAGCTAACACGCTCACGGTCTACGCTATCCGCGATGTCGGCCTCGCCATCGCCTTCCCTCTTTGGAACGCCAACGCCCTGGTCGGCCTCTTCTGGGCGCGCATCCTCTTTCGTGAACTCGAAGGCGCCGGAGCCAAAGTCATCGCTCGCGTTCTCCTCGGCGCTCTGGCAACCGTCATTGCCGCCGTCATGCTTGGCTTCAGCAGCATGCATTCAAGCAGCGGCGCGATCCCACACCATGCCCTGCAAGGAGTCCTCGCCGCCATCGGCGCCAGTCTCATGTGGGGCACCATGTATGTTCCCTACCGCAAGGCCTATCTCAGCGGCATGAGCCCGCTTTCTTTCGTAACTGCCTTTACCGTTGGCGAACTCGTTACCATGCTCACGCTCGCCGTCACTCTCGGCGGCGGAGCCACCACTATCCTCGCCGAGCTGCATCAGGCACAGGGCGTCCTCTTCTGGCTCTTTCTCGGAGGCTTCGTCTGGGTCGTCGGCGATCTCTTCCAGCAGTTCGCCGCAAAATATCTCGGCATCGGCCGTGGCATACCGCTCTCCAACACCAACCAGCTCTGGGGTCTCGCCTGGGGCGCGCTGGTCTTCGGTGAACTCGCCGGCGCCGACCGCCTCCACAAGTTGCTCGTCGTTTCAGGCTCGCTCGTCATGGTCAGCGGAGCGGCCCTCATCAGTTCGGCTGTCGCTACCGCCAATGAACAAACCTCACGCAAACGCGCCATCCTGCGTGAGTGCGACCGCTACCATCTGGAGCACGCAGAAACACTTGCCGCGGTCGAGGGCGAGGTCTACGATGCCGCACAACCCCGCCGCTGGTGGGACTATCTGATCGTTCTGACCGCCACATCCATATTTATTTATCTCGGGAAACACGCCGTTTATCCCGCACTCTACATGAATTCCTTGTGGATCATCATTCTCGGCGCGATACTGCTCTTGTCCCTGCTCATCGGCGGCATCAGCTTGCGCCGTACTCATTTTTCCTGACGGAGCCAGCCACTTCGATGGAACTTCGCCCGCCTTCTGCCTCTCGCCTGCTCAACCTCGACGCACTTCGCGGCACTGTCATGATCATCATGGCCATCGATCATGTCCGCGATTTCTTCGATCACTATTCCATGTCCTTCTCACCCACCGATCTGGCGCGTACCACCCCAATCATGTTTTTCACGCGCTGGATCACGCATTTCTGCATGCCCGTCTTCATGTTCGCGGCAGGCGCGGGCGCCTACTTATGGTGGCAGCGCGGCCGACGCACCAGCGGCGAGTTATCGTGGTTCCTGCTCACGCGTGGGGTCTGGTTTCTTTTGCTTGAAGTCACCGTGATGCAGTTTGCCTATAACTTCAATCTCTCGCAGCAGAACCTCGTCCTGCTCCTCGTCCTCTATATCTTCGGCGCCTGCTTCGTGCTGATGGCCGCGCTCATCCACCTGCCGCTGCGCTGGCTCGCCGCCTTCAGCATTGCTGTCATCGCGCTGCATAATCTTCTCGACCCCATCCGCGCCGACCGTTTTGGCTCCGCCGCCTGGGCGTGGAACGTGCTTCATCAGCCCGGCGTTTTCACGGCCGCGGGCAGGCTGATTCTCGTTGTCTATCCGCTTCTGCCTTGGATCGGCGTCATGGCTGCCGGTTTCTGTTTCGGCTGCGTCTTTACCCTCGACGAATTCGCTCGCCGCCGCATCACTCTTCGTCTTGGCTTCGGGATGACAGCCGCGTTCCTGGTCATCCGGGCTATCAACATATACGGAGATCCTTCACGCTGGTCGGCGCAAAGTTCCATCACCTATACGGTGCTGTCCTTCTTCAACTGCACCAAGTATCCGGCCTCGCTCGACTACATCCTCATGACTATCGGTCCGGCACTGCTGCTGCTTGCCTGGTATGACCGCTTCTCATTCTCCATAAACAATCCGCTGATCGTCTTCGGGCGCGTGCCGCTCTTCTATTTCATCCTGCATTTCTACGCGATTCACGCGACGCTGGTCGTCATGTCATGGATTCGCTACGGCCACGGCGCATTCGCCTTCATCTTCCAAGCCATACCGTCAATGGGCGGGCTGCGGGAGGCCTATCCCGCGGATTTCGGCTATCCGCTGTGGGTCACCTACGCGGTATGGATCGGCCTCGTTATAGCCCTCTACCCGCTTTGCCGCTGGTTCGCGCACATCAAAGCGACGCGCCGGAATCGATGGCTCAGTTATCTCTGAAAATAGCGCCAGGCTACCTGTGAGGCCCGCAGGAACCGCGAAGACAAACGGCGCCGCCGTGCCTGGAATGGGCTCGGCAAGCGCCGCTGTCAAAAATTCCAAATTAGGAAGACTTACTGCTCTTCGTATGCACAATGGAGATCTGAGTTTTGCCCTCGTTCTGCGATGGCTCTCCGCTGATCGTCACCATCACAGTCTCTTTTTCGCCTTTGTTCACCGTCAGAATTGCGCCCGACGGAGTATCCACTACCGAAGCCTCGCTACCAAATCTGGACTTATAGAACTCCAGTACCTGGTCCTTCGAATCTGAAGTCAGGAAGATGCCCGTCACCATCGACTCGTTGGGCGTATCCATCTTCATGCTGCCGTGGCCGTTGGTTGCGCCCGGATAGATGTCCGTCCCCAGCTCCGCCGCGCTGTAAGTCTTGTCCTTGCGGGTGCTGATGCTTCCGCCCGGAGTGTGAAGCGTCATATTCTCCCCGGAGCTATCCACATGCACCGCGTGAGCTACGCGCCAGATCGTGAAAGCAAAGATGCAAGCACCCAGAATGCCCAGCCCCACAAAGACCGCCACGATGATCAGGATGATCTTGACCGCGCTCGATCCAGAGCCCCCAGGAACTGGAGCAGGAGGCTGTATGGGAGGTGGCATCGAAGGTTGCATCTGGGGAGGCATCACCGCCGCTCCCTGCCCCGTCGGTGCGCCGCATGCCGTGCAGAATTGCTTATCAGGGGTTACTTCGGCTCCACATCTTGTACAAAAGCTGGCCACGATTTCTCTCCTCGCCGTTGATTCCACAGGCTTATTTCTGGTTTGGATTTCCGGTTGCGTGCAACTATACCGCACCTCCGCGCAGGGTGTCCGTCTTTTGCGCAGAATTTTCCCCTGCCGAAGAAACGAGGAATCGCCCTCACTCCCAATTGTCCCGTTCCGGGTAACCGGGACTTAGCAGGCCTCCAGACGGCAGATTGAAGATTTCGTTTGACTTGAGGGCTTCTATCAAATATGTTGAGTGCCCATGAATCTGTCTCCCGTTACGCCTGATTCGATCGCGATCACGATCGTCTACTCCATCCTGATCCTATGGGGTGCCTGGATCGGCGTGCATCAGATTTATCAGGGATTTTGCCGCCCCCAGGAACTGCTGAATCCGCTCTTTGGAAACAGGCAGGCGATCAAGATATTCACCTTTCATATCATCGTCGTGTCGCTCGATCTCTTCGTTTGCGGCCCTGTCTCTCTGCACTACAAGAGTCGGCTCTGGTACTGGGGTGGACGCATCGCACTGATCCTCTCCTCGTTTTCTCTGGCTTCGTATTTCAATCGCAATCCGCAGTCCTTCGGTCATTTCATCGGCTACTGGGTACGCTTCCGCAACTTCTTTGAGATATCGCTGCATGTGCTCGTCTCTGCGCTTGCCGTGAACTGGTTCTATTACTACGGCCTGCTCTATTGGCTGGTCGCTTACCGCTATCTCGATGTGGGTCCGCGGCGCGCCATGCAGAAGCTTTACAACACGCCGGAAAAGAAGGCAGCGCGGCCTTGGGCGCCTATCCTCAACTGGGTCGTAATATTCACCATCTACATAGCTGCCGCGTGGGCCGTCTATCACCAGAAAATCATCTACGCCGCACCGCCCGATCCGGCCCAGCCTGTTCACATCGCCAGCTTCTGGGAGTATCTCCTTGTCGGCGGCATCGACGTAGGAGTTGCCCTGATCGCCTGGGGAATGATTCGCAAGTACACTGGCCCAGGTCCTGCCGAAGCACTTATTCCGGCCAACGCAGAGCACTAATACCTCGAGGAAAGAACGACATGCTCAATCTCGATATCACCAAGTCTCTGGCACCCATCGACGACCTTATCGCCGTTACCACCAGCCCTCGCCAGCGCTACCTCCTTCTCGCATACTCGCGACATCTCTATCTCGAGATGTCAGGACGGTATGACGACGTACTGGGAGACGACATGATGGTCGAGAATCCCGTCTATAACCTGCACGCGCTGGGATTCAACACCACCATCACCGGCAAAGACAACGTTCGTAATCTGTATAAGTTCTGGGCTGAAACTAACCAGAGTGTCTTTTATGGCGAAGGCTTGCAGGTAGCTGTAGCCGATAACTTCGTAGCACTCACAGTCACGGCGCATCAGCAGGTCTGGGGCGGCTCCATCGTTTCGTCGAAAGCTCTGGGCTTGTTGCCCAAGGGCCTCTCGTCCGAACTGCTGCTCGGCATGCTCAAACTCAAAGGTATGAAGGCCGAGCCCGACTGTATGTATCTCTATTCAAATTTCGAAGAGACGATCTGGCCATATGACGATCGCGGCCGACTCCTGCGCGAAGACGTAATTGAACCCAATCCACAAAATGCCAAGATCACCAAGCTCGACCCCAAAGATGTGCTGACGACAGCGCAGGCCGCCGCTCTGCTCGCTCCGTTCATCAAGCCACTGCCCAACTTCGACGAGTACGTACTGGGTAAGAAGCCTTAGTCCTTCTCTCGCCTTTAAAGAAAAAGCCCGGATCGTCAGATCCGGGCTTTTTCTTCTCGTAACTGGACGAGGTTGCGTTCCCATACGAGCTATCGGAGTTACGACCGTGCCGTCGAATGCTTTCCAGGCTTGACTTCGATTTCATTCACCACCTGCTGCACATTCTGGATCCCCTTCGCCAGCGTTTCTGCCTCCTTCTTCTGAGCCGTTGTCTTTACCGATCCCTTCAGCACCAGTGTGCCATTCTTTGCTGAATAGCTGATGCTTTGGTCGTTCAGATTTTTGTGCTCTTTCAAAGAAGCCTTGAAGTTATCTTCAATCGCGCTGTCCCGATTCGAAGCCACCGATCCAGCCTGACCTTCGCCGACAGGACGAACGCCGATCTCATCCGCGATCGTGTAGTCGGGAGCGGACTGCTTGGCCAGCGTCTCGGCCTGGTTCTTCTGGTCCTGCGAGTCCACATTTCCGGTTAGCGTCATCACGCCCTTCTCGCGATCCTGTGAAACGCTCACTGCGCTCAGGCTATTGCTACTCAGTGAGTTCGTCACTGCCGGCTTCTCGTCGGCAAACTTTGTCTTGTTATTGCATCCCGCCACGAGCATGGCGCCCGCCATTATAACTGTTCCGGCAACGTACCACTTCCCTGACTGCATCGCGTTCATGTACTTCCTCACTTTCATACATCGTCTTTACTGCTCAAACCAACCCATGAGATGCACATGAACAAAACCACGGCACGTCTCTGTGTTCACAATTGCGCAACGTTCGCGCCTCTTTGAATAACTCGTGAGATTGAGCACAGTTCACCGCCCAGCCGTACACCTTCGCGCATCCTCTGTGCATCGGAGTTGCAGGGAGGAAGACCAATGACCTATTCCGACGAGCCTGTTCTGGATCCTGTACCCGGCATTGATGAACCTGAACCGGATATCAATCCGGAAACCGATATCGACGAACCCAACGACGACCCGAACATGGAGAGGCCAAGCTACGACGAGCCCGTCGAAGATCCGGAGACTGAAGACGACATCATCCATGGAGTAGATGATGATCCCGACGACGGCCTTCCACCTGAAGATGAATCAAGAACAAGATAGGGCTGACGATAAGCGATGGAGCGGGATTTTGAGCCAGCACGAAGTACGGTAATTACCTGGGCAGCGCCAACAAATCCCGCTTGTAAAGATTTCTATAAAGAGTCTTGGTAACCTGATAGCACTGGCACGCAGTTCCTTCCAGTTTGTCTCTATCTAAAATCTGTACACTTCCACGTCGGTATTCAATAAGCCCGCGCTCTTGCAGCGCTCCCGCGACTGCCGTAACAGTCGTGCGGCGCGATCCCAGCATCATTCCCAGAAATTCCTGTGTAAAGTTGAGCGTGTCTGACTGGACTCGATCGTGAGCCATTAACAGCCAGCGGGCGAGCCTCTGTTCGGCTTCGTGCAGCCGCTGACAGGCGGCAAGCTGGCCAAGGCTAAGCGCCTCCGCCTGCACAAATTCGAGCAGGCGCTGCCGTATCTCCGGCGAACTCTGAAAGAATCTGCGAAGTTCTGCCAATGGGATTCTGCGGGCCGTTGCGGCCAGTTGAATGAAGCATGAGGTAGGCGCAGGCGCAGGACCCAGCAGGTGAAGCGCTCCCACGACGCCTTCCCTGCCGATCAGCCCGACCTCGGCGGTTCCTCCATCCACAACCGTCGCGACAACCGAAGCGACTCCCGATGTAATGAAGAAAGCGTAAGCCGGAGTCTCGTCAGGCTGGTACAGTTCAGTTCTCAACGGCAGAGGCACAGGAGTTGAGGCATCCATCAACCGTTCGCGGCTCTCCGCTGAGAGCGCGGATAACAAGAGATTCGTAGTGTTAGAGGGCAACATCTGTCCTTCGCCTCAGGTCGCAAAGGACAGCCGTTGAATCGGCGGCGTCTTACGTCTGATGAGAAAATCGGCCTGGCTTCGTTGGCTTTGACCTCGTATGACCATAGTGTAAAAATCCTGTAGATTCTGTCGCTTGGGCGACAGAACACATGGAAAAACGTGTCTTAAACTATGGTGAATTCCAGTTGATAATCTCGGGGAAAAAACCTGTGAACGAACATGCATACATCCTGATGTATGGGGTCGATCTCCCCTTACTCGCATCTCGCAAATTGATATTGGCCAGGAACGGCTGCGAGGTGAACATTACGTGCCGTTTCGAGGATTTCGAACTGAGCTTGAGAAACAGGGCCGCGGAGTTGTGCATCTTGTGCCACTCGCTAAGCGGCGATCAATGCATGAACGCAATTGGGCTGATTGAAGAACTCAGCCCTGAAACTCGTATTCTTAGCCTGCGTTCATGGATGGATGAAAAGAAATTCACCCAGTCGGAACATATCGAAGTGCTCGATACGTTTATGCTCCCTGAGACCCTGATCCAAACAGTATTGAACCTCACAAAACAGGTCATTCAGTCCAAATGAGCCAGGCTCCCGCGTAGGGCGGCCTCTTCACCGCAAGCCTGCGGAATATTCCGCGGTGATGGAAGCCTAGCACAATTATCTAAATCACGTTGTGTCGTCTGCACGACAAGGGCGACATAAAAGCCAATCGCTGCATCCTAACGATCAGTGCCTGGTTGGTGGAGAGCAATCATCTCTAGCCGGAGGGTCTTGACGCGTTTCGCTCGTGCGCTGAGGCAGGAGAGCAAATTCGATGGCCTCCGATTTCACCGACAAGACGCCCTCGCGTCTGGAACTCCTTTCAGAGGCCGTGAGACGGGCAGATGAGCGAGCTACTGCCGGGCAACTTGCTCTTGAAGTAATCCACGAGATTCGCAATCCGCTTGAAGCGCTCGCCAACCTGCTCTACCTGGCCAATCTCGAGGCCAACGATTGCGAGCCTGTCCGCAGATATCTGGCCCTTGCCGAAGAGCAGATCATCACTGTCAACCGCATCGCAAACCAGACGTTGAGTTACGCCAAAGTCCATCTCTCGCCCAGTCCCACTGACTTGGCCGGAGTCGCCGAAGCCGCGCTGCGCATTCAACAACAAGCAATCAGTGCCAGAAAAGTTAATCTCGTGAAGGACCTTCCGGAGAAACTCGAGGCTAAGGTATATACGTCCGAGATACTTCAGGTCATATCAAACATGGTAGGCAACGCCATCGACGCTGTGCAGGAAGGCGGAACGGTCTGCCTTCGCCTGCGCAAATCCCAGGGTAAAGTAAGAATCCTCATTGTCGACAATGGCCACGGCATCCCAAAGGAACACCTCAGCGAAATATTCGAGCCATTTTTCACCACCAAGGCAGACCGCGGCACAGGCCTGGGCCTGGCACTCTCGAAAAGCATCGTGGAACGCCACCAAGGCAAGATTCGCGTCCGCAGCAGCGCACACCCCGGCAAAAGCGGCACAGCCTTCAGGATCTCCCTACCGGCCTGACAAGCGCGCAGAGCCCGCACTCGCCATGCAGTGAAGACCCACCTCGCTAACTTTGACTTGCGTCCGCTTTCGTCCGGGTGTCATTATTTCCGCACACCATCGAATCCCAGATTCTGTACTATGATGGCCCTTCTGAGGTTCCTATGCTCGTCGTCAGCTTTGCCCCTTACATTCCGCCCGATGCCCACAAGGGCTTTGAGGAATTCCTCAAAGCCGCTGTACCGGTTATCTCCGCGATTGTGCCCGCAGCCATAGCCGCATTTATCAAGTGGGCACAGGATCACGATCAGCAGCGAAGAAAGGCCGACCTCATTGAGCGGATCGCGAAACTAGCGAAGAACATCTCAGATCTTCCTCCAGCATCGGAATCCGGTACCGGCGCCACCGACCGCTTTCGCGCCGCGCTTGATCTCGAAATGGAGTCCCTGCTGCGGGAACTGACTCTTCTGCAGTCGCACGTGAGCCGACGCGTCATCGGCGTCTCATCCATCGCCTCTGGTCTGCGATCTGCACTCCTCTTGTACCGTCCCAAAGGCTTCGCCGCCTGGACACTGCACCTGGCGTTCTATCTCTCACTGCTGTTGCTTGCGTTTATGTCTTTAGGATTTTTCGCCTCAACATCCGACCACACCACCGCCCCTACCTCGCCTGGCGTCGTCATCTTTATCTACATCATGCTCGGCGTCCCGCCGCTGATCCTGCGCTTCTACGCCGCCAGAATTCACCGCAGGCAGTGCGCCAACCTGCAGGCCACAACTGGGCCTGCTACGGTCAGCCCGCTAACCACGTAGATTCACCATCAGCGCAGGAGCTTGGGCGAAGAACACGAGCAATACCAGCCGCCTATTCGTCGCTCTCGCGTAGCTTGGCAATTACGCTGAAATCCTCAAGCGTTGTAGTGTCGCCTTTGATTTCGCCATGTGTGGCTAACTCGCGCAGCAGACGGCGCATGATCTTGCCGCTGCGTGTTTTTGGCAATGCGTCAGTGAACCGGATATCCTCCGGTCGAGCAAGTGAACCGATCTCCTTGGCCACCCACCTCTTCAACTCATCCTTGAGAGCGGTCAGCGCCTCGGGAGTAGTATTGGCACCGCTGTGAATCGCCTCGAGGCTCACGAACGCAACAATCGCCTGCCCCTTCAGATCGTCGGGCCTGCCAACTACCGCAGCTTCCGCCACCTTGCTGTGAGCCACCAGAGCCGACTCGACCTCCATCGTGCCAAGCCGATGTCCGCTCACATTGAGCACGTCATCTACGCGCCCCATTAGCCAGTAGTAGCCATCAGCATCCTTGCGCGCGCCGTCGCCGGTAAAGTAGCAGCCTGGGACATCGGACCAGTAGGTCTTCTCGTAACGCTCAGGATCGCCCCATACCGTCCTCGCCATGGAAGGCCAAGGCTTCCTGATCACCAGCAGCCCACCGCTGCCAGCCGGCACCTCTGCACCTTCCCGCGTAACCACCGCCGGCTCAATACCAAAGAAAGGCCGAGTAGCCGAACCCGGCTTAGTCGGAACAGCGCCCGGAATTGGAGCGATCATGATCGCCCCGGTCTCGGTCTGCCACCAGGTATCGACGATCGGGCAGCGGCTCTGGCCAACCCTCTCGCGGTACCACATCCAGGACTCCGGATTGATGGGTTCGCCGACAGTGCCGAGCAAACGCAGGGAATCCAGCCCATGCTTTTCGACGTGTTCATTACCCCACTTGATGAATGCGCGAATCGCCGTAGGCGCAGTGTAGAAAATCGTGACTTGGTGATCGTCGATGATCTTCCAGAATCGCGAAAAGTCCGGATAATTAGGCGCTCCCTCGTACATCAGCACAGTGGCCCCATTCTGGAGCGGCCCATACACCACATAGCTATGCCCTGTGACCCAACCAATATCTGCAGTGCACCAGTAGACGTCCTTATCCTGCAGGTCGAAGACATACTTCGTCGTCAGATAGGTCTGCACAGAATAGCCGCCGGTCGTATGCACCAGGCCCTTCGGCTTTCCTGTCGTTCCACTGGTGTAAAGAATGTAGAGTGGGTCTTCCGAATCAAGCGGCTCAGCTGCGCACACCGGCTCCGCCTTCACGACAAGATCATGCCACCAGTGGTCTCGTCCCGCAGTCATCGGCACTTCGCTCCCGCTGCGCTTGAGCACCACAACATGCTTCACTGAGGGGGTAGAGGCAACGGCTTCGTCGACAGTCTTCTTGAGCTGGATCTCCGTGCCGCGCCGATAGCTCGTATCCTGCGTGAGAATGGCGACACACTGCGAGTCATTCACTCGGTCAGCAATCGCATGTGCCGCAAATCCACCAAAAATTACTGAGTGCACAGCACCGATGCGAGCGCAGGCCAGCAGCGCCACGGCCAGTTCCGGCGTCATTCCCATGTAGATCGCAACGCGATCCCCCTTCTTGATCCCAAGACCCTTGAGCGCGTTGGCGAACTTCTGCACCTCAGCGTGCAGCTCCGTGTAAGTCAGCTTCCGGACCTCAGCCTCACCGTCCTTGACCGGTTCGCCTTCCCAGATCAGCGCCGTCTTTCCTCCACGCTCGCTCAGCGCATGACGGTCAACGCAGTTGTAGCTGAGGTTGATCTTTCCGCCAACAAACCACTTCGCCCACGGCAGATTCCACTCCAGCACCTTGGACCACGGCTCAAACCAGTGCAGCTCACGTGCCGCCTTCGCCCAAAAGGCCTCCGGATCGGCGATGGAGCGAGCATACATCGCTTCATACTCCTCCAGCGACTTGACCCGGGCCGCGGCGGCAAACTCTGGCGACGGCGGAAAAACGCGATCCTCGCGAAGGGTTGATTCGAGGTTCTGACTTGCAGTAGTGGGAGCGGAACCGGAGGCCATACACGTCCTTATTACTTAGGGATTATTGCGCAGAGATAAAGGACGTTGGCTGAAAAGCGCTCGCCCATGAAGAAAAACGATAGCGGTTTGTGCGCACGATGGGCAAGTAGCGCCGGCTTTAGTTAGCGGCGCGGTCGATATGATACCCAACATATTCAATTGTCAGAAGCGTATCGCCAAATAAAAAGCTGTGCGAACGGGCCTCGGCCCGAGTCGCCATCGAAAAACCGTCCACTGCGGCATAATCACGCGTCACGCTGGTCTGACCCGCAACCCACGAAGGGCTCTGCGAAGGCGTGCCCTCAAGTCGGACCACCGTAAAGTCCGAGGCATCCACCCAAAGCTTGCCGCCGAAAAGATGCTGGCTTTTCCGCTTCGGCTTCAGCGTCACCAGAATGCAGGAGCGGCCATTAATCTGAACTCTCCCTGGCTGCGGTCCCATCTCATAGTTGGCTGAAGTGATCCAGCTCCCTTCGCGATTGGCAGGCAGATTCAGTTCCTTTTCGCTCGCCAGGACCTTGTCCAAAACCGTGCTGCGCAATAACGCTGAACCGCTGCGCGCCGTCGGCGTGTAGTCTTTCCCGGCAGCACGCGTATACACCGTCTTTACCGTCTCTTGAGCCGCAGGCTCAGTCTGCCCACTGCGAAAGATCGAGTAGTGCTCTTCCACCGTGTAACCCGTAATTGACTTTGATCGCTGATACACGGCGTTATCAATCCGCTGAATAATCTGCTGACTTGTCAGTTCAGCGTCCTGCGGCCAGGCAGCACAGCACAACAGGCACGCGGCAAGCGCCGCGGCAATCAAGCGCAAATGTCGGGCCATTCGAATGCTCACTGTGCTTGGACGCATGGCGATGGATTACATGAGAGCGAATCCACCGATGCGGTCTGCGTCGGCACCGACGGGCTCCACGCCTTGATCTTTTCCAGGTCTGCCAGCGTGGCAGCCCACTTGTCACGATGCTTGACCGCAAAAACCGGCGGCTTTGCATCGCGATAGAAGTTCAGAATGTTCGACTGCAGCTCTGGATTCAGCTCGGCAAACTTGTTTGCCGCAAGTTTCTCCAACAGATCAGAGTAGGTTTCATCCGTCAGCGCATACTCTCCGGCGGTCGTCTCACGGCCAGTATCAAAATCACGATTCTCCAGCACCAGACCACCGCCGGTGACCTTCGCAAGATCGCTTGCGTAGTGATTGGAAGACTCAATCACGCTCTTCATGTACAGCGTTTCCGTGGCCTGGCTCGGCACTTTTACGTCCAGCGTGCTCAGCGGGCCGATGTGCGGGACAATCTTAATCAGGAAAGCAAGTAGCTGCGTGCCAAACCCGGGCTTCTGGTATTCCTTGCCCCATTCCCGTTCGTACTGCGCTTTACTCATGTGATACATGAAGCGCGCTTTCGTCATCGTCGGATCATCGTGCAAAATCTCGTCCTTCTTCATCTGAATCGCTACCTTGGTCAGCACCGGAATAAACGTGCTCACCGAACGGCGAAAGCTACCAATTGAGCGATCCGGATCCGCCAGCACATCCGTCAGGGGCAAACCGTAGGTCCGCAGAAAAGCCCGCTCCAGCACGGGTCGCGCAACCTCAAAGCCGATAAAGTCGTGATATGCATCTGAAGTGAAACGCCCCTTCGCCACCTGCGCCACGTCAAAGCCAAACTCAGTCCGAATATGAGCCTTGGGATTGTCTTCGTACGTAACCAGATCGCCATACTTTGCGTGCAGCTTGGGAAAGTCGAGAGCTACAGAAGCATTGACTGCCGGATGGCCCGCCGTGTCTGATGCGTAATGCGCCAGCGCACCCAGCGCAAAGGCGTATTCATTCAGATTTTGTGACTCGCTCAACAGGTAGATGACAAAGTCCCCACTGCGCACATAATGAACAAGATCGCTGAATAGATGGCTGCCAAAAGGGTAATAGCCAATGTCTTGGATCAGCGACCCGCCATAGGCGTAAGCATGCGCTTTGCGCAGATCGTCAACCGTCGCGTCTGGATAACGGGCTAACAGCATTGGACGCAGTGTGTCATGCCATAACAGATCGACAATCTGCTCATGCGTCAGCACCGAGTAGGCCCGCGAACTCTGTCCCGAAAGGAGAATCAGCAGAAGGATAGCAATCTGAGCACAACGCTTGCGAAGAACGCGGCGCGGCCCCGGCCACGATAATCCTCTTGTCGATCTCTCTGCACGCATATGTCGGATCACTAGCATGACAATAAATGATGTAGGACTCACAGAAGCATACCGGTCTGGACCCCGGTCATGCGTTCCACATTGCTCACTCGCCTCTGGTTAGGGCCGGCCGCATGTTTCGCGCTGCGGTCACTGGTAGGCTTAAATCTGACTCCTTTATGGCGCAATCTTCCAATCGTTGGATAATCACAATCCTGGGTCGGACAATTCCCCCCTCGGCCATTCATCGCGTACTAGAAACCCTGACCATCCACGGCCTCCACATTGAGCCGCAACAGCCGCCGGCCCCTCTCCAGCCACGGGCCACGCCCTACGCCTGCGAACGTTTATGGATCCAGCCTGCTCCCGGCAATCACGCAACACTGCGCACCAGCCTTCTCGCCCTCTCCGACGAACTGGCCGTCGACATCATCGGACAGCCAGAGAGCGAGTACCGGCGAAAACACCGCCTCTTCGTCTTCGACATGGACTCAACCCTCATTCAGGGCGAGGTGATCGATGAGTTGGCCAAGATGGCCGCCGTTGCCGACCGCGTCGTCGCCGTCACGGCCTCAGCCATGCGCGGCGAAATTGAGTTTCAGGAGAGCTTCCGCCGTCGCGTTTCTCTGCTCGCCGGCCTGCCCGAAGCACGCGCCCATGAACTCCTCCAGCAGATTCCACTTATGGAGGGCGCCGAGCCGCTTTTTCATGCACTCCATGCGATGGGAATGAAAACCGCAATTCTCTCCGGCGGCTTCACTTTCTTCGGAACCCACCTGAAGCATCGCCTCGGTGTGGATTTCGTTCACGCCAATGAGCTGGATCTGGACGCCGGCCGGTATGTCACAGGACAGGTGCGAGGCAGCATCGTAGACGGCGCACGCAAAGCCGAGCTGCTGCAGGAGATCGCCGTCCGGGAAGCCATTCCCCTCGATCAGGTAGTCGCCGTCGGCGACGGCGCCAATGACCTGCCCATGCTACGCCTTGCAGGGATGGGCATAGCCTTCCACGCCAAGCCAATCGTCCGGGCCAGCGCAGCATTTGCTATGACCCACGTAGGCCTCGACGGCCTGCTGGAACTGCTGGGATCAGAGATCGTTTGACAATCGTGTGCTGACTGGGATCATCGGCCGCGCCGCTTCTGATGCCAGATCCACGCCGTCCGGATAATCTCGTCAATCTGTGAATAGCGCGGCTTCCAGCCCAGTTCGGCTATCGCCTTTTCACTGCTCGCGATCAGAAACGCCGGGTCACCGGGTCTCCGCGGATGAATCTCGACCGGAATCGGATGTCCCGTCACTCGGCGCACGGAATCAATCACTTCCTTCACCGTAAAGCCGGCCCCGTTACCTAGGTTGTAGATCAGCCGCGCCTGCCCGGCTGCTGGTGTTTCCAGCGCTTTGAAAGCCAGCACATGCGCATCCGCCAGATCACCCACGTGAATATAGTCCCGGACGCAGGTGCCATCGTGCGTCGGGTAGTCGTCGCCAAATATCTTGATCGCCGGCCGTAGCCCAAGCGCAACATCCAGAATCAGCGGGATCAGATGCGACTCTGGCTCGTGCGCCTCGCCTCGGGCAATCAAGCCGCTGCCCTTCTCGCCACTCTCCGCAGCACCCGCCACATTGAAGTAGCGCAACGACGCCGACCGCAGCCCGTGGATGCGATGGAACCAGCTCAGCATCTGCTCTACCAGCAGCTTCGACTCGCCATACGCATTCGTCGGGCGCAATCCGGCCGTCTCCGGTATGGGAACCATCTCCGGCTCGCCGTACACCGCGGCCGTCGAACTGAAGACAAAGCGCTTGGGTCCCGCCGCAAGAATCGCCTCCAGCAGAGCGAGCGTAGACGCTGTATTATTCCGGAAATAAACTTCCGGATGTTTCATCGATTCACCCGCTTCGATCAGCGCAGCGAAATGCAGAACTCCGTCAAAGGAAACGTTTGCATCGCTCGCCCGACGAAAAAGCCCTTCCAGCCGCGTGCGATCCGCAATGTCCGCTTCGACAAACTCGACCCCCTCGGGAACAAAATCGCGGGTGGCGTGGCAAAGATTATCCACAATGACAACCTGATGCCCCTGATCTGCCAGAAGCGCTGACACAGTACTTCCGACATACCCTGCCCCACCAGTAACCATGATCTTCATAAAAATAATTACCCCTTTGGAGGTCAATTGATATAACTTTAGACTATTACACCGGCTGAACTGGCTCTAAAAGCGTCTACGCGCCGTTCGAAGACCGTCCACCACGACGGCAAGCCGGAAGTGGTTAGCTGTAGTGTTGCTTTGAGAGGGAATCAATAAGTTGTTGCGGTAGTTAGGATTGGTTGCCTGTTAATCGACACCTGTTCATAGGGAGCGAACGCGTTGACCCGGAGTTTTGCACCATCACACGACTTTTTGGGTCGAGGTTACTACTTTGAACGATTCAAGCTGCCATCCGTCTTACTAGGTGTGTGCATCCAAGCAGTGTGGGGATTTCTCCGCACTGACGTGATCCCTGCTAAACGGACGGATACAGTGGAACCACTTTGCTTTGCTGCACGGATTTACCTCCCCCACAGGGCATCCGTTCCGGCCAATGCAACTCAGCCCGGCGTTTGCCGGTCAAAACGCGGTTTTAAAACTGCGATCGAGGACTGAGGACATGCCATCGACACCCTATGCCGGACGAACGCGATTCGGATTGCTCCCGGAACCCGAAAGCAATCCCGCGTCTTTTGTGACCAGCTGTGTCATTAACGGCACCGTTTTGGTGCTGCTTCTAATTTTCGGCACGGTCGCCCACCACGAAATCCAGATGCGCCGGATGGAGTCAACTGAAATCGTCTTCCCGACGACACCTCCGCCACCCATAGTGAAGGTGAAAATCAAGGTTCCCCCTCCCCCCAAGGTCGAGCCCAAGCCTCAGATAGCCAAGCTCGAGCCCCCCAAGATCAAGGCCCCTCGCATCGAGCCAAGGCCCGAGCCGAAGCCTCTCCCGGTTATCAAGGAAGCACTCACACTGCCTAAGATTGCTGCAGCCAAGCCCGCGGTGGTCCTCGCTCCGCAGCCTAAGGCAGCTTTGACGGCAGCAGCCCCCGCGTTGACCCCCCAGGCGCACCCTTCGGTTGAACCGGTGCACTTCGGTGATATGAACGGCGTTCGGCCCAACCCTAACGCGAACCGTCCAGCCACAGTAGCTGCGCTCGGCAATCCCTATGGCGGCAGCGAGGGCAAAGCTGAAGCACCCCGTGGCGTGGTTGGTTCCACCGGAATCGGCAATGGTACCAAGTCTGGCTCCAATGCGGGTAGCATTGGCAAAGTAGCGTCAGCTGGCATTCCAGGGGGCACCGGTACCGCGACAACCGGCGGCACACAGGGCCATGTAGCATCCGCAGGCATTCCCGCAATGACGACGACCAGCAATACGCCGTCCACGGCTGTTCCACATGAAGTGAAATTGACTCCGCCGGTTCTGTTGAGCCATGCGCAGCCAGAGTACACATCAGAAGCAAAGCAGTTGAAAATTCAAGGGGATGTGGTTCTTCGTGTCACGATTACGACAAGTGGAGAGATGGTGGTCCATAACGTAATTCATGGCCTGGGGCACGGTCTGGATGAATCAGCCATGCGATCAGCGCCAACATATAGGTTCCGTCCGGCTACGCAGAACGGGCAGCCGGTGGAATACACCACGAATATCATCATCAAATTCCAGACTGCGTAACTCTGGAAAACACTTTGGCCGCTAGCCCGGAAAGAGGCAAAACCGGCCAGGCACGATACTTGAAGAATTCACATTAGGAGCTTGATATGAGGTTTCGGAAGATCTCCCTCCCCTTTCTGATGCTTGCGCTGGGTTTGAACCTGGCCTACGCCAAAAAGGAGCCAAAGTACGAAAAGGCCCACCAGCTTACTCCCGAACAAGCCGCTCTGGTGGAGAAGGCGATCGCACGCGAAAAGGTCGTCGTCAAAAACATTCAGGAACGCACGCCTCTGGTAGAGACCTACATTCAGGAGATGCGTCCCGATCAGAAGCTCTATCAGGTGCCCACCGGCGACACCTACATGCTGACCCGCATCGACTTCCGCAAGACCTTCACCAACAAGCCGTATGCCGCCCGCAGCGAGAAGAAGCAGGGCTTCTTCAAGGGATCGATGTCGGCTCTCTCCAATATCGGCAAGGCCCTGCACCTCGACAAAGAGTCCTACAACGTCGAAGGGTTCAGCCAGATGATGTTCCTCGACCCCTCCGGCTTTGACCAGCAGCACTACGTCTTCAGCTACGTCCGCCGTGAGTTCCTCGGCAGCGTGCGCACCTGGGAGTTCGATGTTCAGCCCAAGGTCAAGGGTGTAGGCCGCTTCTACGGCCGCATCTGGATCGAAGATCAGGACGGCAACGTCGTCCGGTTCAACGGCACATACACAGAAAACGCTGGCGAAGATAACAACAAAGAGTACTTCCACTTCGACAGCTGGCGCATGAATATGCAGCCCGACCTCTGGCTGCCCGTGGCCATCTACGTTGAAGAGTCGCAGCGCATCGAGGGTGGCAAGCAGGTCGGCCTCCGCGCCCAGACTCACTTCTGGGGCTACTCCCTCACGTTGCCCACCCGCGACAGCGAAAACGTCTCGGTTCAGGTTGAGGGCGCAGTTGATCAGAGTGCCGACTCGCAGGACGTATCCCCGCTACAGGCCACACGCCAGTGGGTTTCTCAGGCTGAGAACAACGTGATCGACCGCCTCGTTCAGGCCGGTCTCCTCGCCCCGCCGAGCGACTTCGACAAGACGCTGGAGCAGGTCGTCGTCAATCTCTCCGTGCCTAACAATCTCAACTTCCCTGACCCGGTGCACTGCCGCATCCTGCTCACCACCACCGTTGAGGCAACCACCATCGGCAACACCATTCTGCTCAGCAAGGGCCTCATCGATACCCTGCCCCGCAATGAAGAGGCAATTGCCGGCGTCGTGGCGTTTGAGCTCGCTCACGTAGCCCTCGGACACCACATTGACACCCGCTACGCCTTCAACGACCGGTTGCTTTTCCCCGATGAGTCGTCCTTCCAGAGCATCAAGATGAACCACTCCGACGCCGACAACGCAGATGCGGCCAAGCATGCGCAGGATTACCTGCAGAACTCCATGTACAAGGACAAGCTGGCCAACGCCGGACTCTACCTGGTGCAGTTGCAGGAGCGTGGCAAGGTCCTAAAGCAGTTGAATACGCCTAAGCTTGGCGACTCCATGCTCAAAACCGACGGCACGCCCTGGATGTCAGACTTGGCTAAGTCCGCCCCCAAACTCAACCAGGACGATACTACCCAGATCGCTGCCCTGCCGCTAGGCAGCTGGCTCAAAACCGATCCGTGGGACGACAAGCAGCACATGCTCAACGCAAAGATCTTTGCTCCTATGAATGCCCGCGACAAGATGCCCTTCGAGGTAACGCCAATCTACTTCAAGCTTCAGCGTTATGAAGATGCACAGAAGGCTCCAGCAGGCACATCGCCGACAGGCGCGCCAGCACCGGCTACACCGGCGCCCGGAAACAACTAACAGGCAACATTGGCAAGCAACAGTCTCGCATCGCGAGCATAGCCGGGCAGGGCAAGGCCGCAAGGTCCAACCCCTCCCGGCTATACTTTTATATGTCACCCGGGCCCAACCTGGGCTGGCCCGGCCCTTTCCCCACGAACGACAGGAACGCGGCTCAGGATGGCAATGGATGACCAGAGACAGGTTGCTTTTTGCGCTTTTTCTCCTATTTGCGCTCTTCACCTTAGAACCGGCGCAGTCTTCAGCACAGGTCGCACCGTCGGCCTTCAAGAGTCCGCTTTCGCTGACCGCTGGCGGCATGGTCTCAGGTTTTCAGCCTGACTACGTCGACTCCAAGCTCATAGGCCTGGGTGCCTACGTTGACCTCACCATCTTCCACGGTATCGGCATCGAGGCCGAGGGCCGTTGGCAGCGCTTTAACCAGCTGGACAGCATCTATCAAGACAACTACCTGATTGGCCCGCGTGTGAAGCTGCACCGCTTCTGGCGAGCCACGCCCTACGTCAAGGCGCTCGGCGGCTTCTCCAATATGAACTTTGAAGACAATATCGCTCATGGCCGATTCACAACGGTAGCCTTCGGAGGCGGAATTGACCTCAAAGTCTCCCGCCGTTGGAGCGTCCGAGCGATCGACGGCGAATACCAGATCTGGCCCGACTTCCTTGGCTCCAACCTCAAGCCCTACGGATTGAGTGCTGGCATCGGCTACAGGATCTTTTAGCCTCTACTTCGCAATAACGTCGATAGCCACGGGAATCGAGTGCGGCGGCATGCACTGCTCGTTGTTGCACGCCTGATAATGCAACGTGGCCTCCACAAGGTGCTCGCCGTGCTTCGCCACCAGTTCCGCGTGAACGGTGAACTCTCCCGTATAAACGCTCAACTTCTCTTTCGGATTGACAGCAAAGGCGTAGTCCGTTCCCGTCGGAAAAGTTGCCCCGGCCAGCCGCACTCCGCTCGACTCCGGCAGCACAAGCGTCGTGGGAATCAGTTCCTCTTCCTTCGGCGTATGCGAGTTGATATGCAGCCCATCCGCCACCTTGAAATGCAGATCGACGGCAGTCGCTTTGCCGGCAACAACAGTCACCTGCTCCGGAAAAAGATACGCCACGGCAGGCTTTACCTTCTCATTCCGCGGCTTGGCATCCACCAGCGGAGACTGAGCGGCCAGCGGCACCACAGCCAACGCCAACACAACCGCCGCAAAACGCCGCCGCGTCACTTCCCCGCTCCAACACCGGTGCCGTTGCCGGTGCCAAGCGCCTTGCGGATGTTGGATTCCAGGTCGTCCTTCGATGTCAGCCCAAACGAAGCAGCCACAATCGTGCCGCTGCGATCGACAAAGAACGACGTCGGATACACATCCGAGTCTCCGTAAGGCTTGGCAATGCTGTCGCCATCGAGCAGCACCGGATACGGAATTTTCAACTGCGCCACAGTCTTTTCGATTCCGGCCTTATCCTTGGCCAGCAACTTCGGATCGTCCTTGTCCAGATCGTCAAACGAGACGCCCAGAATCTCAAACCCCTGCGGCTGGTACTGCTTCTCCAACTCGATCAGCCACGGCGTCTCAATCTTGCACGGCGCGCACCAAGTAGCCCAGAAATTGAGTTGCACAGCCTTACCCTTGTAGTCAGCCAGCGAAACCTTCTCGCCCTTCAGATTGGTCAGCGTAAAATTCGGCGCCCGCTTGCCAACCAGCGGCGAGCTCATATGCAGCCCATTCGCCGAGCCGCTATCCGCCGCGTTGCCCGCCACCAGAACCGCCTGATTCTCCTGCGCCTGCTGGTGCAGAGCAAGCCGCACACGGTTTTGCCGGTTAGCCCAGCCCGCAAGACCAAGCACCACCAGCAGGAAAACAACCACGACAATGACAATTACGTTGCGCTTCACAGTTTCAATTACTCCCAATTCTTTTCATATCCATTGTAGAACCAGCCCATACCACCCTTGTTCGATGATCCGGCGGAGTCCACGGTTACAGAAGCTGCTCGCGAAACTGCTACCATCGGTATCGCATGGCAAGTGAGAATCAGGGCGCAGCCCAGAACTCAACACTGACTCCCTCGCAACTGGTGCGCACCGAGGCCGCAGCTTTAGAGGCGCTGGCCCGCCGTCTAGACGAGCCAAACGGCTCCATGGCAGAGCCATTCAGGCGGGCGATAGAGCTCGTCGTCCGCTGTGGAGAAGGCGGCGGCCGCATCGTAGTAACGGGTATGGGCAAGAGCGGCATCATCGCTCAAAAAATTGCCGCCACTCTCAGCTCCACCGGCTCCCCGGCACTCTTTCTCCATCCTGCCGAAGCAATCCATGGCGACCTCGGTATGCTGATGCCCGGCGACGTGGTAGTTGCTCTCTCTGCCAGCGGAGAAACCGAGGAGATCCTTCGCCTGCTGGCCACCCTCAAACGCAAAGGCGATGCGCTCATCTCATTCTGCTGTAACCTCGACTCGACCCTCGCCCGCGCAAGCGACGTGGCACTCGATGTCTCAGTGGAACGCGAAGCCTGCGGTATGAATCTCGCCCCCACCGCCTCCACCACAGCAATGCTGGCCCTGGGCGATGCGCTCGCAGTCGCCGTGTCGCTCCGCAAAGGCTTTCGCCCTGAAGACTTCGCCGACCTCCACCCCGGCGGCAAGCTCGGCAAAAAGCTCGCCCTCGTCCGCGAACTGATGCATTCCGGCGGTGCAATTCCGGCAGTAAGCCCAACCACCGCAATGACTGAAGTGATTTATGAGATGAGCCGCAAAAAGCTCGGCCTGACCACCGTGCAGGAAGATGGCCGTCTGCTCGGCGTTATTAGCGACGGCGACCTGCGCCGCCTGCTCGAACGCAAAGGGGGCGCCGCCCTGGAGATGAGTGCAGGCGAAGCAATGAACCCTCACCCACGCACTATCTCAGCAAGTGAACTCGCAGCACGAGCCCTCGCCGTGCTCGAAGCCCAGAAGATCACCTCATTGATCGTCGTTGGCACAGAGCAGCAAGTAGAAGGAGTCCTCCACCTGCACGACCTCTGGGGCATGGAGCTGATCTAGGTCAGCAATTGACCTGAACCAGCTCCGCTAAACCTAGAACTTACCCAGTCGCACCCGTACTACAGACGCTTCCCCGGGCACGAAGCTCAACCCGCGGTCCGTCTCATCGCCATTCCATAGACGCAGCTTCTTCCACTCGCCATTTTCATAACGGCCCTGCTCCGCCGAGAGAATCTGCATGCGCTGCCCTGCCAGTTTCCCCGGCAAGTGGAAGCTGATGCTCGCATCGATTCCGGTCACCACAAATTCATCCGGCCCAATCTGCGCCACCAGCGCCACTCCGTGCGCGTCCTTCGTGCCCGGGGGCCTGCGGCCATCGTTCTGCGGAAACCCAAACGACACCGTAACCTGCCACGCGCCAAAGTCCAGCTCCTGCTGCGCCTGGCCTGGCTCCTCAACGCTTGTCTTCAACTTGCCATCGAAATTCCATTGCGCGATCTCGCGGCTCATAGGCCCCAGCAGCGCAAAGTTCGCAGCATGAGCCTTCGGCGGATCGTTGCCGAGAATGTTCCATCCCGTCTGGTCGATTCCGAACGGCGCAAAGCCCATCGCCCCGTTTCCCAGCGCATAAAAAAGAAATTTGGCAAAGCTGTCGCCGCGTCCAGTCTCCGGAATCCACAGTGGATTGTCCGCGCGACGATAAGCGTGGATTGTATCCACATAGAAGCCCGAGTCGTCCGAATAAATATCCGGCCCGATGAACTCAACCGCGGGAGCCAGCGCACGCCACAGACCTACAAACTTCTGCACCGGTCCGCCACTCGGATACCCTACGCCCGGCTGATCAAGCCGTCGCTCCGGCAGCTCTGCCGGCGGATAGCTGACCCACACATTGATGTACAACGGAATCGCAAACTCAGCCTTGCCCGCAGCGGTTATCTCGTTGATGTACTTTGCCTGGTAGTACACCTGAAAAGTCTCGTCTGCTTCACCGCCAAAGACCTGAAACCACGTCCCCGCCGGCTTGTGCACAATCGCCAGCAGATCGGCAGGCACCGGCCCGGCAAAGGTCGCATTCGCCGCGGCGCTGAAGTCGCGCACCGTCCCGATACCGCCCGACTCATTCTCCACCTGCACCGTGATCACTGTATGCGCATCCGAATCAACCTCCTTCAAATGCCGCATCAGCGCCACAAAGGCCGCTTTGTCTGCCTCGAGCGTCGCGTGCCCGTTGGCCGAGAGCACATCGGTAGGCTCCCCATCGTTGCGGATCATGCGCGGAAAGCGTTTCGTATCCGTCTTCACCCACTCCGGCGCATAGTGCATCTGGCCGTTCTTCCATGTGCCAAACCATAACAGCGCGAGACGAACCTTGTGCTGCCGCGCCCCCTGCACCAGCGCGTCAACGTTACTGAAGTCGAAGTGACCCTCCGTCGGCTCCATCTGCTCCCAGTAAACCGGCGCTTCCATCGTGTTGGCATGCAGAGCAGCGATCGACTCAAAGACCTGCGGCAATTCACTCGGCCACCCGCTCGAGTTGTGGATCTGGCCGCCGAGCATCAGAAACGGCTTGCCATCGACGAAGAGAGCATAGCGCCCATCCTTATGGACAAGCTTGGGAGCCTCTTCGGCCTGAGCAGCACCAATCAGAGCCAACGTAAGGCAGGCCACCCCAAGACGTAAGAAGCGATTCAGAACAGCATTGGACATCATTTTCACCCCGCCCAAATGTAACCGTATACATCGTTGTGCGCAACTCTTTCTGATCGTCACACTCTCCGCAACTGCAAGGTTGTTTGAGCTACACTGGCTGCGTGCCCGTCAACGCAGCATGCCAGGGCCGGCACACTGAAGGAGAAGATCGCGCGCATGTCGACTACTTCTGTCCAAACGCGCGAGGCCGCAATCAGCCCCGAGCCTGGAACAGCTGGCAATACCAGCAGCGCGCACGGAGCTATCGCCTGGTCCAGTTTCCTTTTCGCAACGCTCCAGAGCATCTGTACCTTCTTTGGAGCGGCCAACGGCCTGCGCCTCTTCATCGGCCTTGGCGCAATTACACTCAGCAGCACCACCGCAGCCTTTGTACGGGAGTTCCATTCTTCCTGGTTTCGCCGCCCAATGAATGGGCTGGCCCTCGCCGGTGCGATCCTCAATCTCATCGTCCTGTGGCAGGTTCGCCGGCTTCGCCAGCGACCAGCGGCCCAATGGCGGCAAGTGCCGGTCACTGCCAAAAAACTGCGCTCTGAGCGGCTCCAGCTGGTGTTATCGATTGCAACTCTGGTGCTGGTCACGGTCGAAGAGACGATTCATTTCCTCCAGCATGGACACCTGTAGCCGACGTTTCCTTCCAGCGCATTCTGTTCAGTAGAATCATGCCTGTATCCCTCGCGAGCCTGCCCTCCTTCCCGCTCAGATAAAATGAAGGCTGTTGCTTTGGTCCCGTGTCCCCTGATCGCGGGCGGAGAGATCGTACATCCATTTATGCATCGCTGGTCAAAACTATTCATCCCCACATTGCGCGAGGCCCCTTCAGACGCCGAAGTGGTCAGCCACAAATTTCTCCTGCGAGCCGGGTACATCCGGCAGCTAGGCGCTGGCATCTACAACTACCTCTTCCTCGGCCAGCGCTCGCTCAACAAGATCATCGGCATCGTCCGTGAAGAGATGGATACCATCGGCCAGGAATTCTACCTGCCCGCGATCCATCCTCGTGAGATATGGGAGCAGAGCGGCCGCTGGTCCGTCATGGGCGACAACATGTTTCGTCTCAAAGACCGCAAGGGGGCTGAGCTCTGCCTCGGTATGACGCACGAAGAGATCATGACCAGCATCGCGCGCAATGAGCTGCGCAGCTACAAGCAGCTCCCGCAGATCTGGTATCAAATCCAGTCCAAATTCCGCGACGAGCCGCGCCCCAAGGCCGGCCTGCTGCGCGTCCGCCAGTTCACCATGAAGGACAGCTACTCCTTCGACCTGGATGCCGCTGGCTTGGACAAGAGCTTTGATCTGCACGACGCGGTCTACCGCCGCATCTTCACGCGCTGCGGCCTCGAGTTCGTTTCCGTCGATGCCGATTCCGGCGCCATGGGCGGCACCCAGTCGCAGGAGTTCATGGTCTACACCGACGCTGGTGAAGACCTCATCGCCAGCTGCCCCGTCTGCGGTTACGCAGCCAACACCGAAAAGGCAATCTCAGTCCTCGAGCCTGTCACCGAGATGGAGCCCACCGGCGACGGACTCCCTGAGCTCGTTCACACGCCCGGCTGCGCCGCAATCTCTGACGTTGCCGAGTTCTTCAAAATCTCCCCGGCATCCGACATCAAGTGCGTCGCCTACATGGCGCTCAAGCGCGGTGCCAAAGGCATACCCGACGCATGGCACGGCCTCGTCGCCTTCCTGCGTGGCGATCACCAGGTCAACGAAACCAAGCTGGCCGGCGTGGTAGGCGCTTCCGAACTACGTCCCATGAACGGTGAAGAGCTGGAGCAGTATCTCCACGCGCCTGCCGGATACCTCGGACCCGTCGGCCTCAATCCAGCGCAGAAGCCCTTCGTCGGCGGAGTCACCGTCATTGTCGACAAAGGCCTCGAAGGCCGTAAAAATTTTGTCGCTGGAGCCAACAAGCTCGACTACCACTTCCGCAACGTCACGCCCAGTCGCGACTTCTCCTGGACGCAGATCGCCGACATCCGAACCGTCAACGAAGGCGAAGCATGTCCTACACCCGGTTGCATAGGTCAGCTCGTCGTCGGTAAGGCCGTTGAGATCGGACACATCTTCAAGCTCGGCTACAAGTACACACAGTCGATGGGCGCCACCGTGCTCGATCCCAACGGTAAGGAAGTAGCGCCGATCATGGGCAGCTACGGCATTGGCATCGAGCGCATCCTCACCGCCGCCATCGAACAATCGACCGACGCCAACGGCTTCTGGCTCAACCCCGCCATTGCGCCCTTCACCGTCGTCATCACCGTCACCAACGTCACCGATCCTCTGCTGCGCTCAACTGGCGAACAACTCGCCTGCGACCTCGAAGCCGCAGGCCTCGACGTCTTGCTGGATGACCGTGACGAGCGTGCCGGCGTCAAATTCAAAGACGCCGACCTCATCGGAATTCCCTATCGCATCAACGTAGGCAAAAAGGTTGCGGAAGATAAAGTCGAACTCGTGAGGCGCGCCGCAGCACTCAACGAAGAAGTGCCGCTTGAGGAGATCGTAGAGCGCATGCGGGAGTTGACCTCCTTGCAGGCCTAAGCATCACTTCTCACAGGTAGGTTTGTGCGGCGGTTAATGGCCACCGCCACGGAGGCAGTAGCAATGGCAGTACGAGTCCGGCTTCCACAGGTAGTCACGCGGCGCGGATTGGGGAACACTATCCTTCGCGTTGCACTCGTGTGCGTGGGAGTCGTCGCGGTTCTCTTCTTTGCCATCAGCATTTACTACTACTACCGCTATCAGGGCATCGTCGACGAGCGGCTCAAGCAGCCCATCTTCGCCACCACCGCCAAGATCTACGCAGCACCGCGCGAAGTGCGTCCCGGGCAGAAGCAGAGCCTCACCGCAATCGTCAATGAACTGCGCACGGCCGGCTACACACCTGACGGCTCCTCCCAGACCTCGCCCCTCGGCACCTACAGCCAGAGCGGCGAAAGCGTCACCGTCCGACCCGGCCCGCAAAGCTATCACTCGCAGGACGCCGCCACAATCCAGTTCGACCATGGCGTAGTCCACTCACTTGTAGACGACCATGGCCAGGCGCTCTCCAGCTACGAACTCGAACCGCTGCTCGTCACCGGCCTCAGTGAAGACGCCAACCGCACCAAGCGCCGCCTGCTCACCTTTGACGAAATTCCGCCCAATCTCGTGCAGGCGGTACTGGCCATTGAAGACCGCAAGTTCTTCGAGCACAGCGGCGTCAACTACATCAGCATGATGGGCTGGGCCTGGCATGATCTTGTTGGAGACCGCAAGCATCGCGGTGGGGCTTCCACGCTCACCATGCAGCTTGCCAAGCTGCTCTTCCTCTCTGACACCGGCACCTTCAAGTACAAGCTCACCCAGATCATGGTTGCCTTCAATCTCGAACACCGCTTCACCAAGAAGCAGATCTTCGAGATGTACAGCAACCAGATCAATCTCGGACAGCAGGGCAGCTTCGCCATCAACGGCTTCGGCGAAGCGTCGCAAGCCTACTTTGGCAAAGATGTGCGCCAACTCACGCTGCCCGAGTGCGCCATGCTCGCCGGCATCATCCAGCGGCCTAACTACTTCAATCCCTTTCGTCATCCTGAACGCGTCATGGAGCGTCGCAATCTCGTCCTCGACTCCATGGTCGAGACCGGAGCCATCACCAAGGCTCAGGATGAGAGCGCCAAGTCCCAGCCGCTCCACCTCTCGCAGCAAAGCGTAGACGCCAGTGAAGCACCCTATTTCGTTGACCTCGTCCGCGACCAGTTGAATCAGAAGCTCGAAGAGCGCGACTTCAACCGCGAAGGCCTGCACATCTACACCACGCTCGACCCCGACCTGCAGCGCGCCGCAACAGCAGCAGTCGACAGCACCATGCACGTTATCGACGAGAAGGTGGAAAAACTGCACGCCCGCCATCACATGGGCGAGCCCATCACTTACCCTCAGGTCGCAGTCGTCGCGCTCAATCCTCATACCGGACAGGTTCTCGCACTTGTCGGCGGCCGCAGCTACGGTACCAGCCAGTTGAACCATGCATTGGCCAAGCGGCCCACCGGGTCCATCTTTAAACCCTTCGTCTACGCCGCCGCGTTCAATACGTCGCTCGCCGGAACAATGCTCCCCGGCCATGACGAGCTCTTTTCGCCCATCACCCAGCTCAATGACGAGCAGACCACCTACGAGGTCGGCAATCAGGAATACACGCCGCGCAACATGCACGGCTATCACGAGGAAGTCACCGCCCGTTACGCGCTGCAGATGTCGCTCAACAACGCAACGATTGGTCTAGCATCACTCGTTGGCTTCGATCAGGTTGCTGCTCTCGCTCGCCAGGCCGGTGTCAAGAGCGCACGTGGAACTCCCGCCGTAGCCATCGGCGCCTATGACGCCACGCCGCTCGACATGGCCGGTGCCTACACCATCTTCGCCAACGGCGGCCTTCATCTAGACCCCTGGATGCTCGCCAGCGTGCGCACACCTTCAGGCGATGTCATCACCGACTACTCGCCCACATCCAAGCAGATGCTTGACCCGCGCGTCGCCTACCTCACCACCAACATGTTGCAGAACGTCATCAACTCGGGCACCGGCTTTGAAGTCCGGCGCCGCGGATTTACCGCTCCCGCAGCCGGTAAAACCGGCTCCAGCCACGACGCATGGTTCGCCGGTTATACAAGCAATTTGCTCTGCATCGTCTGGGTTGGCAACGACGACTACACCAATATCGTTCTCCAGGGCTCAGATCTCGCAGCGCCTATCTGGGCCGAGTTCATGAAGCGCGCCGTCGAGCTGCCGCAGTACTCTGACACCCACGACTTCAACGTCCCCGAAGGCGTGCAGCTTGTCACCATCGACAAGGCAACAAACCTTCCTGCGGATTCCGGCTGCATGGACCAGACCTACACCGCCGCCTTCCTCGACGGCACCGTCCCCTCCCAGACCTGCTCCCACCCCAACACCGACAAGCGCAACTTTTTACAGAAAATCTTCGGCCTCGGAGAGAAGAAGCCGTAGCTCGCCCAGCTACAATTCTTCAGTTGACGTAAATACGGAGAGACCATGATCACACTGAAGGATGCAAAGCGCATTATCGAGGCGGCTGAAAAGAAAGCCGTAGAAATCGGCCAGCCAATGAACATCGCCGTCGCCGACGCCGGTGGCAACCTGATCGCTCACGCGCGCATGGATGGCGCATGGATCGGCAGCATCGACATATCCATCAAGAAGGCCTACACCTCGCGCGCCTTCGACATCGCCACCAAAGACCTCGCCACGCACTCGCAGTCGGGCGGCCAGTTCTTCGGCATTCACGCCTCCAATGACGGTAAGATCATGATCTTCGCCGGCGGTATCCCCCTCAAGCAGGACGGCAAAGTAGTTGGCGCCATCGGCGTCAGCGGTGGCTCAGGCGACCAGGATCACGCAGTAGCCGAAGCCGGCGCAGCAGCCCTTTAGATAGGTAGACACGGCTGGAAGGGCGAGGCTTTAGCCTCGCCATCCGCCCCGCCCTTCCAAACAACCCATCCCACGAGGGGCCTCGATGGCCCCGAGCCTTCCTATTTCGCTACGCTCATGGCAACGGCTGACACACCGGACACCAATAAGTCGACCGCGCATTAGGCCCCTGCAACGCCCGCTCAATCGGCGCCCCACACCGTCGGCAAGGTTCTCCCTTGCGTCCATACACCCATAGCCCCTCACCCGGTTCAGCGCTCCGCGTAGTACGCCGATGCCCGCCCCGATACGTCACAATTCGATCGGTTGAATCCTCGAGCACATTGGCATCCAACAGACGCTTCGCAGTCCGCACAATCTCCGCAGCCTCTTTCTTCGAAAGCGTCTCCACCTTGCGAAAGGGGCTCATCCGCATCACAAAACAAGTCTCAGACTTGAAGACATTCCCCACACCGGCCAGCACATCCTGCCGCAGCAGCACATCGCCAAGCTCTTGTTGCGGATGCGAAAGCAACCGCGTCACTGCAGCCTTAGCGTCAAAGTCCGCGCTCAGCACATCGCGATCCGTCTGCGGAATCTTTCGATCACGAACCAGCGACTGCTTCGTATGCATGCGCGCTACAGGAATGCGAAAGCCCACAGCCTGAAAATCTTCGGTCTCAATCACAATGCGCGCTCTATCGACGCTGTCCTGCCATGCCTCGCCGGGCCGATAGATATGCCAGCTCCCACTCATCAGCATGTGCGTCGCCAGCACAGCCCCGCTGGAAAAATGAATTAACAACCACTTGCCCCGGGCCTCCACCTGCGTCACTTTTTGCCCGGCGAATGGCGTTTGATCGTCAGCCTGCATCAGCAACGCATAGCTGCTGTCAAAGCGCATGACCTTCTTACCTGTAAGCGCGCGCCCCAGCGTCCGAGCCGTCCGAAAGATCGTATCTCCCTCAGGCACGTCCAGCCCTCTTCGGACTCGAAACCTTCGGACGCGATGCCGGCTGAGACGAGTCAGCGCCATCGAAATCAGTACTACTAAAGTCAGGCCGCGTCAAAGCAGGCCGGTTAAACGCCGCCTGTTTCGGTGTCGCCCGATCCGGATCAAGCCCACCGCCATTGCCCCCGGTAAATCCACCACCCGTTCCCGATGGCGGCCTCGCCGGCCGTCGCAGGTGCATCCCCACCGGCCCAGGGTGAAAGCCAGCGTCATGCAGTGCACGCGCCATCGGATGCACTGCAACAGGCAATCCGTTGATCGTGCTGATGAGATATCCGCTCGTGTGGCTGCCCGCCTGGTCGCGCTCCAACCGTGCGCGTCCCTCCTCCGCCAGAAAGCGCGCCAGACCCTCCATCACGTACGAGCGCTCCGGCTCATCCGCAGGCAAAAACACCAGCAGGTTCGGATTTCCCCTACGGAGCCATGCAACCAGTCTTCCAGCACTCAACACGACCTGCGCATAGGCAGCGCGCGTCAGTGTCCTCGGAGCCGTCTCCGTATCCTCCGCCTCTGCCGGCAACTCAGGCCATTTCAGCGTAGAGCCATAAGGATTCGCCGGATCGGTCGCTGCCAATAGCACGAACTCTGGCCTGTCGTTCTCAGGAATCTGTGGCAGATTCCGCATCGAGCGCAACAAGTCAACCGCCGCAGGCAGCGCGAACTGTGTCGCCCCAAGTCCCGCCACAAAGTATCCGCGGCGGATGCGCCCGCTCTCTTCCAACGCCTTTAACACCGGATAGATCGCCGAAAATCCACCCGGAATATTTTCAGCCGCGGCACACTCGCGCAGCAGCACTCCGTAGCGATTGAGCAACTGCAGAGCCAGCGCATGCGAAGCCTCCGTTGCGCTCGGTCCGCTATCAGCCTGTGCCGCGGGTACTACCCGCGAATGCACAAGCGACCACCGGCCCTGCGCCGTAGCAGGTACCGTCCTCCGAGATCGAAACGTCGCCCGCTGCTGCGCGCTCGAGTGCTGCTTCCTCTGCGGCTTGCCTGCCTCCTGACGACCCACATAAGCGCGCAGTGCATGCAGTGAATCGTTCGTCACCAGCCCGCGCCATACCAGGCTCCACAGCGCATCCAGCGACTCGCCCGGATATCCGCCACCCACCGCTTCATGCAGTTGAGTAAAGAAGCTCGCACCGCCGCTGCGCAACGCCTCAAGCAGCCGCTCTTCTCTCTCTGTCATCGGTTGAGGATTAGGCCGCGGCACCGCCAGCAACGTCATCTTGTCAGCCAGGTACAACGCAACGCGGCCATCATGCTCGCCCAGTGGTTCGACGCCTGTCCAGCTCACCTCACCCGCAGCGATCAACGTATCCAGATCGCGCGAAAGATCGCCCGGCTGATTGCTCGCAATGCGCGCCGGCAAAATGCTCGTCTCCAGCAGTGAAGCGGCAATTGGCGCACCCTGCAGATTCTCAATCGCATCCAGGAGCGCATCCATTCCGCGTCGCGGCGCAAGCAGTCCCTGCCAGTGCGTGAGGAAGCGCGCCAGCGTCTGCTGCTCCACCGGCTCAACCTCCTTGCGTAGCTTCGCCAGAGACTTGCGCCGAATAATGCGCAGCACCTCGGCGTCACACCACTCTTGATGCAGTCCACCCGGCCTGAACCCGCCTTCCACCACGCGCCCATCGGCAAACAGCAGCTTGAGCGCATGCTCCACCTGCGCAGGATCGAGCGCAAATCGCCGCGCCGCTTCTTCTACCGTAAAAGGCCCGTGAGTACGCGCATAGCGCCGCACCAGCTCGACCACTGGCTGCGCCACCGGCTCGAGCAGAGCCGCAGGAATCCCAGGTGGCAGTGGAATGCCCAACCCATCGCGATAACGCGCGCTGTCCTCAATCGCAATCATGCGCTTCTCGCCCGCAATGCGCACTTCAAGCAAACGCCGCGAACGCGTCAGCCTGCCAAGCGACTCCAGCACAGAAGCATCCGTCACACGCAGCGCAATCTCCGCCTGCGTCAAATCCCCCAGCCGCAGCAGCAGATCATGCAATCCATCCGCAGACCGCGCCCTGAAAGGATCAACCAGGCACTGCTGCTGCTCCTCGATCTCCGCCATCGCGTCAGCATCCAGCAGCTCGCGCAGATCAGCCTCACCCAACAACTCCCTCAGCTGATCCTGATCGATCGTCAGCGCCTGCGCGCGCCGCTCCGCCAGTGGAGCGTCCCCGTCATACACAAAGTTCGCAACGTAACTGAATAGCAGCGAAGCAGAAAACGGCGAAGGCGTTCGCGTGTCCGCCACATGCACGCGCAACTGCCGCTGCTCAATTGCCCGCAGAGTCTCAATCAGTGCCGGCATATCGAAGACATCGCGCAGACACTCGCGATACGCCTCCAGCAGCATCGGAAACGCAGGATACCGCGAAGCCACCGAAAGCAGATCGTAAGCCCGCTTACGCTGCTGCCATAGCGGAGCCCGTCCATCCGCTCGCCTTCGTGGCAAGAGCAACGCACGCCCCGCAGCCTCGCGAAAACGACCCGCAAACAGAGCCGTAGAGCCAAGCTGCCGCAGCACCAGGTCCATCACCTCGCTTGACTCCACCATGAACCAATCCGAGCTAGGCGCTTCGTCTGAATCCGGAAAGCGCAGCACAAACCCGTCATCGCCCCACAGCGTCTCCACATCCGGCCCGCCCGCCGCGCGAATCCTCCCAGCTACAGCCATCGCCCACGGAATATGAATGCGGCTTCCAAACGGCGTCAGCACGCACACACGCCAGTCGCCGAGCTCGTCGCGGCACCGCTCGATGACAATGTTCCTGTCATCCGAAACAACCCCCGTCGCCTCTTCCTGATCGGCAAGAAAGCGCATCAGATTCTCCGCCGCGCCTGGATCGAGATCATGCTCCGTCACCAGCCGCGTGAGCGCCGCCTGCAAAGGCAACGCGCGTAGCTCTCGCACCATCGCGCCGATCCGCCTGCCAAACTCCAGCGGCCGCCCCGCCCCATCGCCCTTCCAAAAAGGCATCTTGCCCGGCTCACCCGGAGCAGGCGAAACCAGCACCTTGTCATGCGTGATCTCGTCAATCCGCCAGGTAGTCGCGCCCAGGATGAAAGTCTCGCCTGGTCTGCTCTCGAAGACCATCTCTTCATCCAGCTCGCCCACGCGAACGCTCCTGCCTTCGCTGTGCGTCAGAAAAACTCCATACAAGCCGCGATCCGGAATCGTCCCCGCATTCAGAATCGCCAGCCGCGTCGCGCCCTGCCGCGCCTGCACCACGTTGCGTATGCGATCCCAAGTCAGCCTCGGCCGCAGCTCCGCAAACTCATCCGAGGGATAGCGTCCGCTGAGCAAATCCAGCACACCCTCAAAAGCAGTGCGCGTCAGTCCGCCAAACGGCGCAGCACCTCGCACGATGCGATAAAGCTCATCGACACTCGTCTCAGGCCCACTCTCTGTAAGAGCCACCAGACCGGAGCCATTCTCTGTCGCTTCGTTCTCTCCATCGAACTCCGCATACCGCCGTGTCCGCGCCGCCTTCTGACCACTGTCCACTGTCCCCTGACCGCTGGTCTTTCCCTTCCGCTTCTTCTCCACCACCAGGCTCGGCGGATGCGCAACAATCGCGACCATCTGCTGCGCCAGCACATCCAGCGGATTCCGCGGAAACCGCGTCGACTCGATCTGCGACTCATGCATCGCGCGAGTGACGGCAGCACACGCAACCAGGTCGGCGCGGTACTTGGGGAAGATGACGCCTTCACTCACAGCGCCCACCGAGTGCCCAGCGCGACCAATCCTTTGCATGCCGCTCGCAACCGATGGCGGCGATTCAATCTGAATCACCAGATCCACCGCCCCCATGTCGATGCCCAGTTCCAGCGTTGAAGTAGCACACAGTCCGCGCAGCTTTCCTGCCTTCAGTTGCTCTTCAATCAGCAGCCGCTGCGGCGCAGCCAGCGATCCATGATGCGCCCTCACTATCGGCTCGCCAGCCAACTCATTCAACGCACCCGCCAGCCGCTCAGCCACCTGCCTGCTGTTCACAAACAAAATCGTCGAGGTGCGCTCGCGAATAATCTCCAGCAATCGCGGATGAATCGCATTCCAGATCGAAACTCGCTTAGGCGGCTGCGAAGCCGGCCCTGAAGGAATCTCTTCCTGCTGCCCCAGCCGCGCCATATCCTCCACCGGAACCTCGATGCGCAGCTTCAGTTGCTTCGGCGCGCTCGCATTCACAATCGTCACAGGCCTGTAGCGGACATTCCCTGTCTCCACCACATCCGCAGACCACGCAGCCTCCTGCCCGGCAAGCTCATTCAGCGCTGCGACAGTCTCAGGTAGCTGGAGCATCGGAGCCGCAACCGCCGGAACATCCACGCCTCCCAGGAACCGCGCAACCTCCTCAAGCGGACGCTGGGTTGCAGAGAGTCCAATTCGCTGAATCGGCTTCCCCTTCGAGTGGTGCCGCAACGCCTCCAGTCGCTCCAGCGTCAGCGCCAGGTGCGCCCCGCGCTTCGTAGGCACCAGCGCATGAATTTCGTCGATGATCACCGTGTCCACCGTACGCAGCGACTCGGCAGACTGCGAAGTCAGCAGCAGATACAGCGACTCCGGCGTAGTAATCAGAATCTCCGCAGGATCGCGCCGAAAACGCGCCCGCTCTTTTTGCGAAGTATCCCCGGTGCGAATGCTGATCTCCGGATCATGCACCGGCACGCCCATCCGCCGCGCCATATTCGCAATGCCCGCCAAGGGCGAGCGCAGGTTGCGCTCCACATCCACCGCCAGCGCCTTCAGCGGCGAAACATACACAATCCGGCATCCCGGCGTCTTCGGCTCCCCATGGAGCATCAACCGGTCCAGGCACCACAGAAACGCCGTCAGCGTCTTGCCCGTCCCCGTCGGAGCCAGAATCAGTGTGCTTTCTCCACGCGCGATCGCCGGCCACCCCAGCTGCTGCGGCGCAGTCGGCTCCTCAAATACCTCGCGAAACCACCGTGCCGTCACCGGGTGAAACGCGGCGAACGGATCCGCCGGCTCAATCACACCCTGCCCAACCGGGCCCGCGGCAGGCACCGGCATCGGCTTCGAAATGGACCTGCGGGCGCACATACCGTTCTTTCAGCATATCCCCGGCGCGGCGCCGACAGGTGTACCGCCCGGATCAGCCAAACATGAGAACCGGTTGCCGCCTCGTCTCATCTAAAGTGAACCAACGAAAACCTCTAGTCCATCTGCCGCGGGCGGTAGTAGCAGCTGCCACCCGCCAGATGCACCGTCCACAGTGCAGCATCGGCAGGCTGTTCACTCGAACCCAGAAAAAGCACGCCATCCGGAGCCAGCATGCGATAAACCCGTGCCAACAGGCTCACTCGCGTCTCCTGCGAAAAATAAAGCATCACGTTGCGCAGAAAAATCACATCAAATGGAGCCCCGGAAGGCAGTTTTTCTCCGCACAGATCTGCCTGATGAAAGCTCGTCATCCCGCGAACCTCAGACTTGACCGTCCACTCTTCGCCGCCATGTTTTTCGTAGCTATGGTCAAAGAAGCGAACAATGTTGCGCGCCGGCAACCCGCGGTTCATCTCAATGCGCTCATAGCTCCCCGCCTGGCACCGCCGAATCACCTCAGCCGAAATATCCGTGCCCTCAATCCTCACATTCCAGCCGCCAATGATCTGCGGAAAATGCTCCAGCAACAGCATCGCAATCGAGTAAGCCTCCTGTCCCGTCGAGCAGGCGGCGCTCCACAATCGCAGTGTGTGCGCCGCACGCCTGCTCTCGATCAACGGTGGCAGAAGTTCCGTGCGCAGCAGCTCAAACGGCCGCCCATCCCGAAAGAAGCTCGTCTCATTAATCGTCATCGCCTCGGCAACCTGCCGCTCCAGCGCCGAGTCGCGCTTCAGTTGCAGCAGTTGCACCAACTCCTCAAGATGCGTAAGGCCGAGGCTCCGCATCAGCCCCGCCAATCGTGTCTGAAAGAGATAGTCCCGCGAAGCCTCAATGACATTATGCGTATGCGCGTAGACGAGTCGCTGCAGATAGCCAAAATCTGCCTTCTCCTGCGCTGAAGCCCGCTTCTTCCCCGCAGACTTCCCATAAGCCACCCCGGAGCCTAAGCGCGTCGTCATCCGAGTCGTCAAGAGCTTTCAGACCACAGCTTCCCGAAGCTCCACAGCCTCGCGCTGATGTCGTGCCGCAAGTCGCAGAATCTCCGCAGCCATCGCCCCAATCGGCAGCACCCGCTGTGCCAGGCCCGCATGAGCCACCGCTCCCGGCATCCCCCACACTGCGCTCGTCGTCGCATCCTGCGCCAGTAGCGTTCCATGTTGCTCGCGAACCACGCGGCTCCCGGCCAGTCCATCCGAACCCATGCCCGTCAGCATCACAGCCAGCACACGGCTGCCGTAGACAGCAGCCGCCGAACGGAACAGTACATCCACCGAAGGCCTGCAGTGATTCTCCGGTGCATCCTGAGTCAACCGCAACATCGGCGACAAAAAAGCCTCGCCATCAGCAAAGCCGCCCACCACCTCCATATGCCAGTCTCCTCTTGCGATATACACATTCCCCCGCCGGATCGCCTGTCCGTTCACCGCCTCTAAAACATGCAGCCTGCAGCGCACATTCAGCCGCTCAGCCAGCGGCCTCGTAAACAATTCAGGCATATGCTGCACCACCAGCACTGGCAGCGGAAAATTCGCCGGCAATGCCGGCAACAGCACATCCAGCGCAGCCGGCCCACCCGTAGAAACACCAATCACCAGCACGGCCGGAGCCGGACCAAAAGTTGTCAGAACGCTATCGCTCGCATACTCGCGCGCCACAACACTAGGGCCTGTCAGCGCCAGTATCTTCGGGATCAGATCATGCGTCAGAGTCTCGACTGCAGCTTTCCTGGAACACTCTCCCGACGGCTTTGCCACATAGTCCGCCGCGCCTGAAGCAAGCGCCTCAATCGTCACCTTCGCACCACGCCGCGTCAGTGCGCTGCACATGATCACCGGGACCATCCGACCCCGTCTCCTCATCTGTCTCAGTGTGTGCAAGCCATCCATCACAGGCATCTCCACATCCAGCAGCACCAGGTCAGGCCGCAGCGAATCCATCGCCCGCAACGCAGATTCGCCATCGCTCGCCGTCCCCGCCACTTCTAGCCGCCGGTCTGACAGCACAACACTCCGCAACAGGCTGCGCATCACCGCCGAGTCATCCACGATCAGGATTCGCGCAGCCGTCATGTCGTCGCCGTCATGTGCAAGAGCTCATGCCTCCACAAAACCCAGCATGGCAAGCTTCTCCGTGAGAGCCTCGTTGTCAAAGGGCTTCATCAGGTACTCATCGGCTCCGGCATCCAGCGAGCGCAGAATGAAATCATCTGCCCCCTCCGTCGTAACCATCATCACCTTCATCTCGTGATAGCCCTCCGCGCGCAAATTCTTGAGCATATTCAGGCCATCCATCACAGGCATGTTCCAGTCCACCAGGGCCAGGTCGAACGGAACACCCTTATACAGATGGTTCAGTCCTTCTCTGCCGTCTGCAGCCTCTTCGCACTCGATGCCCTTCTCCTCCAGCAGCCCGCGCAGATAATCCCGCACAAACCGCGAATCATCAACAATCAACGCGCGCATTCTTACCTCCTTTCAACGGATCGTGCTGCGAACCTTGCTTCCGTTGCATCGCACCGTCCATCATGCCATCGCTCGCGCCCGGTCGACGCATTCCGAATCAAGCCACTCCGGGCTAAGCCGTTCAGTGTTGAGCATGATCAACAAACCTTCCCTCAGCTTGTATGCCCCCGCAAAGAGCGCGCCACGTCGCTCATCCAGAAGCGAAGGATTCGCCTCATGATCCGCCGAGCACACCGTCAACACCTCGCTCACTGAATCCACCAGCAAACCAAAGCACCCTCCCGGGCTCTCCAGTACCAGGATGTCCTGCGGTCCCTCGCGCCGCGCCATACCCAGCAACTGCCGCAGACTCACCGTTGTCAGTACCTCTCCCCTGTAGTGCACCAGGCCGCCCACAAACTCCGGCGCCAGCGGAGCCACCTGCGGATGTGCGCCTCCTACAATCTCCACAATGTGCGTAATGGCCACGCCAAACAACGTTTGCCCAACGCGCACCGAGCAAATCTCCGTCAACGCAGATTCCTTTCCATGAATACTTATCCGCACACTCATGCCAGCGTCTCCGACTCCAGCTCCAGATCGCACGACGCTGGCAAAGGCGGCACATCCCGCACCTCCACGACACCCGTCACATGATTTCTCAGCAGCGTTACGCCACTCGCTCTCTGCCGCGAACCAGCCTCATACAACTCCGCCCCCGCTGCCACATCCAGCACGTGGCTCACAGCGATGCCTACCTGCCGGCTGCCCTCGCGGCACACCACCACCGTCACCGGCGCATCCAGGTCGCTCCCAGCCGCAGCCAGCACCCCGCCCGAGTCCTCTACCGGCAGCAATTGCCCCTCAAAATTCAGCACCGGCCTGCGTCCCAGGTATTCAACACGCGACCGCGGAATCCGCTCCACCCGCAGCACTTCGCCAAGCGCGATCGCAGCTCTTCGCCCCGCCGACTCCACCAGCAGATACCGCGAAGCCATGCCATCCGCCAACTCATCTGCCTGCGCTTCCTCGCCCACTCTGTCTTCCTGAATCCGTATCGTCACGCCCACACGCGAAGCAATAGCTCCCGGGTCGAGAATCAGCGCCAGCTCACCATTCCCCAACACAGTCGCTCCCGAATACACGCCAATCGACTTCAACACAGCACTCAGCGGCTTCACCACAATCTCCTCTGGATTCGCCAGTCCATCTACCACCAGCCCAAAACGCCGCCCATCCGTATCCAGCACAGCGATGAACAAATTCCGCTCTGCATCCAAACCACCCGCCCGAACTTCAGGACACAGCAACCGGTCCAGAAAAATCAACGGCAGCAGTTGCCCGCGCAACCGGTACAGCGGCGTGCCTTCCATCCACTCAATCGCGCTCACAGCCCGATCCGGCGAAATATGCACCAACTCCGAAAGCGCGCCCTGAGGCAGCGCAAAACTCTGCCGCAGACTATACACAATCAGCGCCGGAATAATCGCCAGCGTCAGGGGAATCCGCAGCCGCATCACCGTGCCCTTCCCCGGTCGCGAATCGATCTCCACCTTGCCGCCAATCTTCTCCACATTTGTCCGCACCACGTCCATTCCTACGCCGCGGCCGCTCACATTCGTAATTGCCTCCGCCGTCGAAAACCCCGGCAAAAAGATCAGCTGCAGCAACTCGCGTTCACTCAATTGCGAAGCGCGTTCCGCAGTAATCAGCCCTCGCTCAATCGCCTTGCCGCGAACCTTATCCACGCGAATCCCCGCCCCGTCATCCGAGACTTCGATAATCACGTGGCTGCTCTCCTGGTACGCGCGCAGCTTAAGTGTTCCCTCTGCATCTTTGCCCGACGCGACACGCACCGCCGGTGGCTCAATCCCATGATCCAGAGAATTCCTGATCGCATGCGTAAGCGGGTCCTTGATCGCCTCCAGCAGGCTCTTGTCCAGTTCCGTCTCCTGTCCCTCCATCACCAGTCGTACCTTGCGATGCAGAGCCTGCGACAGATCGCGAATCACCCGCGGAAACTTCGAAAACACATTCGACACCGGCTGCATCCGCGCTCGCATCACAGACTCGCGCAGATCAGCCGTAACCATATCCAGCCGCCGTGACAACAGCGTCAGATTGGCATCCTGCGCAGTCGCCTGCAGTATCTGGTTCCGTGTAAGCACCAGCTCGCCGACCAGGTTCATCATGCGATTCAGCAGCACCACATCCACGCGCAGTGTCGTATCGGAAGCGGTAGTCCCTCGCGCCACTGCAGAAACCGGAACCGGTGCCGTATCTGCGTCCTGAATCACCTGCTCAACCGCTTGTGCACCCCGAATTTGTGCACCCCGAATCATCGGCAACGCAGAACTGGCTTGTTCTGCCTGTAAAGAAGGCTCAGCCACATCAGTCGTAACTACAACCACTTCTTCTGCTCGCTGCAGCTTCTCCAGCAGCCCGATCAGCTCTGAATCCTGTTCCGCCTCCGTACCATCCCCGTCGTGCTCATGCATCTCAATCGTCCGCAGAATCCCGCGCAGCGCATCCATCAGCCGCAGCAGCCCGGTAATGATCGCGTTGTCCGCCAGCAGCTTGCCGTCGCGCAGCAACCCCAGAAGATTCTCGCCAACATGCGCCAGCCGCTCCATGCGCTTGAAGCCAAGAAACCCCGTCGTCCCCTTGATCGTATGCACCGAGCGAAAGATATCTCCCAGCAGTTCGGCATCCCGAGGCCGCTCTTCCAGCTCAGTCAGGCACCGCTCCATGCGGTCCAGCCCCTCCTGGCTTTCAATCAGAAACTCTCGCGTCAGCTCATCCATATCTCGCCCGGGAACATCCGAATGTGCGCCACAGCGGCACGCCTACCTTATCGGAATTCTCCGGCCAAACTTGAACCGTCCACCCTCAGCCAGTGAGTCAGTGTAAAAAAGCAGATCTGTTTCTTTACCTGACAGGCATTATGCCTTCGGATATCTGCTCACCCATCTACGAGCAGCAGTTGCCTCCGAGCGATCTTTCATTTAGATCGCTCTCGTGACAAATTCGAGACTCACAAATCACAAATTGTTAATCGGTTGCTAGAAAATATATCCCGAGTTCTATATAAGAATTTCTTGCTCATGACGGCAATCTGTTTCGCAACGGAACGGCATTTGGGATTTTGGATTTGAATACTTCGATATCAGCGGTATTCGGGTGCGCCGCATTCATATTATTGGTTCCGAGAATCCAGACTTTCTTGCCATCAGAGCCAACGGCGTCATGCATTTCATTGTGGCGCTTCGCCTTGAACTTCAGGTGACAAGCTTCGTGAAAAATTGCGCCTGCAACGCCCGATAGCAATTCACATCGATTCCAATAAACTTCCGATATACCCCCGCCCGGCAATGGGGTTGCCGTCAATCCCTTGAGGTTCTCGTTTAGTGTGGCCTCTTCAGGAGATACACCCGCACGCTTCAGGATGCTGCCGGATCCCTTAAATGCGATAGTAGTCAGGAAAACTACGGCATCGAACATGCCTGGTCTAAATTCCTCGGCGGTGCCAACAACTCGACAACTCGCTGACCCTACGCTGCCGCCTACAAGAGGTTGCATAAAATTGACATTGAGTAAAGCCGCCAGCTCCAACTGCTTCATATCAGTCAAATCGACTACATCGACTACCCAGAGTGTGAAATTGATGGCTGCCATATCGTGCCTTTCCTGATGCCCATTTCGACATCCCGTTGGTTGACGTTCTAAACAGGATTATTCAAAGTGGCCCCAGGATAGGCTCTGCTATAGGATCTAACGAGCGATGGAGGGGCTTCAATCTAACCGTGCGAAACCGCCCTTAGCCTTCAATAGACCGTATCACACGCGTGGTAACGCCGTGAAACTCTTGTCATAGGCATCCATTTCGACTTGCTCAGAAGATATGCAGGACTATCTGCAAACAACCCGCCTCCTGCGCAACCACAAAATTTGCATCGCAGGCCCCGGCAATTTAGCCTGAACATCCGTCCGTCCCTGTTTCAGAGGAGGCGGGCATGAGGCTTCATGGAAATCGAAGAACCGGCCGTCAACACGCAGCAGCTCGTCAACGCCGCCTTGAACGTGGCGCAGCAAGCCTACGCGCCTTACTCCGGCTTTCGCGTCGGCGCAGCGCTCCTGCTGACAAACGGCGAGACCGTCACCGGCACCAATGTAGAGAATGTCAGCTACGGCCTCACCATCTGTGCCGAGCGCTCAGCCCTCGTGCGCGCAGTAGCAATCTTCGGCCCGGAAATACGCATCGCAGCAGCAGCCATCGTCAACCTCAACGACGCCCCCAGCCCACCCTGCGGAGCCTGCCGGCAAGTCCTCGCCGAATTCATTGACCCCGAGTCTCCAGTCACCTTCCCGGCGCTCCGTTCCGGCGCAATCGCGCTCATAACGCTGCCCTTCCGCGAACTGCTCCCCCATGGCTTCGACCTGAACCTGAAAGATCTGAACCTGAAGGACCGAAACCTGAAATAAGCCGATCCTCTCTCATCGCCCGTCATCTTGCCTGTCATCCATAGGCCCGGGTGTCACAAAATGAATAGCTGTCCGGTCTAAGAGAATGAGAGTAGGGAAAACTTTGCCTCCTGAAAATGACCTCCGCGATTCACTCGCACAGCAACCATCTGAAGCAGATGCCGCGATCCGTCTGGCAACCTTCGACCAGTACCGCAGCCTCCTTTTTTCCGTCGCCTATCGAATGCTAGGCAGCGTGTCCGACGCTGAAGACATGTTGCAGGAAACCTTCATACGCTGGCAGCAGGTTCCCGATGAAGAGATTCGATCGCCGCGCGCCTTTCTCGTCACCATCATCAGCCGCCTCTGCATCAACCAGCTGCAATCCGCCCGCGTCCAGCGCGAAGAGTACGTCGGCAACTGGCTCCCCGAGCCGATCGTAACCGGCACCGGTAGTGATCCCCTCGAGATCATCCGGATCGACGAATCGCTCTCCATGGCCTTCCTCGTATTGCTTGAACGCCTCACTCCCACCGAGCGAGCAGTCTTCCTCCTGCACGAAGTCTTTGAACATGAGTACTCTGAGATCGCTACCATCCTCAGTCAAAGCGAAGCCAACTGCCGTCAGATCCTGCGCCGCGCAAGGCAACACGTGAGTGACATGCGCCCGCGCTTCAAGGTATCGAGAAGTCAAAAGAACGCACTGCTTGAACGTTTCCTCCACGCCACAACTACCGGCGATCTGGACGGACTATTGGCCGTGCTCTCTTCCGATGTCGTGCTCCACACCGATGGAGGCGGCAAGGGAGTCGCCTCGCCCAATCTGATTCACGGTGCAAGCAATGTCGCTCGCGGTGCAGTGGGTACTTTCCAGAAACTCCTGCCAAAGAATCTTGTTTATCAACTAGCGCAGATCAACGGAGAACCCGGCATCGTCAGTTATCTCAACGGCAAGCCATTCTCCGTCCTTACCTTCGACTCCAGCGACGAACGCATTCAGACAATCTACATTGTGAGCAATCCCGAAAAGCTTGCTCACGTGCCCGACCTGCCTATGAATGAGGATTAACGTAACGTTGTCACAAATGCCGGCCTTCGCCTGTCTTCCATCCAGAGAGTTGAGACAGGAGAAAAGCAGTCATGCAGGCACAAACAAGCAACCCGGCAATAACCGTTCCCAGTACACCCGACACATTCGACACGTTCCTTCGTCCCATCGAAAGGCCCAGCGGATCGATCATGAAGCTGGCGTACTACTTTACGCGCAAGCAATTCGGTAAAGTGCTGACGCCTCTGAAAGTGCATTCCGCGCGCTTACCGGTGGCCTTCGGCTTTTTCTACTCCAAAATTGCAAAACTGGATAAGAAGCTCGTGCTCTCGCCGCAGACCATCCTGCTTATCCGCGAACAGGTAGCCCGTATCAACGTCTGCCTTTTCTGCATTGATATTGGCCGCTCAATCACGATCAAAGCCTCAATGAATGAAGCGAAGTTCGACGCACTCGATCAATACCGCATCAGTCCTCTATTCACCGATGCAGAACGCGCAGCGTTGGACTACGTAACCGAGCTGACAAAAGACAAAAGCGTGCACCCGGAAACCTTCGCTCGTCTCTCCGCCTTTTACTCAGAGCGAGCCATCTGCGAGATCGTCTGGCTGGTCGCCAGCGAGCACCTCTACAACATGACAAACATCGGCCTCAACATACATTCCGACATGCTCTGCGACATCAGCCGCAAAAGCGGAAAGCTATGAAAATGAAGAAGACCGCCTACTGGATAACAACTGCCTGGGTCGCCATCGTAATGGCCATCTCCGGCAGCCTCGCAATCATTCATCAGCCAGCCATGATGAAGGGATTAGCGCACCTTGGCTATCCAGTCTACTTCTCAAATCTCCTTGGCTTCGCCAAAGTCATCGGTGTCATTGTCCTGCTCGTACCGCGGCAGGTCAGGCTTAAGGAATGGGCCTACGCAAGCTTTGGAATCACCATTATCAGCGCCTCATACTCTCATCTGCAATCAGGGGATGGAGCCATAGCGCTCGAACCGCTGATCACGCTGGCGGCACTGGCAGCCTCGTATCTCCTTCGCCCCACAGATCGCATCTTCCTTCTGCCCTCATCTTTCGCAACAGCCACCACACGAGAGAACATCCAATGAAACTTCTTGTATTAGGCGCCACAGGTGGCGTCGGCCTTGAAATCATTCGCCAGGCCACCAATCGTGCTCATTCCGTCACCGCATTCGTTCGCTCTTCAGAACGGCTGAAGCCATTCAACGGCCGCCTGACCATCCGGCAGGGCAACCTGCTCGACAGTACAGAACTAGCCCATGCGATCAACGGTCACGATGCAGTCCTCTCAGGATTCGGCCCGCGTCTGCCGCTAGCAAAATCCGACGCCAACCTGCTGCGAAACTTCGCCGCCGCCCTCACGGTGGCCGCGCAGCAGACCAGCGTCAAACGCGTCATAGTCGTCTCAACAGCCTTCCTCTTCAAGGATTCCGTTCTGCCGCCCGCGCATCTCATCGGCCGCCTGTTCTTCCCCAGCGTCGTCGCGGACGCATCCGCCATGGAGCGCATCTTCATGCACAGCGATCTCGACTGGACCGTCGTTCGCCCACCTCAACTCACCGACGATCCCTCTACCGGCCGATATCGCGTGCGAGAAGGCCACCTGCCCCGTTTCGGCTTCAAAATCTCTCGCGCAGACGTAGCCGACTGCATCATCAAGACAGCCGAAAAGCGCGCCGCCGTCCAAACAATTCTGGGAGCCAGCAACTGACTTCAGCGCAAGCGCATTCCAATCATCGCAACTCAGGACCAGTCAGCGTGTCATTCTGTGCAAATCCCTTCTCAAGTTCCCTACGGACCTCGTGTGTATCGTCATGAACCCCGCAACGCCCCAGTACGACCACGTTCTCATCGCTGTTTATCATGGGATTTCCGTCGTAGTCCTCGTTCGGGATCACCACATACCGCCGCCCCGGCGTCATGTGCTCTGCCGCTTGGGCAGGAGGCATGTTCGACTCTCCGGAAAACGGTGCCATCTCGATTTCACGCCCCACTTGCCAGAGCAACTCACCCTTCAGGGATGAAACAACTCGCACTCGGTCCACCTCGTATGATCCATTCGATCCTGGCTTCATCGACGTAGCGAGAGCGTCAACCACCATGACATCCGCACGGTCTCTACCCAAAGCCCACAGCGGAATATCGCAGCCCCTGGGTTTGTCCCATTTATGCTGTTGTTCGATGGCATAGAGCTCATCGTCATGATAAAGATGCCATTCCTTCGCGGCGGGCAGTAACTGATCAAGCTCTTTGCAGGAAATCAATTGGGTAAGACATGAAAAATTGAAGCTGGTCAGGCGCTCGATCTCAGCAGGCGGAGTTCGAGTCGAATACGTCACGACCGCCTCTTCACAGAACGTACATCCACTCGGTCGGCCCGCCTTGTAATACGGATGCTCGGCAAGGTCATCTTCGCTTCCCATAATCCACCAATCACTCTTGGTGCGACTAAGCCGTTGGCGGCTCTTGGTGCTAACCACCAGGTCATAGCCCCAGCCGCCCATATCCCATACCTTTGGCGGAACATTAACAGCAATCGCCGCAGTCGTTCTCCAGATGGTTCCGTCCTGCACAGTGACGCCAACGAACAACCGAGGATTTCGCCACCCTAGCATGCTGGCCGTCCAGTACTGCTTGCCGCGCAACAGCCACTGAAGAGAACTACTGCTCAACATTCGAGAGACCGGCTCGTCCTCATCCGACAGAGTGATCATGTACCAACAACTCGCCGCGGTGCACGAGCCATCGTAGTGACCCCATGCACCCCAGCGCCGCATAAGCTCCTGCGCATCGGCCCATGTGCTTTGATAGAGCCGAATCTTGTGCATGTCCGCCATCAATCGCTCAGCGCGATAGCAAAGCAGCAGCATCTCAACCTTGATCGCAATAAAAACGAGCAGCAAGACAAGCACAATCGCAAGTCCCGCTACTCGAAGTATGCGAAAGATCCGTATCTTATAGGGCATCTATAATTTAGACACCGCAGACATTGTAAGTGGCCATCGCGTAGCGAACCCGGGACGGCAATCGCCGTTATCCTTGCCCGGCACCCCCACCAATCGCGTCGAGCTCAGCCATCACCCCGTCCGGAATCTCCAACGCCGCAGCCGCAAGATTCTCGCGAAGATGCTCCACCGAAGACGTCCCCGGAATCAGCAGAATATTCGGCGAGCGATGCAAGAGCCACGCCAGCGCAACCTGCATCGGCGTTGCCTTCAGCTCCGCAGCCGCTGCATCCAGCTCTGCAGATTGCAACGGCGTAAAACCTCCCAACGGAAAGAACGGCACATAAGCAATGCCCTGCGCGGCAAGCTCCTTCACAAAGCCGTCATCGCCTCTCTGCGCTACGTTGTACATGTTCTGTACGCTGACAATCTCTGTAATCTTCTGCCCCTCCGCCACCTGCTTCGGACCCACATTGCTTAGGCCAAGATGCCGAATCAGTCCCTGCTCCTTCAGCTCCGCAAGCACCGTCAACTCCCCTTCAATCAATCCCTCGAATGGCCCCGTAATTCCCCCCACACGCAGATTCACCACATCCAGCGCATCAAGCCCCAGGTTGCGCAGATTGTCGTGAACCGCATCAATCAGCTCCTGCCGTGACAGCGCAGGAATCCACGACTTGTCCTCGCCCCGCCGCGCTCCCACTTTGGTCACAATCACCAACCCCTCCGGATAAGGATGAAGCGCCCGCTTGATAATCTGATTCACCACATACGGTCCGTAATAATCGCTCGTGTCAATGTGATTCACGCCAGCCGCCACAGCCTCTTGCAACACTGCAACAGCAGCATCCATATCGCGCGGTGGTCCAAACACCCCAGGCCCGGCAAGCTGCATCGCGCCGTAGCCCATGCGATTCACGGTTCCCGAATCACTGGGAAACCTAAAGCTGCCACCAAGTTTCGTCTCTTTCGTCATTGCGTCTCTCCTGTCACTGATTGCACTCTCTGTGCCCACGTGTAGATTAGATGAAGAAAGCTTCAGGTTAGGAGTTCGCATTTGCCGCAGCGTTCACCCATCCTCTTAGAGCCGCGTAAATCACCGGTCCAGGCCCGCTCCACCGCAAGCGTTGACGCAATTCTTCAGGCCACCATTCAGGTTTTGCTGAGCGTAGGCAAAGAGCGGCTCACCACCACAAGAGTAGCGCTGCGGGCCGGTGTTTCCGTCGGAACTTTATATCAATATTTCCCCAACAAGAGCGCGCTCCTGCAGGCCGCCCTCAAACGCCACATGGATGAGATCGCTCAAGCCGTCGAACTCGTCTGCAAAGAAGAGCGCGGCAAATCGCTTCGTGAAATGGCCACAGCTCTCACCACCGCATTCCTTGAAGCCAAGATGAGAGACGCCAGAACAAGCATTGCCCTCTACTCGGTAAGCTCTGATGTCGATGGGGCAAAGATCGTCCGCCAGGCAGCAGGCCAGTTCAATAAGAAGATCGTTGGAATGCTCATCACCGCACGCGAACCGCTGACAACCGATCCTCAACTCGTCGCTTCGATGTTGCAGGACGCCATGGTTGGCGTCGGCCGAAGATTGCTCGAATCCGCCACTCCGGAGAAGCACTACGATACATTGCGCCAGGAGCTGATCTTCATAACGTGCGCCTACCTCGATGCCTGCTCTGCGCGAAATTTATAAGCCCTTGCAGATAGAATCTGAAAACCGCCACTATGCTGATTGAGTATCTTTGGCAGCCCCCAGCAACTAAGACTGATCAGGAACAGCGCGCCTGCAATCCAAACGGCGTAATGCGCTGCTCTATTCACCACGACGTCTACTGAGCTAAGCAGGCCCAACAATCGCTCGATGATCCAGCCCACCGACGCAACGCCGGCAAACAGTGCCCCGCCAATTCTCAACACGGGGTGCGCACGAGTGCGACTCATGATCACTAGAGAAGGCATCGCAGCAGCAACTACGATCAACTGCATCATTTCGATGCCTAGATTGAATGCCAGAATGCCCGCGACGCGCTCCCAGCGGCCTAGCCCCACTTGGTTCAATGTGGCAGCAAAGGCAAAGCCGTGAATTAGCCCAAAGAAAGCTGCGATTCCGGCTTCTTTGCCGGGAAAAAGCGGACGTAGAGCATGGATAGCCGAGATAAGAATCGAACCTGCAATCAGCACTTCAATCAGACGACCGGGTACGCGCACAAACCCCAATGCCGCCACTGCCAGCGAGATCGAGTGTCCGATCGTAAATGCCGTCACAATCTTGAGAATCCGCAGCACACTGTACCGCACGCCAGCGAATCCGGCCCATCGCGCATGAAAGACCATTAAAGGCGCAGGCAGAAGAAGCACAAGTAAGAACAACAAATGATCCGTGCCTTCCGCGATGTGCCGCATCCCAAGTCGAAACAGGCTCTGGAAGCTGGCCACGCCCATCCACTCGCGCACGCTCCTCCACCAGTTCACATCTGCCCGGGCTGAAGGAACGCCGGCCTGAACATAATCCAATTGATAGAACGACTGCCGCTCATTCCGAATCTGAGAAACGACGCGAATATCATGGTCGTTCGGAACCAGACAATTCACGAGGTAGGCAGCGTTTCTGCTTTGATGATGGTTTTCAAGCGTGAGCCTCCGGCTTGTGCCGCCGTGTGGTAATGCCGCGGTGAATTCAATCTTGATCTCCCCGAGGCCCTCTCTCATCTGCTCAATTCGTGGAAAATCTATTGAGACAAGCTTCGGTGTCAACTTTACTCCGTCAGCCGTAACCGACAAATCATCAAGCACCCGCTGTGCGTAACCCCTCTGCTCAACTTCGGAGATGACGCCGTCTCCATTGCTGTCGATACTCGCAATGATGGAGGAAGATACCGCAACACCGGGTATCAGACGCATCGACGCCTGAACGTGATCCTTCTCCACAGAAAGGATCGTCGCCTGCAGGTATTCATCCAGCCTGTGCGCGGACGCAACCCCTCCAAGAGACAGAAGAATCGCTGCTGTGGCGATGAGGCTTGGTTTCATTGCTTTGTAAGCCCCCGCCCGTAGTCGTTCGTCGGATCGCGGTACATCGTATGCACATGCATCGAGGGATCGCCGCCTAGCTCTTGTGGCGCATACTCGATGACCAGGTGCGGCCCTTGAATCCGATAGTAAGCACTGATGTTTTTCCCTGAAGCAGCGGTCGTTGGACCGCTCCACGAAAACCAAGTCTCGTTGATATCCGTCTTAAGCTCATTCATACGCACCATAGCTGCACTTTCGTGAATAATGCCTGCCCACTCCGATATCAGATCGAGCAGCATGGAGCGCTGGTGCTCCGTCATAGCAGAAGCTTTCAAGCCTTCTGGAACAATCGTTTTGCCATCCTGCCCTGGGCCGAGCACAAGATCGGCTAAGCGATAGCTCAGGATCGCCTGCTTCCGCTCGCCGTCGTCAAGAGCCTTGAGCAAGGCCAGAGCCTTGTCACTCTCCGGACCGAGCGGCCTCACAGTTTTTCCGTCGATCGTGTAAAGCGCGGGTTGGGCGCCTGTCAAAGTCGGCGTCAGCACGCCACGCTCTCCCGCAATGGTTATGTTGAGTGCCAGATGATGACCTCCAAACTGCAGCATCCACGGAGTCTTTTCAGAAGGTGTTCCAAGAATGGAGATGTAGTAGAGATCTTTGCCAAATAGATCAGAGCTGAGTCCGCCGCCGAATGGCGGTCTATTCCCTCCACTGCCCGGAGGCGGCCCGTTGCCAGGCCCTCGTGGCGGACGGTTGCCGTTTTTCGCCTCCTCGGCCTTGTTGACCTCGTCACCCTCCATAATTTGCTCAACCTTCTCAAACCCTCTCCGGCTTAAAGCAGAAGATACAAGCGCCATTGCAGCAGTACGCTGAGCGGGAGTCATTTCCCTGAGACTGATACCGCCTCGAGGAACAAAACTGGTCGGGAGGTTGGACCAGCGCGCCCGCTGCTGCTCATCATCGAAGGCAAACATCACACTCTTCCGCTCCTTTGCATCGAGTGCGGAGAGAAAGGCATTCGCAGCGCTTACGATCCGTGAGGTCGCCGTTTGCGCAGTGGCGGCGATTACGCACAACCAGATCGACGCCAACGCCGTGGCTCCACGGATTGCTCTCATAGAACTAATATTCATCCTGCTCTCCCTGTTCGCCATCCACCACCAGATCTCAAGCGCTACGCCCGCGCATTGATTGCGTCCGCCGAGACCTGGCTTTGTCCGTCTACCTTAATCGACGGGATTTTACTTCTTTCGCCTACGTTAGTTGAAATTGAGAATGCTTAAGTAA
>Ga0206975_1009_pt1 | contig 68826 bp, 44 predicted proteins | sample Alteio_BWOrgHeat_81_FD_152919 | JGI IMG/M metagenome (GOLD analysis project Ga0206975, IMG submission 152919) | Enriched cells from forest soil in Barre Woods Harvard Forest LTER site, Petersham, Massachusetts, United States -... | ecosystem: Environmental > Terrestrial > Soil > Temperate forest >... | reverse complement strand
CTGTTGTGGGCGGCGACTTCAATGTGATTCCGGAGGACATCGATTGTCACAAACCGTCATCCTGGATGCACGATGCGCTTTTCCAACCGGAACCGCGGGAGTGGTATCGGACTTATCTCGGCCTGGGCTACATTGATGCCTTCCGTTCGCTGCATCCGGGGCAGGGCGGCCAATTCACATTCTGGGACTACTTCCGCAAGGCCTTTGAGCACAACCGTGGCATCCGCATCGACCACTTCCTGCTCTCGCCGCAGCTCTCCTCCCGATTGCAGAGTTGCAAGATCGACAAGGTTCCGCGAGCGCAGCCCAGACCTTCCGACCACACTCCGATCATTCTTCGGTTGCAGTGAGAGGAACCAGACGAGGTTGATCTTCCGCTCGGCCGCCAATGCAATCGCGAATCGACAACTCGTCTCACAATGCGGGACTCCAGGGCTTTGCCTCGGTTTACCTTAATGGCGAAGCGCGATTTGATAATTTCAGAGTCTGAACAGACTATGCTCACCGAGCATCGAGCAATGCCACATTGCGTCAGAACAAATTTGAACTTTCGAGGATGTGATAGATGAGCCTGCATTTTTCTCGCCGCGACATGATGAAAGGGGCTGGCGCCTCGCTGGCCTTACTTGGAGCACCGGGAGTATTGGCGCAGGCCAGCGGTGGACAGACCGGTAGCGCTGCCTCTGGGAGCATGAGCATGCAGGACCAGACACGTGCGCAGCGAATGCAATGGTGGCACGCGGCGCGCTTCGGCATGTTCATTCACTTCGGCGTCTATAGCACCATCGGGCGTCACGAGTGGGTCATGGAGGATGAAGCGATCCCTATTGGCCAGTACACTCCTCGCGCAGCGACCTTCAAGCCGACTATCAACTCGCCGCGGACCTGGGCGAAGCTGGCGAAGGCAGCCGGCATGAAGTACATGGTGATGACCACGAAACACCATGAGGGATTTTGCAACTTCGATACGAAATTGACGAACTACTGCGCGCCCAAACAAGGCGCCGGACGCGACGTGGTGCGAGAGTATGTGGAGGCCGCCAGAGCCGAAGGGATGCACGTGGGCTTCTACTACTCGCTGATGGACTGGCATCATCCCGATGGTGCGCGGTGCGCCACGGACGAGGCTGCGCGCCGGCGTTTCGTCGATTACACGCACGGACTCATCGAGGAGTTGATGACCAACTACGGAAAGATCGACGTGCTGTGGTATGACGTCTCCTGGCCGCTCGATGCGAACGGGTGGGAATCAGTGAAGATGAACGACATGGTCTTCAGGCTGCAGCCGGAGATCATTGTCAACAACCGCAACAAACTGCCTGGCGACTTCTCGACCCCGGAACAGAAGATCGTGGCAGAGGCGAACGGGAGAGCGTGGGAAGCATGTATGACGCTCAACGACAGCTGGGGTTACCAGCGCGCCGACGATAATTGGAAATCGGCCCGCACGGTTGTCCGCAACCTGATCCAGTGTGTGCGCGACGGCGGAAATTACCTGCTGAATATAGGTCCAACGTCCGATGGATCTGTTCCGGAAGAATCGATACGCATTTTGACCGAGGTGGGCGAGTGGATGTACACAAATGGCCACACCATCTGTCAGTCTGACCTGTGCCAAGTGCGGCGGTCGAATTATGCGAGCTTCACGCGAACCGGTAACACCCTCTACATGCATGTGCACTTCTGGCCCGGCGAATACATCGCTATCAGCGGTCTGCGCACGAAGGTGAAGTCAGCACATCTGGTGAAAGGTGGTACTGAAGTAAAGTTCACGCAGGATGATTTTCAGACCAAACTTGTCGGCCTTCCGGAAAAGGCGCCAGATTCCCCAATAACCACGATCGCCCTCGAGTGCGAATCCGAGCCTACACAGGACACGGACTACGTCAGAAAGAACAAGCCCCGTGACGGAGTGTAATCACAAGACAATTTGGCCGCGCGCGCTATCTGTCAGCCTCGACAGTCAGGCCTGCGCGCCATCTTTGAGGCCGCGCACCCACAGTGCAGTTACGTCCTTGCAGTCGTGGAGATCGAGAACCGGAGCGCCGACAGGTGTCTTGATGTGAAAGAGATCCGCTCCTTCCACGTTTTGCATCATCAACGCCGGGCGCGCATCCTCACTCATCGCAACGATCTCGATGTCGCTCATGGTCACGTTCTTCACGTGTCGAAGATAGAAACCCTGCGACGGCATGTTCCCGAACATGTTCGGTTCAGGATATTTCTGTTCGTTCTCGGCAGGCATGTTACCAGCCTGCTCTTTTGTGCCGCCGCCTCGATGCTGGATGTAGATGTGGTGGAGCTGGAGATCTTGAATCTGGTGCCCGGGAACGCCGCTGATGATGCATCCAAACTGCGAGGCTGCATTCGAGCAAACTATGTTGCTAAGGATGACGCGTTGCAGCGTTCCCGTCTTCGTCGATTGCGCCGGTCCGCGCAGCCGGCCGCCGAGGCGCAGAAAGATCGGCGCTGAGACGAGGTCGCGCATCGTGATGTTGGTGATTGCCATATCTTCGAGCAGCGCACCGTCCACTGTTTCCAGCGCCAGTCCCTGGCAGCCCTCGAAAACGCAATTGGAGACGGTGATGTTCTTGAATCCGCCATTCGACTCCGTGCCGAATTTAATGCGCCCGGTGTGAGGAACCTTCGCCGACGGATCGAATTTCTTCCATGTGCCGTCGAGCATCGTTCCCAGTTCGTACGCCCCGGTCACAAAGCAGTTGGTGATGGTCAGATTTTCGGTAGCCCTGGCGTAACCCAGCGCATAGCTGCTCTTGGGGACAATTGCGTCGTCCCACGGCGAATTGACCGCGCAGTTAGCGACCTGAACATTGCGGCAGCAATCAATATCCATGCCGTCGCGGTTGGTGTCGATTGTGAGCCCGTCGATCAGCAGATTGTCGACTCCAGTGGCGAGGATTCCAAACCAGCCTCCCTGCAGAATCTGAAAGTTCCTCAGCTGCACATTGCGGCAGTTCTTCAGGCTGATCGCCTTGTTTCCGACACCGCTGGTTCGCCGGTTAGCAGGGTTCTGACCCTTTGGATCATTGCTGCGCGTCAATCCCCGGCCCCAAATGCGCCCTGGACCATAGATTGAGACATCGTGAAGGCCTTCGCCCCAGATCAGGCTGTTGTGCCAGTGATTGTGCCCGTAGTCCTGGTAAGCCTCCCAAGCCTGCTCCGGCTCCGGCTCGTCGTATCCACCGGATTGTCCTTCCGGCAGCGCGTTGGCAGCGATAATCACCGCGCCCTGCTCGAGATATAGCGCGACGTTGCTCTTCAGGTGGATCGAGTAGCACAGATATTGTCCGGCAGCGAAGCGAACAGTGCCGCCGGCGGCTGACCCAGCTTCAATCGCACGGTTGATGGCAGGCGTATCGATCGTTGTCCCGTCGCCCTTCGCGCCAAAGGCCCTGACATCGAACATCCCCGAACCATGATCAGCGATTTCGGCCGAACCCGGTTGACCGTACGCTCCGGTGCCGCCCATAACCGCGGGTACTGCAAATGCACCGGCTCCTGCCAGCTTTAGAAACTTCCTGCGCGCAGTAATCTCCACTTCGTCTCCGATCCCCATGAAATGAACGTCGGGTTCCCACAGCTACAGGATCATTTAACCCGTAGCAATACCACCCCATGCGGAGGCACGGTAACGGTATAGGAATCCTTCATGCTGCCGAGGTCCTTAGCCTGCCAGATATCACGAACCCGTACCGACTTACGAAATCCAAGTTGCTTGAAATCCACCGGAATTGAAAGTGCGGTCGCATGCCGGTTGAAGACGCCAACAGCTTTCGATCCGTCGGCGAGCTGCTTTTCCCAGATCTCAAGCGGTCCCTCAGCGCTCACGCGGTCTCCCTGCTGGCCGAGCCGGTCCTGATCGATGGCGATCACTTCGTGATTCGTAAGCATGGCAGTCGTTTCCGCAGTCATCGAGGTCAGATCATTTCCGGCCAGCAAGGGAGCGGCCAGAATCACCCACAGGCTCATATGTTGGCGATATTCGTCGCTCGTCATTCCACCGTTGCCTACTTCCAGCATGTCAGGGTCATTCCAGTGCCCGGGTCCCGCAAAGCGCGCCAGGCCGGCTTGACTGAATCCAATTTCGACCATGCGGGCGTAGTGGTCGTTAATGTCTCCGGTGGTGCGCCACAGATTGCCGCCTACGTCAGTTCCCCATCTCCACACAGCGTCATTGCCGTACTGGCACAGGCTGTAGACAATCGGCCGTCCTGTTTTATGGAGCGCGTCGCGCATCTTGATGTAGGCATCCACCATCATCTTGTGCGCAGCTTCGGGCGTGGGCGCTGCTTTCAGCTCCGTGCGCAGCCCGCACAGATCATATTTCAGGTAATCGAAACCCCACTTCGCGTAGGTTGCGGCATCTTGCTCCTCATGCCCCAGGCTGCCCTCGTAGCCCGCACAGGTTTTCGCGCCGGGAGAGGAGTAAATGCCAATCTTCAACCCTTTACTGTGAACATAATCCGCCAGGTCCTTCATGTCGGGGAACTTGCTGTTTGCCTGCATGTTTCCCTGCGCGTCGCGCTCGCCCTGCCATGTGTCGTCGATGTTCACGTAGATGTACCCGGCATCTCGCATGCCGGTCGAAACCATCGCGTCGGCCTGCGCGCGCACCGTCTTGTCGTCAATCGTGCGGTGAAAATGGTTCCAGCTGTTCCAGCCCATGGGCGGAGCGGCCGCGAGGGTTTGAGCTGCTGCCCGGCACGGACAAAGAGCCGCAAAATATGCCGCCACGGCAATGCCGGCAATCATGGAATTCCGGCAACTGCGAAATGCCTCCCGATGCTTCATAGATCAATTTCCTCCGAGGCTATGATTAATGCACAACATGGAGCGGGGACGAAGCCTTCGGCAGCACAACGCTCGCCATATCAGAATCGCCGCTTTCCCCGTTTGAATTCACAGCAATCACTTTATACAAATACGTCTTTCCCGGCGTCGCAGAGTTATCGAGAAAGGCGCTCGACGTGAGACCGCTGGTGATCGCCTGGAACGAATTCCCTTCAATGGATCGCTTCACACTGTAGGTGATTGTTGCGGCCGATTTGGTCCACGAGAGAGCGATCCGGCCGTTCACCGCTCTTCCCCTCAGATCTACCGGAGCCTGTGGAGCAGGGCCGTCCGGCAACAGACCATAAACGCACAACTGGCCGCTTTCCGTATTCTTTGTGCCGAAGCTGGCGAGATATACCTTGCCGTTAGCGATTGTCGGAGGCGCCATTTTTGCATAGTTGCCGCAATCGTCGCGTCCTGCATTATCGAGTGAATTCCAGAGATCGTGCGCAATGTCGTCGGCGTCGTACGCATGCAGAACTCCCGGCTGTGACTCGTGCCACGAATCGCCGGTGGCGTGAATTGCCGCCCAGAGAATTCCATCTTTGTTCCCATTGGCGGAGAGCGAAAGCATTGCGCCGGGATGTCCCTGGTTTGCCTCAGGTCTCATTGCGGCTGGAGCCTCCGTCAGCTTTTCGCCGTCGAACCGATAGGCGCGCAAGTGATCCCGCTGTCCCCACATATAGATCACCCGGCCACTCTTCACGCTGTCCCAGAAAACAATGCTGTGCAGGTGAGAGCTCGTCGCCTGAAAATGCTGGACTGCGTGCTCGTCTCCCAGATGCCCCATGTTATCCGCATTTACAAGGTACAAGACTCCCTGCTTGCCGCCGTCCATAACTGTGTGGGTTCCTGGTACAAGCGTTGCACCGGATGCGTCGAGATCGGCATCCGTCGAATCAAGATACGGATGGTTAGTTGGAGTAAACCAGTCCAGCAGCTTGAGGTCCGGACTGAGCTTGAGGAAGCTCTCGCCGAAGTTCGACTTACCATTCCAGCTCCCATTCGCGGTTACAACATAGATATTTCCGCTGGCGTCAATTGCGGGCGCCTGTCCCGACTGCCAGATACTTGCCTCCTGACCGGTGGGAGATGTATTAAAAACCGCCGTCTGGCGCAGCGATTTCGCATCGTAGCTCAACAGGAAGCCGTGGTAGGGCTCCTTGTCGCAGTGAGAGGCATAGCCCACATAGACGCTGCCGTTTCCGAGAGCAAGTGCCGGCCTCTGATTCTGCAGGAGCGCGTTGAAATCGGGAGCTTCGATCGTAACCGGAGTGCCCGGAAGATCGACGCCGGTGGTTATATCAAGCGCGTGCAGACGTTGAACGAAATGGTCCTTGATCCGGGTAAGAGCCACCACGTAGAGCGTACCGCTGTGGTAGTCGATCACCGGCGTTCCAATTATTCCCATGTTTCCGTTGAGGTCCGTGCATCCAAAATCCCAATCGTTCACATTTGCAGGTGTTCCAAAGTTGACATGCCACAATGGCTGCGATGCGCTGGGATCGTTGGCATCGAAAGCGTAGACGCTGTTGTTGACCGTGGTGATGTAGACGACGTCATGGGTGCCGCCACCGATGTTCACATTCGTGACGATCAGCGGCTGGCTGTACACCTGATCGTCGACGACTCTCTTGAAGATCATTCCAAACTGCCTGGCGTTTACGTTCGAGGGCATGAGCACGGTTTCGTTCAGGTTTGCTCCGGTACGCTCTGTGTTGTTGTGCTGGGTCAGCACGTTCACCTGGGCGGCGCATACGCTATGCAACAGCGGCAGCACTATCACGCCCAACAGATAGAGCCTCGTTCCTTGTCCGTACCGGCTGGCTCGGCCCCCCGCCCTCATCAAGACCACTGCCTCCGCTTCCCTCTTCATATAGCAACGTTATATAGGACTGCTGCTCAGCGAATTTATCCGGGACTGAGGGACACGCTATGTGTTTCGCCTGCTCTGACCTTGACAACATAATAGGTTTCGATCGAACCGCCCAGCCGAACGGTCCAGATTGGTCTGCCAGAGCAACAGCACGACCAGAAATCCTGTGCACAACCTTGCCGCTTTTGATCTCGGCGATGCGGGCTCGCCGCCTAGGTTACCGAAGTACCCGGTTAACAGACCTGACGATGTCTACGCGTTATTTCCTTCTCCTTTCAGTGCGAACTAAGGTAATTATTTGGTAACCACCAAACCACAATAGGAGGCATGGGATGGCTGAAGGTCAGATTCCTCTGCAGGGCTACTACGACTATCGCCTCGTCGCGCTCTCCATCTTCATTTCAATCCTTGCCGCCTACGCCGCTCTCGACTTGGCGGGACGTGTGACATCTGCACGCGGCAGGGCACGCTTCCTCTGGTTGAGCGGCGGAGCGGTTGCCATGGGCACCGGCATATGGTCGATGCACTACATCGGGATGGAAGCCCTGCGGTTGCCGGTACCGGTGTTGTATGACTGGCCGACAGTGCTGATTTCCATGTTGGCCGCGATTATCGCCTCGAGTATCGCTCTGTTCGTGGTGAGCCGCAACACGCTGGGAGTCACTGCAGTTGTTATTGGAAGCCTGACGATGGGGAGCGGTATCGCCGCCATGCATTACATCGGTATGGAAGCGATGCGGCTTCCGGCGATGTGCCACTACTCGCTCCGCCTTGTCGGCCTGTCCATAGTGCTAGCCGTCGCAATTTCCGGCGTTGCTCTTTTCCTTACATTCAGGTTCCGCGGCGAGACGACAAACTGGGGCTGGTGGAAAGGCATCAGCGCTTTGACAATGGGGGCGGCGATTCCGGTCATGCACTATGTCGGTATGGCGGCGGCCATTTTTGTCCCCATGCCGCTTGCGGCAGCTGACCTGCGCTTCTCCGTGAAAATCTCGGACCTGGGCATTGCCGCAATAACCCTGGTCACGCTCCTGATGCTGGGACTGGTCTTCGTTCTGTCGATCGTTGACCGTCGCTTCACGCTCCAGGCCATGCAACTGAGAAGCGGCGAAAAGCGCTATCGCCAGATCGTGGAGACGGCGTTCGATGCTTTCGTCGGTTTTGGCGCTTCCCTTCTTGTCGAGCACTGGAATCCGCAGGCAGAGCGAACGTTTGGCTGGACCAAGAGTGAAGCCAAGGGCGGGCCGCTCGGCCAATTCGTTCTGCTGGATCGAAAAACTGACGAAATGGGCAAGAGCCTGCGCGAACTGCTCGAAGAAGGCGGTTCGACCGAAATGCAGCGACGAATTGAAATCGTTGCACGCCACAAAGATGGTCACGAATTCCCCGCCGAGATGGCAATCTCTTCCGTGCGATCGGGTGCGATGCAGATGTTCGCGGCATTTGTGCACGATGTCACGGAGCGGAAGCAGGCGGAGCGGGAGCGCGAGGCTGCCAAGGAAGCCGCCGAAGCGGCGAGCCGAGCCAAGGGGGATTTCCTCGCGAATATGAGCCACGAGATCCGCACGCCCTTGAACGGCGTGATTGGCATGACGGAACTGGTCCTCCAGACGGAGCTGACGCGAGAGCAGCGGGATTATCTGGACACGGTTCGTTTTTCCGCGGAATCGCTGTTGTCGGTAATCAATGACGTTCTGGACTTCTCAAAGATCGAAGCCGGCAAGGTGGAGCTTGAGGAGATTGATTTTGATCTTCGCGAGTGCCTCGAGACTACCCTTCGCACATTGGCATTGCGGGCGGATGAGAAGGGTCTGGAATTGCTGTGCGACGTAGATTCCGCCGTGCAGAACGTGTTCCGCGGAGATCCGAATCGGCTGCGCCAAATCATCGTGAATCTGGTTGGAAACGCGATAAAGTTCACGATCGAGGGTGAAGTTGCCTTAAAAGTCGGGACTTCCTCCCCGAACGGCACCAAATATCCGCTCCACTTCGTTGTCTCTGATACCGGCATTGGCATTGCACCCGAGAAGCTGGAGAGCATCTTCCACTCCTTCAGTCAGGCCGATACCTCTACAACCCGTGAGTATGGTGGGACCGGACTCGGACTTACCATTTCGCGCCGCCTGGTCCAGATGATGGGTGGACACATTCGTGTCGAAAGCCAAATGGGAAAAGGATCGGCCTTCTGTTTCACGATCGAACTCGAGTGCGGCCTGGAGTCCGGAATCGCAAAGGCGGGAGCTTCGCATCCGGGTGTACTGGCGGGAACCCGCGTTCTGGTGGTAGATGATAACCGCACGAACCGGCGAATTCTCGAACGTCTGCTTGCCGGCTGGGGTATGGAACCGGAGCTGGTGCCGGACGGGCAGTCGGCACTGGCCATTTTGCATGCAGCGCGGGAGGCTGATCGCCCCTATCAGCTGATTCTTACCGATATGCATATGCCAAAAATGGATGGGTTCGAATTGGTGGAGCGTATCCAGGGTGAAGATCGCTCGCGGATGCCCACTATTATGATGCTGACCTCTGGGAAGCAGCACGGTGACGCAGCGCGTTGCGAGCAATTGGGCATCGCCGCATTTCTTATGAAGCCAATTCGGCAGGCGGAGCTGCGAGAGGCGATTGCACGGGTGCTGGGAGCTATGGCTGAGAATCGTGAGGCCGAGATGGTTACCAGCACAGTGCTGGAGCATAGCCGGGACGTCAACGCCGCGTTGAGGATACTGTTGGCGGAGGACAACGAAGTAAATCAGAAACTCGCCAGGCGATTGTTGGAAAAGCGCGGCCACAGCGTGATTGTCGTGAAGAACGGACGCGAGGCGCTGGAAGCAATCCGGAATGCAGAGTATGACCTGGCTCTGATGGACGTACAGATGCCTGAGATGGACGGTATTGAGGCAACGGCAGCGCTACGAGCCATTGAACGGGAGACGGGGCGGCATCTTCCTGTAATCGCCATGACCGCGCTGGTTATGAAGGGCGATCGCGAACGCTGCCTGGGAGCTGGTATGGATGGCTACCTGCCAAAGCCAATTCGTTCTCAGGAACTCGATGAAGTGTTGGACAAATACGTGACCCAGAAGATCCGCGGCAGCGGCCCAGCAGAGCAGACCTCGCCGCCGGCGGCTATCCAGGAAGCAGTAGACGCTCGCGAACTGCTGGAGAGGATCGGCGATGAAAGAGAATTTCTTGCTGAGTTGGTAAATACATTTCGCGACGACTTCCCAAAGCAATTGGAGGCTATGACGATCGCGTTGAACGACGGCAACGCTACACAGTTGGCGCTCGCAGCTCACTCTCTCAAGGGGGCTCTCTCGAATCTCGCCGCACAGAGGGCAGCCGGGCTGGCAGCAGGAGTTGAAAGCGCAGGCAAATCGGGAGATCTTCCAGGCGCCGCGTTGGGGTTGCGGGATTTGAAGCCGGAGCTTGCCCGCGTAGTGGATGCCTTGAATGCGCTCTGTCAGGAGACGGTGCCGTGAAGATCCTCGTTGCAGACGATGATGCGGTTTCTCGCATGATCATGGAAAGGATGCTCCGGCAGATTGGCTACGAAGTGACGGCGGCGGAAAACGGCCGCGACGCAATAGAAAAGCTGCTGGATAACGATGGTCCGAGACTGGCATTGCTGGACTGGATGATGCCGGAGTTGGATGGGCCACAGGTTTGCCATCAACTGCGCACGATGCATGGGCATCGATATATTTATCTGATTTTGCTGACATCCAAGGACTCGAGAGAAGACCTGGTGGCCGGACTCGATGCCGGCGCCGACGATTATCTGATAAAGCCATGCAATCCGGCAGAACTGAAGGCCAGATTGCGGACCGGCCAGCGAATCCTGCGGCTGGAAGACACTCTGGTAGCAGCGCGCGAGGACATGCGTTTCCGAGCGACCCATGATGCCCTAACTTCTCTCTGGAACCGGGGAAGAATTCTGGAATTTCTTCACAGCGCGCTTCAATCTTCGCAATCCACAGCGATACTGTTATGCGATATCGATCACTTCAAGCGGATCAATGACGTCCACGGTCATTTAGCGGGTGATGCGGTGCTTCGTGAAGTGGCGGCACGTCTGCGTGGCGCAGTGCGAGCCGATGACGCCATCGGCCGTTACGGAGGTGAGGAATTCCTGATTGTATTGAACGGGTGCGATACGAGACGTTTGCCTGAGCGCGCTGAACAGATACGGAGGGCAGTATCGGAAGGCGGCTCCATTATGGATGGAGTCACAGCCGTCAGTGTGAGTATTGGAGCGATCGCGCTGGGCGGAGACAATGTTGCGATGCCAGTCGAAGCGATATTGAATCTCACCGATACAGCTCTTTATCACGCTAAGGGGACAGGTCGGAACAGAGTGGTGATCGCCGGCCCCCTTATCGCGAACGCGGCAAGTTGAGAGCCTCGAGAGACAGGGCCTGCAACAGGCAAGGAAGTGGTCGCTCATTCAAGCCGAATCTCTGCCGTCATCGGGCTGTAACGGTCACGCGCTGGTTTACTTCCTTCTGAATCCTGGCCATGTCCTGATGTAATAGCTGGCCGTGGTCAACCTTAAGATCACCGCCAACATAGACGCGTTCGACGTCGCGCTCCGTGGTGACGAGAACCAGGTTCGCGTAGGGGTCTTCCAATACAGCGCCCAGCTGCGTGGGGTCAATCACCAAAAAGTCGGCAAACTTGCCAGGCTCCAAACTGCCAAGTTTGTTCTTGACACCTAGGACGTCGGCGCTACCCATAGTGTGTAGCCACAATACCTGGTAAGGGCTGATTACGGTCGCGTCTTCATACTTATCGCGGACAGCGTACAGACCAGCGCGCATATTCTCGAAAGGGTCAGCCAGGTCGCCGCTAGCTTCTCCATCTATTCCCATACCTATACGCATTCCTGCTTTGAGATACTTTGGGATGTCAGCCACTCCGGATGCCATCCGGCCGTTCGAAAGTGGATTCCAAGTCATTGCGACATCATTCTTCGCTGTCTGCTGAAGGATGTAATCGTCGGAATGGATGAAGTGGCCGAAGATGAGTTTCTTTGACAGCAGGCCGCTGTCCATAAACCACCGGAACTCGGCGCGCTCTTCGCCTTGAGTTACTGGCTCAGGGGGCTCAAGGTAGTGACTCTGGTTCGCCAGCGAGAATTCATCCATGAGCGCCTTTTCCATGACGGACTGCTGGTAGGTGTTGTTAAAGGCAGTTCCTCCATTAATCATCACGCTCAGAAAGTCAGAAGAGGGTTGTTGCGAGGTAGTCCAATTGAGAAAGGCTTTTAGCCGCTTGCGCGCCTGATCGGCTGTAATTCCAGGCCTGATCATGCCTGGCTCATAGCCGTGAACAAAGCGGATGCCAGAGTTCTCCTCCGCTCGGAACTGAGCCTCATCAAAAGCGTTGTCGTTGTCGCTCCCCCAGTAAATTCGAGCATAGTTGAAGTTATAGGCTGTAGTAATTCCGTTTCGCAGATGATCGAGTGCGCCGAGTAAACAAAACCAATAGAGGTCCTCTGGACTGGCTTTTGCTGACCTCTTGTAATAAAGATCGTCGATCCAGCTAATCAGCGTCTTGTCCGCGGCAATACCGCGATAGGCTGCCTGCCAAAGATGGCTGTGAGCGGAGATGAAACCGGGAATGATCCATTCTCCATGCGCATCAAACACCTCGTCAGCACTTAAGCCAGCCGGGGGATCACCTGCACTCACCGCGAGAATAGTTCCATCCTTGGCAACGACAAGATAGCCCATGAATGGATCTCGCTGCTGGGGAGCCATGGTGAAAATGCGGGCATTCTTTACCAGAAGCTTAGCCGAAGCGGCAAAGAGGCAGGAGGAAAAGCTTATGACGTTTGCTAACAGAAATATTAAAACCAGGGTTGGCCGCGAAAACAAAGGCGAATTCATTTGTGGGCGTAAGCTCCCTTCATCATCGTCACGAAACTGTGAGACGGCGCGTGGTGTGATTTCCGAGTTTATAGCAATTTGCGCTGAACGAGTTTGCGAAGATCGCAATGAAGATCGAGGCCTGTCAGCCTGAAGGCAGGCACGCTCTCGGCCCGCGTCCATAGGCCTGCGTGAAGACTTTGTAGAATTGCGCGTAGCTGCCGAATCCCGCAGCATAGACAGCTTCCGCCAAGGTCTTCTGCTCCGGTTGCCGATACTCTTCCCAAAAACGCGACAGTCGCAGTGAATTGCGATATCGACTCAACGGCACACCAATTTGTCGGCGAAATGTTCGGCTCAGGTAGGACTCGCTCACTCCACAGGCTTCCGCAAGTTCACCCAAGTCCCGACTCCAGCCGTCTTCACTCAAAACCCTGAGGGCGCGACGCACCGCCGGGTGCAGGGCAACGGGATCGCCTAAAACCCTGCCAGTGCGCTGGCTCCGCCAACACAGAAGCAAGAGGTGGTGAAGTCCGGCATTTAACCCATCGGGATCACCGTGCTCGTACGAAAATTCTGATCCAACTCCAAAGCCGGCTTCGCGATTCAGAATATCCGGGTCGAGCGCCCCCCGCATCAGCGAATCCATCGTTTTTCTGATCAGATCGAAACTGTCGGGCTCGAGCAAGGTGTTCAATACGCCATCGTGCTTGCTTGTTCTGCGCTTTAGACCCACATAGGCATCAGTGCGGCAGGATCTTGCAATAAGCGAGGGCTTGAACACTGCGACGTAATTCTGAGCATCGTTCGAGAGATCTACGAGCTGATGCTCCTGCTCAGGATAAAGCCACAAGAGCGTGCGAGGCTGAAAGGTGAATCTGCGCCCGCTCACAACATAAGTGACGGTTCCTCGCACGACGAGGTTCAACTCAAGCTCAATATGATGGTGGCTTTTGAGTTTGGGCGGGTGCCTGGTGGATTCCACAAGATATAAAAATCCATCGTAACCCTTGCGCAGTTTCAGATCTTCCAGCACACGGACAAAATACGACAACTTTTGGGCAGCTGTCGAGAAGACATTCGTAGGCAGCGGATTGTAGTGTGAGGGGAAGCTGCTGAATAGCCAATGGCGTTTTCCTTGAATTCGCGTTTTTGGGGACAGTTGCCTGGCGGAGAAACCGTCGAGGCGTGGACTCTGAAGAGCCCAGGCGGTCTGGAGCTGGAGGCCATCACGTATGGCGGCATCGTTACGCGACTGCTCGTACCTGATCGAGAGGGTCGTCTGGCCGATGTGGTTCTGGGATTCAACGACCTTCGTTCGTACTTGGCGGGCCCTCCCTATTTCGGCGCCATCACAGGGCGCGTGGCTGGTCGTATCACGGGGGCGCAATTCGATCTCGAAGGAAAGACTTACCAGTTGGTTCGAAACGATCCTCCCAATCATCTTCATGGAGGCTTGAGCGGCTTCGATAAGAAGATTTGGACTGCAACCCCGATGGCAGCCCGTGGCGGAGAATGCTCTCTACGTCTCGACTATCGCAGTCTCGACGGCGAGGAAGGGTATCCGGGCACCGTGGACGTTTCTGTCACCTACACGCTCACCAGCGACAATACCTTTGTAATTGAGACCGAGGCCGTCACAGACACGCCGACGCCCTTTAATCTCACGCATCATTCCTATTTCAATCTGGCTGGCGAGGCGTCAGCCTCGATTACAGGTCATGAACTCCAGATCGATTCGGATCAATATGTCGTCACCGACGAGCATATGACACTCCTCGGACGATATGCGTCTGTGGTTGGCCAGAGCAATGACTTTCGCAAAGGACAACGCCTCGGCGCGGCAATTCCGCAATTGTTTCGAAATCATGGCGACCTTTACCGCATCCGTAAACCGAGTGCCGATCATCCTTCTCACGAACTTGTGTCCGCAGCCCGCCTTGTCGATCCCGACACTGGACGCGCGCTCAACATATCTACTACCGAATCGCACTTGCAGCTATACATTAGCGCCGCTCTCGATGGATCCCTGGTTGGGAAATCAGGTGTTCCATACGTAAAGCACGCCGCAGTCTGCCTTGAGTGCCACGGTTATCCGGACGGAGCGAATGCGACAAGCTTCTGTGACAACATACTGCGCCCTGGGCTTCCGCGTCGGCACATCACGAAGTACGCATTTTCTACGGTGGACATTGACCGCACTTCGACCACACGGTTGGAGAACCTGCACGGCACAGAGGAGTATTCGAGGGTGAACGCTGTGGCAAATTTCGCAAGCTCCCGGACACACTTTGGATCGCAACTATGAGCCACAACGCTGCCATCCTGTCTCCACTGCCCGCCAAGCTCGACTACAGTCTCACCGGCCTGAGTGCGGCGCAGGCAATTGAGAAAGGCCTCGCTGAGGCAGAGTGGTATCAATGTCCAGTGCCGCGCGAAACAATGCGCAAGCTTCTCGAGCGGCGGGATGGACCGGCGATTCGCGACACTGTTCTTTGGTTTGCTCTCATTCTGAGTAGTGGCTTCGCTACGTATGTTCTCTGGGGCACCTGGTGGGTGATTTTTCCTTACTTGATTTACAGCGTGCTGTACGCATCGACTTCCGACTCCCGCTGGCATGAGTGCGGGCACGGTACCGCATTCAAGACCGACTGGATGAACAACGCCCTTTATGAGATCGCTTCGTTCATGGTTATGCGCGAGTCTACGGTCTGGCGCTGGAGTCACACTCGCCATCATAGCGACACCATTATCGTTGGCCGCGATCCCGAGATCGCAGTTCCCCGCCCGCCCAATGTGAAAGCCATCATCATGTCTTTCTTTAATCTCCGCAATTATCCGAAGTATTTCCGGCAGATCGTCTTACACTCTTTCGGACGCATGTCAGCGGAGGAAAAAACTTTCATCCCGGAGATGGAGTTTCCCAAGGTATATCGGAACGCGCGCATCTACGTCGCCATCTACCTCGTCGTCATTGGGCTCGCAATCTATACACACAGCATCTTTCCACTGTTCATAGTGGGCTTCACGAACCTCTTCGGTACCTGGCTGCTGGTGGTTTATGGTCTAACCCAGCATGCTGGCCTGGCTGAGAATGTTCTCGATCACCGTCTCAATTGCCGGACGGTTTATATGAATCCTATCCACAGGTATCTCTACTGGAATATGAACTACCACGTAGAGCACCACATGTTCCCGCTTGTGCCCTACCATAGGCAGCGGGAGCTGCATGCGGCTGTGAAGGACGACTGCCCTACACCGTACCCGAGCCTCTTTGCAGCCTGGCGTGAAATATTGCCTGCCGTTCTCAAGCAAGTGAAAGATCCCGCTTACCATGTAAAACGAAAGCTCCCGGAGTCGAAAGCCTACACCAGCGAACGCTGTTACTCCTCCGTCGCCAATCCTGACGAGGAGGGTTGGGTTGGAGTTTGCGCCCCCTTCGACATTGGCACAGCCGATGTCAAACGGTTCGACCACGGAAAGAAGACCTACGCAATCTACCGAGACCAGGACGGCAAGCTCTATGCCACGGATGGGCTGTGCACGCACGGCAATGTGCATCTCTCTAACGGGCTGGTGAAGGATAAACAGATCGAATGCTCCAAGCACAACGGCCGCTTCAACTTGATCGACGGATCCCCGGCGCGTGCGCCTGTCTGCCGTGGTCTTGTTACCTATCCCGTCGTGGAACGCAATGGTCAGGTTCTGGTAAACGTGGCCCGCGCCGGAGGTGTGGGCGCACGCGCGCAGCAGTCTTACAAATTTCGCGTGGTAAGCAATCACAATGTGGCGACTTTCATCAAAGAGCTTGTGCTCGAACCGGCGGATGCCGCGGAACAAATCGGCTTCATACCGGGCGACTATCTGCAGTTTGAAATCCCTGCATACGATGCGATCCCATTCCGTTCATTTGATGTCGCTGAGCCCTTCGCTACGGTCTGGGATCACCAGCATGTCTTCGATCTTGTCGCGCGCAACCCTCCTGGAGGTGCCCGCCGGAATAATTACTCGGTCGCGAGCAACCTGAAAACGGAGAGCACGCTGCGCTTTAACGTTCGCATCGCGACGCCGCCACCAGGACAGGACTGCGACCCAGGCGTGGGGTCGAGCTATTTTTTCAGTCTCAAGCGGGGCGATGTCGTTTCAGCCATTGGACCCTTCGGTGATTTCCATATCAAGCCTACTCGGCGAGAGATGGTATACATCGGGGGTGGCGCTGGCATGGCTCCGTTGCGGGCACATCTCTCGCACCTTCTCGAAACAGAACAGACTCAACGGAAGATCAGCTTCTGGTATGGTGCGCGCTCAAGGCAGGAGATCTTTTATGAAGACTATTTCCAGGGTCTAGCCGATAGGCATGGCAACTTTACTTTCCGTCTCGCGCTCTCGTCACCCCTGCCGGAGGATGCCTGGACCGGCCATGTTGGCTTCATCCATGAGGTCGTACGGGATAGCTATTTGCTTCGCCACGCAAATCCGGCGGCAGTGGAATATTATCTCTGCGGTCCGCCAATGATGATCAGGGCATGTACCCGAATGCTCGGCGAGTTGGGCGTGCCTGCACATCAAATTTCCTACGATGAATTCTGATGGAATCCAGATCGCACTTCTTTAATGACGGCTCTAGTAACCCTCCGAAACTTAGCATTTATCTCAATCTTGACAACCTCGTTGATCTGCGTGCCGATACGAGGTGGCCTGGCCTTGAAGGCCTGGCCCGATACGCGCATTTGTTGGACGATGGTTTTGAGGGAGTGCAGCTCACGACCAACAATGCTCCCCCCGCGAATGCGCCTATCCCACACTGTGGCCTCGACCGCATCAATGCTCCGACCGAGGCAGACGCAATCGCCACCAGGCACGCTGAACGCGGTGATGGGTGTCTGACGGTGCACGCCGGTTGGGGACTCGAAAACAACGACGAAGTGTTTCAGCTAGTCGACGCCATTCTCACCGCTTCTGAAAAGTATCACTTGCCTATCTTTATTGAAACGCATCGCGCGACAATCACTCAGGACATTTGGCGGACTGTGCAAATCACAAGAAGATTTCCCGAGGTTCGTTTCAATGGCGACTTCAGCCATTACTATTGTGGCCTTGAACTCGTGTATGGCGATTGGACCGAGAAGCTTGACTTCATGGAGCCGATCTTCGCGCGAGTCGGCTTCATGCATGGCCGCATCGCGAGCCCGGGCTGTATCCAAGTCTCAATCGACGCCGGTCTCAGTTCAAAGGCTGCGCGCCCCAAGGGCCATCCCAGCTATCTGGATCACTTTAAAGAACTCTGGACCCGCGCCATGGTTGGCTTTCTTCGCGGCGCTCTCCCGGGCGACGTGTTGATCTTCGCACCCGAATTATTAGCCAGTACGCATTACTATGCTCGTCTCATTCCAGATGCCTCGGGAAGCCTCGTCGAGGAATCAGACCGTTATGCTCAGGCCCTAGTGTATAAAGACCTCGCCCGCGCCTGCTTTGCCGAGGCACAGAGTCGACTCACCACTGCATCGTAGCTCGGGATGATCACTGACCGAACGACAGGATGAACCCGCTGTGTCGGACGGGTCCTCCTCGTCCGTAGTCAATTAAGCTGCCCGTGCCAGAAGCGAATGCGGATCGAGCACGAACTTCTTGGCAACGCCGGAGTCAAAATCTTTGTACCCCGTTGGCGCGTTCTTGAGCGGGATCACCGTTGCATTCACGATCTTCGCGATCGGCAGGCGATCGTGCAGAATTGCCTGCATCAACTGGCGATTATATTTCAATACCGGTGTTTGGCCGGTGTAGAAACGATGCGACTTCGCCCAGCCAAGACCAAAACGCATCTTGAGATTCCCGTGTTTCGCGCCTTCATCCTTGGAACCGGGATCATCAGTCACGTAAAGACCAGGAATGCCAATGCCACCCGCAGCACGAACTATAGACATCAATGAATTTAATACCGTCGCCGGTGCCTCTTCGCCGTTCGTTCCATGAGCCCTGGCTTCAAATCCGACAGCATCCACAGCGGAATCTACTTCAGGCTCACCGACAACCGCGGCGATCAGCTCGCCCAGATTATCGCTCTTGGTGAGATCTATCGGCGTAAAGCCGACAGCCGCTGCATGTTTAAGACGGTCAGCATTCATATCGCCGATCATCACGACAGCCGCGCCTAGTATCTGGGCCGACGCTGCTGCGGCAAGACCGACTGGTCCAGCGCCGGCTATGTAGACGATGGACCCAACGCCTACGCCGGCGCTTACGGCACCATGAAAGCCAGTAGGCAGAATGTCGGAAAGCATAGTCAGGTCCTTAATTTTCGACATTGCCTGGGCTTTGTCCGGGAACTTGATCAGGTTAAAGTCCGCGTAAGGGACCATGACGTATTCGGCCTGGCCGCCCACCCATCCGCCCATATCGACATAGCCGTAGGCTCCGCCGGCCCGCCCCCGGTTGACATTGAGACACACGCCGGTCTGCTGCTCCCGGCAGGTGCGGCAACGCCCGCAAGCCACGTTAAAGGGCACCGTGACCAGATCTCCAACGTTCAGATATTCGACATCAGAACCGGCCTCGATGATTTCGCCTGTGATCTCGTGTCCAAGCACCAATCCGGCTGGAGCCGTTGTTCGACCGCGGACCATATGCTGATCGGAGCCGCAGATGTTGGTGGCGACAACTTTGAGAATTACGCCGTGATTAATCTTTTTCCCGGATGGATTCTGCATCTTAGGGAAATCGATGGATTGAACTTCGACCTTGTTCGGTCCGAGAAACACTACTCCGGAATTTTCTGCCATGGGACGATCTCTACCTTCCCGCCCGGCATTGTCTGAAGGCTACATGTGGCGCCTGTAGCGATAGTGAAGAGCATAAATACCTCACACCTTCGCAGCATTCGTCGAGCGCCCGGCAATCTTACCTCTCGCTTGAAAAAGATGTCTTTTCGAAACGCGCACAAAAGTTGTCGTTTCTTGTCTCTGCGGCGGCGTCCGACGTGAATGTTGCGAATCGCCGGTGGTTAATGTGAGTACTATTGCCTGCAGATGAACGCACCAGATTGGCCGGAATGCTTGTGAGCCTCGAATCTTCATTTCACGAACAATTCAATACAAAGTTCAAGTAAAAGGAAGACATGTGGAAGGGTGACCGAAGGAAGTTTCTTCAAGGATCGGGGTTCGTCCTCGGCAGCATAGCGCTGAGATCACAAATGGATGGGTCTGCGATGGCAGGCAGGCTCTCCCATAGTCACGACATTCAGCCACTAATGGTGAATGAGACTTCACCAACAGAAGCGTCGCGATCGCTCTCCAACTTCAACGTACGGACTGCGATTGGTCTAGGCGACCGAGCGCCCGGAATCATTGACCAGTATGGTCACCTCGACTCGCGAAATGCAAAGGCCTGCATCACCATTGGGAACTCTTCACGACCTTCGCCGGATCTTAAGTGGTCTCAGTCTCTCGAAGATGGCTATTTTCCGATAGTTCATACAGAGGCTCGATCACGTCAGGGATTCGTAAGCTGGACTTCCTGGGCGACGAACGGAGCGAACATTGAGGCAGACTGTCTCGAGGTCACGCAAGCAGACGTTCCATTGGCATTCACGCTCTGGTTCCCCTTCACAACTGAGATTGAAGCGAAGCACGGAATTGTAACGGGCGGCGATCGCATTCTCGCGGTACTTCCGGTTCAAGCAGCTCACATAGCTCTATCCAAGGGAAAATATAACCTCCTGACGCCGGAGAGGAAAACCTGGTCGCTCAGCCGGCCACCCTGGTCGCAGATGTCGCCCGCGAGCTCTCATCCGATTCCGATTCCCGGCATTGACCCCGCATTTGCAAGCGGGAGATCATCCTATCTTTTCCGTCCGTTGCGATACCGATTTCCAGTCCAACCTGGCAAAACGTACCACGTCATCCTTGGTTTGGTGGCATCGAAGAGCAGCGAATATGGTTTTAACGTTTCGCAACAGCTTGTGAAGCTCTCTGCCGATGGCATGTCTGACACCGTCGATATGGCAAGCCTGATTCCGGGCAAACCGTTTCTTCGCGACTTTTTAGTTAAGGCGTCCGGTACGGAACTTCATGTCTCGTCGGAGACCGATCCCTCCTCCACCTCTCCCTATCGCTATACGCTCTTGAACGCCATCTGGATTTTCGACGATATGGTCGACCCGATTCAAGTTCAGGCGGGAACCTTGAGCGACAAAGCCCTCTTCTATGTTCGCTGCGGAGAGGAACCGATGAAGGATCGGGCGTGCGCCGTCACCTTCGATGTTTTACAAGGCGCCGCGGTTAATTCCACACTCTATCTTCCGTACGACCTTAATCAAGGCAGTCACAACATGATCGCGACTACTTTGCGTGCCGGCTCGTCAAAGAGCGCTGCAAGGCAACGGTGGGAGCTTCTTCTCCAGAATGGAGCCCAATTCACAACCGGAGACAGCCGACTTGATAATCTTTACCGAACCTCTCTCCTCAATATTTTTCTGCTTCGCACGAAGTATCCGGGTGCAGCAAACCATGGTGAAGATCTATATGTAGTCAAACCGGGTGCGGCAATTTATGACGCATTCTGGTATCGGGACGGCGCCTACATTACGGCTGCCCTCGACGTCGCCGGGCACTCCGAGGAAGCAGAGAAATCGCTGCGTCTCTTTTGGCAGTCTGGTCTACCTGGCAATTTAGGATCCTACGAACAGCAGGAATGCGGCGCCTGGCAAGCTCCAATCGGTCAGTCAGATGGTCAAGGACAGGCCCTATGGGCGCTCGTTCACCATTTTCAATTCTCAGGAAATATAGAGTGGCTAAGGATCGTTTATCCGAGCATCAGGAAGGGAGCGGCGTGGATTCGAACCGTAACCGGCGAAACACGGTTTCTTACGGAGAACGGCGATAGACCAATCTATTATGGGCTGCTGCCCGCGGCCGAAGGCGAAGCGATAGGTCAAGGCTACATTTACTATCACGATTTCTGGGCCACAGCGGGACTTCGGATGGCGCTGGAAGCTGCGAAAGCCCTGAATGAAGACCACGACGTCGCCTGGATAAAGGATACTTACGAAACATTTGTCGCAAATCTATCTGCTTCAGTACAACTCGCGTTCAAGCGAATCGGCGACAATCAATATATCCCCGCCACTCCATTTCACTCGGTTTCTCAACTTGATATCTGGGGTGCTATAGCGGCCCTCTATCCGACGCAATTTCTTAAATCAAACGATCCTATGATTTCGCAGACGCTGCACCTGATGCGTCAGAATTGCCGGGAAGATGAGTACATGTATTTCAATAAGAGCAAAATCTGGACGTACATAACGGTCGATTGGGCGATGTGCTATCTACTTCGTAATGATCTCGAGATGTTCTTTAGACTGTTTGACGGTTATGTGGCACACGCTTCTCCAACAAACGGTTGGACTGAGGAAATATTTGTAGATACGCGGCTGGGTACAGGCGATATGCCACACGGCTGGGCTGCGGCACAGTACGTGCACCTGCATCGCAACTCTCTGGTCTACGAAGATGAAGACATCCTTCACTTGTGTTGGGGCGCGAGAGAAGCGTGGCTGAACAACGGAATCGAGGTTCGTCGCGCTCCCACTAAATTTGGCACCGTCGATTTCGCATTTCGCAGATCCGCCGACGCGCTCACACTGGACTATCGGCTGGTTCGCAGATCTCATCAGCAACCCTGCCGCCGGGTTCAACTGCACCTGCCGCCACCCAGCGGGGAAAAACTAACTGTCCGTATCAACGGTATCGGCAAAACTGTAGCAGCTGGTCAGCACATGATTCAGGTCGAATAGGACATGTCGCTTTCGGCTGCGTTAATCAGGCCTGCGGGTTGCCCTTTCTCGGCGAAGTAAGTTGCCGCCCAAATCAGGAGGGAGTTTCTAGGGAGCGACCTCTTGAGATGAGCCAGGCGTGAATTGGCGGCGAAGAGTTCTCGGGCCGAATCCCTTGATCCGTTTGAACTGACGGTTGAAATTCGAGTAATTGCCAAAACCGACTCTGAAGCCGATGTCCAAAATACTTTCGTCAGTATTGATTAAAAGCTGCGCGGCAGCTCCCACCCGAAGTTCATTCAAATATGCCGTCATCGTGCGACCGGTCGCGCGCTTAAAGAACCGGCACAATGAGGCCTGATCCATATGAAAGCGCTTCGACAGTTTGGCGAACTCGACCTCCTCGTCAAAATTCTCATTTAGGTAGAGACAGATTTCATCGATCCGATGCTGATCCGCGACTCGACACATTGGTTTTACTTTCAGTGTGGAAAGCACTCGCGCGCCACTTTCGTCCGCAAGATCTATAAGGACCGACAACAATGTAGCCAATCTCTTCGCGGCTGATTGAAGCGGAAGTCTTGCGAGGGCTCTAGTGACTTTGCGGCCTGTCTCGGTATGGCCGAAGGCAAGTCCACTCGAGGAGCGTCGCAGGAGATGCGCGACAGTAGACATCTCCTCAAGGTCGAAAAATCGTTCCCCCAAAAAGTCTTGGCGGAATTGCACTACCACGGCGCGATGCAACTCCACACTGTTGGCCTTTACGGGACCGGAGCGCCAACTGTGTGGCACGTTCGGACCGAGCAGAACCAGATCGCCGGGACCATAATCGGCAATCCCATCGCCCACCAACCGCTGACCACTGCTGTTGATGATCAGCGTTAACTCGAACTCCGGGTGATAGTGCCAGTAGAAGGGGAACTCAGGATCGTTTCTCTCAAACGCGACGAATGAGGACGGCCCGGAGGCAACCTTCTCGAAATACGGCTTCATGCGCCACAGTGTAACTGAATTAGCTAATATTGCGCGCCTTTCGGAGAAACGATGTCAATTCTGTATCTATAGTAGTCAATCAATGAGAGGACATAATCTGTCGGGGAAAGCTAGTGTTATCGGTGATGATCGTAGATATGTCTTAGGTGGTAACAATGAGCATTCGTTCCGCAGCCGGCATCTTTGACGAAGCCCAGGACTCCGCGTGTTCGCCGCGAATTTCGCTAGACTCCTACGCAGGATTTGCGGGCTTGCCACCCCTGGTTGGCTTGCACACCATGGCCGAGGCGGCGACAGCCGGTTTGACTGTCAGCGGCTCGGTGGCCCGGCTGAAGCGTGTGCACTGGTCGCTGAAGCGGCTGCACCAGATCTTCGTATCGCGCATCACGAGTGAGCCGATCTACGAACTTAAGATGGCCTTCAGCCTGCACGCTTATTACTGCTCTGAGCATGTTGGAGAGTTTGCCTCCCGCGTTCGCGAAATGAGGCAGCCGCCGTACGGATTGGAGGTGTCGCCGCATTCAGCTCTCGATTTGTTTTTCGACGAGATAATGGCTGCGCCTGACACTCCAGCCCTGCTCCTCGGATTGTACGAATACGCTGTACCTGAGCTCATCCGCGCTCTCGAGAATCTGATCGCCGATACCAACAAGCTCTTCGATCATCCGACATATCGGATCTGTCGTTTAACGCTCGTGGAGATGCAGGACTTGCGGCAGTACGGTGCAAACGCCGTGCGTTGCCTTGTTAGCCAAGATGCACACCTCGAGCTGCGGGATTGGGGCACCACACTCGAACGCATGCTCGCCGCGGCGGGCGGCCTGGATGGCAAGCAGGATCCAACTGAAGACGTTGTTCCCCGCCAATTCTCCGCGGTCCCATATAAATACGATCCTGTGCCAAAACGCGATGATCGGTTCACGGACCCTTACAACATGGGTGTGAATGCCGAAGCACTCCTTTTCGATGACAGCATTCCCCCTTTCCCGAAGACCATCATGCTGTATTTCAAGCGCATGCGTGAAATCGACGTGCCCGAGATGATGGCCAGCATACTTGCAGAGATGAACGGAAAATCCTGGGAGTACTACCGTGACATGACCCGTCAGTTATGGGATGAAGCACGACACGCGATGATGGGGGAGCTCGGATTCATCTCGATGGGAATTGATTGGTCGACAATTCCCTTCAATTTCACCTGGTCTCTTGGCCTGAACACCATGCTAACTGCGAAGGAGCGGCACGCGGTACTTTTCACCATCGAACAGGGACTTATGCCGAAAAAGACCGGCAAGCAACATGAGTGGGAAATAGCTGTAGCGTCTGCCAATCCGTTGGCCGCTATGATCCAGGACTATGACTGGGCCGACGAAATTCTACACGCTAAGATCGGTCGTGATTGGATAGTTTCGGAAATAGGATCACAGGCCGAGGCAACAGCCTACGGCGATCAGGCGTGGTCCAAAATTCTGGTGGATTGGAAGAAATGGAAAGAGGATGGACTCACGGAGCATCGTAACTGGTGGCCTGACATCTATCGCGCCGCTTGCCAGAACCACGGCGTCCATCCTGATCCGGAGTTACTTGCCTACAACATCACCTACGAGAAGGCACGGGCCGATCTGAAGGAAGTTGTTTCCTGATCCGTAGTTCTTCTTAGCGCAACAACTGGAGAGAAGAGCGCATGATAGAGCTTTCCTACCGGAAGCTTGTCGTCAAATCTGTCGTTCCGGAGGGCGAAACAGCGAAATCGTTCTATCTTACGCCTGCAGACGGTGGACCTCTCGATCACTACTTCCCCGGTCAACATCTTCCCCTCAGGCTGACCATTCCTCATCTTGAGAGGCCGGTATTTCGTTGTTACACCATCTCAAACTACGGAGAGAACTTCTACCGTTTGACCATCAAGAAGGAGTTAGCTCCAGCCGACAAACCTGAAGCGGCCTCCGGACTCAGCTCCTCTTATTTCCACGACACGGTACGCCCGGGTGACATCCTGGAAGCCAAGCCTCCCTCCGGAAACTTCTGGCTCGATTTGGATCGGAATCACCCCCTTGTCATGCTGGCCGGCGGCATTGGTGTCACTCCTATGATGAGCATGCTGGAGGCGTTAGACCGCGCCGGCTCCAATCGCAGCGCGTACTTCTTCTTCGCTCTTCGCCACGGTGGCGATCACGTGTTCCATTCGCAGTTGGGGGCGATCGCGGAACGACGCTCGAACCTCCGCATGCGCGTGTTCTACGAACAACCTCGCGACAGGGACGTCGTGAGGCGCGACTGTCAGCACATCGGCCGGATCGAAGTCGCGACCTTACGCGAGCATCTGCCTTCGCTGGACATGGAGTATTACGTCTGCGGGCCGCCAGGCATGATGAAGGCCCTCACTGAAGGGTTGAGCGGGGCAGGAATCTCGTCCGACGCAATCCGTACCGAGTCCTTTGGCCCCTCAAGCGCAGCCCTAGTGGCGCTTGCATCGTCTGGCAAAGAGGAAACGAAAGCCTCATCTGAAATCATGGTGACGTTCGCCCGTTCCGAAATTAGTGCTCCCTGGACCGGTGAGGTGCCGTCACTCCTTCAATTGGCGGAGATAAACCGCGTCGACATCAGCTCAGGCTGCCAGTATGGCGACTGCGGAACCTGCATGGTTCGGCTTCTTGAGGGCAAAGTGGCTTATCGCCATCCTACCGGTGCGCGCATCGATCCGGGGTATTGTTTGCCATGCAGTTGCCGCCCTGAGACGTCAATTGTGCTGGATGCGTGAGAGGTCAACAGGCTGCGAAGAACGAAATTGGAAGGAAAGTTAAGATGAGCACCGCAGCAAGAGCCATCGTTACTGACGGCCACGGGCATTTTGAGTTGATGGAAGTACAACTCGGAGATCCTCACCCTGGCGAGGTGCTTGTCGAACTCAAGGCGAGCGGTGTTTGCCACACTGATTTCGACTCGCTTTCCTGGAAGCGAAGAATGATCTTGGGCCACGAGGGTGCGGGAGTGGCGATTGCCTGCGGTGAAGGCGTGACCAATGTAAGGCCGGTTGACCGCGTGTTGTTGAACTGGGCGATCCCATGCGGCAATTGCTTTCAGTGCCGGAACGGCGCTGAGAATATCTGCGAGCAAAAGCCCACTGTGCCCGATGAACGGTTCCAGTGTGGCGAAGAGCCTCTGAATACTTCATTCAATCTCGGGACAATGGCGACCCATACCGTTGTGCCCTGGCAGGCAGCGGTTCGAATCGACGTGGAGATTCCCTTCCCTTCAGCGGCGATTCTCGGATGCGGCGTCATGACCGGCTTTGGATCGGTAGTAAACGCAGCCCGCGTTGAGAAGGGCAGTTCGGTTGTTGTGTTGGGAACGGGTGGAGTGGGTCTGAGCGTCATTCAAGGGGCCGTACACGCGTGTGCTCGCATGATTATCGCGATCGACGTGAACCCGAATCGTCTGGCATTGGCGCAGATGTTTGGGGCAACCCACACGATCCAGGCCAGCCGGGATGACGCCCGCCTCTACCGGGCTGCGCTCGAGGTGAAAAAGCTAACCAGCCGCGGTGCGGACTATGCCTTCGAGTGCACGGCAGTTCCGGAACTCGGGACGGCTCCTCTATCGATGGTTCGCAACGGTGGAACTGCTGTTGCTGTGAGCGGAGTGGAACAGATGGTGGCAGTCGACATGGGGCTTTTCGAATGGGACAAGCGCTATATCAACCCACTGTATGGACAATGCCGACCATTCACTGATTTCCCTGTCCTGCTTTCCCTGTACCATCGAGGTCGACTGAAACTCGACGAGATGGTGACTCGCACATATCCGCTATCGGGTCTGGCAGAGGCGTTTGAACATATGAAGAAAGGCATAAATGCCAAGGGGGTCTTGATCCCAAATGGCTCCTCGTAGGCCAGCCGGTGGTATTCGAAGCATTGCTGCTTCAGACCCACAATTTGAATGCCGCGGCATTCGGTTCCTGACTTTTTACAGCCCGTCTCTCGGAGGACGGGGCGACGTAAGTGTCTTTGTGCCTGCCGGAATTGAATCGCACACATCCATCCCCATGGTGATCCTGTTGCACGGAGTCTATGACAGCCACTGGGCATGGTTCTTCAAGGGTGGCGCTCACGAGGTTGCCTCGAAGCTCATCGCAAAGTCCGAGATGAGGCCGATGTTGCTGGTTGCACCCTCTGACGGTCTTTACGGGGATGGGAGCGCTTATTTTTGCCACTCGGGCCGAAACTACGAGAGATGGATCACTGATGACTTGATTGAAGGTCTCATCAAAGCATTCGCGTGCGTAGATGCTGACTCTGTAGTCTTTATCGCTGGACTCTCAATGGGTGGCTACGGCGCGCTGCGTCTCGGGATGAAACGTCCCGATATCTTCCGCGGTATTTCAGCGCATTCGGCAATCACACAGATAGAGGAAATGCACCAGTTCACGGCCCACCAATTTCCGCCTGAGAGTGTCCACGCTGGGGAAACCGACCTCCTTTCCTGGGTCGAGAAGAATCGCGATATCCTGCCTCCGCTCAGGTTTGATTGTGGAACGCGCGATCTATTGATCGAGGGAAATCGGCGTTTTTGTCGGGAATTGAAGAAAAGGCAGATCCCTCATCGATACATGGAATTCGAGGGCGGCCATGACTGGTCTTATTGGCATACGCACGTCGAATCAAGCTTCCTCTTCTTCGAAGAAATTCTGCGAGAGGCGTCGAATCCCGATTGAAGCACATCTGAAACATCGCAGCCTGCGGTTCGTGCAAATGACATATAGAAATCGATCAATTCGTACGAGGACACTAGTGCGATGAGCCGATTAACCTGTAGGCTAGTTTGATGCCTGCGGCGAGTGGCGCAAAGGTCCTATGCAAACAGCACTGCCGGTTCCACTCGACTCCAAACCACACTCACCACAACCTCTTCCAGTTATCCGCACGCTGGTTATAAGCGGGCTGGTTGCGGCACTGGGTGGACTGCTGTTCGGTTTCGATACCGCCGTTATCGCGGGAGCCACGCATTCACTTACCAGAGTCTTCTCGCTGACTGCTGCAACGCTCGGGGTCACTGTGTCCAGCGCTCTTTGGGGGACAGTCGTTGGCGCACTGCTCGGTGGCTATGCTGGCGAGAGATTCGGGCGCCGCGACAGTCTTCGGATAATGGCGATGCTGTACCTGATCTCTGCCATTGGCTGCGCGCTGGCCGGTAATTGGTATTTCCTTCTCGTCTCTCGAATCATCGGCGGTCTGGGAATCGGCGGCTCTTCCGTGCTCGGCCCCATGTATATTGCTGAGATTTCTCCTGCCCGGTTTCGGGGCCGAATGGTGGGCTTCTTTCAGTTCAATGTTGTCGTTGGAATTTTGTTCGCCTATTTCTCCAACTACCTCATATCCCTCACAAAGAGCGGGATCAACGAGTGGCGATGGCAGCTGGCTGCTCCGGCACTTCCGTCCCTCATATTCTTATTCTTGCTTTTTGCTATTCCGCGTAGCCCTCGTTGGCTTGTCGAGAAGAAGCGCTTCGGCGAGGCCCGCGATGTGCTCGCAAAGGTGGGTGAAATCAATCCGCAGGGCGAACTCGCCCAGATAATCGAATCAGTCAAGTTGGAGGAGCGCCTTTCCGGAGAGAAACTGTTCACCCGAAGCCACAGGCTTCCAATTTTTCTCGCTGTGACGATCGCCATCTTTTGTCAATTTTCCGGTATCAACGCTGTTCTCTATTACCTCAATGACATCTTTTTAGCGGCTGGTGCGAGCGCGAACTCCGGAGGAATCCAAACAATTGCAGTTGGAGCCACAAATCTGGTCTTCACAAGTCTAGCCATGCTGGTGATCGACAAGGTAGGCCGTAGAATCCTCCTCCTGATTGGCTCCCGTGGGAATGGCCGCCACGCTACTGGGCATCGCCCTCATTTTCAAGACGCAAATGCATCGTGAGCTCCTGGTCTGGCTGTTGATCGGCTATTGCGCTTCATTTTCTTTCTCGTTAGGCGCTGTAATCTGGGTTTACATGAGCGAAGTATTTCCGAACGGCGTTCGTGCGAAAGGCCAGACTTTGGGAAGCCTTACACATTGGATGATGAACGCGATTATTGCCATCGCATTCCCCATGCTTGCGGCGCGATCGAGCGCATATCCGTTCCTCTTTTTTGCGGCCATGATGGTCGTCCAGTTTTTCGTCGTACTTTTCGTTTATTCAGAAACGAAGAATGTCTCTCTCGAAGACATGCAGCTGAAAATGTCGACCACCTCCTAAAACTTGCGACAGCCGTCTTCTCGATTCGCCGCCAAAACGCCGGGCGCATAATTGCCGTGCATAGGCAAACTCCTGTCAGGGATCGCCGGGGACACTGCAAATGGCGTACACAATGTGGTCAACTGTAAAAAGGACAGCTGTCTATCAGCGATGCTAGCGTTCTATTCCACTGGATAAGGAATGAATCGCAGAGACACACTCAAGCTGCTGTTGGCGGCCTCAGGCAGCGCAGTTCTCCCGTCACCCTTCACCTCAGGCCTTCAACACGCGGCTTCATCCGCCTACCCCCCGCAAGTCGAGAGCGCTACCGGCCATAACGAAGACGATGCTGCAAAGAACACCGCCGGGCCGGTGTTCACGTGGCTGACTCTGGGCGAGGTGAAGCCTACGGGTTGGATCAAGGAGCAAATGCTCCGCGATCTTAACGAAGGGTTTGCAGGGCATCTAGGAGCTCTGTGTCACGAAGCCTCATCCGATATCTTTGTCAGTCACCGGAACAGTGCTGCTTCCGCCAATAACGCGAACGTCTACAAAAATAACTGGTGGAACGGCGAGACTGAGGGTAACTGGAGAGCCGGCTTCATCATGATGGCCTATCTGACCGAACACAAGCAGGCCATGCAAGAAGCCGATGACTTCGTGCGTCATATTCTGTCTTCACAGGATGCAGACGGCTATCTCGGAGTTTTCGCGCCAGACCTCCGGTTTTCCAGGCCAGGAGATCTGTGGACGCAAGCGTGTTTAATGCGCGGGCTTCTGGATTACTCCGAGTTAACCGGCAACTCGGAGGTGAGAAAGGCGGTGGTACGCGCCACGGATTTGACGATTTCCAAATATAGCCAGCGTAAGACGCCAGTGCCCTTCGATTACACGATCTCCGGGCAGAGCCTGAGTCACGACTTGATGATTTCAGATGTGATGGAGAGATTGTTTGATCTCACCGGTGATCCTAAATACCACGACTTCACGGTTAGCCTTTATCAGAGCATGAGTCGCAACAGCAGCACCGCAGATACAAGCCTTGCCTCTCTACTCGATCTGAATTCTGGCTTTACGAACCACGGCGCCAACACTTTTGAGGCCATCAGAGTTCCCCTCTGGCTCTGGATGGCAACCCGACGAGAAGACTTCGGGCGCGCTTCCCGCAATGCGCTGGACAAATTAAGTCGCTACACGGAACCCAGCGGTTCAGACGTGAGCGAAGAAGATATCTCGAACCTGAAGCCTGACCCGACATCTACGGAGTACGAATACTGCGGCACGAAGGAATTGCAATTTACTCTGGAGTCCGCATTGCAAAAGACTGGCGCAGCATCTCTCGGAGACAAGATTGAGATGATATGGTTCAACGCAGCACAAGGCTCCCGATTACCCGACGGCCGAGCCGTAACCTATCTTACGTCCGACAACCGCCTTCATTGCGATGGCTTGTCGCCGGATGGCACGAAGCCTCAGATCAGAAACAAGTTCTCCCCCACCCACACAGATGTAGCGGTTTGCTGCAATCCAAACGCGACTAACGTGGCGCCGCTCTTCGTTCGCGGCATGTGGATGCGGCACTCAAGCGGTGGCCTGGCTGCCCTGCTCTACGGACCTTGTGTCGTATCCACCACCGTCGACAACGTTCCGGTGCGCATTGAGGAGAGGACTCACTATCCCTTTGATAACACTGTTGACCTCGAGATTCAGACAGGGGGCGCTCCCGAGTTTCCCCTTTATCTGCGCGATCCAGGCTGGTCCCACGGAACATCCGTAAAATGTAATGGTGCTGCAATTACCCGCGCGAGTTCCTACTGGGTAGTCAAGAAAAAATGGCAGCAAGGAGATACGGTCCAGATCACCTTTGCGCCGACGATTCGGGAGGTTCCGGCTGTCAACGGAGAGATCGCTCTTCAATATGGCTCCCTCGTATTTGCTGAGCCAATCGATGCACAGAAAATCACTCTGAAAACTTATGCCCTCCCCGGTTTCGAAGACTCTTACTACAAGCCGACGTCACCTAAGTATGAAGGCGTGGCTCTCCCCTCGTCCTTACGACGGCAGTCATACGGGTTTAAGGCGATTTCAGCTACTGACGATGTGAATCCGTTGCGCCCATTTGATGCAGCGGTCATAACGTTGCAAGGAACGATGACGAGGCAATCAGACGGGACACCAGTGCAGACTACCCTGATTCCCTTGGGAAATGCCGCCATTTTGCGCCGAATCACCTTTCCCATTGGATAGCTTCGCCTGTGAGAACGCATAAGACGCGGTGCGACATTTCGGCCCTGCAAACACCACATCTCGCCATGTCGGCATGTAGTCTTCCAACTAGCTCGAACTCTTTGTGCCTGGACGCTCCTTCTCTTCTACAGTCTTCATGCATCGAGACGCTCAACATTTGCCTCAACAAGGAGAATCGTTGACAACCTTGAATCGACGCACATTCATTCATCGTTCCACCGGAGCGATGGTCACGGCTGCATCGGGCAAAGTCTTCGGCAACCTCGGAGCCCCATCGATTTCCAGCCAAGACGGAGATTTGCGGGTCCAGGGTCCAAACTATACATGGGAATATTCACAAACTGACGATACCTTTCGCCTGCGCGATACCCGGAAGCGGCTCGTGGTAAGCGGGAGACTTCAGCCAGCAGTGGTTGTGGCTCCTGTGCAGGACCCCTCGCAAAGGCACTCCATTCCCGGGAAGGTAACCGGTCATCGCATAGAACAAGACCGTGTGACCATAGAATACGAGAAGGTTAACGGCGAAGCCCATGTCACCGTTACGTGGCGCTTCGACGAACTCGGTATATGGCTCATTCCCATCATCTACGACACTCCAGCACTCGAGGACGTGGTAAGCCTGCATTATTTCAACGACATGAACGGAACAACCAGCAAGCCGTCGCTCCATTCCAGTTATCTGGTCGTTCCAGGAATCAGCGAAGGATCGTCGGTCAGTCCGATCGTGCGGGATGATATCCACCTCAACCAAAATGTATGGCTGGGCCGCGGGAGCTTTATTCCAGGCCTGAATCAACAATGGGGCCTTCCCGTTCACTACTTCGCTGGATTTAGCGTCGATTCATCGAACGGGTTGAGAAATATGTTCACCGAAGGAAGGTCGGAAGCATTTACCTGTGGCTTGGCCGACCTGCCCTGCGGCGACCTGTTCCTGGAGCTATATGAAGGGAGCTGCAGTCCCTGGATCGATTACCGGAGCGATTTGTGGAAGCATCTTCGAGGTCCCGGCAAGTTATCGCTGGGTGCTACGTGGTCGTGGTCGGTCGCCACCGATTATCTCGACTCGATTGCCGGCTATTATCGCAGCTTGCTCCAGGCCGGCGCTATTCACGTTCATCAGAACTCGCCTAGAAAGACCGCGATTGCCCTTACGCCCGAATTCTGCACTTGGGGCTCACAGGTTGATGAGAATAAGTTTCAAGATCATCTGGATGAGGCTTTTCTGAACCAGACCTACCTGGCCCTGAAGGCTTCGGGCCTGAAGGCGGGGTTATTCTCCATCGACGATAAATGGGAGGGCTCCTATGGAAATCTGGAGCACTCGACAGAAAGGCTTCCACATTTCGAGCAATTTCTCGACCAGTTGCGGGCCGACGGCTACCGCGTTGGAATGTGGGCTGCCCTTATGCGATGCGAACGGCCGGCCGATATTGGTTTGACCGAAGACCATATGTTAAAGCGGCCAGACGGTACTCCCTATCTGGCCAAGAATTCCGGCACCTCCCACTACTACATACTCGACTTCACCCAGCCAGCGGTAGCAAAGGTCTTAAGCGACCTCGTGCGAAAGTTCATTCGCCGCTACAAGCCGGACCTGTTCAAGTTCGATTTTGGTTATGAACTGCCTGCCGCTGGTATAGCAGCTCCCCAGGATAAACGGTGGACTGGCGAACGGCTGATGTGGAAGGGTTTGGATGTCGTAATCGGGGCGATGAGAGAAGAGAATCCCGACCTGGTCGTGATGTACTACCAGTTATCGCCGCTCTTTCTCGACTATTTTGATTTACATAGCACCGACGACCTCTTCCTGGCCGCGGGAGAATACGATCTGGAGGCAAACCGGCGTATCTACTTCAGTAGCCTGCTCGGGCCCTTGGGGATTCCCACATACGGTTCATCCGGGTACGACTGGGCCAGCGCGCCGCACATCTGGTTTGATTCTGCCGCCGTAGGGACGATCGGCTCACTCAACGAGTTTAAGGTGGATGAGCAAGCAGAAGGTAGCACGCCAGAACTCATCGCAAAATACAACGGAATTGCGAAGGTGTTGCGGCCCACAAACATCTTTAAAGTTGTGCCACTTGGCACAATCTCCGAAGCGCCGACCTTCGGAGCGCATGCGCGCTCCTGGGCCAGAATCGAAGGTGGGGAGCTCGTTCTCCTGGCTTTTCGGCCGCCTATACCCGGAGAGGAGAATCCTCTCTTTTCGGAGGCCAATGATTCGCTGGTTAAGGACCTCGTTCGTTGCCAGGTGCCCGTGGTAGTTTCCTCACGTGGAAGCAAGAGCATAACTCGAGACGGAGAGTTGGCGGTTGTGCCTTACCGAGGCGGAGAGATCACGATTCGCCGGGATTCGGGCAAGGTCGCCAAGACGATAAGTCACTATCTCGGCGGCTCGACCATTCAAGGTAGCGTACCCATCCAGGACAACCAGTTGACGATCAAATCCGCCTACCGAGACTCATCTGGGCGACCCCTGGAGTGGATCGAAATCCACATTTCTTAAAGACGAGCTGAGAATGATCTCAACCACGCAACACGCGGCCAAGTATCCCAATATGCCCTACGTGATCTTTTTGGGCGCGGCAGCGGCATTGGGAGGAATGATGTTCGGATTTGACCTGGCAATCATCGTTGGTGCCGGGCCATTCCTCGTTCAACACTTCGGCTTGGGCGATCTGGGTTTGGGTTGGGCATATAGCTCGCTTTTGTTTGGCTGTGTGCTGGGCTCAGTGGCTGCTGGTCGATTGACCGACTATTATGGGCGTCAAAAGTTGTTGCTCTTCGTGGCTCTCCTGTTCCTTATAACTTCAGTTGCAACTGGTATCGCTCCAACCTTCGCTCTTTTTATTGCGGCAAGATTCGCAGGCGGGGTTGCAGTCGGCGGTGTCTCCGTACTTTCACCGATGTACATAGCAGAGGTGTCCCCGCCCGGCATACGCGGGAGGATGGGGGCAACTTATCAGCTGTCCATTACCGCAGGGATCTTATCTTCTTACTGCATCAACTACTGTCTGCGGAATGAGGGAGCTTGGAATTGGCGATGGATGTTCATTACCGGTGCGTTGCCGAGTGTCCTGTTCTTCGTGACGCTTCTTCGAGCCCCGGAAACCCCTCGCTTCCTCTTCAAAATTGGAAAGAAGGCTGAAGGGCTTGCGCTACTCGCGCGCCTCATGGACCCCGATGAGGCAGCAATAGAAGCAGCTGAGATCGAAGCTAGTCTGGCCGGTCCGTCGGCTGCTTCAGAGCATCTGGACATCAAGCCTATCAGACGCGTCCTCATCATCAGCTTTGTTCTTGCAATTCTGGTTCAGGTCTCCGGGATCAATACAATTATCGATTATGCCCCGCTGGTTTTGCGATCAGCCGGATGGAGAATCGACGCGGCGCTTTTTTCAACCTTCGTTATTGGCGGAATCAATTTTGCGTTTACTCTGATCTCCTTCTGGACCATCGATCGCTATGGACGCAAGCCCCTCTATATCGTTGGGTCCCTGGGCATGGCTGTCGCCTTGTTTCTGGTGATAGCGATGCTGTCAGCAGGTCGCTTTAATGCCCTACTATTGCTCGTTCTGATGGCGTTGTTCATTGCGTTTTTTGCGTCTTGCATCGGTCCGGTTTTTTGGACGCTGGTTCCCGAGATCTTTCCGAACAGGGTACGCGGTCGAGCAATGGTAGTTCCGGTGGTCACTCAGTGGGTAGCAAATGCCTTTGTAGTTCTTCTGTTCCCGCTAGCATTCAATCGGGTGGGTAAACTCCCTACATTCGCCTTTCTAGCCTCCATGGCTGCCTTGCAGGCATTATTCACCTGGCGGTTCTTACCAGAGACAAAAGGAAAGACGCTCGAAGAGATTGAGGACTTTTGGAGTCAGAATCCAGTCATTTCGCAGCTGCGCAGATGAGGGAGCTCTTTGCGCTGAGCGTTCTGCTTTCCGACAAGGAGCGTCCTCTTGCGCTCTTGCTACTTCCAAATCTCCCGATACAATTGCTCGATCTCGGAAGCTGACGGAATCCGCGGGTTATTTTGCGGCGAACCAGAAGCCAACGCCTGCAACGCCATAGTCGGAATGAGCTCAAAGTATCGCCTCTCAGGGATGCCGAAACTCCTGGGAGACGGAACTTCCAACTCCTCATTCCTTCGAAACAGTTCTCTCACCAGCTTGCTCACAGCATCCAAGTCCGCATCTTTCTGGGTCGCGATCCCCATGGCTCGGGCGCAATCGGCATAACGGGCAGGAGCGGCTATCGCCGAGAACTCGGTGACCGTCGGCAGTAACATCGCATTTGAGAGGCCATGCGGAACATGAAAGAAGAATCCAATAGGGCGGCTCATACCGTGAACCAGGGCAACACTTGCATTGGAAAAGGCGATGCCCGCCAGCGTAGCTGCCGCCATCATCCCCTGGCGAGCGACGCGATTCTCAGGCTGTCGAAATGCGATCGGCAGCTCTGTCCATATTGTCTTCATTGCCGACAACGCGAAGGCATCGGTAAAGCGATTGGCCTTGCTGCTTACATACGCCTCAATCGCATGGGTAAGAGAGTCCGTGCCCGTATCCGCAGTCAGGCGCTTCGGCATGGACATCGTCAATTCGTAGTCGACGACGGCTGCAGAGGGCAATAGCACACTGCCGGCAATCAGCATCTTTTCTTCGCTCTTGGAATCGGAGATAACCGCAAAGCGACTCACCTCCGAACCAGTACCAGCCGTGGTCGGTATGGCAACATGCGGAGGACCTGCTGCAGGGATGGGTTTGGGAACTTTGTAATCGCTAACGCAGCCTCCATTACCCACAAGCAGCCCAATAGCCTTGGCCGTGTCGATCGAACTCCCGCCTCCCAGACTGACAAGGCTGTCGTGCCTGCCCTGCAGAAAGGCGTTCAACCCTTCCTCGACCGCAGCCGTCGTTGGGTCCGCAACCGCCCCGGAGAAAACTTCACACCGCATTCCGGCTGTTAGTATCTGGTCCCGTAATTTGCCAGCTAGACCGCGACTCAAAAGAAACGAATCCGTCACGATCAGTGGCTCGCTGCACTTGAGAGAGGCAAGAACACTTGCCGTCTCATTAAACGCTCCCGCTCCAGTCTTTATGATTCCGGGTATGCGAATCTCCGCTGTCATATGCCGCGCCAACTCCTCCACATCGCGCGACTCCGGTGCGTCCCGGCATCGCCCGCCCAGACCGCCCCCGAAACGCGGAAATTAACTTTCAAGCTCTACGGCAAGCCGCGGTCCTCAAGGCAAACCGCGATTCAGCACGCAAACGGCGGCAGGTATCCGAAGCTCTCAGATACACTTCCCCGTCACTCCTGCTAGTAATAAAGTTTTAGAGCGAGCTGTAAAATCCGCGGATTGCTACGCGAAGAAGTGATCTGGCTGAACCCTGCGGTGTTCAGAAAGTTCAGGTTTGCGGACGGGTTTGCGAAGGAATGCCAATTGGGAAGGTTGAACGCCTCCGCCCGGAATTCCAACTTGACGCTCTCGTGAATCGGGAACTGCTTGAACAGCGACATATCGAGATTCTGGAAGCCAGGACCTCTTACAGGCGTGGGACCGCCACCCAGCGGCGCGGTGTTTAGCTGTCCGATCTCTGTTGCCAAGGGCGGATTTGCGAATGCGTTTGGATTGAGCCACTGGTGAACGTTGTGTGGGCCCCCGTAGATGTTCTGACCAGGCACAACATCAGCAAAGCATCCAAAATCTGCTGTCGTTGCAATCGGACAATTAATTGTGAAGGGTTGTCCAGTCTGGTGTGAAAAGATGAAGTTCGTTATCCATCCGCCTATGAAGGCGTCGCCAACCGAGTTGACGTTATTCAGATAGGCCTGATTCCTGCCAAAAGGTAAGTTATAGGTTCCTGAAGCATGAACGACCTGCGAAGTATCAGAGAAGCAGAGCCCGTAATCGCCTGACTGGCCAAAGCCGGGGAGCCAGGGCGCTCTGTAGGCCGGTATGCTCCCGAGTGATGAAGCAGGTATCAGTGAGCGTTGATCGCTCAGACACTTGGAATAAGTGTAGTTTGCCAGCAAGGTGAGCCCGGCGCTCAACTGGTGCTGATACACCGCCTGAAAAGAATTATAGCTGCTGATACTTCCGGTGGCCTGATAAGTGGAGTTCGGAGCGAAGGCCGGAAACGGGATATGACCCGGCACAGTGGGATCATACATGTTTGTTCCGGGCGGCATGATGGCAGACGGAGCATTCTGAGTACTTTGACTGTCAAGATGCCTTCCCAGGGTAGCTACATATGCAACAGATACTGAATCATGTTGAGTGAACTGGTCCTGGACGGTCAGGTTAAATGTCTGCTGATAGGGTGTCTGAAACTTATATTGCCGCCCATACAGTGTGAGACCAGCTCCGTTTACCACTGTAGGATCTTCGAGATTCTGCGCGACCAGGGCATTTCCAAGAACGGCCGTCGCTCCTCCCGGTACGGTGAGAGGAGTTTGGGAGTTGACCGCGTAATAGTTCACCGTATAGGAGAATGGATAGTTTCCTCCGATGTTATACCCGAAACCGGTGTTGTTCAGCGATCCGTAGGTGATGCCATAGCCACCTCGGGCCACCACCTTTGGCGTGGCACGGTATGCAAAACCAAGTCGGGGAGCAAAGTTAAGGTTCTGAGCATCTCCCGTAGCGTTATTAGAGGTGCAGTCAATACCAATATTGTAGGAAGCGAGCAGCGCCTGGAAAGTTGACGAGGTCGGAACGGCGCAGCCTCGTTTGGGCATGTAGTATGTTCCAGAATTTCCCGATCCTCCACCAGCCTGAATGAAGTTAGCCTGTCTTCCATGGATTTCCTGATAGGGCGTGTAGTGGTCCCATCGGAGGCCAAGATTAAGTGTCAGTTTAGGAGTAGTCTTCCAATCATCCTGAAAATAAGCTCCGATGTAGTACCGCTGATCGCTCACTTGGGCGTAGTTGGAAAGTCCATAGGTTTGCAAGCCTCCCACGTTATTGATGCCGCCGGGGACTGTTGAAGCGGCAGGCACCAGGAGCATGTCTCCAACACCCTCATAGCCCGAACTCTGATTAGGAATATCAGAAAATTGGCCAGTGAAGCCGAAGTTCCCTTTTCCAAAAGTAGGCTGGATAATCGGGGCGTGGAAGTTATCCACCTGGAAGCCGGCTTTGAAGGTGTGCTCCCCGTAGATTTTGGTTACATTGTCCATAATCTCCAGAGTGCGGATCGTATTAAGAGTTGGCATCCAGCCGGCAACACCCATGCCTGTAAGGGACGCGATGTTGATGGGCGGCAGGCCCCCATTTCCCGGATACTGTGGCACTCCCGGAATTCCAAATTGCTCTGGGATGCCAGTCGTATTGCCGTAAACCGCGTTTAATCTCTCGATGTTGTGGATATACCCGATGTGGAATTCGTTGGTCAGAGTGGGCGCAAACACATGCGTGTAGCCCAGGACGATCGCGTAGCGAGGACCCTGTTCGGGCCCGTCCCCATAAACCTGGCCCTCTGCGTACCCCGGCAGCGCGGGCGGCGAAAATATGGTTTCGTTGCTGTAGTTGTATACGCCGAAGATGATGTCCTTGCTGCTGATGTTCTCGTCAATGCGGACGTCAAACGAATTGATGTCGTTAGTCCCGGAAGGAAACTGGAAATAGTTAGGAAAACTTGTCCTGCCGGGTGTGGGACTGGGATACAAGGCAAGAAGTTTAACCGCGTTGGGATCAAGGCGTGACGGAGGAAGTATATTCAGGTATTGCGCCTGACTCACAAAGTCACTGATCCTTGCGATACTCCCGTTAGTGTAGAACGGGTCCCGGACATAAACTGCGCTGCCCGAGGGGTTACGCAGACCAGAAACAGGATCAACCGCCCCACCCGCAACCATACGAGTTGTCGCGGGATCCAGAATGGTTGCCAGAGGGTAAATCCGGCCCAGCCCATCGGTTTTTGTGCCGCTCACCAGACTGAAGTAATCCTGGAAATTGGTGAAGTTGCTGCTGTGCATCAAGGGAGTTGGAACGCTCGAGCTACTGGCTGTTGGCGTACTGATTCTGGTGCCCTGATAGTCGAAAAAGAAAAAGGTCCGGTTCCTGCCGTCATAGAGTTTGGGAATGTAAACGGGTCCCCCGATCGTTCCGCCGAACTGGTTTTGGTGATAAGGGGGGCGTGGTGTATTGGTCTGATTTGCAAAGTAGTCGTTGGCGTTAAAGACCGTATTTCGAACGTATTCCCAAAGATCCCCATGCAGGCTGTTAGTTCCCGACTTGAGCACGGCATTAACGATCCCGCCCGTGGAGTGGCCGTACTCAGCATCGAAGTTGCCAGTCTGCAGCTTAAATTCCTGAATAGCATCGGGCGGTGGCACGAACGCCGTGTACCCGTTGTTGCCGCCGGCTCCTTGAATGTTGCCGCCTCCATAAATCTCGACGTTGTCATCAATCCCATCCAGGCGAAAGTCGTTCTGCGTCCAATCGATGCCCATCACATTGAACTCGGCGTTGCTGGCGCCTCCGACGGTGACGGTGCCGGCGGCCAACAATCCGAGTGTTGTCCAGTCGCGGCTTTGTAGGGGCATGTTGTTAACTTGTTCCTGGTTGATCGTCTGGCCAACGGATGCATCTTCTTGCTGTAACAGCGGGGTTGCGGCAGTCACCGCGATTTGCTGACTCACTGTTCCGAGAGCAAGACTTACGTCGATTGTCAGGTAATCCTGGATATGCGCCTGAATGCCCGAACGCGTAAACTCTCCAAAGCCGGGAGCGTTGACCCTCAACGTGTACGAGCCCGGATTAACGGCTTCAAACACATACTCGCCACCCGCACCGGACCGCACCGTCTGGACAATACCGGTCGCATCATTTCTGATCGTCACGGTAGCACCGGCAATCGCTGCGCTGCTTGCGTCCGTTACCCTACCCACGACTCGCCCAGTCGCAATTTGAGCAGAAATGCGTGTAAGCGGAGTAATCAATGCCAGGGTACAAACGGCCAGAGCGACCACCGCACAATGTCTGGGTAGCTTCCTTACCGCCCCCTCCAAAACGCGCTTCGCCATTCGTAGGACGCCCAGGTTTGCCGACCTCTTCAAGACGGTGTGTCTTGCCATCGCACGCCACCCCTGCACTCAAACAAAATCTAATCGGTCTTCCTTGTGGGACCGGAAGTGGAAGAATCCTAGGCGCGGGCAGAGCCTACTGTCTTCATCGGGATTGACATCTTTCTGCACTCAGTTGACTCGCGTGGGCGGTCACAGCGTTACTGCGATGTCAATGGACTTCAGATTTTGTACCTAAGTCGGCGGATCCAACCTCACGATGGATACCTCGAACGAAGTGAACTGGTTCGTCTGCAGAATGGTGATGGTGAGAGAGCGCCCTGCGAAATCGCAGCTTTTTAGGCTCCCTTCAAACCCGGCGGCCGTATCGAAAGCAAGGGCTCACGCTCGACTGTCTTCGGGAAGTCAAAAAACTGTCCGCACAATCACCTCTGCAAAGGGTCCTTCCCGTTCGTCACCAGAGAACACGACGGGCTGAGGGCTCACGCACATGCCAGTGGCCTCTCCGCCGCCCTGTAGCATTCACAAAATCGCTTCGGCTAGCGCAGAAAGCTGTATACAATCGTTGCGGACGGCGCGAACAGAAGTGAATAAAGGATCTCTCGCGTCAAAGATTAAGGTTTGCAGTGAGAAGTTTCCCGGCAACCAAGGTGATTGTTCTTTCGATGCTCATCGGAAGAACAATTTGCGCGTTCTCATATCAGCAACGCGCCTCGGCTGCGCCTACTACCTCTCTCTCTTCGGCCAGCGACCCCGCTTGCAAGCAAGCGCAGGCCAAGGCTCGTGACCTGACCGAGACCGGGAATACATCTGGCGCTGCTGCTCTTTTGGCCGATGTCTATGCCAGGTGCCCCGCCTATGAGAATGGCCTCGATCTTGCCGATGCCGAGATCGCGGCGGCCGATTATGCGAGTGCACAAATACTCCTGAAGACGCTTCTGGAGCAGCAAAACCGCGCTGAGCTACATAGCTTGCTGGGCAAGGCGGAGGCTGCTGAAAAGAACTACAAGGCCGCCGCTGAGGAGTACCAAACTGCAGCTCAGCTGGAACCTACTGAAGCTAACATTTTCGACTTCGGGATGTCTTTATTCCATCTCGACCACAATTCAGCAATCACCATCCTCCGCTACGGAGTCGACAAATACCCTTCTTCAGTTAAGCTTCACGTAGGTCTCGGAACAGTTCTCTACGCAGACGGGAAGTCTCTTGAAGGTGCTCAACTACTCTGTGACGCGGAAGAGTTAGACCCCTCGGACCCGCACCCCATGGAAATCCTCGCCGATACGCAGATAGTCCCTCCGGCGCTCGAGCCCACAATTACAATGCTGTTTGCAGCACTTCACCGCAAATATCCAAATGACGGGTTGATCCTTTTTGATTACACCATGGTCCAGTCCGGAAGGTGGTCGAACGACAAAGACTCCGTGCCTCCACATTTCAACGATTCCTTGAGAGCTGCGCTTCGTTTGAACCCGCAATTGCCTCAGGCCTATTTCCAGTTAAGCCTGATCTCCGCGCAACAAGGAAATAACGACGAAGCGATCCGGCTCCTAAAAAGGGCCATCTCACTGGATCCAAACAAAGAGGAATATCACTACCGCCTTGCTTTCGCTTATCGGAAAGCTGGCGATGAAGCAAGGTTTCGTGACGAACTAAATGAGTTTCAGAGATTACACACTGCGACTCCCAATGATCAGTAAATTTGCCGGCTTGAACTTATCGCAAAACGTTTTCTGCGCCGCACTCTGCTGTATTCTGTGCTTAACATGGGTGCCTGAAGCAGCATGTGAGGGTCAGCAACTTAAATCTCAACCTAGGCCCTCCCAACGCGTCACCCTTCTTCACAACGCACCGCAATCTCCGTCCTCTGACCCCGCAATTGAGTTCGAAAACACCATAAAGGGGTCCAAGATCACCTTTGTGCTCAGAAATTCAGTCAGCCAGCATCGATATTCAGTCGAGACGATGGCCGGCGGCGTTGCTGTGTTTGATTACAACAACGATGGCCTACTCGACATCTTCTTCACGAATGGCGCAAACGTCCCGTCGCTGGAGAAAACCAGCCCAGACTTCTACAACCGCCTCTATCGGAATAATGGGGACGGTACGTTTACGGATGTCACTCAGCAGGCCGGCCTGCAGGGCATAGGCTATTCCATGGGAGTTGCCGCGGGAGATTATGACAACGACGGTTTCGTGGATTTGTATGTCGCTGGTGTGAACCGCAACCAATTGTTGCACAATAATGGCGACGGCACCTTTACTGACGTGACAGCTAAGGCACACGTCAGCGGTGTGGTGCCGACTCTTGGTAAACCATGGGCAGTTACCGCAGGCTGGTTTGATTACAACAACGATGGCCTCCTCGATCTGTTCGTTGTAAATTATCTTGACTACAACATCAAGACTGCAAAGCAGTGCTACTCCGAGGCATTGCCCATCTATTGTTCACCCAATGATTTCCAGGGAACACCCAACATCTTATATCGCAACAATGGCGACGGCACTTTTACTGATGTGTCGGAGTCCTCTCATATCTCTCGATATATCGGTAAAGGTATGGGCATCGCGTTCGCGGACTACGACAACGATGGTTTCACGGATGTTTTCATATCGAATGATACGTTTCCTAATTTTCTTCTGCACAATAACCGAGACGGCACCTTCACTGATGTGGCAATGGAGGCCGGCGTTGCGTACACCGAAAACGGCAAAGTGGTAGCTGGAATGGGCGCTGAGTTTCGCGATCTGGATAACCACGGCAAGCCGGATATCTTCCATACAGCAATGTTTGGCGACACATTTCCCCTGTACAGAAATATTGGGGGCGGCCAATTTGAAGATGCCACATCTGCGTCGAGGCTTAATGGTTTTACCAGCCTTCTGACCGCCTGGGGAACCGGGGCGTTTGACTTCGACAACGACGGATACAAGGATCTGTTCACTGCCAATTCTGCAATTCTTGATAACTCCATGGAGGTCGAACATAGGCCATTTGCTTTATCAAATAGTGTGTTTCACAACAAAGGCTCCCTCCTCTTCGAAGACGTGAGTGGCAATGCCGGTGCAGACTTTTTAGTTCCCGCCGCACATCGCGGCGCGGCTTTTGGGGATTTTAACAACGACGGAAAGGTTGACATCGTCGTGACTGAGTTGAATGGCGCGCCGAAGATTCTTATGAATCGTTCGCCTACTCATAACCACTGGATAATCCTGAAGCTAACCGGAACCAAATCGAATCGCGACGGGCTCGGCACGAGAATCAAGATCACAACGACGCGCGGAAGCCAGTACAATCACGCGACCACGGCAGTCGGCTATAACTCGTCAAGCGATAAACGGGTATACTTCGGGCTCGGCGATAGCAAGGTCGTCCAAAGGATTGAGCTCTTATGGCCAAGCGGAATTCGGCAGATAATAACTAACGTTAATGCGGATCAGATCCTCCCAGTCAAGGAAACTATCAAATAGGTCGAGCACCTCGACCAATCCACGGCAGATTCAATTTGCCCTCAAAGTCTATTTCTGAGCCACGGAGCTGTGATTGATGCTGAAGAGTATCGTGCGTTTCTGCCTGCTATTTGCCGTTTCCAGCGGTCTGGCCCAGACTGCAGTCAATGTAAAAGTGGACCTCAATCACAAGGTGGGGACCTACACACCGATCTATAGCTGGTTTGGCTACGATGAGTCGAATTACTCGACAACAAAGAATGGGCAAGCGCTCCTTCACCAGCTGCATGACTTGAGCCCGGTTCCGGTATACATTCGCGCTCATTTCCTGCTCGCTACTGGAGACGGAAAGCCGGAACTCAAATGGAGTTCGTCCAACGTTTACACCGAGGATGCGAACGGCAACCCGGTCTACAGCTGGACCATCCTCGATCAGATCTTCGACGCTTATGCGGGGGCTCACGTGCGCCCCATGGTGGAGCTTGGTTTCATGCCGAAGGCGCTTTCCAGCCATCCCGAACCTTACCACATAGGATGGCCCCTGAAGAAAGGCGATGTGGAGGGATGGTCGTACCCACCCAGGGATTACAAACGCTGGGAGGAACTGACTCATCAGGTGGCCGAGCATCTGGTGAAACGTTATGGCTTAGAGACCGTTTCCACGTGGTACTGGGAAGTATGGAACGAGCCAAACGGCGAATACTACTGGAAGGGAACACAGGACGACTACAACAAGCTATACGACTATGCGGTCGAGGGTGTACGCAAAGCCATCCCCGGCGCGCTGGTGGGAGGGCCGGCAACCACCGGCCCAGGCCCCCACGGCAATGCCTCCGCCTACCTGCAGGCATTCCTCGAGCATTGCGCAAAGAACAAGAGCGATGCGACCGGAGGGCCAATTCCGCTGGACTTTATCTCGTTCCACGTGAAGGGCAGCCCCAATGTGGTCAATGGCCATGTCCAGATGGGCCTCGACCGCGAATTAGATAATGCGGCGGCAGGCTTCGCCATTGTGAACAAGTTTCCACGATTCGTGAAGCTTCCTATCATCCTGAGCGAAGCCGATCCCGAAGGTTGCGCCGCTTGTTCGGCACGGCTTTACCCGCCTAATGCGTATCGCAACGGTACGCTCTATCCCAGCTATACTGCAGCGGCGATGAGAGGCCTCTTCGAGCTTGCGGATCGCGATCATGTGAACCTGCTCGCAATGTTGACATGGGCCTTCGAGTTCGAAGATAAGCCCTATTTCGACGGCTACCGCACGCTTGCAACCAACGGCATAGATAAACCGGAGCTCAACTTCTTTCGCATGGCGGGATTGATGAGCGGAGATCGCGTAGAGGCGAAAAGCAGCGGAGCCGTCACGCTGGATACTATTCTGGCCAGCAGCGTGCGTCAGGACCCGGATATCGATGCGCTCGCCACCAGCGCGCCGGGGAAAGCCGCTGTTCTTCTCTGGAATTATCAGGACGAGGATGCGCCGTCTCCGGGCTCGGCCATTGCCGTCTCCATGAGAGGAATTCCGGCATCTGTGCACCGCGTGTTATTGCAGCACTACCGAATCGACGACGACCACAGCAACGCCTACACCGTGTGGAAGGAGATGGGATCGCCCCAGGATCCGACAGCCGAGCAGTACGCCAAGTTGCAAGCCGCAGGACAACTCGAGTTACTCGACTCTCCGCAGTGGATTACGCCCACAGATGGAGAGATCAAAGTGAATATGCAATTGCCTCGGCAAGGCCTGTCGCTTTTGCGGGTAACCTGGGCAGCGCGTTAGGCTCGGATCGAGCCACGCTGATTGCATGAGATTCGAGGGATCGTCACGAGTCTCCGCTTCGGCAGAAACGACTATTCAGGTATGGCCGTTCACGCCTCCCTCAGCTTCGTGGACGAATGAAGTGCTATCCACGGGGATCATGCCAACGCCGCTCAGAGAAAGGAAGCACTTGCGACGATTCTCTCAGCCATGGTTCTTCGTTTCACTGGTTACGCTGGCCATCGCCATCAGCTACTTCGACCGGCAGGCGCTCCCGGTCGTCATATCTGCAATCGAGCGCACCATCCCGATTTCCGATGCCCGCTTTGCGGTACTGCAGGCGTCGTTTCTGGCCGCGTATGCTCTGCTTTATGCCGGCGGGGTAAGTTCCTCGATGTGATTGGTATCAGGGCTGGATTCGCGATCAGCATGGCATGGTGGTCTCTGGCCTGCGCTCTCCATGGAATCGCGCCTCGGCCGGGCGATATTGTGGCCCAGGAGCGTTTGCGTTCCAGTGGCTTTGCCAATACAGATCTGGTTTGCTGCTCAAGAAGCATGGCCATCCACGAGCTCATCAGTTGTCAGACTCATCGCACATACCTGCGTGGAGGCAACTATTCGCTACGCCGCCGAGCCCGATCACACTTGATTCAACCACTGAACCCAGGGCCTGGAATCGGGACCTGGGGCACCCGGCCACCGCCCGCTAATTTTCAGGCTGCATTCTTCTGAAGCCGCTGCTCGTCAGGTGTCGAATCGGCTGCCGCGAGCTGCCAGGCTCGGTAGGTCTCATGAGGCTGGCCGAGTCGATACAGAGTGTTCGATGTCTCAACCAGTCCATTCGGGTCATCGACGCTCAGAACTCTGGACGTGTAGATGAAACTCAGGCCCGGGAGATCCTCGTGGCCGATAGCGGTGCCCATCAGGTGAACGCCGGGCTGCAACTCCTCAAAACTTGGCGAATGTACACTTCGAACGGCCGCCCAATTCTCCAGTGTCACTTCGTTTCTCTGCATAGCTACCCTCTCGAAAATACGAGTATGTGGGCCCGGATTCAGCAATGGGATGCCCGGTCTTATGGGATGGGATGCCATCCGGGATCTCTCTTCGTTATTCAAAGACCAAGAAGGTCGGGATCTATGAAGGAGACGCGTCGACGACGCACCCAGCCGAAGGGGTCGGCGGCTGCCTCTCGCCAACGCTGGCAGCGAGTGCCATAATTCTGTCTGTCGATCCCACGCCCGCGACATCATGGCCAAAGGTTGTTTCGCGATGTTTCCTTCACTGCGTCTTCGTCACCGTCATCTGCTGGCACCTCTGATCCTGATATCAGTGGTCACAAGTGCTCCCGCGGCCGGCAAGCATGCGAGTGAGACGCCGGCGTTGGCTCCGATCCATGCCGAGCTAGTGGCGCTGCTCGACGCGCGCTTTCTGAAGCCGGGTTCGCCGCTTCTGCTCAGGGTCAAAGACGCCTGGCAGAATGGCGATTGCAAACTTCGCGAAGGCTCCATTCTCAAGGGGCACGTGGTGGATGCGAATGTTTCGTCGAAAGAAGACAGGATCTCTAAAGTTGCGCTGGTTTTGGATGAGGCCCAGTGCAACGGTCCGGCGCTCGTTCCGCTACCGCTGGCAGTGGCTGCGATAATGGCTCGTGATCCGGCGGAGTTCGGAAATACGCAAGAATATGCGCCGCTGAATGCGTTGCCGGTGGCGATCCGCGGCGCGAGCGGGACGGATCCGCTATCTTTGTCTTCTGCCGCAGTGGTCGCGGAAAATTCCGCAACACGGGTTGATTCTCCAAAGCAAGTCTCCCTGGGGGACGTGGTCGGCCTCTCCGGACTGAAGTTGAGTGTGGGAACGGGGCCGGAGCAGAGCACGGTTCTTTCCACTAAGGGACACAATGTCAGCCTTCAGCGCTATACGCAGTTTGTTCTTGTTCCGGCAGCCCTGATTGCGCACGAAACAGCCGCAGCACCGGCTGGCCCCGCTCCCACGGTGGTCGCGACGGGTTCGGATGCGCGACCGGCTACACCAGCAGCGAGCAGCGCGGAAGCCGCGCGGACTGATACACAGCCGCAGGTGCCTGCGGCGGTCCCTGAACCGGATGTGGAGGTGTGCGCCCCGCCGTCATGCCACGTCGCGCTGCCGGACACGGCGACGACTGCGGAGGTGCATGCGGAGAAGAGCTTTCCGCTGCGTGAGCTTGGATATGCTCCGCGTTATGGTATCGAGCTGGACGACTTCAATCACGAAGCTGCTCTGGCTTATCTGGGTGAACATCAGCTTCTGGTTACGTTCAATCCGCACACGCTCATTGACCGGAGAGATGGCAGAGATGTGGCGCGCATGGTGCGTGCCGCCGTGCTCGATACCTCCACGATGCGGGCAATCCGGATAGTGGACTGGCCTATCGCCGACCATAAACAGTATCTCTGGCCGGCGGGAGAGGATCGAGTGCTGGCGCATGTCGGCAACGAGCTGCGGGTGTACGGTCCGGGTCTCAAGATTGAACGGCGCATCGTACTGCAGGGGCCGCTGGCATGGGTTCGCGTCTCACCCTCCCAGAAAGACTTTGCGATCGGTGTGATCCTCGAGCGTCACTCGAAGGAGCTGCATGCGCAGCTGGCGGCGGCGTCGACTTCAGAACCGGAGGAGGACATCGAGATCCGCGTGCTGGATGTCGAGTTTCAGACGACGGCGACAGCGGTCCGCTCTTCGCGATTCATGCCTCCAGTCCTGACGGATGAGGGCGAGGTTGAAGCTGATCTGCAGGATCGGGATAAGGAGCGGTGGCATCTGGTGGAGTACAGCTGGGATCACCAGGCGCATTCGATCGCTTATGTTAAGTCGGCGTGCATGCCGCAGATTTCAAATATCGCGCCGGATCTGCTCTTCGTAGTGACTTGCGGGCGGAACGCGGGTGCGAAGTACCGGGTGCTACGCAGAGACGGCAGCCTGCTGCTCCAGGGCAGTTCGTCTGCGGAAGAGTTAGGGGAGGGCGCAGGCGGGAACCGGCGAGGAAAGGCCTTTGTCGTCGGGATCGCTCAGGCGGATTGCGCTGTCCCATCGGGCGGTTACTTTTACCCATCCGATCTCAAGAAGGAACATCTTGCTGTGTATCGCGCGACGGACGGGAAACGCATCTTCACGACTCACGTCGATTCGCCTCCCCCTACGCGTGAAGCTTATGCATTGGCTCCGGGCGCAGGCGAGCTGGCTGTTCTTTCTGCGGAACAGATTTCTGTTTATCCCGTTCCGCCGCAGTGATTGTGACGACTCAAGAACTGGGAAGGGATTTCGGCTCGCTGATCCGGTGGGTACCCCTCCCCCTGAATTCGTACTTCATACATTCGCAATGACTTAGCGGGCATTTCGGCTGTACCTCATACATACAATGGGACTTACAGGCATCTCATAAGATATAAAAGCGTTATGGGCCGACTTCGTTCCCGTTTTGGAATTGAATTCGGTCCAAAATAGGAAAGCCCGGCGCGAATGGCCGGGCTTTTCTTGTCCCTCTATTTCTATTGTAGCTGGTTTGCGTAATTCTCGGCCACTTAAAGGCAGGGATCACGGACAAGAAACGTTCGCTTCGCCTAGGGATACGCTCAGGGCCTACGGCAGTGCGGTGCGGCCCTTCGGACCGACCTTCTTATGGCACGGCCAAAGCCGCGCCCTGATACAAAACGTTTTCATTACGGGACTAAGGCCCGCGCTTCTACCGGCCTCGCGGCGCGAGGCTGGAGGTGTCGCGCGGGTTAAGGGGATTGCCCCACGCTTCCGCAAAAAACGCGGAAGGATGGAGCACCCGAAGTTTGGGGGTTAGGGTAAGGGTGGGCCACCCGCCCAACCTTGATCTTCTGCCGTCCCTTGTGCGACTCGGGACATATTACCTTCGTCTCCGGGCACTCCCGTGCCCGGCTATCGATTGTTACGTCCCTTCGGGACTATCGAGATCGCGCGGTTTGTCTCCTACCGACTTTGATTCGGACGCTTCGACTGGCCTTTGCTCGCGCCTTCGGCAGAGAGGTGCGGTTCTCCACCCCACGAACGAAGACCGTTCGGCTGCGCTCAGGGCAGGCTCTGTCCGTGGGGACTCCGGCCTTCGGCCCGAATTATTTATCGCGGGGCTAAAGCCCCGCTCTTCTACCGGGCCTCGTGGCGCGAGGCTGGAGGTTTCGGGCGGGTCAAGGGGATTACTTCCCACCCTTCCGCAAAAGCGCGGAAGGATGGGGCACCCTCAGTTGGGCGGTTGTGAAAGGGTGGGCTACCCGTCCCATCCCTTCGCTCCGCGAAGTATGGGCACCCGAAGTTTGGGGTTAACGTGTGGGCCACCTGCGAGCGAAGGATGGGGATTGGCAACCTTGATCTTCTGCCGTCCCTTACTGGACTCGGGGCATATTCCCTTCGTCTCCGGGCACTGCAGTGCCCGACTGTCGATTGTTACGTTGCTTCGGGACTGTCGAGATCGCGCGGTTTATCTCCTACCGACTTTGATTCGGACGCTTCGACTGGCATGCGCTCGGGCCTCCGACAGTTCTCCGCCGCGGCCTTCGAACCGGCCTTCTTATGGCACGGCTAAAGCCGTGCCCTGATACAAAACGTCTTCATTACGGGATTAAGGCCCGCGCTTCTGTCGGGCCTCGCGCTGCGAGGCCGGAGGTGTCGGGCAGGTCGAGTTGATTCCTTCCCACCCTTCCGCACAAGGCGCGGAACGATGGGGCACCCTCATTTGCGCTAGTTACAGGGTGGGCTCCCGCTTTAGTCCTCGCTAGTCAGGCTTAAACCCAGGTCCCAAAATCGGGACCTGGGGCACCCGGGTTTGTGGTTATTCGGGGATCGGGGTGGCGCAGGTGGTTTGGGAGGAGCGTTCTCGGCGCGTCGCCGTCCATTGAGACTCGATCTCGATCGTGCCTTGGATACCAGTTGCATAGTGGAGAAAGCTAGACCATTGCCAGTCTTCGGGCTTGGAGACGAGGCCTCGTGTGACAGGGTTGCGGTGCATGTACTTGAGCTTCTCGGTACGTTTCTTCTCCGTGAAGACATCAAAGTCGTAGTAGCGTGGCGACCAGAACGGGCGTCCAGGTCTGCGGAGTGCGACCGAAAGCTTGATTGCCTTGATCGCGTCTGCGAGCTGGATATCCAGGGGTTCGCTGACAAAGAGGTGAACGTGCTCCGGCATCACGACGTAGCCGGCAACGTAGAAATCGTATTTCTGGCGCATCCGTTCAAGCGCGTCTTCGAAGAGAGATCGTGCCTGTTTCGTTCGAAGGAACGGCGTTCACTGATAACAACTGAAGGTGATGAAGTGGAGGTTACCTGTCTGTTGATATCTGACCAGACCTTGCGTGATTAGGAGAGATTAATTTCTCACATCCTTAAAGCGGGACGTCGGGCACCCAGATATTTGCCTACCTCGGTTACTCAGGTACTGAATGACGGGATTCCCACGTCCGAGAATCCGGACGTGGGGCACGCAGGTATTTACCCACCCTCGAGTTTCGATACTGAGTCGCAAGCTCTGATTGGTTACTTCGCTTCTTCCACGACGTCGCCTTCGCCGGGGGCGAGGAAGAGGTTGGTTTCCAAGCCGTGCTGGCGGGTGTACAGGTCGAAGTAGCGTCCGCCCAGGGCGTATAGAGACTCGTGGGTGCCGCGTTCGACGATGTATCCGCCTTCGACTACCAATATCTGATCTGCACGGCGGATGGTCGAGAGACGGTGCGCGATCACGAAGGTAGTGCGGCCCTGCATGAGGAAGCTGAGTCCCTGCTGGATCATGGCTTCGGATTCGGAGTCGAGGGATGAGGTCGCTTCGTCGAGGATCAGGATGCGCGGGTTGGCGAGGATGGCTCTTGCGATGCTCAGGCGCTGGCGCTGGCCTCCCGAGAGCTTGACGCCGCGCTCGCCGACGATGGTGTCGTATTGCTCGGGGAAGCGCTCGGCGAACTCGTCGACGCGCGCGATGCGGCAGGCGTTGAGGAATTGTTCTTCGGTCGCGTCGGGAAAAGAGAAGAGCACGTTGTCGCGGATGGAGCCGTCGAAGAGGAATGACTCCTGCAGGACGACGCCGAGCTGCGAGCGGTAGTCATCGAGGCGGACGGTGGAGAGGTCGATGCCGTCGACGAGGACGGCTCCCTTGTCGGGCTTGTGGAAGGCGCAGATGAGGCTGATGATGGTCGACTTTCCTGATCCCGATGAGCCGACGAGGGCGGTGACGGTTCCGGGGCGCGCCTCGAAGGAGATGCCGTGGAGAACGGGCTTGTCGGGCTCGTAGGCGAACTCGACGTGGTCGAAGACGACTTCGCCGCGAATGGGGCTGTGGGCGGGGTCGAGCCGGTGGGTGCGCGAGGGGTCGGTGAATTCGTCGCGTTCGGAGAGGAGCTCCATGGTGCGGTCGAGGCCGGCGACGGCTTCGGTAAGCTGGGTGCCGATGTTCACGATCTGGAAGACGGGCGCGATCATGAAGGCGAGGAGCGCGGTGTACTGGAAGTAGCCGCCGGTGGTCATGCGTCCGGCGAGGACTTCGTGACCGCCAAGGAGCATGACGAGTCCGCCGACGACGCCGAGGACGGTGGTGGCGGCGAAGGAAAGCGTGCTGGTGGCGGTGAGCGACTTCATCACGTTGTCGAGCAGGCGCTGGACGCCGGCGGAGTAGACGGCAGCCTCGCGCTCCTCGGCGTGATAGCCCTTGACGACGCGCACCCCGCCTATCGATTCGCCGAGGCGGCCGGAGACCTCGGAGTTGATTTTGTTGCGCTCTCGGAAGATGGGCCGGATGGTCTTGAAGGCGTTCTGCAGGACGATGACGAAGGCGACGATGACGGCGAAGACGATGAGCGTCATGCGGTGACTGCTGCGCATGAGGAAGACGAAGGCGAGGACGGCGGTGAGGAGTCCGCCGACGAACTCGACCAGGCCGGTGCCGACGAGGTTGCGCACGCCTTCAACGTCGGACATGATGCGCGACACGAGAGCGCCGGTGCGATTGGCGTCAAAGAAGGCGACGGAGAGGCGTCCCACGTGCTCCTGCACCTGGCGGCGGAGGTCGGCGATCATGCGCTGCGCGGCTTTGGAGAGAAGCTGGGTGAGCGAGAAGGAGGTAACGGCCTGAACGGCGGTGGAGAAAAAGACGAGTCCCACGAGGAGCAGGAGCTTTTCAGGATGGTGGTGGTTGAGGACGGTGTCGATGAAGTACTTAGTTGAGAGCGGCAGGACAAGGCCGGCGACACGGTTGATGGCGACGAGGAGGAGTCCGAAGAGCAGGAGCCAGCGCCGGGGACGCACGAGCCGCCAGACTTCGGGCATGACCTTCTTGAGCTCGGGCTTCTTTTTGGGCAGCTCGCCTGCGGCGGCGCGCATGGCCCCCCGCGAAGACGTGGTGCGCTCGGCTTTCATGGACGTCGACATGGACCCGGGACGCATTGGCTGATCCTTATATTAAGGCTGCGGCGTCAGGCTCGGGCGCGTCGGGCATTGATGAAGGATCGCACACAGAGGATGACGAAGACGAGGAGCAGGACGGACATGGCGGCCTTTTCTTCGACGGCGATTGGATGCGCGTACTGCACTCCACGAAGCATCTGAATGTAGTCGTAAATGCTTTTGGCGGTGCCGAGGAAGCCAAGCAGGCCGACGGTAACGGCTATGTGCATGTGCAACATGCGCTTTTTAGCGTCTTCGGTGGAGGCGAGGCCGCCGAGGAGAGCGAGGATGAGTCCGACGACGGAGGGGATGAGCGCGGTGGGAGCGTGCAGGGGCGAGGAGACGAATCCTAGGATGCCGAGAAGGATGAGGACGAGGCCGAACATGATGGTGAGTTTTGCCATGGCTTTTAGGTGAGGATAGCAGTTTGGAGCAGGGATTAGGGATCAGGGCTCAGGGCTCAGGGCTCAGGGCTCAGGGCTCAGCAAGGCTAAACCACGGAGGATGTCGCGGGCTGCGGCTTCGGGGGGCTGCGTGGCATCGACGCGCAGGGCGTCGGCGGGCATCTCGAGTGTGTCAAGCTGGCTCTGGAGCAGTGCGGGATTCATGAAGTGGCCGGGGCGCTGGTTCATGCGGGCGGCGAGAACGGCGACGGGGGCTTCGAGAAGCACGAAGCGGCAGGAGCCGAAGGGCAGGTCTTTGGCGAGAATGTCGCGATAGGACTGCTTGAGCGCGGAGCAGGTGAGGATGCCGCTGATGCCCTCGCGCTGCCATCCGGTGAGGACTTCGTGCAGGCTGTTGAGCCAGGGGATGCGGTCCTCGTCGGTGAGGGGGATGCCGGAGTGCATCTTCCGGCGATTGGCTTCGCTGTGGTAGTCGTCGCCCTCGGCGAATTCCCAGCCGGTCAGCTCGACGAGCGCCTGGGCGATGGTGGACTTTCCGGAGCCGGCGACTCCCATGACGATGAAGATCATGTCTGCGGTGTTTCCTGTTGAGATTGCTAGAGCAATTGTTTCACGTCGGCGAGGAGCTGCTCGGGAGTCCAGTCATTGGTGGGGTACCACTTGTAGACCTTGCCCTCGGGATCGATGACGATAGTGGAGAGCGAGTGGGTGATGGTACGGTCTTTTTCCGGCGTGGCTCCGACAAGGAAGAACTTCAGTACATCAGGCAGTTCCGCCTGGGGCGGCGCGGCGAAGTCCCAGTGGTTGAATTTCTCCCCGGTGTAATTGCCGGTGTAGGAGCCTCCGTAGCTGCGCAGGACGGCCGGGGTGTCGTAGGCGGGATCGAAGCTGACGCTGAGCAGGTGTGTCTTCGCGTAGAGCTCGGAATCAGAGGTGAGCAATTTGTCGAGGCGGGCGAAGTTGCGGCTCATGCGCGGGCAATAGTCGGCGAGCGGACAGCGCGTGTAGATGAAGGTGACGAGCAGGATCTTGCCGCGGAATTGCGAGATGTGAATGAGCTTACCGCTCTGGTTGAGCAGCTTGAAGTCGGGGACGGGGTCGCCGGGGTTGAGCGGCTTGTAGGCGACGGGCGGCTTGTAGTCGGCATTGGCCTGGCCGACGACGACGATGTTGTCGAGTGCGCTCTCGGAGTCGGAGGTGAAGAGGTCGGCGGTGATGGTGTCTCCGGGGTGGAGCTCGCTGATGATGCCGGGATTCCTGAGGGAATAAGGCATGATCATGGCTTCCATGTAGCCGGGGATAGCTTCGGAGTCGAGGGTGACGGCGCCTTTGGCGGCATCGGTGGAGACGACGACTCCGCGGATGTGGTGAGGCTTTTCGCCGGTAGCGGTGCGGGCAGCGGGTGTGGAGTTGCCGTGACAGCCGGTGCTAACGATGATTGCGCCGAGCGCGAGCAATGCGAGAAGGCAGGATGAAAAGCGCTTCACTCCTCAGTTTACATAAACAGGGATCAGGGCTTGGGGATCAGGGATCAGGCTTCCACAGAACGGGCAGTGCCTTTCCGCAGTATTCTTCTTAGTATCCTTCCTTAGTTACGGCTTGATGCGGCTTCCCATTGAAATCGAGAGTGCGTTTGAGAACGGCGCGACGGTTCTCACTGCGAACGTGCGTGCGGCGCGCTGGCTGCGGCGCGAGTATGCGCTCCGGCAGCGTGAGGCGGGCAGGCGGGTGTGGGCGACTCCGCCGATTGAGGATTGGGACAGCTGGGTGCTGCGGCTGTGGCAGGCCCACAGCATGGCGCGGGCTGATGTTCCGCTGCTGCTGACGAGTTTGCAGGAGCGCAGCGTGTGGATGCGCATGCAGAGGGACGATGCGAAGCTGCTGGTGTCTCCCGAGGGTATGGCGGCGCTGGCGGAGGAAGCCTACAAGCTGCTCTGCGACTACGAGGCGCATGCGGAGCGCAATCGGCCGTCGGGTCAGACGGATGCGGAGCGCTTCCGGCAATGGGTAGCGCTGTTCGATCGCGAGTGCGCAAAGCAGGGGTGGGTGAGCCGAGCAAAGCTCGAATTGCTGGTGACGGAATCGCTGGCGACCGGGGCAGCCGGTGATTTGCCGCTACCGGCAAAGGTTGTGCTGCTGGGTTTCGATCGTCTCGCGCCGGCGCGGAGGAGACTGATCGCGGCATTGGAAGCGCGGGGCGTGGAGGTAGTGCTCGAGACGGGCGCGATTGTGAGTACCGCGCCGCGGCTGGTGCGGGCTACCGACCGGCGCGATGAGATTACGGCGTGCGCGCACTGGATTCGCGGATTGCTGGATGAGAATCCGCTGTTTGAGAAGAGGGCTGAGACACGGATCGGCGTGATTGTGCCTGACATGGGCGCGGTTCGCAGCGATGTGGAGCGGATCTTCCGGCGGGTGCTGATGCCGGAGACGGACGATGTGTTCGCTCCGTCGGCGCGGATGCCGTTTGAGTTTTCTTTGGGCCAGCCGCTGGGCGATGTGCCGGTAATTCGCGCGGCGCTGCTGCTACTGCGGTGGGCGGCGGGTCCGCTGAGCGAGGAAGAGATATCGTGGCTGCTGCTGTCGGGATATTTAGAAGACAGGGATCAGGGCACAGGGATCAGGGAACAGGGCAGCGTTTATCTGGCGCTGGGGAGCTTCGATGCGGCGCTGAGAAATTCGGGGTCGCTGTCGCTGGAGATTTCGCTGCGAAATATGTTGCGGGAGATGAGGCGCTTCCCTGCCCTGGCCGGTGTTCACGCGCAACTCGAAAACCTGCAGAAGATGGCCGCGATAAATCACGTGAAGGACGAAGAGCGCACGCCGGGTCGATGGGCGGACCTGGCGCAGGTTCTGCTGGACGCGGCGGGCTGGCGCGGTGCGCGGCGAAGGGACGAGATTGACTTTCAGGCACGGGCGCGCTGGGAACGTCTGCTGGATGAGGTGGCGCTGCTGGATTTCGACGGGCGGCGCGTGCGGTATCGCGAATTTGTCGCGATTCTTGAGACGCAGGCGGGTGAGGCGATCTTTGCGGCGGAGTCGCATGGCGCGCCGGTACAGGTGATGGGCGCGCTGGAGGCATCAGGGCAGCAATTCGATGCGGTGTGGTTTCTGGGTGCGGATGACCAGGCGTGGCCGGCGCGGGGAAGGCTGCATCCTCTGCTGCCGAACGATGTGCAGTGGCGCTCGGGAATGCCGCATGCGACTGCGGAAGATGACTGGGAACTGGCGAACGTGGTGACGCGGAGAATTGCTGCAAGTCAGGGATCAGGGAACAGGGATCAGGGAACAGCCCCACGTCCCAAAGTCGGGACGTGGGGCACCCACGGTGCGGTCGTGTTCAGTCATGCGGAGCGGAATAAGGATGGCGAATTGCGGCCGTCTCCGCTGATCGAGCAGGTAGCGCCGGGTGCAGAGTGGGTTCGGTCGCGCGAGTTGCTGCATGAGCTTGGAGTTGAGACGGAGGTGCATTCCGCCGCGAAGCTGCAGGAAATGGCTGATGCGTCGGGAATGATTGCATGGCCGCGGGAGGAATGTGCGGGTGGATATTCGGTGATTCGGGACCAGGCGGCGTGTCCGTTTCGGGCGTTTGCGGCGCGGCGGCTGAATGCGGAGGAGCTGAATCGCAATGACTGGGGATTGTCGGCAGCTGAGCGTGGGCTGCTGCTGCACAGGGTGATGGAGCTGCTGTGGTCTCCGGAGAAGGGACGGATGCATACGCTCGGTGACCTCGAGGCGGCGATTGAGGAAGGGCGGCTTGGCGAGGTGATCGAAGGGGCAATTGCGGATGTGTTTGCCCAGCTGATGAAGGAGCACGGCAGCGAGACGTGGATGGCAGCGTATCTCAAGAGCGAGCAGCGAAGGCTGCGGGTGCGCCTGGAAGAATGGCTTGCGAATGAAGCAAAGCGGGTGCCCTTCACGGTGGAAGCGACGGAGAAGGTGCTGGATAACGTGAGCGTGGGCGGCCTGAAGCTGCGGTTGCGGGCGGATCGCGTGGATCGTGTACAAGACGACCAGCGTGGCGATGGGAAGCGGCTGCTGCTCGATTACAAGTCAGGAGAAGTGGCGACCAAAGACTGGGAGGGGATGCGGCCGAATGAACCGCAGCTTCCGCTGTATGCGGTGTTCGGGAATGTAGAGGACGTTGCCGGCGTTTTGTTTGCGCGGATCAACGTGGAAAAGACAGCGCTGGAAGGCTGCGTGAGCGATGCGCGCGCGCAGCTGTTTGCCGATGCCACGTCGAGCTCGAAGCTGGTGAAGAATCCGTATGACGCGGAGATGCGCGATGAGTGGGCGAATGCGTTGGTGAACCTGGCAGAGGATTTTCTACACGGCGATGCGCAAGTGGATCCCAAGGATGGCAGAAAGACGTGCAGGTTTTGCGCGATGCCGGGACTGTGCCGCGTGGCGGAGCTGAGAGAAGCGGTAGGCGAAGAAGAGACCGAAGCTGGTGAAGGCGATGAGTGAGGCTGGGGTGCGACTGGCTGAGGATCTCGAGCGGCGGTCGGATCTGGAGCAGCGGGCGCTGGCGCTCGACCTGTCGCGGACCTTTATCGTGCGGGCTCCGGCGGGGTCGGGCAAGACGGATCTGCTGACTCGGCGTTTTCTGAAGCTGCTCGCCGTTGTGGATGAGCCGGAAGAGATTCTGGCGATCACCTTTACGCGGGCGGCGACGGCGGAGATGCGGTCGCGGGTGCTGGAACATCTTGAGGTTGCAGCGCGGGGTCCCGAACCCGTGCCGGATGAAGACGAGCGGGTGACGCTGGCGCGGGCGGCGCTCAGAAATTCGGATGCGCATGGGTGGAGGATTCTGGAGCAGCCGCAGCGGCTGAATATCGAGACGATCGATTCGCTGTGTCTGCGGATTGCGCATGGGCAGCCGCTGCTGTCGCGGATGGGCGGAAGGCTGAGTCCGGTAGAGCGAGCCGACCTGATGTATGCGCTGGCCGCACGCCACACACTGGGACAGCTGGGCGGCGGAGATGCGGCACTCGATGAGGCGATCGCGCACCTGCTGGCGATGCGCGACAACAATCTGCCGGATTGCGAGAAGCTGATTGCGGGAATGCTGGCGCAACGGGACCAGTGGATCAGGGCGTTTCCGCTGGTGACGGATGTGGACTGGGATGAGGTGCGACGTCGGCTGGAGCGGCCTTTCAAGCGTGAGGTGAAGCGGGCACTGGAAGAGGTGTTTCGGCTGCTGGACACAGAGCCGGTGCTGGCGAATGAGCTGGTGGAGCTGGCGGATTATGCGGCAGACAACTGCGCGAAGTTTGGGTTGCTGTCGGGACTGGGGGCGTTGCCGAGTCCGGAGCAGCTGGCGGTGGAGCACTGGGAGTGCATCGCGGAATTTCTACTGACGCAGGGTGGAGAGTGGCGGTCGGGGCTGACGAAGGCAAACGGGTTTCCTGCGGGTGGCGCGTTTGAGAGACAGCAGAAGCAGCGGATGCAGTCGCTGCTGGGAAGGCTGCAGGAGATCGCCGGGCTGCGCGAGGCTCTAGAGGGGTTGGGCAGGCTTCCGCGTCTGCGCTATGCCGATGACCAGTGGGAGACGCTGCGGCATCTGTTCATGACGCTGCGGCGCGCGGTGGCGGAGCTGCGTGTGATTTTTGCCGAGCAGAACGTTGTCGATTTTGCGGAGCTGGGGATTGCGGCGCGTCAGGTACTGACGGATGCAGAGGATAATCCGGATCTGCTGCTGGCGCTGAGCGGAGGACTGCGGCATCTGCTGGTGGATGAGTTTCAGGACACGTCGCGGAGCCAGTTTGAGCTGGTGCGGCTGCTGGTGCGTGCGTGGGATGAGGGCGATGGGCGGACGTGCTTCCTGGTCGGCGATCCGATGCAGTCGATCTACATGTTCCGGCAGGCGGAGGTGGAGCTGTTCGGAGAAGTGGAGCGGCGCGGGATTGCGTGGGAGGAAGAGGCGATTGAGTGCGCGCTGGTGCACCTGTCTACTAATTTTCGTTCGCATGCGGGATTGACGGATGAGTGGAACCGGATCTTTGCGGCGGTGTTTGGAGCGGATGCGCCAGTTCCCTTCTCGCCATCCTTTGCGGCTGAGCCTGCACTGATCGCGGATGCAGCGCAGGTGCATGCGCAAGTGATGGGGGCGGCGGATCGCAAGCTTACGCTCAAGGAGCGTGAGGAAGCGCAGGAACTCGAAGCGAAGAAGGTGCTGGAGATTATCGAGCGGCATCTGCCGAAGATTCGGCAGGCGCAGGAGTTGGGCGGCGAGTATCGGGTGGCGATCCTGGTGCGGGCGCGGCAGCATCTGGCGAAGATAGCCCGGCTGATGCGGCAACGTGGGATTGCGTTCCGCGCGGTGGAACTGGAGACGCTGGCAGAGCGGCAGGAGCTGATCGATCTGCTGTCGCTGACGCGGGTGCTGCTGCATCCCATGGATCGCGTGGCGTGGCTGTCGGTGCTGCGGGCTCCGTGGTGCGGACTGACTCTGCGGGATTTGCATACGCTTACGGGCGCTGACAATCGCGAGCTGAAGCGAAGGCCCATGCTGGAGCTGATTGAGGCACGCCTCGAGTTGTTGGATGTGGAGGCTGCGGAGCGGGCGGCGCGGACAGTGGGGATTCTTAAGCAGGCGCTGGCGACGCGGTTCGAGGGGCTGCATGCGGGGTCGTTTTCGCAGTGGATCGAGCGGACGTGGCGAAGTTTAGGCGGGCCGCTGTGCGTGGATGCGGCGGCGTATGAGAATGCGCAGACATATTTTTCCATGCTGGATGATGTGGCTCCGGATGGCATGGCGTGCATGACGGGAGATTTTGACGCGGAGCTGGAGTGGCTTTTCGCGCAGCCTGATCCCACGGTGAGCGAGCGCGCGGGCGTGCAGCTGATGACGATTCACAAGGCCAAGGGGCTGGGCTTTGACGTGGTGATTGTGCCGGGGATGGACCGGAAGTCGAAGGCGGATGAGCCGTCGCTGATTACGTCGCTGGAGAGAACGACGGAGAACGGCCAGAGCGAAATGCTGGTGGCTCCGATTGGGGCGAGGGGCGGGGAGAAGCATCCGACGTACGGCTGGGTACAGAAACTGCGCGCCGCGCGGCAGGATGAAGAGGTCAAGCGGCTGCTGTATGTGGCGTGCACGCGGGCGCGGAGGGAGCTGCATCTCCTGGGAACGGCGACGGTGACTCAATCCGGGCTGAAGGGTGGAGACGCGAAGAGCCTGCTCGATGTGGGGTGGCCGGCGTTTGAGGTGAAGTTCCTCAATGCTGTGAAGGATCGGGCAGTAAAGGAGCACGCGGGGGCGAAGGTGGTGGATTTTCCGCTGGAGATGACTCACCAGGCGAGCCTGTTCGACGTGTTCGACATGGCGGCGAATGCGGAGAGCAAGCCTGCGTTGAAGGTGAAGCGGCTGGCGGCACTGGAGGAGATCAAACCGCGCGGGAAGAATGTAAGTGTCGCGAGCACATTTCCGGCGGAGAGCGAAGCGCCGGAGTTGGTACGGCCGGAGGGCTCGCGGCGGGCGCGGGTGGTTGGGAATGCGGTGCATGTGCTGCTGCAGCAATTGAGCACGGGGCAGTCGAGCGGGCGGTTGGACGCGGCGTCTCTCGAACAAAGGGCGCGGACGATGCTGCGGGCGGCGGCGCTTTCAGGCAGAGCGCTTGATGAGGCTTTACAGGAGATACTGACGGCGGTTGAGAACTGCAGGCGGGACGCCGTCGGCCGGTGGATTCTGGAGGCGCGCGTCGGGGCGCAGTCGGAGACCTCGTGGTCCGGATGGATTGGCGCGGAGATGGTGACGCTGCGGGCGGATCGCGTGTTTCGCGGCGGGGCTGCTCCGATGGAGTCGGGACTGGAGTGTCTGTGGATTATCGATTACAAGATGAGCGCTCCAGCGGGCGAGGCGGTCGAGGAGTTTATTGTGAAGCAGCGAGAGTATTATTCGCCGCAGCTTGCGAGGTACGCGGAGGCACTGAAAGAGCTTGAAGGTGCAGAGATGCCTATGCGGTTGGGGTTGTATTATCCGCGGATCGGAAAGCTGGATTGGTGGTGAAGGCGGGGCGCAGAGCTCAGAGCACAGGGATTAGTTTTCCCAGGTCCCAGAATCGGGACCTGGGGCACCCACTGTAATGTCATTCGAAGTGGAAAAGCAGATCCTTCGACTTCGGTCGCCGTGGCGACCTCCGCTCAGGATGACATCGTTAAAATGTTTTGCTTGCTACCCTTCGCTTCCCAACCCAGCCAGCGACCCCTGGACGCTCAGCGGACCCCGGTGCGCGAAGGATGGGCACCGGAGTTGTACCACTGTTAATGAAAAGCAGGTCCCTCGACTCCGCTGCGCTTCGCTCGGGATGACTAATTTTTTTCGGATCAGGCGGGTTTGGATTCGTCGACGTGCATGTGGTGGCGGACGTCGGCGCCGCGGACCCAGAAGATGACGTCTTCGGCGATGTTGGTGGCGTGGTCGGCGACACGTTCGAGAGAGCGTGAGATCATGAGCGCGGCCAGGGCCTGCGGGGCGAGCTGCGACTCGGTCTTCATCACGTTGAGGAGCGTGAAGTAGGCGGTCTCGTTGAGCTTGTCGACGGCGTCGTCCATGGAGAGGACGGATTCGGCAAGGACGGCATCAGCCTCGATGAAGGACTGGAGTGATTTGCGGACCATGGAGGCGGCGAGTGACGCCATCCTGGGTGTGTCGACGGGGAGATCGGCGACGGGGAAGGCTTCGAGTTCGCGGACGCGGTCACTGATGCTGGTGGCGGAGTCTCCGACGCGCTCGAGATCGGCGTTGATCTTGATGACGGCGAGGATGAACCGGAGATCGATGGCCATGGGCTGTTCCATCGCGAGAAGGTCGAGGGCCATCTGATCGATTTCGCGCTCGAAACGATTGATGGCCAGTTCGCCGCGATCGACGAGATCGCAGATGGAGAGATCGCGGGTACGGTAAGCCTCGATGGCACGCTGAATGGATTGTTCGGCCATCCCGGCCATTACGAGGAGCTTTTCTTTCAGGTCGTCCAAACTGCGCTGGAACCGAATTCTCGTCATCCAAATCCTGCCTGTTATTTTAGTCTTCGGTCCTCTTCCCCCGGCAATCCAACACCGGGTTCGCCGGGGGTCCCGCGTTTTCCAGTCATTGCGCCGATCGAAGAAGCGTGGCTCATCCGAACCTTCCGGTGATGTAATCTTCGGTCCTCTTATCTCCCGGATTTGTGAATATCTTGTGAGTTGAATCAAACTCGACAAGTTTTCCGTTCAAAAAGAAACCGGTGCGCTCGGCAACGCGCGCGGCCTGCTGCATGTTGTGGGTGACGATGACGATGGTGTACTGCGATTTGAGCTGAAAGATGAGGTCTTCGATCTTGGCGGTGGAGACGGGATCGAGGGCTGATGCGGGCTCGTCCATGAGCAGGACTTCGGGGTCCACGGCGAGAGCACGCGCGATGCAGAGACGCTGCTGCTGGCCTCCGGAGAGGCTTGCGCCTGATTTTTTCTTCAGGTCGGCGTTGACTTCGTCCCAGAGGGCGGCGCTCCTGAGCGAGCGCTCCACGACTTCATCGAGAATGCGACGGTTGCCGAAGCCATTGAGGCGAAGTCCCGAAGCGACGTTGTCGTAGATGGACATGGTCGGAAACGGGTTGGGCCGCTGAAAGACCATGCCGATGCGGCGGCGGACTTCGACGGGCGTGGCCTCGCTGTAGATGTCGATGTCGCCGATCTGCACCTTGCCGTTGACTTTCGCGATGGGATTGGTCTCGTGCATGCGGTTGAGGCAGCGGACAAACGTGGACTTGCCGCAGCCGGACGGACCAATGAGCGCAGTGGCCTCCTGGGCGGGGATGTGCAGGTTGATGTCCAGCAGGGCATGGTTGGTGCCATACCATGCATTGAGATTCTCCACCTTAATTCCGACGCCCACTTAATTCGCCCCTTTCAAGACGCCGCGAGAGGTTACATAGCGCACCAGAGAAACCGATATGACGATGAGGGAGATTAGGACCAGCGCGCCAGCCCAGGCCAGACGGTGCCACTCGTCGTAGGGAGAGTTGGCATAGACATAGATCTGCAGCGGGAGGGCGGCGATGGGCTGGCCGATGTTAGCGCTCCAGAACTGGTTGCCGAAGGCGGTGAAGAGCAGGGGCGCGGTTTCTCCGGCGACGCGGGCGAAGGCCAGCATGCAGCCGGTGATGACACCGGGCGAGGCGGTGCGCAGGCTGACCGAGAGCACCGAACGCCAATTGGGTACGCCGAGTCCGAGGGCCGCTTCGCGGATGGAGTGAGGCACCATGAGGAGCATCTCCTCGGTGGTGCGGGTGATGGTGGGAATCATCATGATGCCGAGAGCGACGCCTCCGGCGAACGCGGAGAAATGTTTCTGGGGCAGGACGATGAGTGAGTAGACGGCGATTCCCATGACGATGGAGGGGACGCCGTTGAGCACGTCGGCGGTAAAGCGGACGATGTTGGCGAGCTTGCCGCCCTGTCCGAACTCGGCGAGAAAGATGCCGGCTGCGATGCCGATGGGAACACCGATGGCGCTGCCGATACCCAACAGAACGGCGGAGCCAATGATGGCGTTGGCCATTCCGCCGCCGGTTTCACCGACCGGCTTGGGAACGTTGGTGAAAAAGGCGAGATTGAGAGAGCTTGCGCCCTTGTAAACGAGGTATCCGAAGATGACGACCAGGGGCGTGATCACCAGGATGGTACTCAGAACTGCCAGGCCAGAGGCGAGATGATCCGCTGCAGTGCGGCTTAGCCGGTTCCAGGCGCTTGTCTTGTACTGAGTAGCCATGACCCTTCCTATGTCGACCTTGCGGGAGCGCCGCGGGTGACTGCCCAGACGAGCACCCGCGCGAGCGCGTTGACGACGATGGTCACCAGAAACAGCGCGAGACCGATCTCGATGAGGGCGCTCCGGTAAGTATCGTCAGAGGCCTCGCTGAACTCGTTGGCGATGACGCTGGCCATGCTGTAGCCGGGAGCGAGCAGGTTCTTGAGGATCTGGGGGCTGTTTCCGATGACCATGGTGACAGCCATGGTTTCACCGAGGGCTCGACCCAGGCCGAGGATGATGGATCCGACGATGCCGATGCGCGCGTTGCGAAGAACACCCATGCGGATCATTTCCCAGCGCGTGGCTCCGAGGGCGAGCACGGCTTCACGCTGGGAATGAGGAACTGCGGACATGACCTCGCGCGTAAGCGAGGAGATGATGGGCAGGATCATGATGGCAAGGATGACTCCGGCGGCAAACATACCGATGCCGAAGTTGGGCTCGGTGAAGAGGCCAGTCCATCCGAAGAGCTTGATCAGAATGGGATTGACATGCTCGCGCAGAATAGGCACCAGCACGAAGACGGCCCATACGCCATAGACGATGCTGGGAATCGCGGCCAGCAACTCGGTGAGGAAAGCGAGAATGCCGCGCAGCATCTTGGGGCACATCTCGGTAATGAAGATGGCGACGCCCACCGCCAGCGGGACTGCGATGACGAGAGAAATCAGGGAGGAAGCGAGGGTTCCGTAAACGAAAGGCAGCGCGCCGAAGTTGCCGTTGACCGGATCCCATGCACTTCCGAAGAAAAACTTGATGCCGAATTTGGCGATGGTGAGCTGGGAGCGAACGACCAGTTCGGTGCAGATGAGGGCGACAATGGCGAAGATGCTGAGAGCGCACAGCACCATCAGCCAACGGAAGATCTTATCGGCGAGGGCAGAGCTGCCGCGCGACTGCAGAAATTTCCGAACCGTAGAAGGTTCGTCGCCGGGCCGTGGCCCATCTGGCTTCTCAGTTACCGGAGAGGGCGTTTCAAAGGGTCCGGGCACACGAACTTCCTGAAGTTTGAGGTTCACCAGTATCTACCCTAAACGCCAAAAATAAAAGGACGGTTAAACGTATTGAAAAATAAGGCGTAAGGACAGCCAAAATCTGGTTTCAACCGCGTTTCGCCGGGGGAAATGCGTGGCGGGTTGTGGAAAAAGAATATGGGCCGGAGCTTTATTTCCAACTCAGGCCCATCGATCCGGTGCGAAATCAAAGCCAAGTCTCCAGGATCAGGACCTGAGTATTCGAAACGAGGTTACTTCAGCTGGGCAACCGTGGCGCGGACCTTCTGCGAGACGGCGGGCGGCAGCGGTGCGTAATAGAGGGAGCTGGTCTCGGATTCTCCCTTATCAAGCATCCAGTTGAGAAACTCCTTGATGACCTTGGCCTTGGCGGCGTCCTGCGGCTGGACAGGAATCAGCAGCCAGGTGAAGCTGGAGATCGGATATGCATTCTTGCCGGGCGCGTTGGTGATGGAGACGCGGTAGTCAGAAGGCATGCTCTTGACGTTGGCGGCGGCTTCGGTGACTCCGTCAATGCTGCCCTTGACCCAGTTGCCGGCGGCGTTCTTGACATAGCCGTACTGGATTTTGTTCTGGAGAGCGTAGAGAAGCTCGACGTAGCCGAGGGTGCCGGGAAGCTGGCGAACCATGCCGGCGACTCCCTCGCTGCCCTTGGCGCCTATACCGACGGGCCAGGGCACGGCGGTGTTGCGTCCCACGCTGTTCTTCCAGTCAGGGCTGACCTTGGAGAGATAGTCGGTGAAGATGTAGGTGGTGCCGCTGCCATCGGAGCGGTGGACGACGTTGATCCGGGAGTCGGGCAGCTTGACGCCGGGATTGTCGCGGGCGATGCGGGGGTCGTTCCAGTTGGTGATCTTGCCGAGGTAGATGTCGGCCAGCACGTCAGGTCCAAATTTCAGCTCGGTGTTGACGCCGGGCAGGTTGTAGATGGGCACGACTGCGCCAAGCACGGTGGGGATGTGGATGATCTTGACCTTGGATTGCGCAAGCTGCTCGTCGCTCATGGGGCCGTCGCTGGCTCCGAAATCAACTGTGCCTGCGGTTACCTGGCGGATGCCACCGCCCGAACCGATGGACTGGTAGTTGATTTCGACCCCGGGATGCTGCGAGCTGAATTCACTGAACCACTTGGAGTAAATGGGATACGGGAAGGTCGCTCCTGCAGCGTTCAACTTTTGCGCCAGCCCTTGGGATGCTGCGCACGCGACCAGCGCGGCAGCCAAAAACATGCTCTTTCTCACAGACTTTCTCCCTCGTTGTGCCTGGGGAAATTGTCGGCGGGAATTGTTACAGGGGGTTTACGGGACGGTAAAAAGGGCAAGAAATGGAATCTACAAGCTCGAAAATAAATTGCTTGCTATGAGTAACTTATGGGAGGTCAGGCGCTTTCGATGACAGGGGTGACGGAGGAGACGAGGGGAAGGGTGAAAAGAAAGGTTGCGCCCGATCCCAGCTCGCTTTCCACACGGATGGCGCCTCCGTGGGCAAGGACGATGTGCTTGGCGATAGCAAGGCCAAGGCCGGTGCCTCCGGACTCGCGGGAGCGGGCTTTGTCGACACGGTAGAAGCGCTCGAAGATGCGGTTGAGATGTTCAGAGCCGATGCCGGGCCCGAAATCCTGCACGGAAAACTCGACGCAACCGTCAAGCTCGCGCGCGCCAACGAGGACGCGCTTGCCTGCTTTGCCGTACTTCATGGCGTTTTCGATGAGGTTACCGAAGACCTGGGTGAGGGCGTCTTCGTCGGCGAGGACCCGGGCATCGGTTGCGCCCGCGGACTCGAGGGTGACGTTGGAGTCCAGGACCATGCCGGTGAGGGATTCGATGGCGTCCTGGACGAGGATCGAGGCAGAGACAGGCCGCAGCTTGACCTTGTAGTCGCCGGATTCGACGCTGGCGAGGGCGAGCAGGTCTTCGGTCAGGCGGGTCATGCGGTGGGCGTTCTTGAGGATGGTGGCGAGGAATTCGCGGGCGTGGACGGGGATTTCTAGGGTGTCCTCGAGGAGTGTTTCGACGTAGCCGGAGATGGAGGTGAGCGGGGTGCGCAGCTCATGCGAGACGTTGGCGATGAAATCGCGGCGGGTCTTCTCGGCGCGCTCGATCTCGGTGACGTCGTGCAGGACGGCGACGGCTCCGCCATCGGGAGTGGGTGCAGCATTGACTTCGAAGACGCGGTTAGGAGCGACAGAGGTGGCTCTTCCGCTGCGCGGCTCGCGATCGTCGAGGGCGGTCTCGACGCAGGCGAGCACTTCGGGATCGCGAACCGCGTGGACGAGGGCCTGACCCGGGCGGGTGGCGCCGGGAGCGATGCGCTGCATGACGGAATTGGACCAGCTGATGCGGCTGGCGGCGTCAACGGCGATGACGGCTTCCTGCATGCTGTCGAGCAGGGCGGTGAGCTCGCGCTGCTTGGACTCAAGGGCACGGAAGCTGGCCTCGAGGCGAGCGGCGGTGGCGTCGAGGGCGTGGGCTACTCCGGAGATCTCGTCGAGCGGGCCTTCTTCGACGCGGGCGGAGAAGTCTCCCCCAGCGATGCGGTTGGCGAAGACGACGATGCGCTCGAGGCGGGCGGCTCCGCGATGGGCGAGGAACGCGGCGAGAATCGTGGCCAGGGCGACAGCGATGAGCGAGACGATGAGGAGGTCGCGCCGCAGGACGTGCATGGTCGCGTGGATGGCGGTCATCGGCGCGGCAAGGCGGACAACGATGTCATCTTCGGCGACGGCCACGTAAAGGGTGTCTCCGCGTTCGCTTTGGCCGAAGGAGTGTGGGCTGGCGATGGCATCGCCTACTTCACGCGGAATTCCGCCGGCTGCTTTGGGTTCCGGTGCGGAGGCGGCGAGCATGGTGCCGGAGCGGTCGAAGAATGTTATCTGGGCTCCGGCGTCGGATTCGCCGCGCTCGGCGAGCTGCTGCAACTGGGTATGGTCGGCGGCGTCGGCCTCACGGGCGAGCAGGCGCGCCTTGCCGGCGAGCGATTGGGCAAGCTGATCGCGGAGTGAATCCTCGACAACGCCTCCGAGAGAGAAGTCGAGTATGGCGGTGCCGATGGCAAGCACCAGCACGAACGAGAAGAAGAGCTTGGTGAAGACTCGGCCGGTCATTTTTTTCAGGGTACAGGGATCAGGG
>Ga0206975_1008_pt1 | contig 71235 bp, 63 predicted proteins | sample Alteio_BWOrgHeat_81_FD_152919 | JGI IMG/M metagenome (GOLD analysis project Ga0206975, IMG submission 152919) | Enriched cells from forest soil in Barre Woods Harvard Forest LTER site, Petersham, Massachusetts, United States -... | ecosystem: Environmental > Terrestrial > Soil > Temperate forest >... | reverse complement strand
ATCGTAATCCAGTAATCCAACACCTGAACCGACAGTTTCGAGGATCAAGGCTTTCTCTGGATTGCCCATACGGTGGCGCCACTTGCCCAAGCCCGCGCGCTCCGACACATCTTCAAATAGAGCAGGGCCGGACTTGACGAAGCCGCCAGCAGTGATTGGCCGGTGTTCCGCGTCGAGGACTGCAGCATGCGGCGCGCCGGTATTGACCCCGCCCATGGCTGGCTGAGCAACGCTCAGGGGATACTGTTCGTGCGGTTCCGTCGTGGATTGGCACCGGAGAGATATGCAGCTCATGAGCGACAAGAGCATCGAGGCGCAAACAATGCGGTGAATTGCAGAAATCTTCACTTTCGCGTGCCTTCTCGGTTTGGCAGCATCTTTTGAATGTGACCGATGGAAACTCTTAGTTGAGAAGGGCCGGGCGAGATGTTCCCCCTCAACGACCACAACACCACTTTATATGCTCGTGCGGTCGCGATGTAGGACGAAGACTCGTGCAAACTATTGATTTTAGTTGTGGTGGGCAGTGAGGGACTCGAACCCCCGACATCCTGCTTGTAAGGCAGGCGCTCTAACCAACTGAGCTAACCGCCCACATTGTATAAAGAAAATCGGAACTTCTCTCAATCCATAATACCAGCCTGCGACTGCCTTTGCTGCTTAGTGATCAACGCTCGCGAATCAGGGGCGCTCCCGCGATGTTCAGATGCACTCGATAAACACTGCTGCTCGCCGTGATGTAGAGCACCTTGCGATCTGGGCCAGCCCAGGCAAGATTCGCCACCTTCTCCGTCGTAAGAATCGTCGCCAGCGGCTTGCCCTCCGGCGAAAAGATCCAGACACCGCCGGGACCCGCTCCATAAAGATTTCCCTGCTCATCCACTTTCACTCCGTCCGGACTGCCGGGCCGTTTATCGCCCGTCGCATCATAGAGCAACTTCGGCTCCGTCAACGTACCGTCGGTTTGTACGCGGTAGCGCATCCATATCTTCTTTGGCTCGGAGTTACTTACATACAGATACTTTTCATCTGGCGAAAATGCAATCCCGTTTGGCCGTGTAAGGTCGCTGACAAGCAGCTGTAACTCGCCTCGCGCAGGGGTTGCACCAGCCTTCTGATCAAGCGCATGCGGAATGCGGTAGACACCATTAACCTTGAGCTTCTTGTCTGGATCGTCATCCTTCTGGGTGCGCAGGCCATACGTCGGATCGGTGAAATAGAGCGATCCATCCGACCTGTAGACCAGATCATTCGGGCTGTTGAGTTGCTTGCCCTGGTACGAATCCGCAAGAACCGTAATCGGCGCACTCGAGCTCAACGACTCCAGCCTGTAGACATTGCGTTGAGCATGCCCTGCGACGGTAAGGCGTCCACGCGTATCGAGCGTCATCCCATTCGAACCCGGTTCAGGACCGCCATACGGCTCCGACCCTTTATAACCGCTCGGCTTAAGAAAGATGCTCACACCGCCGCTGGGAGACCACTTGTGAATGCTGTTAGCCGGAATATCCGCAAAGTAGAGTGCGCCCTGCGTCCAGATCGGGCCCTCCGTCCAGGTGAATCCACTCGCCACGCGCTCCAGCTTTGCGCCGTTCGGAATGATGCGGTCCGCAGCGGGATCGAGGCGATCTACCTTGATAGGAGTTGAAGTTACGTCACCGGCCATTACCACACCACCCGATGCGATCATCGCATCCCTTCCTGGCAAGTTCGACACTTTCGGAATCGCCATCATTGTGAGCGCCAACAAATAGATAGGCTTAGTCCATGTCATTCGATTGTCCTTTAGTACGAATACCGGATATTAAATTACGCTTCACCCTTGAGCAATGCACCCGTAATCTACCGAACGTACATCCTGGTAACAAAATTGATACACTCGACCCGATGAAGCGGCTCATCATTAACGCCGACGATTTCGGCGTGACAAGAGGCGTCAACCGAGCCATTCAACAGCTTGGCGTAGGTGGTCACCTTACTTCGGCCACCATGATGGCTGTTGCCGCCGAACACTCCGAGGCTTTGTCATTCGCACACAAGGCAAGCCCCCTTCGGTTCGGATGCCACATCGTCCTTGTTGACGGGGAGCCGGCCCTGCCGGCCGCCGAACTGCCTACCCTTACCGATCCTCAAACAGGCCGTTTTCGCCATTCTTTGGGAAAATTCGTTCTCGATCTCTTTCTGGGACGGATCCACGCCACCGAGATCGAGGCCGAAGCCGATGCCCAGATCACTCGCCTGCTCAAACTCGACTTGCCGCTCACTCATTTCGATACCCATAAGCACACCCACATCTTTCCACGAGTTCTGGAACCCGTACTTCAAGCCGCCAAGCGTCATGGCATTCACGCAGTTCGCAATCCCTTTGAGCCTCTCTGGAGTCTCGACGCAACCAAGGGCGCGCCTTCGGCACGCAAACGTCAGATTCAGTTCCTCAACCGCTTTCGACCAAAATTCGACAAACTCGTCGCTCGATCCGGTCTAGCGACTACAGACGGAGCTGTCGGGGTTCTTGCCACCGGCACCCTCGACGGTCCCACGCTCGCCGCCCTGCTCCATGCTATTCCCGACGGTACCTGGGAACTCGTCACGCATCCGGGCTACAACGACGAAGACCTCGCTACTACAGGCACTCGCCTGCTTAGCTCGCGTGACAAGGAGCTAGTGGCACTGATCCACGCGGCTATGCCGCACGACATCAAACTCATCCATTTTGGAGATTTGCCATGAGCGATGTCGCCACTGACCAATCTGCGAACTCCGATACCCCTTCTCGAGTTCATGAGTCTCTTAATCGCAAACTCTCGCAACCCGTCACAATCGCCGAATCCTGCCGTCACAATATATCGTCCTATCCTGAGGGCCTATGCGCATCGGAATCACCTGTTATCCAACGTACGGCGGCAGCGGTGTAGTCGCCACGGAACTTGGCATCGAGCTGGCTGCTCTTGGGCACGAGGTCCACTTCATCAGCTACTCACAGCCGTTTCGGCTTACTGGGCGAGAGACCGGCATTTTTTATCACGAGGTTCCCGTCTCCAACTATCCTCTTTTTGAGTTTCCACCGTACGATCTTGCCCTGGCGTCGCGAATGGCGGAGGTTGCCGAGTACTACCATCTCGATCTGCTGCATGTTCATTACGCCATTCCGCACTCAGTGAGCGCGCTCCTCGCCAGGCAAATGCTCGCTGAGCGGGGACAACATTTGCCGTTTGTCACAACGCTGCATGGCACTGACATTACTCTGGTCGGGATGGACCGCTCGTATCTTCCCATTACTCGCTATGCGATTCAGCAAAGTGATGGCGTGACGAGTATTTCTTCTTATCTCAAGGATGTTACAGAGACTAACTTTGGTATTACCCGGCCCATCGAGATTGTGCATAACTTTGTCAATTGCGATGTTTATAAGCCGTTTGGCGACGATCGAGCCGCAGAACGATTGCAGGCGCGGGCGCGGCTCGCTCAGCAGGATGAGTTTCTGCTGATGCACTTATCCAACTTTCGCCCAGTCAAGCGCGTGGCAGACGTGGTGCAAATTTTCGCGCGTGTTGCGAAGCAGGTGCCGGCGCGATTAGCTCTGATTGGAGATGGCCCTGACCGCTCGACTGCCGAGTGGCTGGCGCACTCGCTTGGAATTCACGACCGTATTCATTTCCTGGGCAAGCAGGATAGTGTCAGTGAATTGCTGCCTCTGGCCGACCTGATGTTGATGCCGAGCGAGATGGAGTCTTTTGGGCTGGCTGCGCTTGAAGCGATGGCTTGTCAGACTCCAGCCGTTGCGACGCGAGTTGGCGGCGTGCCGGAGCTTATCACGGATGGCCTTGACGGTCTGCTTTTCCCCGTAGGCGATGTGGACGCGATGGCTGCCGCCTCTATTGCGCTGCTCAAAGATCCTGAGCGACATCAGGCAATGCGCAAGGCTGCTCGGAAGACAGCGCAGGATCGTTTCTGCTCAACACGCATACTGCCACGGTATGTCGAATTCTACGAGAAACTCATTGAGGGAGCCAAAGGCGCCTGATATGCCTTTCTGAAGCGAACAATTCAAGCCAGATCAGCCGGAATCGCGATTGAGACAAGCGTGCCACGACCGGGACGCGAGACGACGGTGAAACGCGCCTGGTTGCCGTAGAGCACCTCCAGCCGCTCCTGCACATTCTTCATTCCGATGCCGGCGCCGGGGCGACTGAGCGCGGACGGCGGCTTTGAGACTATGCCGACGCCATCGTCTTCAACTTCAATCACAACGCATTCGCCCTGCATGCGGCTGCGAATGGTGATTGTGCCACCCTGGATGCGAGGCTCAAGGCCGTGCTTGATACTGTTCTCGATGAGCGGTTGCAGCAGAATGCTTGGCACGAGGACGTCGAGCGTTCGCTCGTCGAGCTCCTTGACGACACGCAGTTTTTCCGCGCCAAAGCGCACTACCTCAATGTCGAGATAGTCGTCGGTAAAGTTAAGTTCTTCGCGTAGAGGAACGTAGGTATCGTGGTCCTTTAGCAGTGCACGGAGCAGGTTGGCAAGTTTCACGATCATCTCGCGCGCGAGATCAGGCCTGAAGCGCACGAGCGAAGCGATTGAGTTCAGCGTGTTGAAGAGAAAATGCGGATTGATCTGCCGCTGCAGTGCGTCGAGGCGTGCTTCAAGAACCAGCCGCTTCTGCTCCTCCAGCTTCAGCTCGATGCGAAGCGCATTCCACATCTTGAGGCTGATAGCTACCACCATGGGCGCACAAAGGTAGACCAGCACCTGCAGCCACAGCGCATCAGGATCAAGTGCGAAGAGGCGATGGGGATGGCGGCTCGCAAGCCAGACGTGAGCTACTTCCATGCCTGCGATCAGCATCAGCAACAGGATTTGCCGATCGAATTTAGGTTTGCGCAGATTGCGGCGTACCCATCGGTAGAGGCTCAAATCGACAAACGGCGTAAAAGACCAAATCTCTTCCTTCTCGACCCAGGTGCCAAGAATGCCCGCGACTAATCCGACGCCGCAGAGGAACGGGGCCGCAAGGTATTCGCCGCGAATCGATGCTGGAATGGCCATAACCACCGCGCCAAGAGTGGCCCACGCCGGGCCGACCAGCAGGCCGAGCAGAGTGACGGTTTCAAAGGAAAGGTCCGCGGCGAGGAAGTTGCGAACGGTAAGCCGCACCCACACACCCAATGTCAGCGGCACAAGGAAAAACGCCATCAGCTTGAGCGTCTGCCTGGTTTGCCGATGCTCGGCAAAAAGCAGCCGCTGAAATGTGCGCGACCGAGCCAAAGCGCTCGATACCGAGGCGGCTACTCCCAGCTTCACCAGCAATGTAATTAGAATGAGCTTGTCGTCAGCCACGCATCCACTCTATCGCGTGTCACCTGCATCCGGCGTCGCGCAGCTACATCTAATCAGGTAGAGCATGCCGAAAGCGGCTGTGAACTGCTAGCTTCCGGCATAAGAGGTCGTAAGATTAAGGTATGCCGTTTGAAAGCGTCTCAAAAGTAGCAGATGCCGATTTCCCCACCCGCTGGGGTCACTTCCGCATCCTCGGCTTCGAGGGCCATCTGCCCGAGCCGCGCCCGTGCTGTGCGGAGTCGGCAAAGCATGGCAAGCATGTGGAAGGCCTCGTCGCGCTGGTGATGGGGGATATTCATAGTGCGCCGCCTTTGGTCCGTATTCATTCACAATGCCTTACTGGCGACGTCTTTGGTTCGCTGCGCTGCGATTGCCGGCTGCAACTGGAACTGGCTCTCAGCAAGATCAGCCAGGCGGGAGCGGGTATTTTGCTCTACGAGCAACAGGAAGGCCGCGGCATCGGCCTGATGGCTAAGCTGCGCGCGTACGAACTGCAGGATCACGGCCGTGACACTGTCGAAGCGAACGAAGAACTGGGCTATGCCGCAGATTGCCGCGAATTCGAGCTACCCGCTGATGTGCTGAAGCTGCTTGGAGTTACGCAGGTTCGACTGATCACCAACAATCCTGAAAAAGTGGCAGCGCTTGAGGCAGGAGGCATCGCAGTAGTTGAACGCATCTCGGCTGAGGTAGCACCTCAGGAAAGCTTCGAAAAATATCTCAGGACCAAGCAGGAGAAGATGGGCCACATCCTGGATAGCCCGGTCGAATCGACTGTCTAACGATCTTCAGGCAGCCTTCTGTGCTTTCTTGATAAGTGCCAACGCTGCATCCGCGCCCTTGCAGCCGAGCAGGCGGTATTTTTTGCCTTCCAGGTTGTGATAGTTAACAAAGAAATCCTGTAATTCACGGATCCACTTGTCCGGAAGATCTTTCAGTTTTTTGATATTGGCGTACATATGATTCGCATCTGCAACCGCGACGAGCCGATCATTCCTGATCTTCTTTTTTCCATCCAATTGTTCTCCCTCGATGACTCCGATGAGCCGCGCGCTCACCGCGCAGCCCGGAAATGCAGGCTCATCCATTAAAAGCAGGACATCAATCGGGTCGCCGTCTGGTGCGAGAGTGCGAGGCAGGAAGCCAAAGTCATAAGGAAAAACCATTCCGGCTGGCAAGACCTTCTTGAGAGCAAAAATTCCCTGTTCAGGATCAAACGCAAACTTGTTGCGGCTGCCTGCAGGCGTTTCAATAATCACCTGGAGTCGGCCGTCTTCCTTGTTAATTGGCTTTAGCCGCGTTGGATCCGTCAGTGATTTCATCTTCATCCCTCTTTTCATTTGGCCGCTACTTATCGCCGTGCTGTGCGCCCTCAAAGATATCGACAAATTCGCGGTAACGTTTTGCCATCTCTGCAATCGCACCTTCGCGTGATGATTTGCCAGAGCGCCAGTTCACCAGCGGATCCCAGAAATCGGTGCGGCCAACAGCAAAGCCGATGAATCCCGGCACTGACGCCGCGGTCGTCAACCATTCACGCACCTTGGCATCGTCTTCCCCGCGCCCCAGGATGATGCAGCTTACATTGTCGCGGCCACCGCGCCGTGCAGAAGACACGATCTTTGCGCAATCCTCGCGCTTGTCCAATCCTTCGATCTTCCACACGTCGGGTTCCACCCCGGCCTGCTGGAGCTCTTCGATGGCGCGTACCATCAACTGCGGTCGCAGTTGCGCATCATAGGCTTTCTTGTCGCCATTGAACTTTTCAAGCTGTTGTCGCTCTGCGGGCACAAGCAGCTCAAACATGAACAAACTACGACCCGCCTTTTGCAGATACTCCGAGAGCCTTTGCAGACGCGCGGCCTGTACGCGATTGAGTTCCGGATAGGCCTCCGGGTTGTACCGCACAAGCACCTTGCAGAAGGTAGGGCTGAATTGCTCAATATGCTTCGCAAAGTCCTGGCCGTACTCAAAGTCGAACTCTTCCTGTCCGCTCTTCTCTGCGGCCATCGCAAAGTGAAAACCCTGCTCCTGCGCGTCACGAAGAATGGCAGCGCCAAACTGCTCATCGACGAGAATAGCGGCCTTTTCCTTGGCGACTCCATCTGCGATTGCCTTCTGAAATCCCTCGTAGATTACATGCTTGGCAGCAGCGATTTCGGCTGTTTGCGTATCTGAAAGCGGCTCATGCCAGCCAAACATTTTGATCTCGAAAGAACCGCGATGGTCAAAGGGAAGGACGTAAAGTGGCTGAGTAAATCCGCGGGGCTTCATGGCGCCTCCTGGAGTATGGCAATCATCTTCTCCAATATGATGCGCCAGACGATTGACAGGCATTACGCCAGGATCACAATTAATGAATGCGAAGAGGCTTTCGGCGTGGTCCAGCGTCTAGCAGCGAAGCGCGACAAGCACCTTGGCCGTAGTCACCACCTGCCCAACATGGCGCTGAGTGTGGTCGGCTACATGAATAAGTGCACCGCCGAGGCTTGCGGGCATCAGCTTGCGCCCGATGCCGCGGAAGGTCTCGAAGTCTGCGGTGGCCAGTACGCGCACTCGCTCGGCCGCATTGCTGAACGAAGCCTCAACCTCAGCCATCAGTGCGGCCAAAGTCTCATCGCCAGTCTGCTCTGTCTTGAGCACTGCAAGCTGATCGGCCGTGAGCTGATTGCCCTCGGCATAGCTCAGGATGCGGTCCACGCTGCGCGCAATATGCCTGAGATGAAAGGCCACTGACGGCAGCCCGAGCGGATGCGAGTGCACTTCAGCGTCGCTCAAGCCCGTTGTCCACCTGGTCAAATCATCTAGCGCAAGATCAAGCGCGTGCAGTACGGCACGAGCAGCAGCGGGAACTTCGGTGTGGGTGCCGCGCATCCACGGCTCGATGTAGGGCACTGCGGGAGAACTCATGCCACTGTGCTCTTTACCCGGACCACGGTGATCTTGTTGAATCCCTCGTCAAATGCTGGCGGCTTCAGGCGCTCTGCCATCTTCTGCATCACGTCGTCGCTTACCGGTCGATCGCGCTTGCTGTTGCGCTCAAGGCATACCTCAAGTGGAACATCGAAGAAGACCGCCTGAACCTCGTAGCCAAAACTGGCAGCCATCTTGATCCATTGCCGGCGCTCATGAGGCGAGAGGTTGGTGGCGTCTACATAATTCCAGGGCATGCGCGCGATAAGGCGCGCGCGCAGCAGGCTGCGCAGCGTTGCGAAGACCAGCCCCTGATAACGCTGCTCGGTAATGTCATCGAAGAGAATGGTGCGCAGCATGTCACTGGAGAGCGGCGTGACGCCACGTCGCTTGAACCAGGTAGTCTTGCCGGAGCCAGGCAGGCCGATCGCCAGCACCACAAAACCCTTGGGATCCTGCGTTGTGCGTCCAGCGGCTGCATTCTCCTCGGGCGGCAGCGAAGGCATATCGGGTTGCGTCTCCATCTCGAGACGTCCGGATTCCGGGCTTTCAGCGGCGTAGGAAGGCCGGGTAGGCTGACGATGCTGCGGGTTACGGCTTCCGCCACGGTCTTCACGCCCTCGATCTTCCCGCTTTTGCTCAGGGCGAAACTCTGGCTTCGCGGCAGGGGCAGCCGGAGGCTGTGCACGACCTGGTGCGTTTACTTCATCTGGATAGAGCGGTACCAGGGGTCGCGGCTGATTGACAGGCAGCTCATGGCCGATCTTGCCAGTGGATTCAGTGTTATTAGGCTCTCGCTTTGAACGTCTTCTCATAGTCCGGGGACTGTATCCGCCTTAGCTCCGATTATGACATCCCTGATTATCTTAATGCATCAATTGCACAACGAATCGTGCACATCTCGCTACTCCCTGCTCAAGAATTTTCATTCTGGCTTCGGGTGCGGGCCCTCACTTTTGAGTGTGAAAATTTTGTACTCGTTGACAACAGTGGTAGTCTGATGAGTTTGGTGGATATGTCCGCCCAAATTAAGGTTTGAAACGATTTCTTATCGGAGCGATGTGCTTTAGCCGTCGCACTTAATCATTTCAATTGCAACTCGATACCTCAGCAACATAAGGAGACTCACAAATGGCAGTTAAGGTTGGTATAAACGGCTTTGGCCGTATTGGCCGTAATGTTTTCCGCGCAGCTCTTGGTAATCCGGAAATTGAATTTGTCGCTGTCAACGATCTCACCAGTCCCGCAATTCTTGCTCATCTTCTTAAGCATGATTCGATTCTCGGAAATCTTTCGAATGAGATTGTCGCCGGAGAGGACTCCATTACCGTCGACGGCAAGACGATTAAGGTCTTTGCCGAGCGCGACCCTGCAAAGCTGGATTGGGCCTCGACTGGCGCCGAGATTGTCGTAGAGTCAACCGGCCATTTCACTGATGCAACCAAAGCGAAGGCGCACCTCGGAACGACCGTCAAGAAGGTCATCATCTCTGCACCCGCAACCAACGAAGACATCACGCTGGTGCTCGGCGTCAATGACAGCAAGTACGATCCCGCGGTGCACAATGTCATCTCCAACGCGAGCTGCACCACCAATTGCCTCGCGCCTGTGGTCAAGGTTCTCATTGAGAACTTCGGCATCAAGAGTGGCATCATGACCACGATCCACAGCTACACCAACGACCAGGTGATCCTCGATTTCCCGCACAAGGACCTGCGTCGCGCCCGCGCTGCCGCGCTGAACATGATTCCCAGTTCGACCGGCGCCGCGAAAGCTCTGAAGCTTGTCATTCCTGAGACGGCAGGCAAGCTGGACGGCTTTGCTATTCGCGTTCCAACGCCAAATGTCTCAATCGTCGATCTGACCTTCATCAGCGAAAAGCCAACCGACGCCAAAGCCGTTAACGCAGCGCTAAAAGCAGCCAGCGAAGGAGAACTGAAGGGCATCCTCGGCTACGAGGAGCATGAGCTGGTCAGCTCCGACTTCAAGGGCAACAAGCTCTCGTCGATCGTTGACGCGCCGTTGACCAAGGTCGTAGGCGACAGCGTCAAGGTGCTCAGCTGGTATGACAATGAGTGGGGCTACTCCAACCGTGTTGTCGACCTCATCGGCTTCCTCGTCGCCAAGGGCCTCTAATCCAGAGCGAGAGCAGCGCGTCTGAATCGTGCTGCTCTCGCTGATTTTTCGATCTGCTTCTTCACCTTTCTTCTCCCGAGCCATGCACATGCGTAAGAACTTCCCGGGCACATCTCCCTACGAGCCTATTATTGGTTTCTCCCGCGCCGTCCGCGTCGGCAACACCATCCATGTCTCCGGAACAGGCCCAGTGGGGGCCGACGACCTGGATGCGGAAGGTCAGACGCGGCAGATTTTTACGATTGCCAAAGAAATTCTCGCTCGCGCCGGCGCATCGTTTAATGATGTCGTGCGCACGCGCATGTATCTTACCCATGTCGCCGATTGGGAGACCGTCGGACGCGTACACGGCGAGTTCTTCACCAATATCCGCCCCGCAGCGACGATGGTCGTCGTGGCTCAGTTGCTCAATCCTAAATGGCGCGTGGAAATCGAGTTTGACGCTGTGATTGCCACCGCGGAAGGCCAGTAAATCTCATGTCCAAGCTCTCGATTCGCGATCTCGAACTCAATAACAAGCACGTCTTTATTCGCGTTGATTTCAACGTTCCCCTCACTGAGGATGGCTCGGCGATCACCGACGATACGCGTATCCGTGCAACCCTGCCGACGATCGAGTATGCGCTGCGCCGTCACGCCAAAGTGATCCTTGCTTCGCACCTGGGCCGGCCCAAGGGCAAGCCTAACTCGAAATACTCACTGCGACCTGTCGTTGACCGCCTGCGTGAGCTACTGGACGTGGACGTGAGTCTCAATGTCAACGTTGGGTTCTCACCTGACTGCGTTGGCGACGTTGCCAGCGAACTCGCCAGCCAGCTTGAGTCAGGTCAGGTGCTGCTGCTGGAGAACCTGCGCTTCCACGCTGAAGAAGAGGCTAATGATCCAGCTTTCAGCAAGAAGCTCGCATCGCTCGGCGAGATTTATATCAATGATGCTTTCGGCTCCGCGCACCGCGCTCATGCCTCCACTGAAGGCATTACGCATCACATGAAGCAATGCGCCGCAGGCCTGCTGATGGAGAAAGAGCTGACCTATCTCGGCAAGGCTCTGGAATCACCTGAAAAGCCCTTCGTCGCGATCATCGGGGGCAGCAAAATTTCAGGTAAGATCGACGTGATCGACAACCTGATCGACAAAGTTGACACGCTGATCATTGTGGGCGGCATGGCCTATACGTTCGATCGCGCTCTGGGCGTTACAACCGGCAAATCTCTTGTTGAAGAAGACAAAATCGACATCGCCAAGGAAGCTCTGGAGAAGGCAAAAAAGAACGGCGTCGAGTTGCTGCTGCCTGTCGACAACATTCTTGCAGACAGCTTCTCTCCTGATGCGAAGACCCAGGAGTGGGACTCGACGAAAAACTTCCCTGCCGACTGGCAGGGCCTGGACATTGGCCCCAAGTCCGTCGCACTTTTCTCTGATGTTGTCTCCAAGGCCAAGACCATTCTCTGGAACGGCCCTGCGGGAGTCTTTGAGTTCCCTCGGTTTGCCATCGGAACCAATGCAATCGCTGAGGCCGTCGCAGCGAACAGAGACGCAATCTCGATCATCGGCGGCGGGGATTCAGTGAGCGCCATCAATCAGGCAGGCGTCGCTGACAAGATCACTCACATCAGCACTGGCGGTGGCGCAAGCCTCGAATTTCTCGAAGGCAAGAAACTGCCTGGGGTAGAAGCGCTTACGGATAAGTCGTAGCTACTTTTTTGCACTTTCTGGATCAAATAGGGATTGCATCTGGCCGGTCCGGGTGCAATCTTTCTTATTTAATTGATAGCCTCATCCTGTGGTCTCTAATTGTGTAGGTGAGGATTTGGGGAAATCTGCCAGTGTGTCTCTATTGGCTTCACATTACAAGGCTGGAGCCATCAATGGGAAAACCGTGCTCGTGAGAGTTCTAGTTAATCTCGAGCGCGGAGACTTTCCTATTCAGAACTAGCGGTCTGCTTTCCAAACCTCTTACCATGACGCAAGTTCTATCGAGTCACTTCAGGCACAGCATCGCCCTCGCCAGGAGCGAGAAAGAGGTTAGTTTCCAGGCCGTGCTGGCGTGTGTAGAGGTCGTAGTAGCGTCCGCGCATGGCGTACAGCTCTTCGTGATTGCCGCGTTCGACGATGCGACCGTCTTCAACGACGAGAATCTGGTCAGCACGGCGGATCGTCGAAAGCCGATGGGCGATGACAAAGGTCGTGCGGCCAAGCATGAGTTGGTTCAACCCCGCCTGAATCATCGCTTCCGACTCGGAGTCGAGAGAACTGGTGGCCTCGTCGAGAATGAGAATGCGCGGCTGTGCAAGCAATGCTCGAGCAATTGACAGTCGCTGACGCTGGCCGCCTGAGAGCTTGACGCCTCGTTCACCCACGATTGTGTCGTAACCGTCTGTAAACCGCTCGGCGAACTCATCGACACGCGCGGTCCGGCACGCAAAAAGGAACTGCTCGTCAGTGGCCTCAGGCCGCGAAAACATGACGTTCTCGCGGATAGTGCCATCGAAGAGAAACGAATCTTGTAAAACGACTCCGAGCTGCGAACGATAGCTGTTCAGGTCAGCATTAGCGAGGTCCTGCCCATCCACCAGAACGCGGCCCGCGGTCGGCGTGTGGAAGGCGCAGATGAGGCTGATGATCGTAGACTTACCCGAGCCTGAGGAGCCAACCAACGCCGTAACCGAGCCCGGCTCGGCGAGAAAATCAACGCCGTGCAGCACCGTCTTGCCCTCTTCATAGGCAAACTCAACATCCTCAAATCGTACCCGGCCATTGATAGGCTGCATCGTAATGGTGCGACGCGGATCGGCGTTCTCCTCCATCTCGGCGAGGATTTCGGTTGTCCGGTCAAGACCGGCGAAAGCCTCTGATAGCTGCGTGCCGATGTTCACGATCTGGAAGACAGGGGCGATCATGAACGCGAGAAACATGTTGTAAGAAAAGTAATCGCCGACCGTCCACGTATGGGCCAGCACAGCGTGACCACCCAGCCACATCACAATACCGGAGACGAGACCCAGCACCGTAGTGGAGGCAGAGGAAAGCGTGCTCGTCATGGTCAGCGAGCTGATCACGTTTCTGAGCAGCCGGTCTACGCCGAGGCTGAAGACTTCAGCTTCACGCTCTTCGGCGTGGTAACCCTTGATGACCCGCACGCCGCCAAGGGATTCTGTCAGCCTACCAGTGACTTCCGCATTGATTTTGGCGCGTTCGCGGAAGATAGGACGAATTCTCTTGAACGCATATTGCAGAATCACGACGAATGTACCGATGACGGTGAAGACTGTCAGCGTAACAGTGACGCTGCGATGCAGCAGATAGAGGAACGCGAGGGTTGCCGTCAACAGCCCGCCGAAGAACTCAACCAGACCTGTACCGATGAGGTTACGCACGCCCTCAACGTCGGTCATGATGCGACTGACCAGAGTGCCGGTCCGGTTGGAGTCATAGTAGGCGACCGAAAGACGGCCGATGTGTTGCTGAACCTGTCTTCTCAGGTCCGAAATCAGCTTCTGCCCTTCTTTCGAAAGCAACTGGGTCAACGCGAACGACGTGATGGCAGAGACGATTGTGGCAAAAACCACAATGGCAATCAGCTTCGGCAGAGAGCTAGGCTGCGGGTGCGCTGTGGCGAGTACGTTGTCGAGTAGAAACTTGCTCAGGTACGGAAGAGTAAGACCGGCGACAGTCTTGATGGCCACCAAAACCAGGCCAAGCAAGAGCAGCCCGCCGCGCGGCTTGACCAGCGTCCAGATCGTCGGCCATAACCGGCGGAAGTTGACTTTCTTCTTCGGCAGGCTTGAGCCGCCCTTGGCGCCGACGCCCCGGCCGGTTTCGGCCCGCATCGTCATTCCGCCACCGCGTAGAGTCGCCATGGGTCAGGCCCGTCTGCCTCTACGAGCCGCAATGAAGGAGCGCACGCAGAGCAATGTGTAGAGCAACAGGAGGAATGCCAGCGCAAATTTCGCATTGATGGCAATCGGGTCGGGTATTGTTCCCGCGGCGCGCGCGTGAAAGATACTGCGGACGATCTCAACACCTGTAGCAATTGCGCCGAGCGTCGCGACAGTGACGTTGATGTGCATGAACAACTTACGGCGGCTCGGGTTGGGACTGAGTGCGAGGCCACCAAAGACCGCGAAGATCAGGCCAAACACTACCGGGATCAACGCGGTGTAGTGTTCGCTGCCGGTACTAACAAAGCTCACCAATCCCAGGGCTATGAGCAAAACTGCAAAAACGAGCGTAACCTTCGCCATGCCGGCGCTACCTCAGGGTTCAACGATTAGGAACAATGATTCTCAAACAGTACAAGTCTACTGGAAGGGATGAAACAAAGCGATGTGGGGATTCAGTCTCTGAGCCAGCTTAGAACGCGGGCGACCTCATCCTGGACCAATTCGGTGCCGTCCAGGCGCAGAGTATTGGCTTCACCTGACGGCGCCTCCAACGTCGCAAGCTGGCTGTCGAGCAACACTGCCGGCATGAAATGCCCCGGGCGGTGTGTAAGACGATCAGCGAGCACGGCACGGGGCGGGTCCAGCCAGAGGAAGCGCGCCTCAGGAAGGCCGTTTGTCAGGCGCGCGCGGTAATCCGCTTTGAGAGCCGAGCAGGTCAGGATTCCGTTTATCCCCGAACGGTGCCATCTCATGAGAACGTCGTGCAAGGCGTCGAGCCAAGGGATGCGCTCCGCATCGGTCAGGGGTATGCCTGAAGCCATTCGCGCCTTGTTGACATCCGAGTGATAGTCGTCGCCTTCGGCAAAGGCCCAGCCGGTCGCTTCGACGAGCCTGGCTGCGAGATAAGACTTACCCGATCCACTGACACCCATGACAATCAGCTGCATAGCGCTTTCGTATCCTTCTAACCCTGACAGTTATCCTTTGATTCCATCCTTCGGGTATATCTTTGCAAGATCTGCAAGCACTTCCTGCGGCGTCCATTCATTACCGGGATAGAACCGAAGAACTTTTCCATCTGGGCCGATCAGTGTGGTTGAAAGTGTATGGGTGATTGTACCGTTCGTTTCATTGGTTAGGCCGACGTCGAAGTAGTGCGCCATCTCCGGCAGCAGAGATTTAGATGGTACGGCGAAATCCCAATGGGCAAAGGTGTTTGGTGCTGAGGCGCCAACATAACTCTCGCCATAGCTCTTAAGGCGAGCTGGAGTATCTCCCTCAGGGTCGAAGCTGGCACAAAGAAGATGCGTATTGGAATAGAGCGAAGGGTAGGCTGAGAGAGACTTTTCAATAACGGCGAAGTTATGCGTCACTCTCGGGCAAAAGTCAGGCAGCGGACAGCGGGTGTAGATGAAGGTCAGCAAAAGCGCCTTACCGTGGAACTGAGCTAGGTGAATTGTGCGGCCGTCCTGATTGACGAGGTGAAAGTCAGGAACCGCTTCACCGGGCTGAGGCACATGGAACTGTACTGCCGGACGGTAATCGGGTTTGGCCTGGCCTGTAATAACGATGTGATCTACGTAGACAGTCGCATCGGCAGCCTGCGAGACGAATAAGTCGGCGGTGAGCAGGTCACCGGGGTGGAGTTCGCTGAGGATGCGCGGGTCGCGCAGCTTGTAAGGCATGGTCATCGCGTCCATAAAGCCGGGAATAGCTTCATGATTGAGGGTGACTTCGCCAGTTGCGGCGTTGGTCGAAATAACCTTGCCGCGCAATGGGTAAGTCCTGAAATTGCCAGTGGATTGAGAGTCTATTTCGCCGTTCGCAACATCATTGCGATGGCAGCCGGTGAGCGCGCTGGTAGCGGCCGCCGCCAGCAGCAAAAGAGAGAGCAGACGATTCACAGTCCAGTGTACAACTCGGCGTATATGACTGCCCTGTTTTCCAGAGACGCAGAGAAGCCTTCACGGCAGGCGACTTAAGATTAAGAACACATGAGCAGGCTGGAAACAGACCGAATGGAGCGGATCGAAGAATGGCTCGGCCAGGGCGGCCATGTGCTGGCATCCACGCAGCGCGCAGCCCGCCGCATTGCGGCGGCCTACCATGCCGCCCGCCAAAAAGAAGGCAGAACCGCATGGCCAACGCCCATGATTTTCGCCTGGGACGAATGGGTTCGCGATCGCTGGCTCGAGCAGAACCGGGCAGGCCTTATGTTGCTGAATCCGCTGCAAGAACAGATGCTCTGGACCCGCGTAATCCGGAACAGACCCGCCATCGAGGGCCTGCAGCATCTGGACCGGCTCGCGCAATCCGCGCAGAGCGCTTATAGCCTGCTGGCGCGATATTCACCGGAGACCCTTGAAGCGAAAGGCCGGCTCAGTTGGACAGGGGATGCGGCAATCTTCTCCGGCTGGCTGGCTGATTTGGATGAGCGCTGCCGTCGCGAAGGGCTGGTCAGCGCCTGCCGTCTGCCGCTGCTCCTGACTGATGCGCTGTGGCAAAACCCAACGCCCGAGAGTGGCACCTCCGGCATCCGGCCCCCATTGTTGCTTGCGGGTTTTGACCGTCTTCTCTCGAGCCAGAAGGCACTGCTCGACGCGTGGGGTCGATGGCAGGAGGATTTCGCCAGCGAAGAGGCGGCTGGCCCAGCCACCAATGCGCAATTCTTTGTTGTTCAGGACGAGGCGCAGGAGGTAGAGGCCTGCACTCGCTGGTTAAGGGCCAAACTACGTTCCAATCATGGTGTCAGGCTGATGGTGGTTACAACAAACTTGCAGAGCCGGCGTGGAGAGTTGGAACGGGCGATGCTGGATGCGGCACAGGCTTCCGAAGAAGACGACGTCGACCTTGACTTCGAGTTTTCGCTCGGCCAGCCGCTGGCCGCCGTGGGAGCGGTGCGTAGCGCTTTGCTGATGATGCGCTGGCTGGTTGAACCGCTATCCGAGTCTGAGGTGGACTGGCTGCTGACAAGCGGTTATTGCGCGGCAAATGCAGAAGAAGAGATTGCGCTGGCAGAGACAATGCTGGCCATGCGCGGCCGCGGATGGGAGCGCCCACAGTGGAGTTTCGAAGCCTTTTGCATTCCCGGTCTGCCTTCTTTGACGCCGCCTGCCGCATGGGTTACGCGATTGAGTGCCGCTCGCCGGTCACTTGAATTGTCACCGGGTCAGCAGAGTCCGCTTGAGTGGGTACGTTTTGCAGAGCAAATGTTGGAATCGGTTGGCTGGCCGGGATTTCGGCCACAGTCTAGCGTCGTCTTTCAGGCGCTCAAACGGTGGCGGCAAGTGCTGGAAGAATGCGGCTCACTGGGCTATGACGGCTCACAGATGGAGTGGTCTGATTTCGTGGGCACCGTTACTCGAGCAGTCTCCGACACCATCTTTTCGTTGGAGTCATCCGATGCTCCCGTCCAGATTACCGAGCCTCTGCCTGCTGCGGGACTTGTTGCGGAAGGCATTTGGTTTCTCGGCGCTTCCGCGGAGGCATGGCCAGGACGCGGCCAACCAAATCCACTACTGCCGGTGGCACTGCAGCGCGACTCTTCAATGCCCCATTCGAGCCACAAGTCAGACTGGGAATTGGCGAATGCGGTAACCGGCCGACTGTTCCGCTCAACGAATGAAGTGATCTTCAGTTATGCACAGCAGTCTGGCGGAGTGGAGACGCGGCCTTCGCGCCTTCTGGAGCAACGTATCGGCAAGCCTCACCCACTGCCCACGGAGTGGACCGAGACCCCACAAGACAGCAACCGGAGGCCGCTTACCGAAGTCTTCGCGGACACGAGCCGTATTCCCTTTCCTACCGACCTTGTCGCAGGTGGCTCGGAAACGCTCACGCGCCAGTCGCTGTGCCCATTCCAGGCATTTGCCACTGCGCGCCTGAACGCTCAGGACTGGGAGCCTGCCGAGACAGGGCTCAATGCGAAACAACGTGGTCAGCTGCTGCATTCTGTTCTGCATCAGGTCTGGGGTGGCAAGGCACACGGTGGTATTTCAACGCTAGTGGAACTGCAGAAGATCGCTCAGCAACGCGACATTCGGAACTTCGTGCAAAGGGTTGTTAATGCCGTAATGCGCGAGCAATTTACGCCGGGTCGCCGCGGCTCGATGCCAGCACGATTTCCTGCTCGCCTGCTTGAGCTTGAAGCGGAGCGGCTAACGCAACTGGTCTCAGAGTGGCTGGAGTATGAACTTCAGCGGCAACCTTTCCACGTTATAGATACAGAGCGCAAGGCAGAGGTCAATATCGGCGGACTGCGGCTGCGTCTTCGGCTCGACCGTGTAGATCGTGTTGGTGACGGATTACAACTGGTGATCGATTACAAGAGCAGCGATCTTGGCCCATCTGCATGGCGAGGACCAAGGCCAGACGATGTGCAGTTGCCGCTCTATGCGACGTTTGCTGTTCAAGGACGGCTCGAGGGTTTGCTGATCGCGCAGGTTCGGCGAAACGAGATGAAGTTTTGCGGCAGGGTTCAGAATGCAGCCACTTCCCTGCTGCCGGGACTCAGCGGAAATAATGGTTTGGTAAAAGACCCTCTCAACGAGACGCAGATGGACGAATGGCGACGGTTGATCGAACAGCTTGCGCTGGATTTTCTGGCAGGTAATGCTCAGGTCGCACCGAAAGACCCCGCCAGGACCTGCGAACGATGCTGTCTGCACGCAGTCTGTCGCATCAATGAAAACCAGCCCCTCGCAGCGCTCCTTGGTGATTCGGACGGCGACAGCACAAGAGAAGACGAGAATGGCCTAGGAGAACGTGATGCCTGAGCCAATCTCTATTGCAACGGCCAAATCTTTACCGCCCGACGATGCCGCTCGCAGGCGAGCGCTCGATCCATCTCGATCGTTTCTTGTACAGGCTCCGGCTGGATCAGGTAAGACGTATCTGCTGACGCAGCGCTTTCTGCGACTGCTGGCTCAGGCCGAGCGGGCGGACGAGATTGTCGCTATCACATTTACAAAGGCCGCCGCCGCCGAGATGAACAACCGCATTCTCGATGCTCTCGAGAAGGCTGAGGCCAACGCAAACAAGCCTCACGATCCGGAAGCCAATCCTGATGGCCTCGAACAACTGGCGCGGGCCGCACTTGAGCAATCGAAGTCGCTAGGATGGCAATTGCTCGATCAGCCGGGCCAGCTACGCATCACCACGATTGACGCCTTTTGTCGCGGACTGGCGTTGCAAAGTCCGTTGAGCTGGGGCGTGCTCTCAGGCCTGGGCGGCCAGCTGGAGACAACAGAAAAACCAAAGGAGCTATACAAACACGCAGCAGAGCGAACGCTCGAACGCCTGTCAGCATTTAACGCACCCGAGCAAAAGTCGATAGAGGAATTGCTGCTGTGGCGTGACAATAACTGGAAAGACCTCGAAGGCCAGATCGTAGATATGCTGGCCCAGCGCAACCGTTGGTATCAGGAATTTGTCTTCGCGCGGAACAACGACCACAAGGCGCTCCGTCAGCGGCTCGAGGCTCCATTCAGACGGGATCTGCGCCGGCGTCTCGACACCCTGTGCCGGATGATGGGTGGAATCGAAGGTTGCAGCGATAGGGCTCTGCAAATGGCGCGAGCAGCCTGTGAAATCGCGGGCAAGTCTTCACCCATGAGCCTCGCGGAACGTGCCGAGCTTCCTTCGTTGTTCACGGAAAAAGACGATGCGCTGCTATTGCAGGATGCCGCGGATGCCTATCGCGATCTGGCTAACTTCCTGCTCACGAAGGGAGGCACATGGAGAAGCAGGCTCACGGTCAATGAAGGTTTTCATCCTTCAAACCCCGCATTAAAGGCGGAGATGACCGCGTTTCTCGATGTGTTGAGGCAGCATCCGCCTGTTGAAGCCGCACTCGCATCTTTCCAGAGTTCCTCGCCGGCCGGCTATACCGAGGAGGAATGGACTCTCATCTTCCACTGTTTCGCCGTACTGCGCATCGCTGCAGCAGAACTGCAGGTGGTCTTTGCCGAATCGGGTGTGGTCGATTTCACCGAGGTGTCGCAGATAGCGTTACGCATTTTGGCCCCGGAGAATGGAGCTCCTTCAGAGTTTGCGTTCCGGCAGGCGGACAGTATCCGTCATCTATTGATCGACGAGTTTCAGGACACGAGCCGCAATCAGCATCAACTGCTCGCTCGGCTGATCGCTGCGTGGCCGGACACCGACGGACGTAGTTGCTTCTGCGTCGGCGATCCGATGCAGTCGATCTACGGCTTTCGCGAGGCCGAGGTCGAGCTCTTTGGACGCCTCAGGACTCTTGGCCTTGAAATCGATTCAGGCCCTGACACTGCGCCTTTTCGCTTCGAATTTCTGCAGCTTGAGGCTAATTTCCGTACCGTTCCCAGCCTGGTTGAGGATCTGAATACCCACTTCGAGCGCATCTTTCCGGACCCTGAAACCTCTGGAGAGGATGAGACCGGCGGCGTTCGCTTTACTAAGGCAAGACCGATGCGTCTTCCCGTTTCCCCCGTGAAGACAGAGCTGCATCTTGGTTTTACACAGGCTGGCTCTAGCGGTTCATCGAATAATCATTCAGATTTCGCCGCACCTGAGAGGACTCGTGCGAATCAGCTCAGTGAAATGGTCGCCCTAATCCAGGACAAACTGCAAATGATGTCTGCGATACACGCCGAGCAGCGTTCCACCGGCGCCAACGGTAAGTATCGAATCGCAGTGCTGGGCAGGACGCGTCCCATTCTGGCTCGCATTGCTGAAGCATTGCGTGAAGCGAAGATCAGCTTCCGCGCCATAGAGTTAGTGAAGTTGCGTGAACGGCCGGAAGTGCTCGACGCGCTCGCATTGGCCCGGGCCCTGCTCAATCCGGTAGATCGCACGGCATGGCTTGGTGTGCTGCGCGCGCCATGGTGTGGCCTTTCGCTTGAAGAGCTACATCTGATCACGTCTGCCGACGACTCTAAAATTCTCGCAACACCAGTCCCATCCCTGCTCGCATCGCGCGTTGCGGCTCTCTATGGGGAAGGCCAGCTCAGCGCCCGAGCTTTTAAGGCAGCGTCGCGCGTGAGCCAGGTGATGCGGCGTGCAGTCGAAGCGCGTCCTGAGGCGGCTAACACGGCGTTGGGTACGTGGCTTAAGTCTGTATGGAAGACGCTGGGTGGTGACGACACAGTCGATGACGAGCAGCGACAGAATCTACGGCGGCTGTGGGCGGTTCTCGATGAGTTGCCCGGCGGCGAGACTAGCCTGCTTGGAGCAAGTCTTGATACAGCGCTCGATGAGCTTTACGCCCTGCCCGATCCAGCAGCAAGCAGCGACTTTGGCGTGCAGCTGATGACCATCCACAAATCCAAGGGGTTGGAGTTTGAGGTGGTGATTGTTCCCGATCTGGACGAGCGAGGCAGACAGGGCGAGCGAACGATGATCAGCTGGCTTGAGCGTGGATTGCCCGGTACTGATGTGAACGGGAGCGACGACGAGAGCCCGCTGACCGAATTCCTGATTGCACCCTTTCAGGCCAAGGGAGCGGAGGCAGGAGCGGCCAAGCAGTGGGTCGATGCAGTGAAGCGCAAACGGGAAAAGCAGGAACTGCGACGGCTGCTCTACGTCGCTGCCACGAGGGCACGCGATGAGCTGCATCTTTTTGCACGGCCGCGCTTCGGAGTCAGTAAGACCGGCGTAGAGCTGAAAAAAGCCTGTGGTCTGTTGGAGACTGCGTGGCCTGCGCTGGGCGGCTTCATTGAAGCGGAGTTCGCCGATTGGCTGCGAGAAACAGACAACGCGCGGCTGTCCGCGGAGACCGAGACGATACAAATCGCAGCAGAGGCTGGCAACATCATCATAATGCCATTGCCTCTACCCCCAACGCCGATACGCAGACTGCCGGAAGACTATATTGCGCCTGAGTTTCAGCGTCGCAAAACGTCGGCGGAGACAAATCCCAGAGATGAGATCGTCTACGCTCGCACCGAGGGCGGACTGCGTTCTCGGCTCGAAGGCATAGCTATCCATAAGCTTATGGAGCGATTAGCGGGCTTGCGTAAGACGATGAACGAAGCCGAGGCCGAGCAGGCCCTCGTTAACGACCTGCCTGCGATCATCGCAGAGATTCGCAGCTACGGATTGCCTATGCAGGCCGCGCAGAAGCTGGTACGGGAGGCGCTGGCAGTAGTTCAACAGACACTGAGACATCCGACTGGTGCTTGGGTCCTGACTGCCCATCCACATGCCGAGGTCGAATTACGGTGGAGTGGATTGGTTGGGGAAACCGCAACCGAGAGAGACGCGCTGTTGAGCAATCTGCGACCAGATCGTGTATTTCTAGCGCCTGCACCCCCAAACGAGACAGTTCTCGCCGAATCAGGAACGGGCGGCTCCGTCTGGTGGATCATCGATTACAAAACCAGCCACGCGCCGGCTAATTTTTCCTCGGAAGCTGAGGAGCTCAACTTTAAACTGGCGCATCGCGAACAACACATCGACCAGCTCCGGGCCTATGTCCAGTTGTTGCGCGGGCTGCTTGAGAATGCCACAGAAGTTCCGGTCACTCAAATTCGCGCGGGAATCTATTATCCCAGGCTAAAGCTCTTCGATGATTGGCCGGCCTGACTCTGACTTCCCTCAGCATTTATCCGGTGAGGCAGCAACCAATTTCCGCAACTGGTGTCTAACCGAGGAAAGTGGCGGCGCGCCATGTTGTTCTTGCCCGTCGTCAGATCAGCTTAGCTTCACACTGGGATGGGATCGATTGCAAGGCCTGACGATCCCGCCTGGATTTTCGTCGATCTCTTCAGGTTCGATAGAACCTCTTCAGGCATTCTGAATAGTATTGCCACTAGCTCCGCCCTGCTCTGCACGCTTTATCTTTGGTGTGTTCGTCTGTCGTGCAGCGAGCAGCTCTGCGAGGACGGCCACGCCCAGAGCGACGGAGCGGATACCCATCCGTTCTGCGCAGGATTTTCAACATTCCTGGGACGGTCATGAAAATCATCACACCGCGTTTGAAGTTTTCTCTATCCATACAATTACTGGCCTTCTCCTTGCTCGCCGTGGGAGCCTCGTCGCAACCAACATTTGCTCAGTCGTCCCCGACGACCAGAGCCACTTCTCCGGTAGCCCGCATTGCTGGCGGAATCAGTGCAAGTGACCTGACTCCCCTTGCGAATTCGCAGCATCCGCTCGCCCAGGCCAAATTTGCAAGCGGCAGACTGGCCGGCTCCACTCGCCTCGAAGGCATCAGCATTTATTTCAGCCGCACTAAGAGCCAGGAAGCCGATCTACAAGCTCTCATTGCTGCGCAGCAGAATCCTGGTTCGCCCCAGTACCACCAGTGGCTAACGCCTGAGCAGTTTGCCAGCCGATTTGGCATGGCGGACGCCGACATCGCCAAAGTAAAAAGCTGGCTAGAGCAGCAGGGCTTTCAGGTCGACTCCGTCGCTCGCAGCAGGAACATGATTCGATTCTCCGGAACTGCCACGCAAGTTGAGGCTGCGTTCAACACCGAGATGTACAAGTACAGCATCGCCACGTCAACGGGCGTTGAACAGCACTTCGCTCCTTCAACGGCGTTGAGTTTGCCTTTAGCACTCGCAGGGGTTGTAGAGAGCGTCCACAATTTGAATGACTTCCGCCCAAGGGCGCATGTTGTTGCAAACAAGATGCGCCTCGTGAAGCCAGCTTTTACCTCGAGCCAGTCAGGCAGTGTGTTTTTCGCTCCTGGCGATATCGCCGCTGTCTACGACATTGCAAAGGAGTACAACGCAGGCATTACGGGCACCGGCCAGTCTATTACGATCGTTGGACAGTCCGCAGTAGCGCTTTCAGACATTGAGGCTTTTCAGACCGCGGCAGGGTTTTCAATCAAGGATCCGACATTGGTACTGGTTCCGGGGACAGGCTCGTCAACCCTCTTCCCCACGGATGAAACAGAGTCAGACCTCGATCTGGAGTGGTCAGGCAGTATCGCAAAAGGCGCCACCATCTACTTCATCTACACCGGCAGCAACACCAACTTCGGAGCCTTTGACTCGCTTAGCTACGCTGTCGACAACAAGATTGGAACCATCATCAGCAGCAGCTATGGAGAGTGCGAGGCCGACCTGGGAGGACAGAATCTTGAGTCGGTATTAGAGCAGGCAACAACGCAGGGGCAAACAGTCATCTCCGCCTCGGGCGACAGTGGCTCAACCGACTGTTTTGTTGGCAACAACATCACCAATCCATCGCTGACTGTGCAGGAATCGCTCGCCGTAGACTACCCCGCCAGCAGCCCTTTCGTAACCGGCGTGGGTGGCACGGAGATCTCAACTTCAAGCTCTGACTACGTGACCCCCGGCGACGGCTATTGGGCATCGATAGGCAGCTCAGATCAGATCACTTCAGCACTCAAGTACATTCCTGAACAGGTCTGGAACGAGGATCTGGGCAATTGCGGCTCAAGCGATTGTCTGGACTCAGGCGGAGGCGGCGCCAGTACTCTCTTCACCAAGCCAAGCTGGCAGACAAATGTGTCCGGAATTCCCTCGGGTAATACCCGCTTCGTCCCTGATATCTCGCTTCACGCTTCGACTGGACTGCCCGGTTATCTATTCTGCACAAGCGATCAGAGCTTCTGGGTTGCTAACCAGTTGGCCAGTTGCAACAGCGGTTTTCGCGATGGCTCTACCGGTGACCTGACAGTCGCCGGAGGCACAAGTTTTGCCGCTCCCATCTTTGCCGGTATGGTGGCGCTCGTCAATCAGCAGCAGGGCTACTCAACCGGGCAGGGACTGATTAATCCGATGCTGTATACGCTGGCCTCCGACAGCGCGACATACGCTTCGGCCTTCCACGACATCACCAGCGGCAACAATCTTTGCCTCGCGGGCTCCGGCTATTGCAGCGGGACCCCGGGGTTCACGGCTGGTGTTGGGTACGACGAGGCAAGCGGCCTTGGCTCAGTTGATCTCTATAATCTGGCAAATGTGTGGCCTGTGAACACTGAAGCAACACTGATCAGTACGACCACCACCGTCTCGCCATCCAACGCAACACCGGCTTTGAATGCTTCGGTCACCTTTACGATTAGCGTGGCGTCAGCTATCGGAACGACGGTTCCTACAGGCACTGTCTCCATCACGGTTGACTCTAATTCTGCGATCACCGGCAACACGCTGACAGCAAACGGCACCTTCACCTACACCACATCGTTCTCGACATCAGGAAGCCACCAGGTGCTGGTCTCCTACTCCGGAGACGCAACTCACGCAGCGTCGACTGGAAGCGCAATGGTGAGTGTACCCGTTCCGGTTTCGGGCGTTGGAACGTTCACGCTCTCCGCCACCAATCTCACAGTCACACAGGGAAGTACGGGCAGTTCAACGATCACCGTTACGCCAGCCGGTGGCTATACCGGCACTGTCGAGATTGGCTTTGACACTTCAAACGATAACGCGTTGCAGAACCTTTGCTACGAGTTCACAAACACGCTCACCGATGGAAACGGCTCGGTTGATGTCACTGGCAAGAGTGCCGTAACCACTCAGCTTAGCTTTGACACTAATGCTGCTGATTGCGCAACAACTGCAGCAGTGAGCAAAACAGGCAAACACGTCGTCAGATCGATACGCCACAACAATACAAGCAAGAATCGCAGCGACGAAGGAATGAAGATGGCGTCCGCCGGCATCGCTCTGGCAGGTTTGCTTATGCTTGGCTTTGTCGGACGATCTTCAGGCAGGCTTCGAGGCCTCTCCTGCCTCATCTTGCTGACTGCGGCAAGCTTTGCTATCTCGGCCTGCGGCGGCAGCAGTTCCAACACAATATCCAATCCGCCGAAAGGCACATACACCGTAAGCCTCACCGGACAGGACACCAGCTCGGCCACCATTCCGCAGGCAAGCACAACCTTCACCTTTACCATCAACTAGCACTCAGGCAAACAGAGAGGGCAGGCACCGTTACGGCGCCTGCCCTTTTGCTTTCTGAGCTGATCGTGTTAAAGACTCTTAACCCGAGGAGTCTAGCTTGTAGCCTCAGCGGCTTTGGCAGCTCCGGCCGCATTTACCGCGTCCACGCTGCCTTTATGGCGAACATCCGCGCCCTGCACCCAGAAGATTACATCTTCAGCAATGTTGGTTGCGTGGTCTGCCACGCGCTCCAGACTGCGGCAAACCATCAATGCATTCAGCGCCTGCGGAGCCAGATGTCCCTCGGTTCCCATCACATGCGTAAGTGTCACGTGAGCCGCGCGATTCATGCCGTCAACCGCATCGTCCATGCTCAGCACTGAGCGAGCCATCTCCGCGTCTGCTTCAATGAAGGACTGCAGCGAACGCCGTACCATGTCCGCAGCCAACGACGCCATACGCGGGATATCCACCGGGAGATCGACAATAGCCATCGACTCCATGGTTCGCACACGATCGCTGATACTCTTCGCGGCGTCGCCCACGCGCTCGAGGTCGGCGTTGATCTTGATGACTGCGAGAATGAAGCGCAGGTCAATCGCCATCGGCTGCTCCATCGCAAGCAGGTCCAGCGCGGACTGATCGATCTCGCGCTCCAGCCGGTTGATTGCCAGTTCAGAACGGCTGACCAGATCGCAGATCGAAAGATCGCGCACGCGATACGCCTCGATCGCCCGCTGGATAGCCTGTTCAGCGAGGCCCGCCATTACCAGCAGCTTTTCTTTCAAATCATCGAGACTGCGTTGAAACCGTATGCGCGTCATTTCATTTGTCCTTCAGATCAACCAAAACGGCCGGTGATGTAGTCCTCAGTACGCTTGTCACTGGGGTTGGTAAAGATTTTGTGGGTTGAGTCAAACTCTACCATGCGCCCGTTGAGGAAGAAGCCGGTCTTCTCTGCCACACGTGCCGCCTGTTGCATGTTATGCGTCACGATCACGATGGTGTACTGCGACTTGAGCTGAAAGATCAGGTCTTCAATCTTCGAAGTCGAAACCGGATCGAGCGCCGAAGCCGGCTCGTCCATCAGCAATACTTCAGGATCGACTGCGAGCGCGCGTGCGATACACATACGCTGCTGCTGGCCGCCGGAAAGGCTGGCTCCGGACTTCTTTTTCAAATCGTCCTTGACCTCATCCCACAGCGCGGCGTGGCGCAGCGAGCGCTCGACGATCTCGTCCAGTTGCTTGCGGTTCGAGTATCCGTTGAGTTTGAGGCCGCTGCACACGTTGTCGTAAATCGACATCGTCGGAAATGGATTGGGCCGCTGAAACACCATGCCCACGCGACGGCGAATCTCAACCGGCGAAGCGTTGGCATAGATATCAATCTCGCCAATCCTCACCGAACCTGTCACACGTGCAATTGGATTGGTCTCATGCATCCGGTTGAGGCAGCGCACAAACGTCGATTTGCCGCAGCCGGAGGGGCCGATCAATGCCGTAGCATGATTGGCCGGAATGGGCAGATTGATGTCCTGCAGTGTGTGATTTGCACCATACCATGCATTCAGGTTGGTGACCTCGATACCTACGCCCACTAGCTTGCTCCCTTCAAAATGCCGCGGCTGGCAACATAGCGTACCAGCGAAACAGCCAAAACAATCAGCACGATCAAGACCAGCGCTCCCGCCCAGGCAAGGCGATGCTGATCGTCATAGGGGGAAAGTGCGTAGATATAAATCTGCAGTGGCAACGCTGCAATCTCGCGATTCATGTTGACACTCCAGAACTGATTTCCAAGTGCGGTAAAGAGCAGCGGCGCTGTCTCGCCTGCGACGCGAGCAAAGGCCAGCATGCATCCCGTAATCACACCAGGAGAAGCGGTCTTCAACGTAATGGAAAGCACCGAACGCCAGTTGGGCACGCCCAGCCCAAGCGCCGCTTCGCGAATCGAGTTGGGCACCATCAGCAGCATCTCTTCGGTGGTTCGCGTCACCGTGGGAACCATCATGATGGCAAGCGCCACTCCACCGGCGAAAGCAGAAAAGTGCTTCATGGGAACCACAACCAACGAGTACGCTGCAATGCCCATCACGATCGAAGGAACGCCGTTCAGCACGTCCGCGGTAAAACGGATTGCATTGGCCAGGCGCGTGCCACGGCCAAATTCGGCCAGGTAGATGCCACCGCCGATCCCCAGGGGGATGCCGAGAACGCTGGCAATGGAGAGCAACACAGCCGACCCTACGATGGAATTGGCCATGCCGCCGCCACTCTCCCCTACAGGCTTGGGAATCTTCGTGAAGAAGTCCACGTTGAGTGAACTAGCGCCCTTATAGATGAGGTATACAAAGACAGCAATCAATGGAGCGACAACGAGTATCGTGGCAAGAACGGCAAGTCCTGTCGCCGCACCGTCGGCGACTGTCCGCATCCTGTCGTGCATTTTGTTTGAGCGCATTAGGCAACCCTCGCCGGCGTTCCACGCGTAACCGCCCACACGAGCAAGCGGGCAAGACCGTTGACCAGGATAGTGACGACAAAGAGCGCCAAGCCAATTTCAATGAGAGCGCTACGATGAAGATCGCTGGTCGCCTCACTGAACTCATTCGCAATAACCGAGGCCATCGAGTGACCAGTGGAGAGCAGCGAACGTGAAATCTGAGCAGTGTTGCCGATCACCATGGCGACAGCCATCGTCTCGCCTAGCGCGCGGCCCAGGCCCAGGATGATTGAGCCCACAATGCCGATGCGCGCATTGCGCAATACCGCAACTCGGATCATCTCCCAGCGCGTAGCTCCAAGCGCCAAGACTGCCTCTCTCTGCGAGTGAGGTACCGCAGTCATTACTTCGCGAGTGAGTGACGCGATGATCGGCAGAATCATGATAGAGAGAATCACTCCCGCAGCCAACAGACCCAGGCCCAGGTTGACTCCGCCAAAAAGCCCATCTTCTCCAACCAGACCTGTCCAACCAAAGAGTTTGACGGTGGCTGGATTGTTGAATATCTGCATCAGGATCGGATTTATATGCAGGCGCAATAAAGGAACCAGAACGAAGAAAGCCCACAGTCCATAAACCACGCTTGGAATCGCAGCCAGAAGTTCGGTGAAAAACGAAAGCGGCCCGCGAAGGAAGCGGGGACACATCTCAGTCAGGAAGATCGCAACACCGATCGCAAGCGGTACCGCAATCAATAACGCAACCAGCGATGTAATCAGAGTTCCATATATAAATGGCAACGCGAAAAAGCTTCCGTTGACCGGATCCCAGAAGAGTGGAACTTTCGTATCAGGATCGACGTTGAACTTGTAGAAAAAGGGCAGACCAAACTTATGCCAGCTCAGTTGCGACTGCTTCACCAACTCGACCGCAATGAGCAACACGATTCCAAATATGCTAGCCGCGCAGGCCAGCATCACTCCGCCAAAAGCGCGGTCGGCGATTGCCGAATTTCCGCGCCCAATCAGGAATCGGCGTACCTCGGAAACTTCGGGCGATACCGGCTGGCGGAATTCGCCCGCAACCTTATTGGCTTCTCCCTGGGTATTGGCAGGGGTAACCGCGGCCGGTGCCGAGATCGTTTCGGGCTTTCTTATACGGATGTCGGACAAGGGAGCAGTCACCTTCATGAAGCTAACTGTGAAATGTGAATGGGGTGTTAATACCCTGCTAAATCAAGCGCATACAAACAGCTTACGCAACCTGTAATGCAAAATATAACCCCAGCATTCGCCGGCGAAACTGCTGAAATACGAAGCGCCGAGGCCTGTAAGAGCTGGGGGAGAGGCGTCGGCCCCGGCGCGGTATTACGAACTGGTCTTACTGCAGGCTGTTAATGGAAGCCTGTTCCTTAGCCACTACAGACTTAGGGAGCGGAGCATAGTAGAGGTTGGCAACTTCATTCTGACCGTTGTTCAGCATCCAGTTAAGAAAATCCTTCAAAACCTTGCCCTTGGCCGCGTCCTGAGACTTAACCGGCACCAGCAGCCACGTGAAGCTGGAGATGGGATAAGCATTTGGCCCCGGGGCATTGGTAATGGAGACACGATAGTCGGCGGGAATGGCCTTGACACTCGCAGCCGCCTCGGTAACACCGGCGATAGAAGCCTTGACCCAATTTCCGGAAGCATTCTTCACTTCGCCGAAGGAGATTTTGTTCTGCAGGGCATAGATGAGCTCGACATAGCCGATTGAGCCAGGAAGCTGGCGAACATAACCGGCAACGCCTTCATTTCCCTTGCCCGCAACGCCCTTCGGCCAGTTAAGCGCGGTTCCCTTGCCCGGGCCGTTTGCCCAGTCCTTGCTCACCTTCGAGAGGTAGTCAGAGAAGATATAGGTCGTGCCGCTGCCGTCAGCGCGATGAGCAACGATGATGCTCTCGCCGGGCAGTTTGGCACCCGGGTTGTCCTTCGCAATGCGGGGATCATTCCAGGTAGAGATCTTGCCCAGGAAGATGTCGGCAAGCACATCAGGTGAGAACTTCAGCTCTGTCACACCGGTCACGTTAAAGATCGGCACGACCGCGCCCATGACAGTTGGAAGATGGATGAGCTTGATCTTGGAGCCTGCGATCTGCTCATCCGACATCGGTCCGTCAGTTGCGCCGAAATCCACCAAACCTGCGGTCGCCTGGCGAATGCCCCCGCCTGAGCCGATCGACTGGTAGTTAATCTCGACGCCGGGATGCGCCGCGCTGTATTCACTAAACCACTTTGAATAAATCGGATAGGGGAACGTTGCCCCCGCGCCGGTCAGCTTCTGCGCCTGCGCCGCACTCACGGCCAGAACCAGCAAACCAATGGCAAACAATACTGTCTTTCTCACGATTAGGCTCCTTGCAAATATGCTGCTGAGCCTCATTGTCTACAGGCTATGTTACTGGCGTTTGAATAGGAATCAGCGAATTAGGAGACAAAGGCTAATTCTCTACAGCTTTGACTGCAGAAGACATAGCCGGTTCGCTTTCGACTGGTTTTTCCTGCACTGCGGGCAGCCTGAAATGAAATGCTGCGCCTTTCCCCAGTTCACTCTCGGCCCAGATGCGTCCCCCATGCGCCTGCACGATGTGCTTGACGATTGCCAGACCCAGGCCAGTCCCGCCGGAGTCGCGCGAGCGAGCTTTATCGACCCTGTAGAAGCGCTCGAAGATTCGATTGAGGTGCTCAAAGGGGATTCCGGGGCCAAAGTCCTGGACGACAAATTCAACTTCTGCCTCACCTGCCTGAGCCGACACGCGAATGCGGCCCCCGGATTTGCCGTATTTCATCGCATTCTCGATCAGGTTGCCGAACACCTGGGTCATAGCATCCGGATCGGCCATCACTACCTTGGGCGGCGCTCCGCCAGACTCTAGCTGAATACTGGAATCAACAACCATGCCGGCCAGCGATTCGATCGCGTCTTCAACAAGCGCCGAAGCTTTGATCGGCTGCAGGCTGAGCTTGTAGTCAGGGCTCTCAACCCCGGCCAGCGCGAGCAGATCCTCGGTCAGACGATTCATCCGGTTTGAGTTTTTGAGGATGATCGACAGAAACTCGCGAGTTGTCTCCGGACGAGGTGCAGGATCTTCGAGTAGAGTCTCCAGGTAGCCCGAGATCGATGTAAGCGGCGTGCGCAGCTCGTGGCTGACATTGGCAATGAAATCGCGGCGCGATTTTTCCGCAGCCTCAATACTCGTCACGTCGTGGAGCACAATAACCGCGCCGCCGTCCGGCATGGGAGCGGCATTGATCTCGAACGTGCGTCCAGGCACGAGCGACGTGGCGCGGCCGTATCGTACTTCGCGCTCACGTAATGCGCCCTCCGCGCAGGCCAACACGTCAGGATCGCGTACCGAATGAACCAGCGCGCGGCCCTCCCGAATCTGCGTGCCAGCGAACTGCTGCATTACGGTGTTGGACCAGCTGACGTTGCCTGCGGGTGTAATCGCCACTACCGCTTCTTGCATGGAGTCGAGCAAAGCTGCCAACTCACTGCGTCTACTTTCCAACTCCGCAAAACTTTGTTCAAGACGCGCAGCCGTTGTATTGAGGGCCTCGGCCATCGTGGAGATTTCGTCGTGATAGGGATCTTCGAGACGGGCATCCAGATCGCCCTCAGCAATGCGATCGGCAAAGCTGACCATGCGGCGCAACCGCCGCGAAATACTTAGGGAAAACCAAGCCGCAAGAGGAAGCGCCACCAGCAGCGCAGCAAGGCCAGACAACAGCGCTTGCCGTCCCAATACCGGCAAGGTGTTGACCGCCGAGTTCTGCACGATCTGATGAAAGAAAAGCTCCATCACGACTGCGTGAAAGATCAGCAGCAGCGAGAAGAGCCCGAGCAGCTTGTAAAACACCTTGCGCGTCACGACAGGAGCCTGTTTGGCAGAGCGTCTACGGCGAATGACCGCCGGAGTGGCCGGGCTGAATCCAGCCGCCCTTTACTCGCCCTTGGGAATCTCGAAGCGGTATCCGGCGCCGCGAACGGTCTTCAGATAGCGTGGGTTCTCCGCATCCACCTCGATCTTCTCACGGATGCGGCGCACATAAACGTCGACCGAGCGTGGAGTAACAAATCGCGCATCCCCCCACACGGCATCCAGCAGATGGTCACGGCTAAAGACGCGCCCAGGATGCCGCGCAAGGTAATCCAGCAGGCGAAACTCCGTAGCCGTAGTCGTCGTCAGCTCGCCACGAACCTTCAGCTGCATCGCGTTGGCATCGATAATCACCTCTTCAAAGCTGATGACTGAAGGCGTCGATGGCCGTTCAAAACGCCGCAGCACAGCCTTGACACGGGCCACAAGTTCACGCGTGGCAAACGGTTTGGTGATGTAGTCGTCCGCGCCCAGCTCAAGGCCGAGCACGCGATCGTTCTCGCCAGCGCGCGCTGTAAGGAAAATGATGGGAATGGTCGAAAGCGCAGGGTGGCTGCGCAGTCTTCGGCAAAGATCGAGGCCGTCCCCGCCTGGAACCATGATGTCAAGCAGGAACAACGCAGGAGCCTGGCGCTCGGCATCGGGAATAAGGTTGGCGGGGGTGTGGAAGATGCGGGGCGCAAAGCCGGCAGCCTCCAGATGATGCTGAACGAGACGGGAGATGTCCGTGTCGTCCTCAAGCACAAAAACTATCTGGCTCAACAGCGATATCCTCGCCCGGCGGCCTTTAGAAAGACTGAGATGCTGGCCACACGGAGTCATTCTTAGGGTAGCCGAGCAGGGCAAAGAAATTGCAAACGTTTGATGAATTTGATGGCTTTGCGTTCCGATGCAGAAGCAAGGGTATGCTGAATGAGCTCACGCTTTGGCAAAACGCGGTAAACACGCGCAAATTGAACCAGCAGACCACTTGGTAGACCTTTTGAAGGAGTCCGCATGACCTGGCAGATCCTGCTTCTTGGCTTTGTTGTAGGAGTCGTCTCCGGCATTATCGGTATCGGGGGAGGGGTGATTCTCATCCCCGCCCTGATCTGGCTGCTCGGCATGAGCCAGCGCAAGGCCCAGGGAACCTCTCTGGCCGCGCTGCTGCTCCCTGTGGGTATCTTCGCCTTCTGGACCTACTACCGTGACAACAGTGCCGACCTGCGCGTTGGTTTGCTCATAGCGGCAGGCTTCGCCGTCGGTGGCTTCTTTGGCGGCTGGAGCGCGCAGTATCTCCCCGAGCTTTGGCTCCGCCGCATCTTCGCGGTAGTCCTCATCTCGCTGGGTGCCAGAATGCTTTTAACAAAGTAGATCGCGCCCTCAGAACCAGTATTCCGGAGCAATGACACGCAAAGCCGCCCGGATTGCCCTGGTAATGGACGACCCCGACGAGTTGTAGCTTCGCGACTTGAACCCGGAGTAACCAACCGGCTCAATGTTGACCGGGAAACGCAGATAGTACCCCGGCAGGCCCTTGAACGAAATGACCCGGCGAAAGATCAGGTGCTCGAGCAGGCGTATGTCTGTCGAGTTCATCAGTTCTTTCGAATTGCGCAATTCCCCGTGGTAAAAACCATGCGAACAGACAAAAATCTGCGTGTTCGCGTCATAGCCACGCCGCGGAAAGCCAAGTTTCCGGCATTCCACCATCAGTTCAAAAGGCTTTTGAATACGATCGAGAGCCTTGCCCAGCGAAGGAAAAACAAGGCGCCCTGTCACCTTGACCATGTGCGTCGTTTCACGGCGCAAACGGCTCAAGGCGAGCCCTTCGTCCAGCATTTGCATTTCGGTATAGCCGTAATTGCGCCCTTCCGGAATCTGGTTTCCCGGCACGGAGAGAATCTCGACAGGCTTGCCGAGCGGGTTTTCATCACGCGCGATCGCTTCTAGCTCCGTCAGCTCGGCCCCCGAGTTTTCCAGCAGCAGAATGCGCTCTGCTGCCGGATGTGTATACGCAAGCCAGTAGCGCAAAGCCTGCTTGTAGTCTTCCAGGCGGACCCGCGGATCGGCGCGCTTCACTCCGGCGTTGGCCGCAGGCAGAATCGTAGCCGTCATCACCAGCAGATAACGCTCAGGCGAGTCTGCCAATTGCGAGGCGGACGAAGGATCAGGGCTAGCCGCCATAGCGCAATTCTACTCAGGCCCGGGCGATGAACCGCAGGCGCACGTAGTCCGCTGTCCAGTTGCCAAGTTCATCACAGAGCGCAGGCTCCAGCAGGGCGACGGTTTCATCGATTACCGTTTCGCGCAGGTGGCTGGGCACCGCTTCGATAACTCCGCTGCGAAATGTCGTCAACCATGCGTGCATGCCAGCGGGTAGTGGCGTTGGCCGCGGGATAAGCTGCATCTCTTCGATGCAAAAACCGTGAGCTGCAAGACGGCTTGTGTAGCCCCTCGGCGTGGGATAGTAGTTGACACCATCTTCCAGTCCCCCACAGCCGTGGCGCTCCAGGACCGCCATCAGAGCCACGCGTATCGCGGCTATATTACCGTGTCCTCCCATCTCCGCTACAAACCGTCCGCCGGGTTTGAGGGCATGGCGAACACTGGCCAGCATCGCGTCCTGATCACGCACCCAGTGCAAGGCAGCATTGGAGAAGACTGCGTCGAACTCCCGATCGAACGGCAGAAATTCAGCATTGCCAAGCCGCGCGTCCACACCGCGCAGCTGTGCCGTGGCTACCATCTCCGGCGAAGCATCGACGCCGACAACATCCGCCCCAATAGCGACAATTTTGGCGGTGAGTCGGCCATCGCCGCAGCAAAGATCGAGAATGCGTTCGCCCGGCTGCGGATCAAGCCATTCCAGCACGCCAGTGGCGAGGTTGGGGACGAAAGCGCCTGCATCGGCGTATGCGACCGGGTTCCAGACTTGTGTCATCGTTCCTCCTGAGTCGATTCTCAGTCACCGCGCACTATTAGGCAAAGTTATTCTATTTTGGTTATTGATAAGACATTTTTATAATATCCCGAACTTGCGTTGCAACGCCCACTGAGTCAGATCGACTGCACAGGAATCAGCGTAAGGTCGTCAACAAGACCGATCTCGCGTTGCACGAAGGGCTCGCCATATTGAACGCCGGCCAACAAACCATAATGACGCGCCTCGGCAAATGTGCGCTCGCGAATCTCTTCTTCTGGCACAAACAGTCCACCGCCCTGCTGCTGATTGGCGTACTGAGAGCGGTAGGCCATCAGCGATGCGTGGCGCTTTTCGATAAAGGGCGAAATGTCCACTACAAAGCTTGGCCGCACGTCTGCATAAAGACTCGCGTAGATAATCTTGAACGGCCGATGCGGCGCGAATCCACCGGTATCCACCCGCGCAAGCCCAGCCAGAAAGCACGCCTCATAGCCCAAAGATGCGCAAATCGCATGATCCGGATGGCGCGCCTCCCAGTACGGCAGAATCACCACCCTCGGGCACAGCCTGCGAACGACACCTGCAATCTTGATGCGATTTTCGAGTGTGTTGGCGATTGCGCCATCCGGCAGGTCCAGCGCCAGACGCTGGCTCACGCCAAGAATGCGTCCAGCTTCTTCCGCCTCTGCGGCGCGTTCCGCAGCGCTGCCGCGCGTTCCGGACTCCCCCTGCGTCAGGTCAAGGATGCCGGTGCTCAAACCACGCGCCGCCATGCGCAGCAGTGTTCCGCCACAGGTCTGCTCTACATCGTCGCGATGCGCGGCGATGGCGAGGACATCGACCCGAAAATCAGCCTCGCCCGTAGTCTGCATGACAATCAGTAAACGGTGTTGTTGGCGTCCGTGAGTCCGTCCATATAGGCCACATCGTAGGCCGTACCGGTGACGGTAACGAAGAAGTTGTTGATAGCTGTGCCGTCCGTGGTGGTGTAAATGTACACCTGACCGCCCTCAGCGACGTAGACCTTGTGCAGTCCGGTAACCGAAGCAATGCCGGTAAGGTCACCCTTGAATGGTTCAAGTAGCTTCACCGTGTTCGTGGAAAGATCGAACATGGTGAGGCATCCGTAGGCTGCACCTGTGGCGTAACGTTCACCCTCGGTACAGCGAATACCGCCTAGCCAGAGCGTGTTATCGTCCGCAATGATCATGCGTGTCCGCGCCGCCGGTGCAGAGTCGCTCACCGAAATAGGGCTACCCGCGGTGTGGGTAGTGAGATCGATGGGGGTCAGATAGCCAGAGAAAAGCTGGCCGGGCGGCAGCGTTCCCGTAGGCGAACCCTCGCCGAGAACATAAAGCGTATCGACCTGGTTTGGGCCGCCCGGGGTTTCCAGAGCATTGTTCGCTCCGCCCGGCACAGGAATGTTGGTCGGCGTAAGAGAGAGTGAACCTGTCTGCTGGCCAGACTGCACGATCAGCGGCGCCACCGGCAGAACCGTCACAGAAGAAGCCTTTCCGCCACACTCTGGGCCGCAGTTGAGAATGAACACAGAGCTACCGTCAGCAGAGAAAATGCCTTTGACCGGCCGATCGAAAGTGAGCGGGGTACCGTTTTGATCCTGCATCTGGGCAAGACACATGCCGGGCAGGTTCTTGGGCTCGCAATCGACGTAGGGCGCCGGCCAGCTCTGATGCGCCACGTAATAGGCTGCCAGTGTAGTGGAGTCCTGCGAGGTGAGCTTGCGCGGATAGTAGGCGTAATCGGAATTCTGGACGAATGCCAGCATGACCGTGCCGCCGGGGTTGATGGCAACGTGGTTCACGCCAGACAGGCTCAACGCATAACTATGGCCGCCTGCCTTGTCCACTACCGTGAGCACCTGAGCCTGCTGGCTGGCAGCGATGATAAACGCCTGATTGCGCGAGATGAAAATGCTGGAGGACATGCCGTTCAGAGCCGCGGCCGCGCCAAGGCTCGACTCCTTGGCATAGTTGACCAGGTTGAAGCTGCCGTCACCCGCGCCGTAAATAGCACCGATCTGCTCTTCCGGCATGTTCTGGATGGTCACAGGCAGCGCACCCGCGTAGCCGCTGATGCTGAAGCCAGGAATCTTGTCGTTGTAACTCTGACGGATGTCGTAATAGGCATCCACAAACTGGAGAACACCCTTGCTTGCGACGCTTGGATTCTGAATGGCAATCAAGACCCGGTTGGCGATTCCACTTGGTGGCAAAACACGACCGGCGAAATAATAACTGTTCCCGCAACCCGCCAGGACACCCGCGGTTACCAGAGCCGCCAGGGCGGAAAAAACGAGACTTCTCTTCTTCAAAATCCGATACCTCAAATCAACAGGCTGACTGGCAAAGTATAACAAAGTGGAGCCAATGCCATGAGCCGTGTCTCTGGTTGGAACTGGGTTTCGCCGTCCGGTTGCAGTCTCACTAACGATCTCTGCTCGGCACGCAAAGCCACACCGGCGACGACGCGTATTCGGTTGTGAACACTACCCTTTGGACGCGAGAGGACTCCGCAGGAAAGCAGCACATCGGGCATTAGGGCAGCCCGAATTGAAGACTCTTCGCCTCAATTGGGGTAGCCGCCTCGTAAACGCGATAGCATAATGATCAAGTGAGAACCCTGAAAGACATCTTTGCCGAACGGCCTGTGCTCTGTGACGGAGCGATGGGCACTGTGTTGTACGCACGGGGCGTCTTCATCAACCGCTGCTACGACGAGCTCAACCTCTCCGACCCGGCGCTGATCCTCGCAATTCATGAGGAATACCTCCAAAGCGGCGCCGAAGTGCTGGAGACAAATACGTTTGGCGCCAATCGTTTCCGTCTGGCGCGCCACGGGCTGGCCAGCCGTACTGCTGAAATCAATGCCGCCGGGGTTCGCATCGCCCGCGAGGCCGTCGAACATCTCAAGGACAAGCAGGCCGGAGAGGCCTGGATTGCCGGTTCCATTGGGCCACTGGGCGTCCACCTTGAGCCCCTGGGCAAGACCAGCCTCCAAGAAGCGCGCGAGGCCTTCGCGGAACAGATTGCAGCTTTGGCCGAGGCAGGCGCCGATCTGCTGATGATCGAGACCATGCCGGCCCTCAATGAGGCCCGCGAAGCATTGCTGGCGGCCAAGGAGACAGCTCCTGAGCTCCCAGTCTTCGTCATGGTCACAGTGGATGACGACGGTAACTGTCTGGACGGCGCTTCGCCGGTGCAGGCCGCCGAGCTGCTGACTGAGCTCGGAGCGGACGCGATCGGCTGCAACTGCTCCACCGGCACGGCTACCGTGCTGACGGCGATTGAAGCGATGCGGACCGCGACCCACCTTCCCATCGTCGCCATGCCCAATGCCGGTATGCCGCGCGCAGTCGAGGGGCGCAATATCTACCTCTGCTCGCCTGAGTTCATGGCCAGCTTCGCGCGCAAGGCTATCAAGGCCGGCGCGCAGTTTGTGGGCGGCTGCTGCGGCACCACCCCAAACCATATCCGGGCGATGAAGTCCGCAATTCGGGCGATCGACGCTCAGACCAGGGCGAGTTCCGGAGTAGAAGTTAAGGAAAAGGCGTCGGCAACGCTAAACGCAGAAATCACTCCTGTACCCCTTGCACAACGCTCCCGAATCGGAGCCTTGGTCGCGGAGGGAACCTTTGTCACGCTGGTGGAGATTGTGCCGCCACGAGGCATCAGCTGCATCAAGGAAATCGAAGGTGCGCGCCTGCTGGCATCGCGAGGCGTCCACGCTATCAACGTGCCGGATTCGCCACGCGCCTCGGCACGCATGAGCGCCCAGAGCCTGTGCATTCAGATTCAGCAGCATACAGGCATTGAGACGGTGCTGCATTACACTTGCCGCGACCGCAATGTGCTGAGCATTCAGTCAGACCTGCTGGGCGCGTCGTCAATCGGCCTGCGCAATATACTCTGCCTGACAGGCGACCCGCCTAAGCTCGGCAATTATCCGGATGCAACGGCTGTCTTCGACGTTGACGCGATCGGCCTGGTCAACATTGTGCGCCGGTTGAATCACGGGCTCGACATCGGCGGCAACTCCATCGGCGAGTCTACTGGCTTCACCATGGGAGTGGCGGCCAACCCCGGCGTTCCAGACATCGAGCAGGAACTGCGCCGTTTTGCATGGAAGGTCGAGGCCGGCGCAGAATATGCCATTACCCAGCCCGTCTTTGATCTGAGGCTGCTGGAGAGCTTCCTCAAGCGTATCGAAGAGTTTCGAATCCCGGTCATCGCAGGTATCTGGCCGCTCACCAGCCTCCGCAACGCTGAGTTCATGCGCAACGATCTGCGCGTGTCGATGCCTGAGGCGGTAATGCTGCGCATGGCCCAGGCCGCATCTCCCGAAGCTGCGCGCGCTGAAGGCGTCAACATAGCCCGCGAGATGCTCAATGAGGCCCAGCCGATGGTGCAGGGCGTGCAGGTGAGCGCGCCGTTTGGCCGTTACGCACTGGCTGCGGACGTCATCTCTTCGGTGCTTCCTGAAGCTGCCGGCCAACCTGCTGATTGAGCCATCGTGAAGGAGCATAATCCCGGTATGGGCAACTTCGAGGAATCGTTAAAGAAACTCGAGACCATCGTGGCACAGTTGGAAGACGGCGACCTGCCGCTCGAAGAGTCGCTCAAACTATTCGAGGAGGGTGTCGCTCTCTCCGCCGGATGCAAGGAAGCCCTCGATGCCGCCGAGGGCAAAGTGCAGATGCTGGTGAAGCAGCGCGACGGCAGTCAGAAGCTTGAGCCGTTCCTCAAAAACAGCTGACCAACTGGTAGCTCTCCGCAAGACCGCGAGTAGATACGCAATGTATGATGGTCCCGTCAAACTGAGACTGCCGATAGGATTTTCAGAACACTGCAAATGTCCCTGCCTGTGACCACACTCAATAGCCCAAGCGCGCTCTCTGCGCCCTCTTTAGCTGAGATCACGCCAGCATTCACTCCCCGGCCGATCGTCTCCGTTGGCGCCGGCGGCATTGTGCATGACTCGCATCTGCCGGCCTATCGCAAAGCCGGATTCCCCGTCGTAGCTCTGATCGATCCCGACACAGAAAAAGCAAAAGCCCTCGCTCAAAAATTTTCTGTGCCCAGCACCTTTGTGTCAGTAGCTGAGGCGCTTCCCAAACTACCCGAGCGCCCGATCTTCGATGTTGCAGTTCCGGCAAGCGCAATCCTCAAGATCCTCCCGCAGATTCCCGACGGCTCAGCCGTGCTCATTCAAAAGCCGATGGGCGACACACTCGAAGAGGCCATAGCCATCGAGCACATGTGCCGCGATAAGGGCCTGACCGCAGCGGTCAATTTCCAATTGCGCTGGGCTCCTGTGATGCGTGCAGCGCGCAAATACGCAGAGGCCGGCCTGCTCGGCAAGATTCATGAGATGGAAATCCAGGTTAGCGTCCACATGCCATGGGAGCTGTGGAGCTTCATGGCCAAAGCGCCGCGCCTTGAGATTCTCTATCACAGCATTCATTACGTCGACTTGGTGCGCGCCTGGTTCGGCAATCCGCGTCGCGTGCTCGCCAAGACAGTGCGCAATCCCCTCACTGCCTCCCTCGCCGCAACGCGCAGCATCATCGTTCTCGACTACGATGAATGGAAGCGCGTCACCATCTCCACCAATCATGCCCACATGTATGCCGAAACGCAGCGCAGCCAGGTGCAGTGGGAAGGCACAGAAGGCGCACTCGAAGCAATCATGGGCGTCAATCTCGACTACCCGACAGGCAAGCCCGACAGGCTCCGCTTTGCGCGCCTCGGCAAAGAATGGGAAACAGTGCCGACTGAAGGCAATTGGTTCCCCGACGCCTTTATGGGCTCCATGGGCTCGCTGCAGGCCTTCGTCTGCGGTGTATCGACAGAGTTGCCAACACGCGTCTCCGATGCACTCGATACAATGCGCACCGTTGAAGCCGCCTACATTTCCAGTGAGTTGGATGGCCAGCCCCTGCCGGAGATTGCATGACAACTACGCCAGATCAGGACAAAGCATTTCGTTTAGATGGGCTGCACGCGCTCGTAACAGGCGGAGCCAGCGGCATCGGAGCAGCTACCGCAAAAGAGCTCGTACGTGCAGGCGCTCATGTATGGATCGCCGATCTGAACATTGCCGCCGCAGAGGCTCTCGCCGCTTCGCTCGGCAACGCTCGCGCGGTTCACATGGACGTAACTTCACCCGAATCCATCGACAAGGCCGCAGCGCAACTGCCGCAGCTCGATATCCTCGTGAACAACGCAGGCATCGGCCACGTGGGCAGCATTGCAACCACGCAGGCAGAGGATTTCGACAAGCTGATCAATGTCAACGTGCGCTCCGTCTTCCTCGTAACGCAGCGATTGCTGTCCCTCCTGCTTGCGAGCCCGGCAAAAGGCTGTATCGTCAACATCGGTTCCGTAGCCGGAATGATTGGCATCAAGCAAAGATTCGCTTACTGCACTACGAAAGGCGCAGTGCTCGCCATGACTCGCCAGCTCGCGGTCGAATACCCTAAGGAGCTGCGCATCAATGCTATTTGTCCCGGCACCGTCGAGACCCCCTTTGTCGAAGGCTATCTCGACAAGTACCACGCGCATGAAAAGGAAAAAATCCGCGAAGAACTCTGCGCTCGCCAGCCTATGGGTCGCCTGGGCCAACCTGAAGAAGTAGCGTCTATGGTGCGCTATCTCTCCTCACGCGAAGCCGGGTTCATCTCAGGCTCTCTGTTCACACTCGACGGCGGCTGGACTGCAGCCTAACTTTTTCCTGGAGTCAGCATGAAGCTCGTTACCTTTTCCGAATCAGACGGCCGAGGCCGCCCCGGAGTTCTGCTCGATGAAAGCAACATGGTCATCGACCTCACTACGGCGGGCTACGCCGACGCGCTTGCTGTCATCGAGAGTGGCATCACCGCATTGAAGGACGGCGAAGCCTACCGTGCTTATCCCCTCGATGGCATCAAGCTGCACGCGCCGCTCGTTAATCCACCGCGCATCTTCTGCATCGGCCTCAACTATCGCGATCACGCCGTAGAGTCGGGCATGGAGATCCCAAAATTCCCTGTCGTCTTCTTCAAGCTGGTGCCCTCAATCGTTGGCCCCGGTGAAGCGATCGCCCTGACGTCGATCACTAAAGAACCGGATTACGAAGCAGAGTTTGCATTCGTCATGGGCAAAGGCGGGTATCGCATCTCAGCTGGCGACGCCATGTCGCACGTTTACGGCTACACAATCATTAACGACGTAAGCGCGCGAGACATCCAGTTCTCCACCTCGCAATGGTCGCTCTCAAAGAGCCTTCCCACCTTCTGCCCCATGGGCCCCGCCATCGTCACCGCCGACGAGATCAGCGATCCACACGTGCTTGATGTAAAGCTCTCAATTGATGGCGAAACCCTGCAGCACTCCAACACCAAAGAGCTGATCTTCAAGATTCCCGAACTGATCGAATACATCTCTTCGATCACCCCAATGCTGCCGGGAGACATCGTATCGACAGGAACGCCGTTTGGCGTTGGCCTGGGGCGTAATCCAAAACGCTGGCTAAAGCCCGGCGAAACCGTCACCATCGCAATCGAAGGGCTGGGCGAGTTGGTCAACCCAGTCATCGGCGCCTGATTGAATGCGCCTGATGAGTACGTTGCTGCCCTATGATGCACCGAGATATCGTGTCTAAGGCAAGCTGCCATCAGCGCGAAGCCGAGCTGCTGTGCGAGCGGAACGCTAAACCCTGAGGCAATCCGAAGATGAAGCCCATCTACATCGCCGCCTATCACCAATCCAAATTCGGCAAGCTCCTCGCCGCAACCCAGGAAGAGATGATCGCCGGCGCAGTTACAGGAGTCTGCGCCGAGATAGGCGTCTCCGCCAATGCGATGGACGTGGGCTCAATCGCCGCCGCCTGCAACTTTTCGCTGCACCAGCAGGGCCTGATGGCAGGTCTGCTCGCAGGCGTGGAAGGCATGGCCGCCAAGCCTCTCGAAGCCGTCGAGAATGCCTGCGCTTCCGGTGGTCAGGCGGTGCTCTCATGTATCTACAAGATGCAGGCCGGACTCGGTGATACTGCCATAGCCGTAGGCCTTGAAAAAATGCGCGACAACGCTGGTCGCGCCGACGGCAAGTTAGTTGGTGAGGCGCTCGGCTACTTCTCTGATCCTGACGAGCGCGAAGGCAAGACCTTTGTCTTTCCGCATATCTTCGCTGAAATCATGCAGCAGTACATGCAGGCATGGTCAGTCACAGAACGCGACCTCGCACAGATCGCCGTGCAGGAATACGCCAACGCACTCCACAATCCGTTTGCGCAAATGAAGGTCGAGTTAACGCTGGACCAGGCAACAACCGTCGCCGGCCCCAATCGATACCTCGTCGAAGGCCTTCCGTTGAAAACCTACGACTGCTCACAGATCACCGATGGTTACGCAGCCATCATTCTGGCTACGGAAGAAGGCCTCTCACGACTCGGCCTGGATAAACACAATTGCGTTCAGATCGCCGGCTGGGGGCAGGCTGTGGACCCGCTCCAGCAGGAGCAGCGCCACGTCCTGGAGCCTGCCGGAGCATACCGGGCAATGCGCTCAGCCTACGCAATGGCAGGCGTAACTCCAGCAGACATTCACGCCGCAGAGATTCACGATTGCTTCACCGTAATGGGCGCGCTCGGCACTGAGATCATAGGCAAAGCTACGCCCGGCAAAGGTGCAGCTTACTGGACTGACGGCAACGCAGGCCCTGACTCGTCCTGTGGCATTAATACTTCAGGAGGCCTGATTGCAAAAGGCCATCCCGTAGGCGCCACTGGCATCGCGATGATCGGATGGGCAGCGCTGCAGTTGCTGAATAAAGTTCCAACACCGTTGCAGGTGAAGAATGCTCAACACGCCGCCACATTTAACATCGGTGGCCCGGTCTGTGCCTCTGTCTGCACGGTATTACGCGGCCCGCGGTAAGCCTCAGCTCACCCCAGTGGAATCCACTCGCTGAGCAAGCCGGGCAGAATTCCAAACGCAACCACAGTAAGCGCAATCAGCATCAGTACGCTCAGTTCCAGCGCTGAAACCTCGATTGGTTCCTCGCTCGTTCCCGGCACGACATAGATACGCTTCAGCACCTGCACATAGTAGTAAAGCGAAACCGCACTCGCGCCGAGTGCAATCGCCACCAGAGCAAGTCCCCAGGCACCCGCAGCAGGGGCGCGCAGCACTGCCGCGAAGAGATTGAACTTCGCCCAGAAACCCACCAGCGGTGGAATGCCTGCAAGCGACAGCAGAAAGATCAGCATCGTTCCCGCCAGCAGCGGATTGCGGCGGCTCAGCCCTGCGAATGTATCCATCCGATCGCTACCAGTTGAGCGTTCAACCACAGCGATCACTCCAAACGCGCCTACCGTAGTCAACGCATATGTGAGCACGTAGTAGAGCACCGCAGCACCACTCTGATCCGTGTGCGCCGCAATGCCCAGCAGCATATAGCCTGCATGAGCAATCGCAGAATAAGCCAACAGCCGGCGCACACTCGTCTGCACCAGCGCAGCCAGATTCCCCAGGACGATAGACCCGGCCGCCATGCATAGCAAAAGGACGGTCCATGACGCAACTTGGGAATAAGCACCTGAAGCCAGGCCGCTCGTAAGCGCAACCAACACCGCAAAGCTCGCCACTTTAGATCCGGAAGCAATCAGCGCCGCAACTGGAGCAGGTGCGCTCTGATAAGTATCCGGCGCCCAAAGCTGGAACGGCACCGCAGCCACTTTGAAGCCAAGCCCCGCAGCCACCATCACCAGCGCGACGACTAGTAGCGGACTTACGCCCTGTGTCGCCAGCGCAGCAGCAATACCGGCCAGATTCGTCGTCCCAGTCAACCCGTACATGTAGCTGAAACCAAAAAGCATCAATGCAGCCGACATGCCGCCGAAAAGGTAATACTTCAGTGCCGCCTCTGCCGATAGCGCCGAGCTCTTCGCAAAGCCAGTGAGCACATACAGCGAGAGGCTAAGCAGTTCCAAAGCCACAAAGATAATCAGCAGATCGCGAGCAGCTGTAACCAGCATCATGCCCGCCGTAGCCAGCAGCACGACTGCAACATACTCACCCGGATTGCGCGAGAACTCAGCCTTGATACTCAGCAGCAACACAAGTGCCGTGAGAACTACGATGCCGATCTGCGCAGCGGCGACAAGCGGCGTCCCCGCCAGAAGACCGCCGACAGAGGTCACGACACCGGCATGACTGCCAAGCCACACAGCCGATACACCACAGCCCAAAACCCCAAGAACACAAGCCCAGCCCATGCGCACAGACTGCGTGCTGCGCCGCAACAAACCTAGATCAACAACAAGTACCAGCAGTGAGACGATTTCCAGAATCGTCTCAGGAAGGGTGACTGAAAAAAGAGCTCCCAAATTGACGGTTACCATGGGCGGCCTCCCGTCAGCAGCGCGTGAGGCAGCGCTTCCACCGCAGGCGCAATCGCATCAAGCAGCAATTTGGGATAGAGACCGATCAACAAACTCGTTCCGGCAAGGAGCAACACAGCGGCTTTCTCAGCAAGCGTGATCGGCTCGTACTGCGGAATCGGAACCGCAGCGCCGTTTGCATCCAACGTGGGAGCATCACTGAAGAACGCCCTCTGCATCGCGCGCCATGTGTACGCCACGCCGACCACGATGCCTAAGCCTGCAATCACAGCAAACAACGGAAATGCCCGCCATGCGCCCGCGATGACCTGAACTTCGGCGATGAACCCGCTGAATCCCGGTAGCCCCATCGACGCCATTCCCGCAATCACAAAGACCCATGCGGCAAATGGCATCGCTTTGCCCAGTTGCAGCTTGCTCAACGCGCTGAGATCACGTGTATGTGTGCGCTCGTAAACAATGCGTCCGACCGTGGCAAACAGCAATCCCGCGATGATGCCGTGAGAGAACATCTGCAGCACCGCGCCGTTGATGCCGATCTGCGTAAGCGTCAGCAGGCCAAGCAACACAAAACCCATGTGGCTGACGCTCGAGTAGCCAATCACAAATTTGAAGTCGTTCTGCACCAGCGCCACAGCCGCACCGTAGACAATGCCGATCACAGCCAGCAATGCAAAGACCGTACGCCACGAATCAATGCCGAGAAAAGAAAACCGCCACGGATCAAGCCCATGCGGAAAGAGTGTCATCGCAACGCGAAGGCAACCGTACGCGCCCAGCTTCATGACCACACCGGCCAGCAGCATAGAGGCCGCCGTTGGCGCGGCAACGTGACCCGTCGGAGCCCAGGTATGGAAAGGCCACATGCCCGCTAGAATCGCAAAGCCGGTGAATACCAGCGGAAACGCCCACATCTGAAAGCTCACCGGAAACGGATACTGTGCCAGCGCGTACAGATTCATCGTGTGGCTGCCCGCAGTCGCATACGCGGCCAGCAAACCAATAAGCACCATCGCCGAACCTGCAAAGGAATAGAGCGCCAGCTTCATCGCGCCGTATTCACGCCGCGTCGAACCCCAGATCGCAATCAGGAAGTACTTCGGCACAATCGCAATCTCATAAAAGACAAAGAGCAGAAAGAGATCGACCGATAGAAAGACACCGTAGACTCCGCCAATCAGCGCAAGAAAGAACGCGAAGAACTCATTCGCGCGATCGCCATCTTTCTGCCCGATATTCCATGAAAACAAAATCCCTGCAACAGCTGCCAGGCCCGTAAGCAGCACAAGAACACGGCTGATGCCGTCTGCCGCAAGCGTGTAGTGAATGCCCATCGCGGGAATCCACGCAACATCTGCAACTGCGACAGTTCCCTGTCCACTTGCAGCAACAAAACCGAACAGCGCTGCCGCCAGCCCTGCAATCGCTACAAGTAGTGCAAAAACGCGCGCGGCAGCGTTCCACGCACGCGGCCACACCGCCAACACCAATGCACCCGCGAATGAGAGATAGATCGTATAAGCCAGCATCAGAATCTCCATCCCGCTAAGAGGTGCACGACCGTCGCATTTACTGTGCCTGCCACCAGCTGAGGCGCAAGGCCCAGCACGAGCATCAGCACAAGGGCAGGCGCAAGAGCCAGCCGCTCATTGGTAGTCATATCCGGAAAGGCGACCCACCGCGCCGGCAACGGTCCGGTGAATACGCGCTGGATAACGGTAAGGATCACGGCTGCAGTGATAAGCAGCCCCAGCACTGAAATTGTTGCGGACAACCAACTCAGAGGAAACACTCCGCGGAAGATAAGGAACTCGCTGACGAAGCCATTCAACCCCGGCAGGCCCAGCGACGAAAAGAGCGCAACACCCATGAGGCCGCAGAAGACTGGTGCTGGCTTACGCAGACCGCCAAAATCGTCGATGCCAAGCAGCCCGCCAGAGCGCTCCTCAATGAGCGACAGAAACCAGAAGATCGCAGCCGCCGTCAGCCCATGATTGAACATCTGCAAAACAGCACCATCAAGCGCGGCAGTCTGACTCAATTGCGAACCCGAGCCAGGCAGCGCGACAGCAAAGACCGCTAGCAGGCAATAACCGAGGTGGTTGATGGATGAATAAGCAAAGATGCGCTTGAGATCACGTTGCGCAGCCGCTGCCCACGCGCCAGCCACTACCGTAAGCACCGCCAGCACAAGCAGCTCTGTGCGCATCCGCGCCAACTGTGTCCCGAAGATGGGCAACGCCAAACGCAGCAGGCCATACACGCCCATCTTTGACATCGCGCCCGTGAGCAGCATCGTCACCGGCGTAGGCGCTTCAGAATAAGTCGCAGGCAGCCAGGTATGGAACGGCATCAGCGGAACCTTAACCGCAAATCCAAGCAGCACACCAAGAGCCATCCACAACGCTACGGGCCCAAGATGAAGCTGAATTGCGGTCGCCAATTCACCACTCGCAGCCATCCGCGTTAGCACTTCAAAATCCATGCTGCCAGTTGCATTGAAGAGCGCAACGAACGCCAACAGCAGCGCTACAGAGCCAACCATCGTATAGACAAAGAACTGTGTCGCCGCAGGGCCTCGTCCTTTGCCTCCCCAGAGCTTGATCAGAAAGAACGCAGGAATCAGGCTCAACTCCCAGAAGAGAAACCAGTGGAAGAAGTTCAGCGCGGTAAAGGTTCCAAAAAGCCCCGATTCCAGCAGCAGCACCAGCGCGAAGTACAAACCCGGCTGCGCCATCGTTTTCTTCGAAGCCGCTATCGCCATCAACGAAACGATGCTTGAGAGCAACAGCATCAGCGCACCCAATCCATCGACGCCAAGGTGATATTCGATGCGCAGCGCGGGCACCCATGCGCTGCTCTCGACAAAGTGCATCGCGCCATCGGAGCCGATGCCATGCCAAATCCATACGGCGAGCACCAGCGACGCAACGCCGCTGAGCAATGCAACAATGCGCGCACGGTTGCCTGTCATCAGGGCGATCGCCGCACCCAGGGCCGGAAGCGCGGTCAGAATTGTAAGTAGATGGCTCACAGGCGCACCTGCCCCGTCGATGTGCCGACTACCAGCGCCAGCGCCACCAGAATCAGCAATCCAACAACCATCGCGCGCAGATACGCCGACGTCCGTCCCGCCTGCAGCCAAGCAAGGACCCCGCCGCTGGTCACCAGTTCGTCACATGCCTTGTCAAAAGCGCCGTCAATCCACTGTGAATCCATCGATCGATTCACCCAGCCAAGTCCTCGGAAACTGGCAGAAACCAGCCTGACCAATGCGCCCCACACATGCGAGTCGAACCAGCGTGCCAGCCGTGCAAGAGCGGCGTACCAGCTAAGCACCGTCGCTTCGTACAGTTCATCAAAATAAAACCGGTGCGCCAGCCATCCCCAGACGGTCGGCGAAGCACTCTCGAGCACATCCGTCATCTCGCCGTACTCATGACCCTCTTCATCTCGATCTTCATCGCCGTGTTCGCTCACATGCAGATGCGCAGGCGCATGCGTAGGCCGCTGCATCGGCTTACGAATATAGAGCCACCAGCCAAGACCAATGCCGAAGAGAACTAATAGAGTTGCGAACCCCATCAACGGCAGCAGGCCAGGCTCAGCAAATGCATGCAGATCGAATGCCAGCGGCGAACCCCCAAGAAAACTCGCAAACCACGGCCATGCAGGCGTTCCAAGTACACCCAATGCAACTGCAAAGACAGCCAGTATGGAGAGTGGCAAAGTCATCACCGCAGGGCTCTCATGCGGATGACCATGACCGCGCCAAGTGCCAAAGAAGACGTAGCCAACCTGCCGCGTCATGTAAAACGCAGTCAACAGCGCACCAATAATAAGCAGAACAAATGGGCCTTTCGAAACAGGCCAGCTATGCGCCGCGCCCAGAATTGCATCCTTGCTCCAGAAGCCCGAGAAGAAAAGAGGAAAGCCGCTCAAAGCCAGCATTCCACAGAGGTACGTCCAAAAAGTGAAAGGCATGGAATGCCGCAACCGGCCCATGTGACGAACGTCCTGCTCATCATGGCAACCGTGAATCACCGAACCCGCGCCGAGAAAGAGCAGTGCTTTAAAAAAGGCATGCGTAATCAAGTGGAACATGCCTACAGCAACGCCTCCGACGGCGAGACCGACCATCATGTACCCAAGCTGCGACACAGTGGAGTAGGCCAGGATGCGCTTGATGTCGTTCTGCGCAACAGCGACCAGTGCACCAAAGAGTGCCGTAAGCGCACCAACCCATGCAACCACAGTAAGCGAAACAGTCGATCCTCCTGCTTGCGCTCCCGCGCTCATCAGCGGATAAACGCGGGCCACGAGATAGACGCCAGCAGCCACCATCGTCGCCGCATGAATGAGCGCCGAGACAGGCGTTGGACCTTCCATCGCGTCAGGCAGCCAGACATGGAGCGGAAGCTGACCACTCTTGCCCGCCGCACCTGCAAATATCAGCAATCCAATCGCAGTAGCGGCAGTCAGTCCCAGTGCGGCTGGCTGTCCAAGCAGTGCGGCCAGCGAAGCCGGTTCTATAGCACCCGCGCCGTTGTTGTAGAAAAGCGTCGTGCCAGTCTGCGCAAAAAGCCAGACAATCCCAAGCAGAAAGAAGATGTCGCCGACACGCGTAGTGAGAAACGCCTTCTTCGCAGCCGCTGCAGCGCTCGGCTTGTGATACCAGAAGCCGATCAGCAGATAAGAAGTAAGGCCGACAATCTCCCAGCACATGAACAGCAGTAGAATGCTGTTGGCGATGATGACGCCAAGCATGCCCCCGGCAAACAACGAGAGAAAGCAGAAGAAGCGCGTGAAGTTTTCATCATGCGCCATGTAGCCCGTCGAGTAGATAAAGATCAGCAGGCCAACAAAGGTGACCATTACCAGCATTACCGCGGCCAGCGGATCAAGCAGCCAGCCAAGCTGAAGGCTCGAAGAGCCCAGCGAGAACCAGTTGAACGTTACGATTTCACGAGTCGGGGCTCCGCCACCCCATGTGCCCAGCACATGCGCAAAGGCAGCGATGGCCAACAGCAGCGAACAGAACATACCGCCGATTGCAAGACCCGCTGCAGTCTTCCGCATCGGCTGTTTCAACAAAGCAATCAACCCCGCGCCAACCATCGGAATAGCAGGAATCAGCCACAGAACACGCACGATCGCACTGGTTGCGCTGTCAGTCTCGCCGGGCTGAAGCCCGATCGCAGTTGTCTGCGCCGCCACACTCGTAATGAAGGATGTACAACTAGCTATCATCTTTCGCTTATCCCTTCATCCGCGTCATGGCTTCAAGATCCGTGGTCCGGGAATGACGATGATAGGCGATGACCAGTCCCAGTCCCACAGCCGCTTCCGCAGCAGCCACGGCAATCGAAAAGATCGCGAACATCATGCCGGTGAGTGCCTCAGGCTTCGAACCGAATCGCCAGAAAGCGATCAGATTCAGATTGGCCGCATTCAGCATCAGCTCAATACCAATCAGCACAAGAATCGCGTTGCGCCGTGTAAGCGCGATGGCAAGCCCAATCGCAAAGACCATCGCAGCCACAATCAGAAAGGCGACAAGAGGTGTCATTGACCACCTTCCTTTTCCACAATCGCCTTTGCCTTGTTCTCCGGCATCGCCACGATAACCGCTCCAACCAGCGCAACCGTGAGCAGCACAGCGACAATCTCAAGCGGCAGCACATAGCCGCTCATCAACGCGGCGCCAATCGACTGAACGGTGACAGATGGCGTCTGCGCAATTGCGCCGCCAGCGGGCAGACTCTTCACCACGGCCCAGGTAAGCAACGCAAAGACTGCTGCCGCAATCACCAGACTGCCAAACCATCTCGACCCATAGCTGCGATATTCCTGCACGCCCGCTCCGCGCGTCAGCAGAATCGCAAAGACCACGAGAATAGCGACTGCTCCGATATAAACAAGAATCTGCGCAAAGCCCGCGAACTGCGCGTCAAGTTGCAAATAGAGCAAGGCCAGCCCTGCGAAAGTCACAGTGAGGCTCAGCGCGCAGTGCACCAAATTACGCAACAGCGCAGCCGCCAGTGCGCCAGCGACAGTCAACGCCGCGGTGAGCAGAAAAACTATGCCAATACCGGAGATCATCGTCGCTTGCTCCCGTTTGTTTCATTCGGCATAGCGATAACTCCTTGCACCAAGGTGTTGGTTGCGCATCAGCACACGACCCAGTCCGACATACGCTAGCAGCAGAACAGCGCTCGAGATAACCCAGCGCAGCCAGCCTTCGCCCATAAATCGCCACGCTCCAGCCACCAGCAGATTCAGCAGCGCCATCGGTAACATGAACTTCCACGCAAAGTTCATCAGCTGATCCTGCCGCAGACGCGGCAGCGTACCTCGCAGCCAGATGAAAAAGACGACAGCCCCGAACAGCTTGACAAAGAACCACGCCCACGATGGCACAAAGCCCAGGACAGACAACGGCGCACCCCATCCGCCAAGGAAAAGGGTGATAGCAAAGCCGGCAATCGAAAACATCCCCAAATACTCGCCCAGGAAGAACAACGCAAACTTGAATCCGGAGTATTCCGTGAAGTATCCCGCAACCAGCTCTGACTCGCCCTCAGGCAGATCAAAGGGAGACCGATTAGTCTCAGCCAGCGCCGCAATCGTGAACAGCACAAAACCGGCAAAGCCCCACGGCGTGAAAACATACCAATGCGGAAAGACGCCGGTAAATCCACTCTGCGCTTCAACAATCTTCACCGTCGAAAGCGACCCGGTGATCATCACCACCACCACGCTCGACAGCAGCAGTGGCACCTCGTAGCTGATCATCTGCGCAACCGCGCGCATCGCTCCCAGCAGCGAATACTTGTTGCGGCTCGACCATCCCGCCATGAAAATCGACAGCTCCGTCGAAGCGCCAATCGCGAAGAAGAAGAGCAGGCCGCTGTCCATGTCGGCCAGCACCATGTTGCGCCCGATCGGCAGCACGGCAAAACCCAGAAAAACAGCAATTACCAGCACAACCGGCGCGAGAAAATGCACCACGGCGTCCGCGCTCAGCGGGACAATATCTTCCTTGGTCAGCGACTTGATGCCGTCAGCAACAGGCTGCAGAATTCCCAGCGGACCAACGCGATTAGGGCCAAGACGATTCTGAATGCGCCCTAGTCCCTTGCGCTCCAGGACCGTAGTCAGAGCAAAGATGCCGGGGAAAGCCGCAACGATGGCAACGACACCAAGAATCGTCCCAACCGCAGGCTGAAGCCACAGAGGAAAGAATCCGGCAATCCAACGCTGCAGCAAAACAAAGATCTGATCGAGAGTTGTGACGAAGCTCACGCGCCGGGCTCCTTCACAGGAGTCTCTTTCGGCGCCGCCGCTGCAGCCGCAGCCTTTGCTGCCGCGGCTTCTGCAGCCGCTTTGGCCTTGGCCTCAAGCTTGACCTTCTCTTCAGCCAGCCGCGTATCAACTTCCGCAGCTTCTGTAGGATGGATGCGGTTGTAGTACTCGTTCGACTTGGAAAGCTGCTCGCGATCATAAAGCAAACCGCCAAAACGATCCGTCGTGCTCAGCTCAAACTCCGTGTCCATCTTGATCGCTTCAAACGGGCAGACCTCAACGCAGATCTGGCAACTCATGCACACAGAAATGTCTATATCGAACCGAGTTGGATAGAACTGCTGTTTGCCCACGTAGTCAGGCTTCTTATCGGCAGACTTGACGATGTAAATACACTTCGGCGGGCACTCTTTCTCGCAGATCTGGCAAGCCACGCAGCGCAGCCCTGCCATTGGGTCTTTGCCGTCAAAAATGAGAAACGGAAAGTCACGAGTGTTCTCGATCGGCGCGATGCGCTCTTCGGGATATTCGACCGTGGTGAGCCGATCTTTGGAGACAAAGCTGCCCGCGAAGTTCTTCGCCGTCTCAGCCAGTCCTTTCAACATGCCTTCGCCTAGCAACACGGCTCCTTCACATTAGTCATTAGCGGTCCACCTCGCCAAGCACAATATCGACGCTGCCGAAGATGAGCACAACGTCAGCGACGTTCTGACCGAGACACATATCTTCCAGCACAGTCAGATTGATCAGCGATGGCGGCCTCACGCGATAGCGATACGGATTGCCCGTGCCATCACTGATGAGATAAAAACCTAGCTCGCCCTTGGGAGCTTCGATGCGTCCATAAGCCTCGCCAATCTTAGGCCTGAAGCCACGAATCTTCGACTTCGGATCCATAATCGGCCCCGCGGGAATATCTCGCAGCGCCTGCCTGAGAATCTCGACCGACTCCCGCGCTTCCAGTATGCGAATCATGTAGCGATCGTAGATATCGCCGTGATCGCCAAGCGGAACGCGGAAGTTAAAGCGATCGTAAATTCCGTAGTGGTCCACCTTGCGAATGTCGTAGTTGACGCCAGTCGCCCGCAGCATCGGCCCAGTTATGCCTGCATTCACAGCAAGGTCCGGCTTGAGAATCCCAACGCCCTGCGAACGCGCCATCAGGATTTCGTTGCCAGTCAGCAGCGCTTCCGTCTCGTCAATGAACTGCGGCAGCCCTTCAACGACCGTCTTCACTTTCTCAAGCCAGCCCTTGGGCAGTTCAACACGGCAGCCGCCAAATCGCATGTAGTTACACATCATGCGTGAGCCGGTCAGCTCTTCAAATAGATCGAGAATCTTTTCGCGCTCGCGAAAGGCATACATCAGTGGAGTGCCGCTCGCGCCCATTTCCTGCAATAGAAAACCGATTGCGCTGGCGTGATTTTGAATGCGCGTCAGTTCAGCAGTAATGACGCGAATGTACTCGGCACGCTCCGGCACCTCAAAGCCCGCAAGCTTTTCGACAGCAATCGCGTAGGCCCAGTTATTCGTCAGCGAGCAGAAGTAGTCAAGCCGGTCCGTGTACGGCATCGAAGCGAGATAGCTCACCTTTTCTGCAATCTTCTCGTGATTGCGGTGCAGATAACCGAAGACCGGCTTGAGCCTGACCACACGCTCGCCGTCGAGCGCCACATCCATGCGGAACACACCATGCGTCGAAGGATGGTGAGGCCCCATCGCCACTTCAAGCAGTTCGTCGCCTTCTTCTGAAGGCTCAATCACTGGCGGGCGATAGGTCTTCAACTCAGTGACATTCATGCCGTCACTCCGCTCACCGCTTTATGTTGCTCTGCGCGCTTCAGCACTTCGTCATGCGGAGTCGGCTCATATTCATAGTCGTCCGGATCGACGTAATCGCGGCGCATGGGATGATCTTCAAACCCATCCCACATCAAGATGCGGCGCAGATCAGGATGCCCGGCAAAGACGATACCGTAGAGGTCAAAAATCTCACGCTCCTGGAACTCCGCAGCACGCCACACAGGAGTAAATGAAGGCAGCTCAACCTGGTCCGTTCGATTGACCGTGCGCATGCGAAGCACGACAGGGCCATGCTTGTGCCGCATTGAAAAGAGATGGTAGACGACCTCAAGATATCCCGGCTCGACGCGCTTCACCGTCTCCTCGACAACCTGCTCCGCGCCATCCACAACCTTCGTCACCTTGACCTTTTCCGTCACTTCCTTGCCCGGCCAGTCAACTCCCGTCGCATTCGAGCAGTAATCAAGCGCCAGTTCCGGATCCTCACGCAAAAAGCCGGCAACAGCCATAGCAGTCGCGGGCGCAAGCAACAAAGAGTGCTGCGCTGCCGGGCTGGGGTTCGTCACCAGCTCAACGCCTGCCTCCGGCAATGCCAGCTTGATTGCCTGCAGAATCTCTTCGGCACTCTTCATCCGTGTGTCTCCACTATGTCTGACTTTGGCGCCGGCAGCGGCCATACCAGCCGATTGACCGGCGGTTCCAGATCGTGCGCACCCTGCTCCGGAATAGGAAATTCGCCGCGCGCTTCCGCATCCAGATGCCGGGGCCGCGCTTCACCCGTCAGCGGCTGCGCGTCGATCTGCTTCTGAAGAGTCATGAATGCATGAATCAGGGCCTCAGGCCTTGGCGGGCACCCCGGAATATGCACATCCACCGGGATATAGCGATCGATGCCCTTAAGCACGTTGTAGCCCTGCTTGAACGGCCCCCCGGAGATCGCGCAAGCTCCCATCGCGATCACGTATCGTGGCTCAGCCATCTGGTTATAGAGCCGAACAACCTGCGGTGCCATCTTCTTCGTAATCGTGCCCGATATGATCATCAGGTCAGCCTGCCGCGGCGATGGCCGAAAGACCTCAGCACCAAAGCGCGCCAGATCATACCGCGCCATCGTCGTAGCAATCATCTCGATGGCGCAGCAAGCCAGACCAAACTGCATCGGCCACACAGAATTCTTGCGGCCCCAGTTGTAAAGCTCGCTGATCGTCGTCACAAAGACGCCCTGCTTGCCTAGCTCGATCTTCAAATCCGGCTCAACGGCCATGACTGCCATCCTGTTCCTTGTTCCCTAATTACTATTCCCGGCATCTACGCCCACGTCAGGACACCTTTAGCCCACGCCCAGGCCAACCCCTCGGCGAGCAGCAAAACAAAAATCAGCATGGCGACGCATGCGCCCATTCCTAGCCCCGTAAAGACCACCGCAAAGGGCAGTAGAAAAACCGCCTCTACGTCGAAGATGAGGAAGATGATCGCGTAGAGATAATAGGCCGAGCGGAACTGAACCCACGCATCACCTCGCGACTCCAGGCCGCACTCGTAGATTGCGTTCTTGACCGCGTTCGGCTTGGCCGGCGAGAACAGCCTGGCCCAGAGCTGCGCAAGTCCCAGCGGAGCAAGCGCAAAGCCCAGCGCCGCCACAAAAAGCACTGCCAATGAAAAATATGGATTCGAAGCCATGAATTCTTAAGTGAATCTCTCTGTTCAGACCCAGCCAGGTCATTCGCCTAGCCTTTAAAATGAGCGCCTTGACGAAACCACACAACGCCAATCGGGCTCTCTTTTCGCAGTTCATCGTACTGTATTCGCCGTTCGCTGCGCCACAGTCCCTTGGGCTCTATCCCCTGCTTTGTCCCACATCCTGCTCAGGAATGACCCCAAATGATGGCGGATTGCTGCCTTGAACAACCCGACAATCGGCCACCATCTACGCCAGCCGTCCTCCACCTTCTGATGGATGGCAATTTCCTCCTCGCGGCTGCTATCGTTTGCAATGGAGATTCACGCGTCCAGCTCCTGTCTGTGGATGCGCGATTTTCACCGCATTTTCTGGTTTCTCGAGGGGTTGTAGACCGATGTACGGCAGTCAGCTTCGCATTGCCATTGGCCGCGTAGCGCAGTATCTTAGCCAGGTCCCGGCAGGCAGAAGAGCACTCGGCTTCGCCTCCCTCTCGGCCGCCATGCTGCTGCTTAGCGCCTCCCTCGCATCCAGCCCCGTCCGTGCCGGCTCAGGACAAGAGCCCAGTTCCCCAACCCAGGCCACGACCCCCGCTTCAACCCAGCAGCAGCCTGCTCCTGCCGCTGATGAAGGCACCTTCGGCAGCGCGCCGGGAGCGCCCTCCACCACGCCGATTGTCGCTCCGTGGATGTCGGTCGCTCCCACGGAATACCACCAGCACATTGCCTCGAAATACAACTACGCGTTCGGCAAGGACACGCCGTTCCTTCCCTCCAACGCCACCTCCTCCAATGGCCAGTTCATAAGCCCCAAGGACTTCCTGAACGCGCAGTACTGCGGCCATTGCCACCAGGAGGCCTACCACCAATGGCGTCAATCGGCCCACTCCAACAGTTTCCGCGCACCGTGGTATCTGAAAAATGTGAACATGCTCATCGACGAGAAGGGCGTGCAGTTCTCGCGCCACTGCGAGGGCTGTCACAATCCGGTCGCGCTTCTCTCCGGAGACCTCTCCCAGGGCATGCCTCGCAAGCGCCCCTTTGAAGACGAGGGCGTCACCTGCTCCACATGCCACTCCATCATCTCCACCACCACCATGGGCACCGGCAGCTGGGTTATGGGCACCCCTGCCGCGCTCGTCGATGAAAACGACAAGCCCATCACCCGCCCGGTTCCTGATAGCGAAATCCTCGCCCACCTTGACCGCCATTCCAAGGCCGTCATGCGGCCGCTGATGCATACCTCTGAGTTCTGCGCCGCCTGTCACAAGGCTGCCATCCCCAAGGTTCTCGACGACTACAAATGGCTGCGCGCCATTGGCCTCTACGATGAGTGGCAGGCCGCCAGTTTCACCAAGCAGTCGCCGCTTCCCTTCTATCGCAAAGAGGTCGTCTCAACCTGCCAGACTTGCCATATGGTGCGCGAGCCGCTCGCCGAGAACTCCACTGACCCCGGTGCAAAAGACGGCAAGCTCGTCAGCCATCGCTGGCTCGGCGGAAACACACTGATCCCGCAGTACTACAAGTACGACGAACAGGCGGAGAAGACCGCAGCCTTCCTCAAAAACGCCGTATTCAACATAGACATCTTCGCTCTGGAGAAAGAAAAAGCAGGCGCGGCGGCCAGTGATCCCGAACTGATCGCGCCGCTTGGTCTTACGAGCTTCTCGCTCGCTGCCGGCGAGGCCCTCACAGCCGATGTCGTCATTCAAAACAAAGGCGCCGCTCACTCACACGTTCCCGAGCAGCGCGACATGTACGAGTCCTGGGTCAACTTTGTCGTCAAAGATGCAAGCGGCAAAGTACTCGTCGAGAGTGGATTCATCAAGCCCGACGGCTATCTCGACCCGTCAGCCCACTCTTTTACCAACCGCATTCTCAATGACAAGGGCGAGTTCAACGAACTCCATCAGATCTGGCACAACCGTGTGCTCGCCTACAACAACACCATTCAGTCAGGCCGCAGTCAGTTGGTTCGCTACCGCTTCCGGATTCCAAAAGATATTTCCGGTTCATTCAGCCTCACGGCCACGGTGAAATACCGCCGCTTCGACCAGCGCTTCATTGACTACGCGATGAAGCAGAAGCACTATCCGCAACCCATCATCGAGATGGCCGGCCAGACTCGCACCTTCAACCTTGGTCAGAACAGTGCCTCCAAGCCCGCCCCTGACGAGAACGCAGAGTGGATGCGCTGGAACAATTACGGCATCAGCCTCCTCGACGCCCAACAGTACGCTGCCGCAGTTCATGCATTTGAACGTGTCGCCACCCTGCGCCCCGACTACGCCGATGCTTACACCAACATGGCTGTCGTTGAAATTCCCTGGGAGAAGTACGACGACGCCCGCCCCCACCTTGAGAAGGCTCTAAAGCTTCTTCCCGGCGATCCACGCGCGCTCTACTACCGCGCCCTGGTTGAACGAAACGCCGGCCAGGTCAAGGAAGCTATCGCGGATCTCGAAGCAGTAGTTGCAAAATACCCGCGCTCCAAAGACGCCCTGCGCGAACTGGGCTTCAGCTACTACCAGCAGCATGATTATCCAAAGGCGCGGGCAATGTACGAGCAGCTTCAGCAGGTTGACCCCGACGATCTCGCTGCCCACTATAACCTTGCAATCCTCTATCGCAGAATGGGCGAGAAAGAGAAGGCAAGTTATGAGTCCGCGCGCTTCGCCGATAAGAAAGATGACCCGACAGCTTCCGTCTACGCGCTCGAATTTCTCCGCAATCATCCAGAGGTAGCCAACGAAAGCATCGTCTGGCATGCTCATGACCTTACCGGCGACCCGGTCACCAAGCCCACAAAAATCGAGTACACGTACATCTCCGGTGGAGGAGAGTAGGCCACGCACAGGCCGATCCCTCCCACTGCAGGGAAGAGCCCGAGATCGTCGCACAGATCAAAAGCTGTGATCAAAAGAAACCAGGCTTTTGGCAATCCCTTTCCGAGACTGAGATCAGCGAACTCGTTTCCTTTCTTCGCACAAAGCGTCGTCCCGTACCACTCCCTGCTCCCGTTCTACCAGCCTTGAGCAATCCTGCACAGCAAGCCGGCAGACCATTTGCGACTATCATCGTCGCGCAGAACAAACCAATGCGCAGCTCCTCAGAGAGGGGCATGGGAGACAGACATGCTTTGGACAATCTTTGTAATTCTTCTGATCCTGTGGCTTTTGGGCTTCTCGTTTCACATCGCCGGCGGACTCATTCACATTCTTCTGGTCATCGCCGTGGTCGTACTGCTTTTCAACCTCATAACAGGGCGTCGAGCAGTCTAACCCACACAGTGGATAGCACGCACCAGGTGCAGCCGCGAGCGGCTGCACCGCTTCACTGCCGATACATCAGCCTTCAATCTCTATTTGAATCCGCCTCAGCACTTCTGCTGGAATCTCCGGCATCGCTCCGCGTTGCGATGCTATAAAGCTTCCCCATCGATTCCCGGCTTCGCTTAACGTCGCTAGGGGCGCACCCAACAGCAGATAGTGCGTCATTGCCGCTGTAAATGCATCGCCGGCCCCAATCGTATCCGCTACCTCAACAGGAACACCCGCATGCTCGTGCCACTCTGACCTGCTGACCAGCAGGCTCCCCTCGCCGCCTCGCGTAATGACTACCAGTTGAAGGTTAGAAAATACATCGAGAACTGATTCCGCAGCGTGGCGTAGTGTTGTCGCCACAGGCAATTTGAGAAGCGCCAGCATAAGTGGCGCCTCGACATCATTCATCTTCACAGCAGTAGCGATCTGCAGCGACTCACGAAGAATCTCAGCCGTATAAAACGGCGCGCGCAGATTGACATCAAAGACACGCTGGCAATCCGATCGCGTCCGAGCTAATAAAGTCTGAATCGTCTTTCGCGATATCTCGCTGCGTTGCGCCAGAGAACCAAAACACACAGCATCTGCTCTCTCCGCAGCGTCGAGCCAGTTTGTCGTTGCCTCAAGAAAATCCCACGCCACCGGCTGATGAATCGTGTACGTGGGCTGGCCCTGATCCAGTTGCACCGTCACACGGCCCGTTGGCTGCGCGACATCCATCTGCAATAGTGAGCAATCTACCGGAAGTGGCCTGAGAACAGATAGCGCCTCGTCACCCAGCGCATCGTGCCCAATACGGCTGAGAATCACGGCATCATCTCCAAGTCTTCCAGCCATCACGCCAAAGTTCGCTGGAGCGCCGCCAAGCTGCGGTCCGGCAGGCAGCATATCCCACAACAATTCCCCGATCCCCAGAATCCGAAACACTGAGTCTCCTGCGCAACGTATGCGATATCTTAACGACGCATTTCATTCTAAGGTTGCGAAATCACCGCACACTTCCGAAAAGCGTCTCAACCCTATCTCAACGCTATATATTGATTCCGTCACGATCAGCGGAGTCAGCCCATGCGCAAACAGTTCATCCTTTCTATCCTCACCTTTCTTGTAACTGCTTTGCTTTCGTCCGTTACCGCACGCGGGCAGGCTCAAGCAGCTTCTGATCCGTGGCAATCGCTGCGCTTCCTCATTGGCACATGGGATGCCAAAACCACAAGCGGCACAGCGGCCGCGCAATCGAATGGCATCTACTCCTTCGGGCTTGAGCTGAAGGATCACATCCTCGCCCGGCATAGCAGCAATGGCGCCTGCAAAGCTCCTGCGGATTTCAACTGCGATCACAGCGACCTGCTCTATCTCTTCCTCGATCACCAGAGCATCAAGGCCATCTACTTCGACAACGAGGGGCACGTCATCCACTATTCGGTCTCAACGCCGACGCCTGCCAGCGTGGTATTTCTCTCAGATTCCTCGCTACCAGGACCACAATTCCGCCTGGCCTATGAGCGCAGCCAATCAATTCTCTCCGGAAAGTTTCAGATGAAGATGCCGGGACAGAGCGAGTTCACCTCTTATCTGGAGTGGAGCGGCAACAGGAAGTAACCACATCTTCGCCAACACTCCGGCTCGAGCCTACGTGCCATTTCCCCGTTGATTCGCCTCAGAGACCGCGCTTTCATCTCTAAAACGCGGAAAAAATCTCCCGTTGCGACTCGGCATACTACAAATGGGCCACAGCCGTTCAAAGCCAGTTGATGACAGACGTTATCGCTTCGCGGTAGTCTAAGCGGTAATCGCAAAGTAACTGAGAGAGGTCCCCAAACCATGCCCATCCAGCCTACGGAAAAAATCTGGCGCAACGGCCAGCTCATTCCCTGGGAACAGGCGAATATCCACGTGATGAGTCACGTGGTCCACTACGGCTCCAGCGTTTTTGAAGGCATTCGCTGCTACGGCCAGCCATCTGGCGCAGCGATCTTCCGGCTGCCGGAGCATATGCAGCGCTTGATCGACTCCGGAAAGATCTACCGGATGACGCTTCCTTACTCGCTGGATGAGCTGTGCGCCGCAGTCGTTGATGTGGTCGAGAACAACGGCGTCGCTCCCTGCTACGTCCGCCCGATCGCTCTGCGCGGTTACGGCGAAATCGGCGTTAACCCGACCGGGTCCCCCATTGATGTCTTCATCGCCAACTTTCCCTGGGGCAAGTATGTCGCGGGCGGCCACGGCGGCGCAGACGTTTGCATCAGCAGCTGGAACCGGCTGGCTCCCAACACGATGCCCGCTCTGGCCAAGGCCGGCGCCAACTACATGAATTCGCAGCTCATCCGCATGGAAGCCGATATTAACGGCTACGCGGAAGGCATTGCGCTCGATGTGAACGGCCTGGTCTCTGAAGGCTCTGGCGAGAACGTCTTCCTGGTTCGCAATGGTGTGCTCTATACGCCGCCGCTGGCCAACTCGGCGCTCTCCGGCATCACTCGGGATTCGGTGCTTACCATCGCTCGCCATCTTGGTCTGCCGGTGGTGGAGCAGTCGGTGCCACGCGAGCTTCTGTATATCGCTGACGAAGTCTTCTTCAGTGGCACGGCAGCAGAAGTCTCGCCCATCCGGTCCATTGACAGGATTCTGGTAGGCGACGGAACGCCCGGTCCGCTGACCAAGCAGATCGCCGACGAGTTCTTTGGCATCGCCAACGGGCTGAAGCCGGATCGCTTTGGCTGGCTGACGCCGGTCAAGGTCAATGCGGCTGAGCCGGTCAACGCTTAGAACATTCATAGACAAAAGAGAGGGGATGGGCAACTGCCCATCCCCTCTCTTTTTATTCCGAATTAGATCTGGTTAGTACGGTCGATAGTAGTATCCCGGCGGCGGTGGTGGAGGTGGCGGCGGATAGCCGTAGGGATAGGGGTAATACGGATAATAGGCACGCCGGTAAAGGATGGGCCGCTGCGACGGCGGTGGAGCATTGGCTGCCAGCCGCCGTACTTCACGTGAACTGACCGGGACGACAATCAGCTCGGAGTTGAGGTGGAAATCCAGCAGCGCCTCAGCAGGAATCCAGATACGCGGGCCAGGTGTGGCAGCCGAAGCGGCAGTTCCGCCGGCGCCACCCGCGGCCGCACCGATGGCCGCTCCACCGCCGCCGCCGATTGCGCCGCCGACCAGCGCACCGAAGAGCGCTCCGCCGACTACGTTGCCGACGGTGTGCCCGGTCTTGCTGGGGCCCTTGACCTGATAGGGGGTCGCGTCCAGCGGATACGTCATGCCGCCCAGTTGCAGAGCGTCAATCTTCAACGCAAGCTCGGGGCTGCCGCTCAACGCACCAGGGGACTTGACGTCTGTTACCTCGCCGCGAATGGTGGCGCCGCGTGGCACCGCGAGCACCCCGCCGCTGTAGACGTCGGCCACCAGCGTAAATTCAACCGGCGTACCAACCACTGCCTTCTTGCTATCAAGTGGCATGCTCGAGCGCACCCGGAACACCGCGCCGGCAGCAACTGTTACAGGCGAATGCGGCGGTTCGGGAGCCTGCGGACCCTCCCGCGGCGCGTTGTACTGCGGATAGCCTGGCGCAGGCGCCTGCTGAGGAGGCGGAATGGGAGCCATCGACTGCTGCTGGCCGTTGTTGTAGCCGTTGTCGTTGTTGGCCGGCGGCTGGCCTTGGTCGGGGTAGTCTCCGTAGTCGGGCGGTTGATTGTCCTGCGCGGTCTGAGGATCGCCCACCTTGAGGTTGTTAATCACCTTTGCGACGCCGGGTACCTTGCCTGCGATGGAGGCTGCGAGTTGCCGGTTGGCCTCGCTGGCGCTCGTTCCGGAAAGCGTGACCTCGCCCTGCACCGTTCCCGCGGTAATCCAGTCCTGCTTGAGTGTCGGGGCTGCGTCGAGAGCATGCACCACGTCCATCTCGATCTGTCCATCGGTGCGCTCGCCAGGCGAATTCTGGTTGGCCGAGGAGGAATCCTGCGCGCGGACAGCTACTGCAGTGGCATTTGCTCCGATACCAAGACTACCTACCAAGAGAATCGCCGGCCAGATTCTGTGAATCTTCGGCGTAGTTTCATTTCTGGTCATGATTGTCATCCCATCCTTGGTGATGAATCACTTTAGGGGCTGTAGCGCGATGTCCAAAGTACTGCGCAAGAGCCATCAGCAAATTAGACCCTGTCTCGGCTCAAAAGTTCCGCACAAAAGTGCGCTGAATGTGGAAGCGTTCACCTCTGTGTTTACGGATCCCTTCGCCCGAAGGGGAGCAGCCAAGTAATTAGGGCGGCTGCCGAAAACCGGAGCCGCCCTGATAGTTCTTTATGAAAACGTACGAATGGTATCGAAAAATGGAGGTGAACGAGATTCGACCTAAAGACTGGCCACGGGCAGTCGGTCCCGATACTTCAACAGCAGTGGAGCGAGATGGCGGGCGTCCCAATAACGAGGCAGAAAGCGCTTGGGATCCGCCAGGGTTCTGTACAACCAGCCGAGCCCAAACGTATCTGCCCAGATAGGAATACGAACCTGGTCGCCGCTTAGAAAGGCTATTGCCGCGCCGATGCAATGAATGGCCGGGCAGTAGCTGAGGTTGTGCTTGAGATACAAACCAAGCCTCTCCTGCGTTCCTCCGCCGACTCCCAGAACAACATGCCTGGGCCGGCGTTCCTCGATCCGAGCGAGCAACTCCTTGTCATTAATCACCTGGCCGTAAAGAGGCGCCAGATACACGTCTTCATTCGCGACCGAAACACCCTTTTCTCGCAGCCAGCGCAAGTTTCTCTGTGCGCTCGCCTGGGTAGGCATCACCCAGAATGTACTGCCCAGAGCTTGAAATTCCGGGGCCTCGACTAACGTTCGGAGATATTTAAGACCTGAAAGCTTGGGAATACGATTGTCATCGATCAGGTTCCACATAAGAACCATGAATGCACTATCGGCGATTGCAAAATCTGCACCCAGCAACGCCTCACGATAGCCCTTGTCGATGGCAAGATTCTTAAGCGCTGGCGCCGCAGGGACGACAACCAAGCCGCCGTTCTGAGACACCGCATCAATCGCACCCTGAGCGTCGCCGACAAAAAACCTGACGCCCAGTATCTGCTGGTACCGGGAAGTTGAATTCATGCAAGACTCCTACCTGGTTGTGGTAACGCCGGTAAGCATTTGCTGCTCGATCCAGGCCATCGTTCGTGCCAGCCCGTCGCGGAGTTTGATACTGGGCTCCCAGCCCAGATATTGCAGAATCTTTGTGTTGTCGCTGTTACGTCCGTTGACTCCCTTCGGAGCGCTGAGATTGTAGTTTCGCTTGAGTTTTACGCCAGCAAGGTCTTCAGCTACATCGACAAGCTGGTTGATAGTGACCAGTTCGCTGGAACCGAGATTGATCGGCTCAGTGATATCACTATGGTAGATATCAACGACACCTCTGGTGCAATCGTCGATATACATGAAGCTTCGCGTTTGGTGGCCATCGCCCCAGATCTCGATTTCGTGTTTGCCTGATATTTTAGCCTCAAGCACTTTGCGGCAGATCGCCGCGGGAGCCTTTTCGCGTCCTCCCATCCACGTTCCCAGTGGCCCATAGACGTTATGAAAGCGCGCCACGCGGGTCTCCATCCCATAGTCTTCCAGGAAGTGCCGGCACATGCGTTCGCTGAAAAGCTTTTCCCATCCGTAGCCATCTTCTGGCAGCGCTGGATACGCGTCTTCCTCTTTCAGAGCTACCACATTCGGATTGGTCTGCTTGTCGCCGTTGTAGACACAGGCCGAGGAGGAATAAAAGAAGCGCTGAACGCCATGCTCGCGTGCTGCAAGTAACATGTGAGTGTTCGTAAGGACGCTTAACATGCACAGGGCTTTGTTGTTTTCAATGAAACCCATTCCGCCCATATCGGCGGCCAGTTGAAAGACTGCGTCGATCCCTTCAGCAGCTTCGAGACAGGCTTCCTTTTCCTGCAAATCCAGCACCAGGTTTTCTGCGTTCGGATTCTCCTGGTACCACTGATCCCGTGGCTTTACATCTACAGCCCGAACAGTCGCTGCACCTTCGTCGAAGAGCTTGTTTACAAGATGGCCACCAATAAAGCCGCCAGCGCCGCAAACTAAAGCGTGTGCGCCACGAATGTGCATAGAGTAAGTAATCCTTTCCTGCTGATATAGATGCAGAGGCTGTGACCACTGAATTGATTAGAGAATGCCTAGCTGAGAGCTGTAAGACTGTGCAAGATTGACAACTCTCAGCAAAAAATCGCCGTCAGGATAAGTCCAAGTATACCAAGACTTTCGAACACGGGATACGGAACTTATGTACCCCGATTATCTTCCTCATGCAGGCAACCAATACAGGAAGCGGTTGCATCAAACTCCGCCGCCCACTTAGTAATGCTTATGGACGCCACGTAGATAGTAAGTGGCACCTATCGTGAAGCCGTTTGGGTTCAACGTATTTTTACCGTGGAAGCTATACCACCACTGGTACTCATAGTCGAAATGTGCGTACAGGTTCTGCCATGCCCTGTATTCCGCCCCCGCGCCTGCCGCAGACACCGTAAAAGTGTCGTGGGTATATAGCGGGTTATGAGATGGAAAATCGATGCTTCCCAATCCAATCAGGTATTTCACCTCCGGGCGGATGTGAAAAATCGGATGATACTTGTAGACCGCTCCGCCCTTGATCGTGTCCTGCCGCATCCGGGAGAGCGATTCCGGCCTGTCCGCAAAAATGGATGTTCCTTCTGCTTCCACGCCAAGACCGTGAAACAAATTGTAGTCAGCCCAAGCCGAAATGCCGATCATACGGCGGCTGGGGCCGTAGTCCAGATCGTAGTCTGAAACGCCAACGCCAACTCCAAGGGGGAGTCCGCCAATCTTTGCCGCAGGCGCCACCTGAGCCGCCGCAGACAAAGAAGCAAGGGCAAAAAGAGCTGCCAAAACAAGCTTCGATCGCATTTGATGCTTCTCCTTGTGATTGCAGACCCCCTCCCCCGAGGTCGATCCTGCTAGAAGTGTACAACGGTCTGTCCTAAATTCAATGCAAAGAAATTGCAAATACCTCATGCCAAATAAGCTACACATTACATAAACAGGAGGTCAGTTCCTTTCTGCTCAAGGGCAACGCGCCTTTATGGCCACGAGAGGTACTTTTTGTGGAAATTCTGCCCGTTCAGTAAAGCGATTCCCCTGCCTCTTCCCCAATGGCGTCCAGGAAGCCTCGCGATAGATCGATCCGAGCCAGCGCCAGCTTTCGGGACTGGGGTAGTTGCAGTTTGTCAGGCAGTTCGGAGATGGCCCGGACAAGCACAGGCATCACATCGGAATAGGTCCGGTAACGGGAATCGCGGCCTATTTTTACCATTGCCCGAAGGGTACCGATGGCGCCCAGTTGCTCGAGAATATCCGCATCGCGGAGGACGACTGCCTCGATAAATGCCGGATTGTCTTTCGGCTGATGGGTGCGAATCGCCTCAGCCACACTGTCCAGTTTTTCTGGCGGAAACCCCCACCCACGCAGCAGTTCTGCGCTGCGGGCAATCGTATATGGCACGTGGTCCCAGCGAGCCAACTCCTCGGGATCCGCTGGGCGATGCCCTGTAAAGACCCCAAGATCGTGCATCCAGGCCGCGGCAAAAAGCACATCGTCATCGCAACTCTCGCCTTCGGCGATCTGGCAGCACAAGGCATACAGGCGCGGCTGATGGCCAAACTTGTCCACTGGCTGTGCCTCGTTCCGGATGTAGGCAACTACGGAATCACGCCATACCGAGGTTGTCATGGCGCCATACCGGGCCAGCGCGGCGTAATCCGAATCAGGTCAAGACCTTCGGGCCCTCCATGATCGTCGATCTGCCAGGCTGGGGAGGACGCGGGTACCGCCACCATGCCTCGGGCTGCCAGCGTTATCGGCTCGAAACTCCCGCTCGTCAGAGGCCGGATCTGACCCGTGCCAGCGACCGCGAAAAGGTAGGCGAGCCCCGGAGTGGCCTCGTTTCCAGGCTTATTCATCGAGCTTCCGGTGCGAGAGCCTTCTACCGTGATCTTTTCCACGCAGAAATATTCACCGTCAATCAGAATAGTGCGGTCCGGCAGCTCCACGGGGGCGATCTTTCCTGATGAAGTACTCAGGCGGATAGCCTCAAGAGCCTTGGCTACATGCAGCTCACGAGGGCGGCCATAATCGAACAGGCGATAGGTGGTATCGCTGTTCTGTTGAGTTTCCAGCAGAACCGAGCCAGGCCAGATTGCGTGGACAGTGCCGGCATCGACGAAAACCATTTCACCGGTCTTGACCGGCAAGAGTTCAAGGCTTTGCTCCAGCGTTCCTTCCGCCACCTCGCTCTCCACCGTCTCAAGCGTCACGCCCGGCTTGAGTCCGAGAGCAATCCCAGCATCAGGTTCGGCTGCCAGAACGTACCAGCATTCAGTCTTGCCGCGTGGCTGTCCGTATTTATGTGCCATACGATCGTCTGGATGCACCTGCACGCTCAACTTCTCACGGGCGAAGATTACCTTCATCAGCAGTGGCGATGCCCCGAGCACTGATTGTGGAGCGGATGCTCCCAGCATTTCAGGCGAGTGCTCGGCAAAAACCTCGGCGAGCGTCTTTCCCGTCAACGGACCAGTCAGCACCCGGCATTGATCACCGCTAAGCCACACCTCTCCGACTGGCTTCTCTGCCGACGCGAAGTCGTACCAGGGATGCAGATCAGGCGTTCCCCATATCCGCTCCACAAACATAGGTTGGATCTGGAACGGCGTCCCAATGTTTTCAGTACTCAAACTCATCCTGATTCACCCCTGCGCTTGATATCGCGCTTGCCCCAATGTAACAAAGATTTCGCGGGGGATTTCGCTCGCCATTCCGCCTTCGATCCGCCTCGCAGAGTGCATTTGTGAACTGAAGGCGTTGCTCCAAACCGGTCGTTAAAGATAACCTGAAGAAGACCGGCGATGCTGGAGTCACCCGACCCCTGCTATTGCAACCTGACCATCTCTAGCCAGGGAAGCGCTTCGCATTCAGTCGATAGCAGCCGGAAACGATGGTTGCTCAACTAGTCGCAGCTTGCGCCAATAAGGGTAAGCTGTCATCCGCTCGCAGGTGCAGTATGCCTGCAGTTGCTGAAGAACTCTATCCTAACTACGCCGCCTTTTTCTTTATTAAGGAGAGCTCACCGCATGTCGAAGCAAGTTTCCATTTGTGTGATTGGATCAGGATATGTAGGACTGGTCGCTGCTGTTTGCTTTGCTGAGATCGGCCATAAAGTCATCTGCGTCGACAATAACGAGGCCAAGGTCAAGATGCTGCGCCAGGGCGGCATCCCTATCTATGAGGAACATCTGCCGGAGTTGCTTGGCAAGCATCTGAATCGCAGTGTCGAGTTCACCACCGATCTGGCTTCGGCTGTCGAACAGTGCGAAGCCATCTTCATCGCCGTCGGAACGCCGCAGGGCAGCACTGGATCAGCCGATCTGTCATTCGTCGAGGCAGTGGTAAGCGAGATCGCACGCGCTATCAACGACTACAAGGTCATCGTAGAAAAGAGCACGGTGCCGGTCTACACCAACGAGTGGATCAGCCGGGTTCTGCATCGCCATGGCGTCGATGCTCAAAGCTTCGACGTGGTTTCCAATCCTGAGTTCCTGCGCGAAGGCACTGCCATCATCGACTTCCTGCATCCGGACCGCATCGTCGTAGGCGCCAACAATGACCGAGCCGCCGATGTGCTGCGGCGCATCTATGCGCCGCTCACCGACGGCAGCTACTTTGCCCGCGCCGATGCCCTGCCCGGCATGTTGAGTCCGGAGAACCCTGCCACACTTCTCGTCACCACTGCTCAGAGCGCTGAGATCATCAAGCACGCTTCGAACGCCTTTCTGGCTCTCAAAATCAGCTTTATCAACGCGGTCGCAAACCTGGCGGAGTCGGTGGACGCCGATATTGAAGACATCGCGGCGGGCATGGGTCTGGATTCGCGCATTGGCCCGAAATTCCTGCGCGCCGGCCTCGGATACGGCGGTTCGTGCTTTCCCAAGGATGTGGCTGCGTTCTACTGGGTGGCGCAGCAGCAGGGTGTGGACTTCCAGCTTTTGGAAGAGGTCCGCAAGATCAATGCGACGCAACAGGAAGTTTTCTTCAACAAGGTCCGTGCCGCTCTGTGGACCCTTCGCGGCAAGAAGCTGGCTGCGCTGGGCCTTGCCTTCAAGGGGGATACCGACGACATCCGCGACTCCCCTGCCATCGATGTGATTCGCAAGCTGATCGCCGCTGGAGCCTCCATCACCGCCTACGATCCTGCGGCGATGGAGCGTGCCCAGGAAGTGCTGCCGCCTTCAGCCAACATGAGCTATGCGGCCAACCCCTACGAGGCTGCCCAGGGTGCGGACGCGGTGCTGATCCTGACCGACTGGAAGGAGTTCGCCAGCCTCGATCTGGTGCGGCTCAACCAGGTACTGCGCTTCCCCATCATCATCGACGGACGCAACCTGTACAAGCCCGCCTATATGCTCGAGCAAGGCTTTACCTATGTCAGCGTCGGCCGGCCAGCAGCCTATACCGCGCAGCAGGGCAAACCCCGCAAGCTGGTATTGTCGTAGATCACAGAACAACAGCCACAACGCCTGCTTAACCCTGGAGCGAAGACCTTTTGACGATGCGCGTACTTGTTACCGGCGCTGCCGGTTTTCTTGGCTCTCACCTTACCGACCGCTTGTTGGGTGAGGGCCATTCCGTTCTCGGCGTGGACAATCTCTCGACGGGCGACCTCGGCAACATCGCGCATCTGGCCAATGAACCTCGCTTCGCGCTGGAGGAAAAGGACATCTGCATTCCCTTCGACCCCGGCAAGGTCGATGCGGTCTTCAACATGGCTTCGCCCGCCAGCCCGCCTGAATATCTCAAGCTGGGTCTCGAGACATTGCGTGTCGGCAGCGTCGGCACTGAAAACACCCTCGACATCGCTCACAAGTACGGCGCAGTCTACCTCCACGCCTCCACCTCTGAATGCTACGGCGACCCGCTTGAGCACCCACAGACCGAGAGCTATTGGGGCAACGTCAATCCCGTCGGGCCGCGCTCTGTCTACGACGAGGCCAAGCGCTACGCCGAGTCGCTGACCATGGCCCACCACCGCTATCGCGGCGTCAACACGCACCTGGTCCGTATCTTCAACACCTATGGTCCGCGCCTGCATCCGAGCGATGGCCGCGTCGTTTCCAACTTCATCATGCCCTGCGCGGTGAACCTCTCACCGTCTACGGCGACGGCCAGCAGACACGCAGCTTCTGCTACGTCGACGACCTGATCGAAGGCATCCTGCGCCTCTCGCGGTCCGATGAGCACTTGCCCGTCAACATCGGCAATCCG
>Ga0206975_1005_pt1 | contig 74172 bp, 52 predicted proteins | sample Alteio_BWOrgHeat_81_FD_152919 | JGI IMG/M metagenome (GOLD analysis project Ga0206975, IMG submission 152919) | Enriched cells from forest soil in Barre Woods Harvard Forest LTER site, Petersham, Massachusetts, United States -... | ecosystem: Environmental > Terrestrial > Soil > Temperate forest >... | reverse complement strand
CGGAGATATTCCCCATGGATTTCCTGTTAACGACAGATACGATGCAGCGCAGTTCAAGACCATTGTGTTGAGTTAAACAAATCCACCAACTCGTGCAGAATAAAGTCTATGTGAGCAGCTTGCAATACATTCATGCACGCAGATCTTCCTGACGGCATGGAGTGGCTTCTGGCGTTGGCTCAAAAGAGCTTTTATGCAAGGTAAATCGCTCCAGCAGGTCCCTGGAGGATTTGCTCTCGAGTCAGTTATGAACGGAGGCGATCTCCAGGATTTCGACGGGCCCGGATGCCGGAAATCCGATTGGAACGCCACGGACCCAGTCAGCTTTGGCGAAGACGCCGTGGTCTTCGCCTGTGATGACCGAACGTACGCGGTAGCTTCCTGAAGGAATCAGTGGTAACTGAACGGTCGCGGATGGCACTTCAGATTTGTTGCGAAAGAGTGCGATGATTCCGTCTCCGCTGCGAGCCAATCGCGCGAAACCATCCCACTTGTCTGAAGAGGTCTGCAGCCAACTGCCGAGGGGAAAAAAGCTTTCGCTGATCTTTGTTTTCTTCCTCAACTTCTTGAACCAGGTGATTCGTTCGTGGTACCACTCCCTGTCGTGAGTGCTCAACTTGCGAAGGTCACCCAGCAGCAATGGCGCCGAACCAATGGCTGTCGCAAAACTTTCCTGAATTGTCGGCAGTTCCGCGTGGATATTGCCAATCAGCATGCTCTCGACAGGCATGGATGTGGCGCGCTGGTAGAGTAGCTGACGTGCCTGAATTGGGCCTGCCGAATCAGACCGGGTATCGTCGACATTGCTCAACCAGTCAAGATCGCCGGCCGCAAGCAGGCCTGCATCAATGACGTGTTTCTGCCCCCAAAGCTCAAATGTCAGATCGAGCAGGATATCTGGATGTTTAGCGTACACCTTGCTTGTTACGTACGCAATACCCTCGTAGATCATGTTCAACGACTCGGCCCAACTGTTGTGGTAGTGGCCATGTGCCCAGCATCCGGGCGCTTCTCCATAGGCGTTGAAGATTGTGGTGAGGTCAAGTTTCACATAAGCTAAGCGGAATCTTGAGATCGCGTCGTTGATGCGATCAGCGGCAGAGTCTTGAAAAGCACTTGCGAGGCACATGACTACCTTGGAACCCGCTGCTGTGCCGGTTATTTTCAGCTTTCCATCCTGATCCCTGGCCGCCCAATCGGGGTGATTGCGATAGTCGGCAGAGGTCATGCCAATAGCTGCCATTGGAATCCATAGCCCAAGGCGCATGCCTTTGGCTTCGAGGGAATCGAGAATTGGTTGTAGGCCGCCGGGAAACGATGTGAGGTTGACCGCATTTTCACCGTGCTCCTGTTGCCAGCCATCGTCGATCGTAAAGATATCCATTCCCATGGCGCCGGCTGCGTCGATCAGTTCAAGAGCCAACTCTCGATTTATGCCGCGCTCGAAGGGCTCCCAGGTGTTGTAAATCCATGGTGCACCTTGTCGGTCCACCTGACGCATCAAGACCTTTGCTGTGTAGGAAGGCAGTACCCAGCGCGGGTCGTTGAAGCCGTCGCCATTCCGATAGGTCACAAGTGAAACACTGGCGGACTTGAATTCCTGCCCACTTGCAAGAGAGCGCTCGAACGGCATCAGGTCGGTGTCGTAGAGGACACCGATGCGCACACGCGCCGGATCATCCCAGCCTGCAACTTCGGTGCGCTTCATATAGCCGGGGACTTCGCTGATGATCGCGATGCCAACGCCAGTACGACTGTTGGAGACCATCATCCCGGCATCTTCAGAGCGGCCGGTGTAGAAAATCTCACGTGGGATCGTGCCGTACTGCGTGTTCAGAATAGTCTCGTTCGACGGACCCAGGGAAAGCCCCAACGTTTCGATATTGAGATGTGTGAATCGAAGAGCGGCGCTCCCGGTGTTGCGCAGTACAAGATACTTGCGGATCGCGGGATGATCTCCATAGCTGGAGTAGACGACGGACACTTCGAGGCTTACTTCTTTGTGGCGTAGTTTGACGGTGAGAGATCTTCCATTTGGGATCGCGGCCTCGGCTACGCTCAGGAACTCGAACTCTGGGTCTGTGCCTCGGATCGTGCGCCCGTTACAGTCGAAAGAGAACTCCTGAGCCATATCCATACGAAGATTGCCGGGGGAGATGAACTCTGAATGGGTGGCCAGATCAGACAGGCCACTGGTAAACAGGCCGCCATTGGGCTTGAAGTGAATTGTTCTGTTGATAGAGCTGTTACCGATGGTCCAGGCTTGAGCTTCGGTAGGTTTCTGGGCAGGGGACTGGGCAGGCTCCTGGGCGAATGCCATCTCTGTGACTATCGCAGGGAGGCCGACGGCGCCGGTCACAACGAACAGAGCATTCTGAATCATGCTTCTGCGACTGAATGTCCTGATTTCAGGGTTTTCCATTTTCGACTGTGACCTTCTTTGATCCACTGAAGATGTCCTGGGCTTGCGGCTTTAATCGGCTGCGAGTATTCATCGAGACTGAACCGCGGGCGAGCGCTTTCCAGGCGAGCGAGATTTCGACACTGAATTTTGTGGGGATGCTTCCGGTGGAGGTGCGACCGAATCGCGGAGTTTAAGCGACGTCTCGAGGATGATGTGTTTTGAAGGACTCTTATCGCCTGCTATCCGATCAAGCAGAATGCGAGTGGCTGTCGTGCCCAACTGGTATCCCGATTGAGAGACCGATGAGAGCGCAGGGTTCGTTGTTTCAGCCAGATCAAGATCGTCGAATCCCATAATGGAAATATCCTCTGGGCAACGGAGTCCCGCTTCACGAATTGCCAGCAGTGTCCCGAGCGCAATCATGTCATTGCCCGCAAAGATTGCGGTAGGACGAGGGATAAGGCGAAGAAGGACAAGAGTTTTTGAGTAGCCGCCTCGCTTATCGAATGTCGTCTCCTGAATATACTCCGGAGCGAGGTGAAGTTTAGCCTCTTTCATGGCACGCTTAAAGCCATTGAGGCGCTCTTTGGAATTTGTCAGATGCAACGGTCCGGTGATTGCTGCGAGCCGCGTGTGGTTGAACTGAAGCAGGCATCGGGTTGCGTTGTAGGCCCCGGCTTCGTTATCGGCGGTGACGGTATCTCCTCTCCAGTTCTTAGGCAGACGGTCGATGCAGACCACGCCTGTGCCTGCTTGCCGATACGATTCAGCCTGTGCAGTGAGATCGCTGAAATTGGACGGAATGACTATCAGGCCTGTAGGGAGATAAGTGCGCAACTCGTTGAGGTGCACGAGTTCTTTCGAGTGATCGTTGTCTGTATTACAGAGGATCAGGCGATATCCGTTTGAGAATGCCAGGTCTTCCGCGCCTCGAACCACAGCAGGGAAAAATGGGTTTGTGATATCGGGAATAATCATTCCGATCACGTTGGTCTTGACCCGGCGAAGGCCGCGTGCGAGCTGGCTGGGCTGATAGCCGGCTGCCTGGACTGCTTCGAGCACGCGCTTTCGTATCGGTTCGCGAACACGCGCCGTGTCGTTCAACACATGCGAGACTGTTCCAAGAGAGACCCCAGCGATTCTCGCAATGTCTTTCATGTTGGCCAAGGCGTCTCTCCTGTCGTCTCAAGTGTCGCTTTCAACAAGAAACGAGTTTCGCAGAACAGGGCCCAGTATATCCGATATTGAAAGCTTTCAAGGTGTCTTCATTTTTCGAGTGCTTAGTTGATTGCGTATAAATTCTGTGCGATTCGACGTATTGTCGATGAAAAAGCGCGTGTATTTGGGCCACAAAGTTCATCGGCAAGTAGATCTCATGGGCCGCATAGCGCGGGAGGTTCTTGCTCAGGATCCCGCGTGCAGTTATAGGCGCATAGCCTTACAAAGGAACGGCGACGGGTTGAGCCTGCTTCAGAAAATAATTGACAGGGTTTAATTCGCCGGAATAAGATTGGCGCGTCTTATTTTGAAAGCTTTCAAATAAACTAAGAATCCCAAGAATTCGAGGCCTGCAGTGAATCGACGAATCGTATTTCCAGTGCTATTGCTTCTGTTGCTTTTTGTATCCGGACGCTTATCGGCGCAGTTCGCGCAGCGTGGCGGTGTGGCTGGAACCGTCTTCGATCCATCTGGCGCGGTGGTTCCGGGTACAGAGGTCACGCTGATCGACATTGCGCAGAATCAGACCCATCAGATCAAAGCGGACGCGGTTGGCCACTTTGAGTTCAACAATCTTACGGCGGGTCAGTACCAGTTGACGGCAGCTATGCAGGGGTTTGAGACAGAGAAATCGGGAGCGATCACGGTCAACATCGGCGCCATCGCTCACTACGATTTCAAGATGCGCACGGGCTCCGCTTCAGAATCGGTGACGGTGACGGATCAGGAGAGTGGGCTCGAGACTGACAATGCAACTCTGAACACGAATATTTCCACGCAACAACTTGCGGAACTGCCTCTGAATGGGCGCAATTTCACGTCGATTGCGGCGCTGGCGCCGGGAATAGCTACGATACCGCAGGCGAATATAAACCCCGGGGGAACCTATTCGGTGGGCGCGATGTTTGCCATGGGCGGAACACAATTTCAGACCGGGGGGTCTTTTCAGGGTTCGCGTGACAATGGGTTCTACGTCAACGGCGTCAACATCAACGACAACTACGAGAGCAGCATCAGCTTTGAGCCTTCTTCGGAAGCGCTTGGTACTGGAACGGTTCAGGTAGCTGACTTCTCCGCTGCTATTGGCCACGATATTTCGGCGTTAACGATGCAAACGAAGGGAGGTACCAGCAGGTTTCACGGAGAGGCGTTTGAATTTCTGGAAAACGACGATCTGAATGCCTTCAATCCCTGGGACAAAGCGAATCAGTTTATTGCCGGTGTTCCTGCAGTGAAACCGACCCTGCGACGCAATCAATTCGGGGGCAACCTGGGTGGCCCTGTCTACATCCCGAAGATATTGCCTATGTTGAAGACTCGGGTTTTCTTCTTTGCGAACTATGAGAACTTCATTGAGCACGATGGAAATCAACTGGTCACTGCTTCCGTGCCGTCCGCTGCTGAACGTACGGGCGATTTCAGCGAGCTATTAGCTCCCAACCCAAACCCGCTTCAGCTGTATAACCCGTTCGATACTACGTACGACGAAAACGGAGTCAGCAGCCGGCCTCCTGTTCCCGGAAATCGCCTCGATCTGGCGAGGCGACCCGATGGATCACCTCTGTTTGACCCTGCATCTACGCCGTTGTTGACTGCCTTGTGGCCACTGCCCAACATTCAAGGCGCGCCCAGCAATCAGGTAAACTACGTCACTTATCAGACGCCGGGACTCTCTAACTATCACATTGATACGCGCTTTGACGCGAAGATCACGAACAGCGACTCTATCTTTGTTACATGGTCAAAGTCGAACGGATCGTCGAGCCTGACAGGAGGAATTGCTCCGGCCGAGCTTCATAATTTTCCCAATACGGATCAGGCTTATCTGGTGACGGCAAATTACGTCCACATATTTACGCCACGTCTAACCAATGAGTTCATCTTTGGCACGGGTGACGGGGCTCTCCTGACCATATCTCCGAGCCAACTGAGTTACCTCAATAGCTCGAGCAATCCACTCAACCAGTTATTTCAGAATACTGGAACAGGCATTACAAACGGAGTTTTTGGGGTATATGCCGGGAATTATGCAGGAGTGGGCGCAGGTGAGATATTCCGGGCGGAGAATAAGTCTTACCAGGTTTCGGATAACATCGACTGGGTGCACGGACGGCATACTGTATCAGCCGGCTTCAACTACTTCCGGAAGAGCGAAATTGACTGGGATGTCATGCGCAATGTGAGCTTCGGGGGCTTCAGTTCGAGCGGTTTCGACTCTGGCCATGTTGGCGGCGATGAAATGGCGGACCTTGTGATGGGAATCCCGAGTGACATGTTTGTTCGCTATACAATCACCGGCGGAAGCGCGACAGCTCCGGACTACAACGAGGTAGCTCCTTACTGGGGCATGTATGCCAACGACAAGTTCCGCATCAGTCCCAAGCTAACAATTTCAGTAGGTCTGCGCTATGACCTGGCTATCCCGGTCTTTACGCCTGACCCGAAGATCGCTCCCTGCTGCGCCATCTACACTGCTAGCTCAGACGGTGGCATATTGAAGTATCCGGGCATTGCCGCGGGCTTGCCTACTCACTATTTGTCGGCTTCGAAACTTGATTTCGCTCCGCGCGTCAGCTTCGCCTATAGCCCCAATCCGCTGACGGTTGTTCGCGCCGGCTACGGGATTTTCTACAATACCGGCGCCACGCAGTTATCCAACGCTATCGGCAATGCGGCTTATGGGACTCAAGGAGCTGTCAATTATTCGGTGAACAACACTACCCTGGGCCAGCCCGTTGATACTCCGTTCCTGACTCTGGCCAGCATTTTTCCTGCTCCTGTGAGTACGACCCTGGGGTCATTTCCGGTGACTACAGCCACGGGTGAAGGCTATGACGGGGATGGTGCTTTGACTTCGATCACTTACTACGATCAGAAGTCGACGCCGTTACCCTATTATCAGCGCATGCTCGTGGACTTTCAGCGACAGATCGCATCACATGATGTCTTTACGTTGTCTTATGCGGGTGTGCAGGGTAGAAAGGGCACGAACCAGCAGAACCTAAACTTGCCTGCGTATCAGACAGGATGGACGAGTGGCGGCGGCGTGAATGACCCTGCGTTTAATGCTGCGAGGCCTAACAATATAGGCAGATTCAGCGATATCTACGTGATGAGGCCGCAATTGAACTCGTTCTACAATGCGATGATCGTTCAGTACCGGCACGATTTCAGCAAAGGATTCCAATTCTTAAGCAACTACACATGGGGCAAGACAGTTTCGGATTATCCCACCAATAACATATTGAGTTTGAACACCACAGGTGGAGGCAGCGGATTCCAATATCGCGGTCTTCCGAATCGCGGCGAAGCAACGTTTTCTCATCGCCATCGCTTTGTTGCGAGCGGAATATGGTCTCCAGTGTATGGCAGGAAGTGGTCTGAATGGGCAAAGGTGCCTTTCACGGGTTGGCGCCTGAGCGGAATTCTGACGATGGAGTCGGGTGACGCGTTGACGGTTAACAATGGAGGTCCGGGTAATCCGTGCTCCGTTGATATTGCCGGTACTGCCGCCTGCCCTACTGGTTATGGTTCGAGCGCACAGGACGGCGCAGGTTATCTGCAAGACGGCAGCGAATTTGACCAGCTGAATGTTTCAGGCAACGCTAACCTGGGCCATGGCAAGAAGACCTTTTCGCAACAATTCGATACGTCCAAGTTTTCTGTTCCGGCTATGAACGTTCGTGGTAATTCGGGTTTGGGGACTATAAGAGGTCCGGGACAAGAGAGAGTGGACTTTTCAATTGCTAAGACATTCCCGTTGTATGAGAGTCTTCATCTCGAGTTCCGGGCAGATGCCTTCAATGCCTTGAACCACTCGCAATGGAACAGCGTGAATACAACCTTCCCAAGCGGCAGCACACAGTATCCATTTGGGCAGGTGAACGGGGCAGGAGATGCTCGCATTGGCCAACTGGGAGCGAAGGTTGTTTTCTAAGTCACTTCGACGAGGCGGTTGCAGATAGTATTTCCATTGCAGCCGTCGCGCCTAAAAATGTAAAACGACGTGAGGACGAGCCTGTCGTTTGTGTTTCATTCTTCTGCCCTGGAGCCCATGCATGTATCAGCCAGAAACGTACTTTATCTCTCTCTTGCTCATGGTCGTCAGCATGCTGTGCTGGGGATCGTGGGCGAACACAGTGAAGCTTTGTCCCGGCTACAGGTTTCAATTGTTTTACTGGGACTATGTTCTCGGCTTGATTCTTGGCGCTTTGGCCTGGGGTCTGACGTTAGGCAGCATGGGAGCTACGGGTAAGCCCTTCTATTTTGAGATTACTCATGCAAGCCTGCATCCTGTCTTACTTGCCATAACGGGTGGAGTCATATTCAACATAGCCAACTTACTGTTGGTAGCGGCGATCGATATTGCTGGACTTGCGGTAGCGTTTCCTGTGGGTATCGGTCTCGCGTTAGTTGTAGGCGCGGTGAGCAGTTATGTCATTTCACCTCAAGGAAATCCTCTGTTGCTTTTTGGAGGAATTGCGCTCGTAGTTGCTGCGATTGTGTTTGACGCGATCGCGTACGGTCTTCGCGAAACCAGTCGTAAGGCGACGAGCAAGCGCGGCCTGATCATCAGCCTGATTTCAGGGCTACTGATGGGAACGTTCTATCCATTTGTTTCGAAAGCAATGGCGGGCACAGACTCTCCGGGCCCCTATGCTGCGGTTCTGTTCTTTGCGTTTGGCGTGGCTATATGCGCAATTCCTGTGAACTATCTGCTGATGCGCGTGCCACTCGATGGTCGTGAGCCTGCTTCGATGCAGGGATACTGGCAGGCGCCGGGAAGCTGGCACATCTGGGGCATGCTTGGCGGCGCAATCTGGTGCACAGGTGCGCTGATGAATTTTCTGGCGTCGCAGGCGCACATCGTTGGACCTGCCGTTTCCTATTCGATTGGGCAGGGAGCGACCATGATTTCGGCGTGCTGGGGTGTGTTCATCTGGCGAGAATTTGCAACGGCCCCAGCTGCTTCGAAGAAGTATCTTACCTGGATGTTTGTATTGTTTCTATGCGGGTTAACCGCAATTGCAGTTGTTCCTCTTTTCTAGAAAGTTTTAGTCATTTGTCTTCAACCCGGGGAGAGCGACGTTGTCGAAACAGAAGCCAATCGTTGTGGTCGGAAGTATCAACACGGATCTTGTGTCGATCACGAAGAGAATTCCAGCCGCAGGCGAGACTGTACTAGGAACTGACTTTCAAATTCACCCCGGCGGTAAAGGCGCAAATCAGGCCGTCGCTGTCGCGCGTCTTGGATATCCTGTGCGGCTTATTGGCCGGCTTGGGGATGACGCATTTGGCACACAACTAAGGAGCTATCTCGAAATTGCCGGCGTGGATATCGCGGGAGTAGCGACAAGCTCTGGGACCTCTGGCGTTGCGGTCATCATGGTTTCGGATGGCGGTGAGAATGGCATTGTGGTTACGCCGGGCGCGAACGCAAAGGTTTCACCGCAGGACATAGACGCAAATCTGGAGATTATCAGGCAGGCGGGTTTTGTGCTTACGCAGCTCGAGATTCCGCTCGAAACTGTCACGTATCTGGCCACCGTTTGTGCACGCGAGAGAGTTCCGCTCATGCTTGATCCGGCCCCGGCGATGGACCTGCCGCCGAGTATTTTTGAGCACGTCGATTGGTTTACTCCAAACCAGACTGAGGCTGCTTTCTTTACAAGGGACAAGCAAGACAGCAATGCAGCGAAGGATCCGGCCGCGATTGCGAAGATGCTACTGGACAAGGGAAACCACGGGGTTGTGCTGAAGATGGGGGCAGATGGTGTTTATCTCGCATCTCAGAGTGGCCTTGCAGGGTCTGTTGCTGCGTTTCCTGTAAATGCGATTGATAGTACTGGCGCGGGGGACGCGTTTAACGGCGGTTTTGCCACGGGACTCATGCTCGGGAAGACACCGTTAGAAAGTGCGCGCTTTGCAGCAGCCGTTGCCGGAATATCGGTCACACGAACCGGTGCTCAACCATCTATGCCAAGCATGGCTGAAGTAGAAGAATTCCTTAAACGTGCAGCGGTGAAGGCCTTGTGACCATGTATTTCCGATCTCTTTCACGTCTGACTGCTCTGCTGGTCGTTGGCGTAGTTCTTACATGCTCAGAGCCAGTGCTGTCTCAAGCGGGACACTCAGAGACTCATTCCAATCCGAGTCATAAAGCAGCACCGCCCTGGTATGTCACTGCCGCCGCAATTCATCGAGTTACTTTGAAGCCGACTACCCAGTTCTGGAAGTTTGAACATCTTTCGCTGGATGCGGCCCAGGCGTCGTCGCAGTTACGAGCGTGGAAAGAGGAGGGAATTGACGCGATTGAAGTATTTGCACCGGAAGAGGGTGGGAATAGCTACGATGGCCTTGACGCGAAGAACCGATACTCTCTCGATCCCGGGCTTGGATCGATCGACGACTTTCGACGCCTGGTGCAGCAAGCTCACTCCATGCATATAGCAGTCGTAACTTTCCAGAACCTGGGCTATGCGGCTCTTGATGCCCCGCAGTTCAAACAGGCAGAGGAAGATGTTCACGCCGGACGCACGACACGCGAAAGCCAGTTCTTCTATTGGAGCGAACGTGCAGACGCGCCGGCTCCGGCAACGGGAAGCAGTTACTTTCTTATTCGACCGAAGATCGCTGGTTATGACGGGGAAAAAACAGAGTTTTGGCAATGGAGCGATAAAGCGCAACACTACTACTGGACGCGTTGGAGAGGTAAGGATGCGAACGGTGAAACGACGCACCTGCCGCAATATAGCTGGTCTTCGCCGGAGTGGCCGCGAGAAGCAAATCGAGTGGTGGATTTCTGGATGAAGACCGGACTCGATGGAATGGTGATTGACGCGGTGAACTGGTACCCAGGATACGACTGGAAAAAGAATGCGGTATTACTTGCGAGCGTCCGCCGATTTCCGGGAGATAAGTTGATATTGCCAGAGGGAGGCGGTGCGTTCCATACGGATGATCCAACTGGCTGGATTCGCGATGGAGCGTGGACCGCGCTATACGACTATGGGCTCGATATCTGGTGGGAAAAACAGAGCAGGCCGATGTTTGAGAGTATCAATGCTGAAGATCCTGCCATCTTCGAACAGGCGTTGCAGAGCTATCATGATCGCGTGGTCGCTGCGGGCGGCATACTTATCCAGCCGGTCCTCGACTTCAAGGATCAGGACAAGCAGCGCCTTGCGGAAGGCCTGTTGGCTACCTCTGGTGACATGCTCTGCTACTGCGAGCCCAGCCAATCGATTGTGCACCCCGCACCGGGTATTCCGGATCTGCTTAAACTCAAATCACAACATCCGGCGCTCTATCAGAACAGCGCGCGCAGGCGCATAGCTACGAATCATGACAAGAGCCTGTATGCCACATTACGCTATGCCGCGGATAAGTCGGAACGGCTTCTGGTGGTTTTCAATTTTTCTTCGCAACCCATTAAGGCAGAGGTTGACATCGGAGCCATCAACGGAGATCAGTATCATGATCTCGAATCAGATAATACTGCTGTTGTAGAGGACAAAATGTTGACGTTTGACCTGGCCGGATACGGCCACCGTATCTTTCGCGTAGAGCAAAAGTAGATTCCAGCCTTCTCACAAGGAAAGGATGCAATGAAAGCGACGACTCGAGTTATTCAATGGACGACTAGCCTTTCCATGCTTGCGATGTTGTTTGCAGTACAACTCTCTGCGCAAGATAGCTACTATGCACCGAAGGGACAGCAAATTCCTCCGCCCTCGTGCTTCACGATTCGTGGCGCATGGGAAGGCGGATACGTACCCTGTACACCGCTGAGCCATTACGATTGGCTGACAGATATAACGCACTGGCGTGCTGAACGCCGCATCCGCATTGGATATGATCCGGCGCGATATGAAATGCCGGCGCTCAAGTGGACGCAGTCGAGTTTTATGCAGCCACAGATGATGGTGCATGATCGCTACTTCTATGATCCTGTTGCAAACAAATATACAGTTGATCGTTATCTGGACGATCTCGATAAGCGCTATGGTGGCATAGATGCTGTTCTCATCTGGGCCACCTATCCGAACATGGGCATTGACGATCGCAATCAGCACGACATGGTGCGTTCCATGCCCGGCGGTGTGGATGGCGTTCGACAGATGGTTGCCGACTTTCATCGCCGTGGTGTCAAGGTATTGTTCCCTATGATGATGTGGGATCAAGGCACGAGAGATCCGGGCGCTTCATGGCCCGATGCGATCGCCACGCTCATGAAGCAGATCGATGCAGATGGCATCAACGGAGACACCCAGGACGGTGTTCCATTGGCATTCTCATTGGCTGCAGACAAGGTAAACCATCCACTTGCCTTTGAGCCTGAGGGCGGTCCGCACGACGAGGGGATTGCCTGGAATGTGCTGACATGGGGCCAATACACGTTTCAGTTTGTGCCGACCGTGGATAGGTATCGCTGGCTTGAACCTCGTCATCAGGTGAATATTCAGGGGCGCTGGCTTCGTGACAAGACCGATGATTTGCAGTTCGCATTCTTTAACGGAGAAGGATGGGAGAGCTGGGAGAACGTATGGGGTATCTGGAATGGTGTGACTCCTCGCGACGGTGAGGCGACGCGACGGGTCGCAAATATTGAGCGGGCAATTGCGCCATTCCTTGTGAGCCAGGACTGGGAGCCGTTTTATCCGATGCATCGGTATGGTGTTTTCGCGAGCAAATGGCCATTGGGAAACCAAACGCTATGGACGATTGTGAATCGAAATGAGTTTGATGTGAGCGGGCGCCAAATGACGGTGCCTTATGAGAAAGGCATGCGGTATTTTGACCTCTATCATGGCGTTGAACTGAACGCCAAGACTGAGGATGACAGGTCGGTGCTTGAGTTTACGACAGAAGAACACGGTTATGGCGCCGTGCTGGCGACACCGGGCACGGCCGATGGCAAGGTTCAGGAACTAATGGCGAAGATGAAAGGTATGACGGAGAAGCCGCTTGCCAGCTTTTCACACGAGTGGAAACCACTTGCACAGCAGTTAGTTGAGATTCCGCCTACGAAATCCGCCGCCACTGCTCCTGAGGGGATGATTCGCATCAATGGAACAGATTTTCTTTTCAAAATTGAGGGCATCGAGATTGAGGGTTCCGATGATGTCGGCGTCGATGTTCAGTATCCGTGGGAAGACACGCCGCGAAGGTTCCATGAGCACAAGATGCAGATCAAGCCGTTCTACATCGATAAATATCCGGTAACAAATGCGGAGTTCAAGAAGTTTCTCGACGCCACGCACTACCGCCCTAAGGACGATCTCAACTTCCTCAAAGACTGGAAGGGAGGCATGTATCCCGACGGGGCGGCCAAGAAGCCTGTTACCTGGGTTTCAATAGAAGACGCTCGCGAGTATGCGAAATGGGCGGGGAAGCGACTCCCCCACGAGTGGGAGTGGCAATATGCTTCAGAGGGTAACGACAATCGCCTTTATCCGTGGGGTAACTGCGACTGGCTTCCTCCGGTTCCGCGGGCAGGTGTGCCTACCGCAATTCCGTCTGCCGGCATATCGCCTCAGGTTCCTGCGGGCACATCGACTGCGGTTCCCGGCGCGCCCGTCACGTCGCCTGTTCCGGTGAATGTGTCTCCCTGCAATTGGGGGTCTGACCCGAAGAACGCTCCTGCGCCCATTGCCGATCGAGGAAGGGTAATGCTCACGGCAGCTGATGTGGATGCACATCCGAATGGGGCCAGTCCGTTTGGCGTAATGGATATGGTGGGTAACGTATGGCAGTGGACAGATGAGTATGTGGACGACCACACGCGAGCTGCCATCGTGCGAGGGGGAAGCCACTACAGACCGTTAGGTTCGATCTGGTACTTCCCGCAGGCTTATAAGAATAGTCAGCACGGCAAGCTGCTATTGATGGCGCCCAGTTACGACCGCTCGGGTGCGCTAGGCTTTCGCTGTGTAAAGGATGCGGAATAAGGTGTCACGAGGAGAGGGCGCTCCGGGTTGGTCAGAGCGCCTTCTCCCTCTGAGACTTCAGGGTTCGCGCGTGAATGCCAGTCTTCCCCGGGCAGGATCAACCGTGACCCTCGTAATCCCCAGTGCTACAGGGCTCATCAAGCCGTCAAAATCGTGTCCTGCATCCCTGTGGTTATGCACTACATACGCCGCCTCGTGCCCGAACTCCGTTCCACCCAGCTTCAGGCTGATCGACCGTACCTGTCTGCGTTCAAAGTCGCCGATCGTTCTGGACGACGGTTTAGCGGCTTTCGAGCCAGAGACTGGCTCTTCGTCGAAGAGAATAAGCGAAGAGGCCCCGGTGTCAACCAGCAAGTGCACCGGTGCATGATTAATGACAGCATCCACGATACCCAAACCTTCTTTGATATGAAATGGCACCGAATCGGGCATTGAGGGGGAAGGTCCAAAGCGTATTTCCCGCGACGCATAGTCAATCACGAACGTGTCCTGGCTAAACACATCCAGACCCACAATCCCGTCGATACGAGTTGGCAGCACTTTCTGCAAGAAGGACAAATCCTGGATCAATACGGAGACGTTCTCTTTCCGAATTGGGCCGACCTGCACCCCGGGCACGATTGCCGTCTCGCCTTGTACATTGCCGTTCAGGACGGCGATGTCCGTTGGTACTGTGGCCAGATGAAGCTTGCCTGCGAGCCGCGCATCCAGAACACTCGGTGTCGCACCGGTATCGAAGAGAAAGTTCAGCCCCTTCAAAGGGCCGACCGATCCCTGCACAACAATGAGGTAGTTGCGGTAGAGTTCAAAGCCGACCCTGCCCCTTCCGTGCTCATCCAATTCGCCACCCTTATATCCTTTAGCAGTGGGCTGACCTACTATCGCCAGGCCCGTCAAAATGGCTAGGAACCAGAAACGCCGTACGAACATGGAACTCACCTCGATGAGAGCCATGCTGAATTCGGAAAGGTGGGACCTCAATTCACTGGAGCTAACTTGTAGATCTACAGTAAGTTTCGCGGCGGGAGATCGTCAGGAGATACTCAGGAGAGCAAGCTCTCCCCGCAAAATAGTTGAAACAGGAGCGTTTACTGTGGCATTAAGAAGTTCGGAGGCTGGATGCTAGACTTTCCCAAGAACGGGGTACCCCACGTGCAAAACGGGACGGGGACGATTCGGTTTGGAGCTTTTGAGGCCGATCTCCATTCCGGAGAGGTCCGTAAATCGGGAATTCGTATCAAGATTCAGGAGCAGCCGTTTAAGGTGCTGCAGGTTCTACTCGAGCATCCCGGTGAATTGGTCACTCGGGAAGAGCTGCAGTCTCGTATCTGGCCGGACGAGAATTTTGGTGACTTCGACCACGCGGTGAATGTTGCGGTAGGCAAACTCAGGACTGCCCTTGGGGATTCAGCAGACAATCCCCGCTTTGTAGAAACAATCCCCCGTCGCGGTTATCGCTTCGTAGCCACACTTGAGCACCCTCCGGCCCAGGCGCCTCCTGCCGACACTCCGGCCGTAATTGATTTGCCCGGCCCAATAAATCCATCTGCACCGCCCGATTTATCCAGCGGTGGCGCTGTTCGCCCTAAATGGATACGCCGAACTGCAGCCGCGATCGTTGCGTGTGCAGTTCTTATTGGCGTTTGCATGCTTCTTATCGGCTTTGGTGTCCGGTTGGGACGTCGCGCGGCGCGGCTACATACGCCTGACTTTCAGCGTCTGACGGTTAGACATGGCACGGTCTTTTCAGCAAGGTTCGCGCCCGACGGTCACAACGTGATCTATGGCGCTTCATGGGACGGCGGACCGACCGAGATATTTGCAACCGACGTAAACTTCTCGGGTACACGCAGCCTCGGCCTACAAGGAAACACGCTGCTCGCGGTTTCATCCTCGGGGGAAATGGCTGTCCAACAGTCGCCCAGACCTCGTTTCATGCTGACCTTCCGGGGCACTCTTGGCCAGGTTCCTCTCACAGGTGGGACGCCTCGCCCAATCGCTGAGAATGTCGAATGGGCCGACTGGGGTCCAGACGGAAAAACCCTTGCCATTGTCCGTCACACAGCGGGCAAGCAGCGTCTTGAATTTCCAGTGGGCCACCTTCTCTACGAAACGACCGGTTGGATAAGCCATCCGAGGATATCGCCCAAAGGAGATCAGATAGCGTTTCTCGATCATCCGACGGACAAAGACGACCGAGGCGTCGTTGCGGTTGTCGACCTTGCAGGGTACAAGAAGATTCTCTCTACCGGATGGGAGAGCGAGGAGGGCCTCGCATGGTCTCCGAGCGGGAACGAGGTGTGGTTCTCAGCCACAGAGGCCGGTCTCCAGCGTCGCATCTTTGCCGTAGATCTTGCAGGCCACCTGCGCCCGGCTTTCCGTGCGCCGGGCGGTGTCACCCTTGAAGACATTGCTCCCGATGGACGACTGTTGCTGACCCGCGATGAACTACGAGCTGGAATCGTGGCCATGGCACCCGGCGCTACCAGAGAACGAGACCTTTCCTGGCTCGACTGGTCTCTTCCTACAGATATCTCTGCTGATGGAAACATGGTGCTTTTTGATGAGGAGGGAGAACAGGTAGGACCTTCTTATTCGGTCGCTATACGGGACTTGAGCGGATCACCGCCGGTTCCGCTCGGAGAGGGGATGTCCGGAGGGCTTTCTCCCGACGGCAAATGGGCGGTCGCAACCGTCGACTATTCCCAGCTTGTGTTGTTGCCGACCGGCGCAGGGACCTCAAAACGAATCGATCGGGACGGTATTCAGCAGTACAGCCATCCGGTTCGATGGCTCGCAGATGGCAAGCGAATCCTCTTCACCGGAAATCTGTCTGGCCGCCCGGCGCGGTGTTTCATTCAAAACATTGATGGTGGCCAACCTCGTCCCGTAACACCAGAAGGAGTTACAGGGTGTCGCGTTTCCCCCGATGGAAAACTTGTCGCAAACAGGGATTTCGACAACAATCAGAGTCTCTTGTATCCGGTGGATGGAGGCCAGCCTCAACCGATTCCCGGTCTTTTGCCGGGAGAAAATTTTGCCTGGACCTCCGACCCGAAGTTCATGTATGTAAACCAACGGAGTCAGGCCCCGATAAAGATCTATCGATTGAATATTGAGACAGGACAAAGACAGTTCTTTAAGGAAGTGAACCCAATAGACACAACGGGGATCTGCGACCTGTCCAACATTTTGCTAAGCGCCGATGGCCGAGCCTATGTATATGGATACACGCGGCTGCTTTCTGATCTCTACATGGTTAAAGGGCTTCAATAAAGACAGGTCGACACGCCATTTTACCGGTGCGACGACTCACCTTGACATTCTACCGGAAGCGCCATACCATCACCTAGAATGTCTACCAGAGATCAAGACGAACGCATTGAGCTGCTTCAAGGAACCCTCGACCTCCTGATCCTGCGCACGCTTTTGCTCGGGCCGATGCATGGCCACGCGATCGCGAAAGCTATCGAATTCAGATCCGACGAAGTGCTCCAGGTCGAACAGGGCTCGCTATATCCGGCGCTACATCGCCTCATCAAGCGACGATGGATTTCAGCCGAAGAGGGCACGTCTGAGAACAACCGCCGTGCCAAGTTCTACGGGCTGACAGCAAAAGGACGCAAACAGCTGACGCTTCAGACCAGCAAATGGGAGAAGCTGGCAGGAGCGATTGCACAAATTCTCAAGCCCGCGGAGCAGGAGGGCAAATCATGAGCAGACGTAAGCACATGCTCGAGCATCTCGATGAGGATATTCGCGATCATATCGAGATTGAGACACTGGACAACATTGACCGCGGGATGTCACCGCAGGAAGCGCGATATGCGGCATTGCGCAAGTTCGGCAACGTGACGCATATCAAGGAGCAGACGCGGGAAGTATGGAGCATAGTCTGGCTCGAGCAACTGTTGCAGGATATTCGCTTCGGCATTCGCATGTTATGGCGGACCCCAGGAATCACCATCGCTGCGGTGCTCGCGATCGCGTTAGGCATCGGAGTCAACGTTGGCGTCTTCTCGGTTTTGAATGGCGCAGCTTTGCGTCTGCTTCCAATTCCTCGCGCTGAACAGGTAGTCAACGTGAGTCAGATCTTTCACGGGCGAACATCTCGCAATACTCATGGTGAGACGAGCATGTTCTCATACCCTGAGTATCTCGACTATCGCGATCACAATCATGTATTCAGCGGCCTCATAGCCTACGAGCCTTTTATCGACGCAACTCTTGCCGGTGGCAAGGCGCAACAGCTTTTGGGAACGGCAGCCACCTGCAACTACTTCGACGTCCTAGACGAGCATCCGGCCCAGGGACGTGGCTTTGCCGATTCAGATTGTTCAGTTTCCGGTGAAAACGCAGTGGTTGTGATAAGCGACGAGTTATGGCGGGGAAGATTTGCCGGCGATCCGTTACTCATCGGCAAGACGATTGTGCTTAATCGAACCGCCTACACCGTCGTCGGCATCGCGCGTCCTGGATTTACAGGCACAGAGCCTATCCCGAGTGCATTCTGGGCGCCTGTCACAATGCAGAAAGCACTGGAGCCTGGTCTTGATCGATTGCCGGACGACAATCTAAGTTGGCTTGCTTTCCTCGGTCGCACGCGACAGGGTGTGACGATGCCGCAAGTGCGCGCTGATCTAGGCGTCATCGCTGCACGCATTGATCAGCACCATCCTGGACGTATCACTTCTCTGGCGATTGGGACAGCTACATTTTTCAGCCGACCGGATGAACGCGAGGTCCTCGTGCCTGTCGCGTCGGTCATTCTGGGCGCCTTTGCGCTTGTGCTGCTGATTGCATGCGCCAACGTGGCCAATCTGTTGCTTGCGCGCGCGTCCGCGCGGCAGAAAGAAATCGCACTGCGGCTATCGATCGGCGCGAGCCGATGGCGGCTGATACGCCAGTTGATGACGGAGAGCCTGCTGCTTTCTATTGCTGGCGGTGTACTTGGATCAGCGATTGCGTTCTGGTCCTTTGTAAAAATCACTGAGTTTGTGACTTCTCATTTGCCTCATAGCGTGCCCACATTCACCGTGAATGTCGCGCCCAATCTACAGGTACTCGCATACGCGCTCGGGCTCACTCTTTTAACTGGAATCGCATTCGGCTTGATTCCTGCTTGGCGCGGATCACGACTGGACTTGAATACTGCTCTCAAGGGAGACGGGCAACATTCCGGCCCCGGCAAAACGGGTGGACGGTTTCTGCTCAACGCTTTGGTTGGCTGTCAGGTTGCCGTGTGCATGGTGCTGTTGCTCGCGGCGGGACTGCTACTGCGGGGACTTTACTACGCGCAGACAGTCAATCCCGGATTTGAAGACAAGAACGTAGCACAGGCATTTCTTAATCTAAGATCTCAGGGCTACGATCAAAGCCGCGCCACAGTTTTCATGCAGAGCCTGCGACAACGCATTGAGGGTCTGCCGGGTGTAATTGAAGTTGCTCAAGCGGAGTGCGCGCCTCTCAGCCATGACTTCAGCGCCGACCACTTCACGGTTCCTGGCCGGACCGACAAAATTGCCATCGAATACAACCATGTCTCCCCCGAATATTTTTCAGTGGTTGGCATCCCCATCGTGCGGGGCCGCGGCTTCGAAGCAGGAGAGACACACGAATCGCAAGGCGTGATCGTTACTGAATCCACTGCTCAGAGCCTTTATCCCGGTGAAGACCCGCTGGGAAAACCATTGCGCGAAGACACCGGGCGCGAATACTCCGTGATTGGAGTGGTGAAGGATGCGCAGGTTTCGCATCTGGGTGACCTCAACACGATGTATCTCTATTTTCCCGCCGGTCCACAGGACAACACACGCTCCTATCTACTCGTTCGCCATGCTGCGGGTTTCACAGGCACTGCAAAGGGAATTCGTGATGTCGCGCACTCGCTCGATGCCGATGTTTCTTTCGACGTGACTCGCCTTGAAGATAACCTCGAAGTCTGGCGGGCGCCTTCGCGTATTGTTGCCGTTCTCGCAACAGCGCTGGGAGCGTTGGCACTGCTGTTAGCCTCAATCGGCTTGTACGGCATGGTGTCTTACAGCGTGAGCCGTTGCGTACGTGAGATCGGTATCCGCATGGCATTAGGCGCCAATGGCAAAGACGTTATGAATCTCGTCCTCTGGCAAGCCATGCGCCCGGTCCTGATCGGCGGAATCGTTGGCATCATCCTGTGCGCCGGCGTCTCCCACGTACTGTCCAGCATGCTTTTCGGGCTCAGCGCGCATGATCCCATCGCATTCATCTGCGTGCCTTTATTTCTGCTGGTTGTGGCTCTGATCGCAAGCTACATCCCTGCTCGGCGCGCGACGCTGGTTGATCCGATCATCGCCCTCAGATGCGAATAGCTGATTTGCCTGATAGTTCTGCTCAATTCAGGCGACGTTGAAAAACGCCAGAGCGGATTCCAATAGGAATCCGCTCTGGTTGTGTTAGCAGAGGACTATTGAATCGTGTCTGTCACGGTTCTCACTGCCGACTGCGAGTAGCCAGGGGCAACCGCGATGAACTTCAACACGGCGCTAGTGGAAATGGTTATCGGGCCGGTGTATTTTGTCGACGCCGTGGTTGGAGTGGTGCCGTTGGTTGTGTAGTAGACGGTTGCTCCCGTAGTTGCCTCGGTGATGGTGATGGTTTGCATTGCGATCGGGATGGCTGCCGGGGGAGTGGTGATTGTGTAGACAGCGGTGCCTAAAGCGGACTGAACGAAGCCCGGCGCAACTGCGATTGCCTTGATGGTTTCAGTAGCGGTCACAGCGATGGGCACGCTGTACACCTTGGACGCCGTGGTTGGCGTGGTTCCGTCGATGGTGTAGTAGATTGCCGCGCCGCGAGTAGCGTCGTTGATGGTTACGGATTGGGTAGTCGAGTAGCTGCCTCCCGGCGGGGCGAAGGTTGGCGTTGCAGTTGCTGCTGTTCCCGTGATGGTGAGCGTCACGGGGACAATCAATCCCTGATCGCCCGCTGTGGACCGGAAGAGTACTTCTCCGACGTAGGAACCGGCGGCCAGCGTCACCGCCGGGTTTGGCGTTACGGTCACCGACAGCGGTGTCGCTGTGCAGCAACCATAGGCAGAAGGCGTGATCGTGAACCAGGCTCCGCCGGTGGCGGTGGAAGCTGTTCCCACGAAATCGAAGGCGGCGGCTGTACTGGCAACGCTGATAATTTGCGCAGCCGGATTGCTTCCTCCTGCGGTCTTGGCGAACGCCAGTGCCGGGACGGGCTTGAAGACATTCGCGCCGACGACGAAACTGACAGGGATGGTTTGACGATCGTTCCCGGCCCTCAAAAGGATCGTGCCGTTGAAGATTCCCGGGACCAGTCCACCACCGGGTAGACTGGCAGGCTTTACGCTGACGGTCAGGTTTGTGGGCGCGGTTCCACTCGCCAGCGACAGAGTCAACCACGCTGCGCCGTCTGAAGTGGAAACCGTACCAGCCCAATCGAGTGTTCCCGCTCCTGCGTTTCGGACGCGGATTGTCTGCGCTGCGGGCGCCGTTCCGGCTGTTGCCTGGAAGAAGCTGATCCCTCCGGGCAAATCGTCAAAGAAAGCGGCGGTTGTCGGATTGATGGTTAACGAGACGGGGACAACCATTGATGGGCTACCCGCGTTCGATTTCACGATGATCTCTGCCGTATAGGTTCCGGCCGCGAGCGTTACAGCTGGATTTACGCTGACCGTAAGCACCTGCGGAGTAGCTGTGCAGCAGCCGTAGGCGCTTGGAGAGATGACCAGCCAATTGCCTCCGGTGGAGCTTACTGCCACGGCGTTGAAATCGAATGCTGCTCCAGTGCTGCTGACGTTGATGAACTGCGGCAGCGGGTTGGGTCCGCCAAAGAGCTTGTTGAAGTCAAGGCCATTTACCTGGCGGAAGACCGAGTCGCCAACCACCATCGTTACTGGAATTGTGACGCGGTTGAGTCCATTGATGAGGGTGACCTGCCCGGTGAATGTGCCGGCAGTCAGGCCGCCGCCGGGGAGTTTGGAGGCCGTCACGCTGACATTGGGCGCTGCCGGTGTAGTTCCGCTGGCTGGCGAGATTGTCAGCCATGCGGCGCCATCAGAGGTGCTGGTGGTGGCGGTCCAGCTTAGCGTGCCGGTACCCGCGTTTCTGATCTCAAGAGCTTGTGACGGTGGGTTCGTGCCCTTGGTGACCATGGAGAAGGTCATCTGGCCTGGCAGCGTGTCGAAGAATGTGGCGGTTGCAGGTTGAATCGTCAATGTCACCGGAATGGTGAGCGATGGACTGCCCGCATTCGACTTGACGACAATCTCAGCCTCATAGGTGCCCGCGACCAATGTCACAGCCGGATTGACTGTGGCTGTGATGGCCTGTGGCGTTGCAGTGCAGCAACCATAAGCGGCGGGAGTGATTGTGAGCCAGTTTCCTCCGGTGGAGTTAACTACCACAGCATTGAAATCAAAGTCAGCGCCTGTGCTGGCTACGGTAATGACCTGCGGCAGAGGATTGGCTCCGCCAAATACCTTGGTGAAGTTGAGAGGATTTACCTGACGGAAAACTCCTGCGCCTACGACCATGCTGACCGGAATAGTGACTCGACCAGTTGTAGTCTGGAGAACTACCTGTCCTACGAATGTGCCGGCAACAAGCCCCTGGCCGGGCAGGAGTGCGGGAGTTACAGTAACTGTCAGGTTCGCGGGCGAAGTAGTGGTCGTGCCACTTACAGGGGCAACGGTCAGCCATTTTCCACCGTCTGCTGTTGTTGCCGCGGCTGTCCACGCGAGACTGCCTGTACCTGCGTTTCGTATTTGGAGAACCTGTGCGGGCGGCGCTGTGCCAGCGGTTTCCATGGAGTAGTTCAGGGCACCCGCGACATCGTCAAAGAAGGCGGCAGTGTTGGGATTGATGGTGAGAGTGACCGGGATACTGAGTGCTTCATCGCCTGCGTTGGAGCGTACTATCACTTCTGCCATGTATGTACCGGCGGCCAGTGTTACGGCGGGATTTGCCGTGAGCGTGATCGCCTGCGGAGTCGCAGTGCAGCATCCGTAAGCACTGGGAGTGATCGTGAGCCAACTGGCACCTGTTGAGCTGAGAACTGTCGCGTTGAAATCAAACTCAGACCCGGTGCTGGCAACAGTGATGACTTGTGAGACGGGATTGGCTCCCGAATACAGTTTGTTGAAACTGATGGGATTGACCTGACGGAAGACGGAATCCCCGACTTTCATCGTGACGGGAATCGTTATTGTGTCGCCTGTAGTCTTCAGAACAACCTGTCCGGTGAAAGTTCCTGCGGTTAGTCCAAGGCCGGGAAGTTTTGTAATGTTGACGCTCACAGTCGCCACAGATGGCGCGGTGCCGCTTGCGGCTGCGATGCTCAGCCAAGCTCCTCCATCGGATGTGCTGACTGAAGACGTCCACGCCAGCGATCCCGCACCGGCATTGCGAATTGAGATTGCCTGCCCGGGAGGTACGATGCCATTTGTCTGCATGGTGAAGGTAAGTCCGCCAGCCACCTGATCGAAATATGTATCGGTCGTGGCGTGAATTGTCAGGCTGACCGGAATCGTCATGGAAATCGTGCCTGTGTTCGACTTGACGACGATTTGACCGGTATACGTTCCGGCAGCCAGTGCAACTGCCGGATTGGCGGTTACGGTCACTGTGGTTGGGGTTGCGGTGCAGCACCCAAACGCGCTAGGAGTAATGGTCAGCCAGGTTCCGCCGGTTGTTGCGGTTGCTGTGGCATTAAAGTCGAATGCAGCGCCGGTACTGGCTATCGTGATGACCTGCGGCAGGGGATTATTGCCCCCGAAGGTCTTGTTGAAACTGAGCGCCGGCACCGGTTCAAAACTCTGTGCCCATGCGAAAGCAGGAAAAGTTATTGCAGAGGCGATCAGGCACAGTAGCCAAACCCACCGCCGGTAGCCGGTTGTAATGCGAGGACTTAGGCCTGATTGTGAGCCTGCATTACTCGTTTCTCCCGCGTGCAGGAGGCTGATAGTCTTGTATTGACCTGGATTTGCTGCCATCGCCATGGTAATTACCTTCCTCTTTCGCAGAAATTCGGGCAGGCTTGGCCGATACGTCGGCCTGGTCATACCGGGGTAGGGATTGAAGAGCCCGCTACTCCTCATTGCGCAGACATTTCCCCTAAACTGTCACCGCGCTCGTATTTTTTTCCGCTATTGTCAGCAGGAGAACTACGATGCCCGTAGCAGACATCCGGGAATCCTTTGATGACCGCTTCAGCCTGGTGTATGAAGAACTGCGCCGGCTGGCGGCAAACGTGCTTCGCAGTGAACAGAATGGCAAGCTGACACCGACCACACTTGTGCATGAGGCGTGGTTGAAACTTGCCCACTCACCCGGCGTGGCAGATACCACACCGTTGCATTTCAAGCGGATCGCTGCGCGCGCAATGCGCCAGGTGCTCGTCGACGCAGCCCGCCGGCGTCACGCTCTAAGGCGCCGCGACGGGGAACTACTAATCACCTTCGATGAGTCTCTGCCAGGCCTGTCTCCCCTTGCAGAACCCAGAGATATCCTCGCCCTCGACAGTGCTCTGGACGAATTGAGCCGCATCTCGGCGCGTCAGGCGACGCTGGTAGAGGCGCGATTTTTCGGAGGGCTCGAGGTTAGCGAACTCGCGGAAATGCTGGAGATATCGGAGTCAACTGTTTCTCGAGAATGGAGAACGGCGCGAGCATGGCTGGCGCTGGAGATCAGGCGATCATTGTCAGGCCTGTCCAACCCGGTATGTTCAGCCTGAACGAACTATAACGGAGCAACGCGTCATGGACGAGACAAGATGGCAGCGCATTCAGGACATCTTCTCCAGTGCCGTTGACCTTCATCATGAAGAGCAACGATCTGCGGTTGCTGAAATGTGTGCGGGCGATGAGCCCTTGCAGGACGAGGTTCTGGCTTTGTTGGAAGAGGATCGTCGAGCGAATCCGTTGCTCGACTCAAGCCTGGATCAAACGGCCCGAGCCGTGCTTGATTTCGGCGCGTTGCCTTCTCTGGTGCAGCGACAGATTGGCCCTTATCGTCTGCTGGAGTTGCTTGGCGAAGGTGGAATGGGAGTGGTGTACCTTGCCGAGCGCACTGATATTGGCGGTAAGGTTGCAATCAAGCTTTTGCGCGACGCGTGGCTTTCTCCGATGCGCCGGCAACGCTTTCGCATTGAACAGCGCACGCTGGCAAAACTGAATCATCCTTCCATCGCCCGGATTTATGACTCCAACACTTTGGAGGATGGCACACCCTGGTTTGTGATGGAGTACGCCGAGGGGCTCCCGCTGAATGAATATCGGAAGAAATCCGGCAGCAGTGTTCGCGATTGCCTGAAGCTATTGCGCAGTGTTTGTGATGCCGTTCAATACGCGCACAACCATGCCATTATCCATCGCGATCTCAAGCCTTCCAATATTCTTGTATCTGATTCCGGTGATGTGAAGCTGCTCGACTTCGGAATCGCCAAGCAGCTGACCGCGGAAGAGACGGATGAAAGCCGAACCATCACCGGGCTCCGGCTGATGACTCTTGCTTATGCTGCTCCGGAGCAGATGCTGGGCAATCAAGTCGGCGTTTATACGGATGTTTATGCGCTGGGCGTGTTGCTCTATGAACTGCTGACCGGACACCTTCCTCGCCGCTCGCATCCGGCAGAGGTTGGGAGCGGTGAGGGAGAGACAAACGCTCGCGAAATAGAAAAGCCCTCGTTGTTGATTCGCCGAGAACATCCAACATCGCGAGGACAACTCACCAAAGCAGAGTGGGCCGATCTCGATGTACTCACATTGAAAGCTCTCGAGCCTGATCCCGAACGTCGCTATCGCACGGTTGACGCGTTGATTCGTGATTTGAGCGCATTATTGGAGGGCCGTCCACTTGAAGCGCGTCCCAATCGATTGGACTATACGATCGGAAAATTTGTAAGGCGCAATCGGAGGGTACTCATCGGCGTTGCTGCAACGCTGCTACTGATCGCAGCTACTGTCGTGTTCTACACTGTTCGTCTTACGCGCGCTCGCAACGCAGCCGTGCAGGAAGCTGCGCGAACGCTGCGAATTCAGCAGTTCACCGAAAGCCTCTTTGATGGCGGAGACAAAGCGGCCGGTCCTGCGCTGGAGCTGCGAGCTGTCGAGCTCCTGGACCGAGGCCGTCATGAGGCTGCAAGCCTTGGTGGCGACCCCCTGATGCAGGCCGACATGCAGGAGACGCTGGGAGATATCTACCAAAAGCTTGGCAAACTGGACATGGCTGAGCCGCTTCTTGTTTCGGCTCTCGCCGAACGTCGGAAGGTTCTTGGCGACGAGCACCGCAAAGTAGCGGACAGCCTGCTCGCGCTAGGCATGCTGCGCAAAGATCAAGGCAAGCTTGACGAAGCAGAGACGCTCGTCCGGCAGGGCATGGAGATGAGTCAGCGCACTCGTTCGAAATCCGATCCGGATACGATTCGTTCCATGGTCGCACTTGGAGCGGTACTGGATACTTACGGTAAATATGACCAGGCGAAGCAGATTCTTGAAGATGCTCTTAAGCTACAGCCAAAGAGCACTGAATCAACGCCGGAAATGTCCGAAAACCTGACAGAGCTGGCTAACGTTAATTTCTATCAGGGCCGCTATGACATCTCAGAAGATCTGAATAACCGGGCGCTTCAGATTGATCGCCGACTGTTTGGCGAACAACATCCCTCAGTCGCGCAAGAGTTGAACAATCTTGGCGCGATTGAAGAGAATCGTGGCAACTATTCAGCCGCAGAGAAGTACTATCGTGAGGCGTTGGCCATTACTGAAGCATGGTATGGAACCGACCATCCCGAGACAGCTGCCAACCTAACGGCACTTGCTCAGGAACTTTCCTATGAGAAACGCGATGACGAAGCGGAGACGATGTTGCAACGCGCGCTGGCAATTCAGAAGAGGGTCAATGGTCCCGTCCACGCCACCGTAGCCACGACTCTGAACCAACTCGGAGTGCTTGCCTACAATCGAGACCAATATCCGGTGGCGAGACGTTATTTCACAGAAGCGCTTGAGGCCTATCAAAAGTTATATGGCGATCATCATCCGACGGTCGCCGTTGCCTACTCTAATCTGGGCAGCGTGTGCCTCGATGAGAAGAACTACCCCTGTGCGGAAAAGATGTTTCGGCAGGCGATGCGGCTGCTTGATTCGATATCTGCCGTCAGCCTCAACGCAGCGGTAGCGCACCTCAAGCTGGGCCGTACCCTGCTGCGCGAAGGACGTTTCCAGGAGGCCGAGCCTGAGACACTGACAGCATATAAATACCTGCTGAAACAGATGGCTCCAACGAATAATTACCTGGCCGCTTCACGCAAAGACCTGGCAGCAATCTACGACGGCCTTCACAATCCTGAGCAGGCTGGTCGTTATCGGTCAGAGTTGACGCTCACTTCGGCCAGGCGCTAGCTCTCGTCTATTCCAGGCTAATTCAATCGATAGGGTGAGCACTTAGCATGAGAGCGAAACCCGGGGGCCACGACAACCCAAAGGTCCGCTTGATTGTGAAGCTCGGTTGTTGACAAAACAGCCTCTAATGCCCCTGCAGGGATTGAGAGAGACTGATGAGGTTTTGTGGTGTCACGCGAATGATGCCGCTTCGGGGGCTGTCAATTTCAGCAATCAGAAACAATGCTACCGACACAGTAAGAGGCAGAATCAACAATACTACGGCTACCTTTGAGTTGCGCACTTTGTAGCCCATCAATACGTTGGCACAGATGGCGATGGTTCCCATCAGACACCAGGCAGCAACAGGGATTCGGTTCCACCACGCGGCCTGGGTGTATCCCTGTGAGTTCAAAACATCATTCATCCCCGATGCGACCAGTGCTGCAGGTGGTGTGGGCTGAGCGGCTACGGGAGCTTGCACCGCGGACCACAACTGGGCCTGAAGTTGAGCCGTATAGGCATTGATCTGATTAAGCTGGTCTATGTTGCGAGTGGTATAAAACAGAATTCGCTGATCGACGTAGGTCGTCAACAGACGCTTTGCTTTTGCCGCGTCCGCGACAGGCAGCAGGTCGGCACGGAGATACTCCGTGCCAATTGCGTTCGCCTCTTCTTCCTCATAGTTCTTGCGCTGGTCATATCGGCCCGTAGCCATTGAGAAAGTAAAGCCGATGATCAAACCGAGAAGTGTGAGGGTGGAGGCCAGGATCAGGTCAAAATCTTCGCGTGTATCCTCGTCGAGGGCCTTTTTCGTTCGTAGTAGAACGCCCACCTTCGCCGACAGCCAAAGCACCAACATAGAGATCACGAAAATGATCAGTGGATAATCCATAAGATTTATCACCTAAGCTCAATCCTTTCGTCTGGGAGTGGTCAAGCGTACCTGGTATCTCGTTGGCAAGTGTAGCTGAAAACCCGAGTGAGGGTTTATCGGACCAAAGCCTTATCCTTGAAATTGCTTTCGGTAAAAGGGTGGCATCTCGGCGTCGTCATTGTGGGATTCAACTACGCGAATGGCGCAGGACGGATGTGGAATTGGGTTGCATTGACAGCGCAAATCAGAATCTAGTATCCATGATGCGACTCTAAATTGTTCGTAAGTTATTCCATGCCATAAGCTTCAAGGAGAGTTCAACCGTGACCGTCCAACCAAATACCCTCCGGAATTTAGACACTTTGCGATGGGCTGCGGCTGAGTCGACTTCAAAAACTCAGTATGCGAAGAGGCCCGGTAATAGAGGTCTTCGCAGTTGTGGACTTCTGGCTCTCTTCCTCCTATTTACCTTTTGCTCGGTACTTGTCCGGCAGGCGAACGGGCAGGCCGCGGGCTCCACGGCTTCGCAGGCGCCGCGGCCATGGAATCAGAACGCGAATGGGATGCACGTTTATATATGGGCGGGGCTTAAGTCGCATTTTGCAGGGCAACACGACTATCCTCAGTTTCTCGCTGACTGGAGCAAGATTCTGACAGAACACGGTGCGGTGGTGGACGGAGCGTTACACGCGCCTCGGGGCGCTGTTTTGGAACACACCGATGTGGTGATCATTTACAAGGGCGACGCAGGTTATATGACCGATGATGAAAAAGCCGCGCTGGAGGCGTTCGTGAAGAGAGGCGGTGGTCTGGTCAGCCTTCATGACTCACTGTGCGGTCCGGACCCTGCTTATTTCGCGTCTCTTGTCGGCGGGGCAAAGAAGCATGGTGAGATTAATTACACGCTTGGAGCGCCAATCCCTTACACAGTGGTGGATGCGACAAACCCCATTATGAAGAGCATGTCGAACTTCACGCTCTTTGATGAAGCTTTCTACAACATGACATGGGCACATGACCCCGGCATGCATGTGCTGGCCACTGCCGTGATGCCAGGTACGCCTAGCGCAGGCACGCACAAGGGCGAAGTTGTGCCGCAAATATGGACTTATGAGCACACGGTATCCGGCGGGGAGCCTGCGAGAGCATTCGTGTGGATGCAGGGGCATGAGTACGCGAACTTTGATAATTACCAGATTCAGCAAATGCTGCTGCGGGGCATTGCCTGGGCAGCGAAAAAGCCTGTCGACACGCTGATCGACTATGTGCCACCGCCTCCTGAGCATGTGCAGGCGCCAGTCAAGGGCCAGCCGTGAGCCGTCCTCAAATCAGTGTGGGATACTTAAGGCAATATCACTTCATCAACGGAATGGAAGAGACAACATACTATGCGGGACACTGCGCTTTTTACCGGGCTGAATGGACCACAGGACGAGATTAAAGTTGGGCAAATCGCTCTGCGGTTTCTTATCGACGGCCCGGTTTCCGGAGCCTCCACGACTATCTTTGAGATGGATGTCCCATCTGGGGCTAAGGTTCCAATCGCGCACAGCCACGATGCCTATGATGAAACCATCTATGGCCTTGAGGGCGTACTCAGCACGACGGTTAACGGCGAGTCAATCAACGTCGGCCCTAGGGAGTCGCTCTTTATCCCTCGTGGTGTCATTCACAAATTTGACAACATTCTCGACACTACTGCCCGCGTGCTGGTTGTTATCACTCCGGGTATTCTTGGATCGGCCTATTTTCGTGAAATCGCTGCCGTTGTCAAAGCTGCCGTGGGAGGCCCTCCTGATCCCGCAGCCCTCGTCGCGGTGATGCTCCGCCACGGTCTTACTCCGGCAAGGTAATTTGCCGGAGATTTTTTACTTCGCCGTCCAACCGCCGTCGATGAGGATGTCGGTTCCGGTGATGAATCCGGCCGCTTCAGAACACAGATAGCAGGCCAGTGCGCCAACCTCTTCGATCTTGCCCCAGCGGCCGATTGGAAGGCTCGCGAGAAATAGCGCATTTGCTTCAGGATTATTCATCACGGCTGCATTCATGTCCGTTCCAAAAGGGCCAGGGCTAATGCCGTTTACTGTGATGCCTTCGCCGGCGAGTTCAAGCGCCAGTGCCCGTGTCAACCCGAGCAGGGCAGCTTTGGCAGAAGAATAAGCTGTACGACCGGGCAGGGAGACGTGGCTCATGATTGAGGTCATGTTGAGGATGCGGCCATAGCCGGAGCCCTTCATGCCTGGTACGAATGCGCGGCTCATCAGAAACGTCGAGATAAGGCTTGAATCCAGAACGCTGCGAAACTCTTCAAGCGTAAAATCCACCAGATTCTTGCGGATATTTGAACCTGCATTGTTGATCAGGATCTGGGGCGCTCCGAAGCGCTGAGTTATTGCTTCGGTGATCCTCGCAACTCCTACTTCCTGCGATACGTCGGCGGTGAAGATGGCAGCCGTCCCGCCTCCTTGGGAGATAGCGTCGCGCACTTGTTCGAGCCGCTTGCTGTCGCGGGCAACGAGCGCGATGCTCGCGCCTGCCGCAGAGAGCGCCATCGCCATCGCCTCACCAAGGCCGCGGCTTCCGCCGGTAATGACTGCGGTTTTTCCGGAAAGATCAATGTTCATCTCTCTATCTCCTTTTGGCTGTCAATTTCTATAAGTTTGCAATACCGCCGAGGTTGAGTTGTCGTTGTCGACGTGCTGACTCGGGATTGAGGTAGAGCCAGCAGACAGCCGATAAGACTGCCGCGGCGGCCATCGTGTAGATGAGGATGTTCCAGTTGCCGCCAGTCCGCTGCAAGATGATTCCACCGACGACCGGTGCTACAAAACCCGCGAGATTGCCTGTCATATTCATGGTGGCGGCTACGGTTCCGGTATAAGGGCCGCCAATTTCAATGCAAGCGTCCCAGGAAATCGGCATTGTCAGGTCACTTGAAAAGCTTCCGAGTCCCATGGCAAGCATGGCGAGGAAAACAGATTGAATCTGCGCGCACGCCAGCAGCAAAACAGCTGTCAGAAGAAAGCCAAAAACAGCAACCGTGCGCCCCGGAAGCTTGCTAAGCGCGAGCCCGGAGACCAGCGAGCCGCAGCCTCCAAACAAGAGGGGCAGAACAGAGAGAGCGGCTGCGTGTTCCACGGACTGGCCTCGACCTTCTCTCAGATAAGTCGGAAGCCACGTGATGTAAAAGGCCCAAACATACGAGAAGAAAAAATACTGCAGGCCCAAAAGCATTACCTGTCGCGTAAGCAGCAGCGATAGCCAGTGCTTTTGTCCTGCCTCATGCGTGGTGAGAACGCGCGATGCTTCCAGCATTTCCAGTTCGGCGGCGTTTACTGATGGATGTCGCGCTGGGTCGTTCCTGAACCAGAAGAGAAATATCGCGCACCACACGAAACCTAACGCCGCAAAACTTACGAAAGACCATCTCCAACCAAACCATCGAATGCAGATCAGGGCCAGAGGCGGTGTCAGCCCGCCGCTCCATCGCGTGAAAGCCCACATGATGGACTGCGCTTTTACGCGCTCTCGTGCCGGTAGCCATGCGCTCAGCATTCGCGTCAGGGTAGGGAAGCAACCTGCCTCGCCTGCTCCAAAGAGAAAGCGACATACAACCAGCGATGTGACATTCCAGGCCGCGCCGGTGAGGGCAGTAAATACAGACCAGGCAAGGACAATCTGCGTCAGGATACGGCGTACACCCAGCTTGTCACCGAGCAGCCCAATCGGAATTTCGAACAACGCGTAGGCCAGGCCGAATGCCCCAAAGACAAGGCCCATCTGTTCTTTGGAAAGGTTCAGATCGTGCGAGATCGGTCCGGCAGCCTGAGAGATCGCAACCCTTTGCACATAAGAGAGCATGGCAAGGCCAATTGCCAGTACGACCATGCTATAGCGAGTGCGACTGGCTTTCATCGTGGCAGGCTCCAGGCATAGAGGCTGTCGCCGGCTCCGAACAGGATGTATTGCTTTCCGTCGAGTAGGTAGGTAATCAGTCCGCTCGATTCATTGGCATTCATCTCGTGGTGCCACATTATCTCACCCTTGTCGGCGCTGTAAATGATGATGTTCTTCTGGTCATCTCCAGTGATTACGAGATTGCCGGCAGTCGTCAGGATACTTGGGCCAAGGGTGGTCGGCGCATTGTTCAGATTTGGATACGCATGCTTCCAGGTTGCATTGCCGGTAATCGGGTCGATTGCTTGCAGAACATGTTCCGAATGGCCGATTCCGTCCCCCGTGCCTCCGTAGCCGGAGGGCTGCGCGCTGTTATCGGTCAGGTAATAGATGGCCTTTCCCTCGATGGAATTTACGTAGAACAGCCCGGCTTTTGGATTGTATGCGGGAGCCTGCCAGTTGGTGGCGTTCACTATGTTGATGGAGCCGCCGACCGTAGGATCCTTGTCCGGGATGGGAGTGGGTTCGCCCTGAGGTGAAAGACCAGATGAGTAGTCGAGTGGCACAAACGGCTTGACTGTGAGATATTTTCCGGTCGCGCGGTCAAGAGTTACAAAGTAGCCATTGCGGGCGGCCTGTGCGAGGAGCTTACGAGGTTTCCCTTCTACTATGCGATCAAAAAGAATCGGAGCTGTCGTGTTATCGAAATCGTGTGTGTCGTGCGGTGAAACCTGGAAATACCACTTCAACTTGCCCGTATCAAGATCGAGGGCGACGATTGCCTCTGTCCATAGATTGGCGCCGGGCCGTCCCTGGCCGGCGAATACGGGATTAGTGTTTCCGGTGGGCCAATAGAGCAGGTTAAGTTCGGGGTCGTACGTGCCGGGCATCCAGGTCATGCCGCCGCCGTGATCCGACGTTGACTCATTTGGCCAGGTCTTCAGCGCTGGGTCGCCCTTGCGCGGGGTCGACCACCAGGTCCATTGCAGATCGCCAGTTGCAGGGTCAAACGAATCGAGGAAGCCGGGCATGTCCATCGCATCGCCACCGACTCCCACGATTACGTGGTTTTTCACGACGAGCGGCGCTGAGGTTGAGAAATACTGCTTGCGAGCGTCGGCGAAGTTCTTTCTCCAGAGTTCCTGGCCAGTACTTGCATTCAGCGCGACGAGCCAGTTATCCGGTGTCAGGAAAAACACCGTTGTCTTCCAAATCCCCACGCCACGCTGACCGACAAGGTGGCCGCCGTGATCGATCCAGTCGTAATGCCAGAGTGGGGTTCCCGTTCTGGCGTCGAGAGCCCATACGTGGTCTGGAATGGTGATGTAAAGTACGCCATCGACAAGTAGAGGCGTGCATTTGATCACGGGCACAGGCGCACCACGCTGTGCTCCTACATCGGTGATTTTGTACGCCCATTGCTGGGTGAGGCGGGTCACATTTGCGGGGCTGATCTGCGTGAGCGTGCTGTAACGCTGGCCGCTGTAATCGCCGTTGAATGTAGGCCATGTCGTCACCGGAGCTTTGCCGATTTCGTTTGGGTCGAGCAAAACTTGCCGAGCGGGCGGAGCCGCGAAGGCAATCGTCGCCGCACAGGTTATGCATGCCAGCCCCATGGCCATCTTCATTTCAGCGTCTCCAGGTAGGCTGTCACGTTGTGCATGTCTTCGCTGGTCAGCGTCGTGATCATCTCCTGATGCGGAGCGAGTGGATCCTTCATCTGGACCTCTACTCCGGACTTGCGTTCGATGGTGTGTGTGTGGCCTGCGCTGTCTACCAGTGTGATGCGAAAGTCGCTTATCTGCGTGACCCGCCCGGTTACGGTAGCGCCATCCGGCGTCTTGAGGGTTGCGGTGATTACCATGGAGCTATCTGTAGTACGCGTGGGCCAAATCCACCCGCGCTGCAACTGCTCCGGGGAGCGAAACTTGCTGCCAATGTGAGCGAAGGTCTCTGTGGCGTGGCAGACCATGCAGTGAGTGGATATGTATGCGTGTCCTTTTGCCTGATCTCCGACGAGAATGTTGAGCACATGATAAGTGCCGCGATTCGCGATTTCCTCGATCTGCAGATGAACAAACTCGGCAATGTCTGTGAGCTGATTGTCAGACATGGTTGCGAAGGCAGGCATGCCCTTTTCAGGGCGGCCCTTTTTCAGGAAGGCTACCAGGTGCTCGCCATGATCGTCGCTGAGCACTTCGTCGGAGGTGATGAGGCTGGCTCCGGTGGCTCCGCGTGCCTGTTGACCGTGGCAGAAAGCGCAGTTTTGCTGGTATAGCGGAGCGCCGCGGCCCGCGGCTGCTTTGTTCGGTTCAGGGCCAAGACCGAGAAACATGCGCGTGGCAGCGGCGCGCTGTTCCGGCGTCATATTTTGATAGGGTGTCTGCTGCTGTGCGCCGTTCTGGCCGCTGGTCGGCATCTCCTGGCTGATCGCGATTTCCGCAAGAACCACGACGGCTCCGGCGAGGAGTGCACGGAAGACCGGATGCCGCATGCCCCAAATCCCTTTCTCAGTCGCAAATTCGGTTTTAGCTCTCGTTCAGCTGTCAGGGGCAAGTATACAAACGCATCCCGGTCCTGTGCGACCGTTCACTGAAGAAGCTAGAAGTCAGCGTGTCTGCACGACGTGCCGAGCTTTTCAGAAGAAAGTCTGAATGAGATCGATGACCTGATAATCGGTGTTCAAGACGGGCAAAGCGCGCCACTTGTCGAAGGTAAGACAGGGGTGGCAGATATCGAAGCCGATCATGTCTCCTACGTGGAGGTCGTCGTCATCGCTGATTCGTAGAAACGCATGTTGATCCATCATTCTGGTGAGAGACCATTGAGTTGGCGTGGCATTTGGCGCTGGCTCTCCGGGCCGGAAGTGGAGCGCGGGAACGGGAAGACCGGAGTCGAAGGAGGCGTCGCGTTTGCCCATTCCGATGATTGCCAGATTCGGTTCCGGCATCGATTGCACATAGGCCCAGATCTGAAGCGCCGGCAAGAGGCCTGAGCGCATCTGGTGCGCGATGGGGTTGCGCTCGAGGATTTGTGCCTGCGCTTCACGATAGGCGCCGACATCGTGTGTGAGATAGCAGCCGGGCCGCAGGACGATCTCGAATGCACTGCCGAGCTGGGCGCCGGAAAAGATTTCGGCCACGATGTCATACCAGGCTGAGCCTGCTCCGGAGAGCACGATGGGGGAGCGCTGGAAATGCTTGGCGGCGGCGAGCTTCTCCGCCACCTCGACTGTGCGCTGGAGGAAGGCGCGGATGGCTGGTTCGTCGTTGAGAACGCCCTCGAAGAGTTCCACACCGCTCAGAATGATGCAGTCGCGCCAGCGAGTCAGGGCTGAGAGCACGGATTGAAGCGGTTCTTCATTGCGAATGCCGGAACGGCCGCCGGTTACGCCTATTTCAAGAAGTACGTTGAGGCGAAGGCCACGCTGCGAGAAGAAGGCTCCGAGATGATCGATCTGGGCTGCTGAATCGACAAGACAGAAGTAGCTGAACGCAGGATCCTCAAGGAGACCGGCGATGACCGCCATGTTGGCTTTGCCGATAAGTTGGTTAGCCATCAGCACGCGACGGACTCCGTGATGATATGCAACCAGTGTCTGATGCGCTGTGGCGAGCGTGATGCCCCAGGCCCCAGCCTGCAATTGCCGCTCAAATAATTTTGGTGCCATCGTGGTTTTGCCGTGGGGCGCCAACTGAAGGCCGTAAGCATTAATGAATTGCTGCATCCAGCGAAGATTGTGCGACAGCCGGTCTTCATACAGAACTGCTGCGGGCAGGCTGAGATCTTCACGCAGCAGATTCCAGTTGAGCTGCCCGAAGTCTGTACCTTCGAGAGCATGGTCAAAAGGGCCGAGGCCCTTGTTGAGAATGCTGAGGGAGGCTGGCTCTGAAGCCGCTATTGTCTGTATTGGCCGGTTGTCGCTCAACGAAGCAATCTCCATGAGGGATCGAAGCAAAATGACGGTATCGAGACCTCTTAATGGATATAGCGTATATCCTGAGAGCCGAGATGCTGAACTGCGACACGCTTATCCGAAATGCACGCGTTGTGGATGGCAGCGGAGGGGCGCCGCGGGTGATGGATGTTGCGCTTCGCGGTGATCGCATATGCGCTATGGAATCGGAGCTTGTCTGCGAAGCCGCGCAACAGGTGGACGCCGATGGCCTGGTGCTTGCACCCGGGTTTATCGATGTTCATACACATGATGACACCGCTGTGATCGATGCTCCGGCGATGTTGCCGAAGATTTCACAGGGAGTGACAACGGTGATTGTAGGGAACTGTGGCGTCAGCGCTGCGCCTGTCAGGCTGCGCGGCACAGTGCCTGACCCGATGAATCTGCTGGGCGATGCGGCGGCATTTCGCTATCCCACTTTTGCTGAGTATGTCGCGTCGATTCATGAGGCGCAGCCTGCGGTTAATGTTGCTGCACTGGTTGGGCATACGGCATTGCGCAACAATCACATGGACCGGCTCGATCGCACGGCCACTGAAGCTGAGATCGAAGCAATGCGTATGCAACTGATTGAGGCCCTGGACGGTGGAGCGTTAGGCCTCAGTACTGGGTTGGCGTATCTTTCTGCCAACGCTGCTTCTACAGAGGAGGTGCTGGCTCTCGCGGAGCCCCTGGCTGCGTCGGGCGCTGTATATACGACGCATCTGCGCACGGAGATGGCGGGCATTCTCGATGCCATGAAAGAGGCTTTCACGATCGGTAGACTGAGCGATGTGCCGGTTGTTGTTTCTCATCTGAAATGCGCGGGCATCGATAACTGGGGCCGAAGCAGCGAAGTATTGCACGCGCTTGAAACAGCGAAGGTGTCACAGGAAGCTGGCTGCGATTGCTATCCATATGCGGCTGGATCGAGCACGCTGGATTTGCGTCAGGTAGATGAGCGCGTGCTCATTACGATTACGTGGAGCACGCCTCATCCGGAGATGGCGGGCAATTCGCTGGCTGAGATTACGAAGAGATGGGAAGTGAGTCAACTTGAAGCGGCTCGACGGTTGCAGCCTGCTGGAGCGATCTATCACAGCATCTCTGAAGGAGATATGCGACAAATCCTGAGCCACCCCGCGACGATGATCGGCTCTGACGGCTTGCCGAATGATCCCAGGCCGCACCCGCGTCTGTGGGGAACATTTCCGCGCGTACTCGGTCGTTACAGCAGGGAAGAGAAGCTGTTTTCTCTTGCGGAAGCGGTCCATAAGATGACTGGGTTACCCGCACGGCGATTTGGACTCGCTGAGCGAGGGTTGGTACGTGAGGGCTACGTTGCAGATCTGGTTCTCTTTGATCCGGAAGAGATCATCGACATGGCTACTTTTTCAGAACCTGTGCAGCCAGCGCGGGGAATCAAAGCAGTCTGGGTAAATGGGGTGCTCTCATACAACGATGAAGGAGCGACAGGGAATCGCGGGGGACGATTTCTGCCTCGCGGTCGCGCGTCGTAGATCGAGCATGTTCAGTAAATTGAAAGATGACTTTGTTACGCAGCGTGAAATGATTCAGCAGGCAGACAAGATGGAGAGCATAGCATGAGCATCAAGCGGTATGGCGCAGAGGGCGGGAAAGGCGAAGGCGGCCAGCAGCTTCCATTTGCCCGCGCGGTTGAAGCGAACGGATGGCTGTATGTGTCAGGCCAGGTTCCGATGGTCAATGGCGAGGTGATCACGGGCGGTATTAGCGCGCAGTCCCGGCAGGCTATTTTGAACCTCATCGCCATTCTTAAGGAAGCCAGTTTTGGCGTTGAGCATGTTGTTCGTTGCGGAGTGTGGCTTGACGATCCGCGCGACTTCGCGGCCTTCAATGCCGTATTCAGAGAGTACTTCGGCGAGCATCCTCCGGCGCGGGCGTGCGTTGTGTCGAGCATGGTGGTGGATTGCAAGGTGGAGATCGAGTGCGTGGCCTATAAGGCTTCAGAGGGTTGAATCTGACGATGATCGATCCTCACAGCATCTTTCTGCTGGTTGCGGCGTTGGTGTCGGTGATCGGCCTCATTTTGTTGATTACCCTTCTAAAGCTGAACCCAGTGATCGCATTGTTGCTTGCGGCGCTCTCGCTTGCTTTGGTGGCAGGCATGCCGGTCACCACTGTGATTCATGCCTTTGAAGCTGGTGTCGGCGCGACGCTGGGACATATCGCGATAGTAGTGGCGCTGGGCACGATGCTGGGCAAGATGATGGCTGAGTCTGGCGGCTCAGATCAGATTGCCTATACGCTTATTCGATTCTTTGGCGAGAAGAACATCCCCTGGGCGATGGCTGCCATCGGGCTGCTGGTGGGTCTGCCGGCGTTCTTTGAAGTGGGCTTTGTGCTGCTCATTCCGATTGTGTTCACTGTGGCGCGGCGTACGGGAACTTCACTTGTTCTGGTGGGCCTGCCAATGGTGGCTGGGCTTTCTGTGGTTCATGGGCTGGTGCCGCCTCATCCTGCTGCCATGCTGGCGGCTACAGCATTCAAGGCGGATGTGGGCAAGATGATTCTGTTTGCCTTGGTGGTGGGGCTACCGACGGCCGCGATTGCCGGGCCGCTCTATGCGAAGCTGATTGCTCCGCATATCAAGCTTGCGACAGAGAACACGATGGCCGCGCAGTTTGCGAGCCATCACAAAGAGAAGAGCCTGCCCGGATTTGGCCTTACTGTATCGACAATTCTGTTGCCGATTGTGCTGATGCTGATAGGCAGCTGGGCGGATACGCTGTCTGCGCCTAAGAGCGCTCTCAACAACGGGCTGCGCCTGATTGGGAACGATGATATGGCGCTGCTCATTGGCGCACTCTTCAGCTTTTACACGCTGGGTAGGTTGCGTGGATTTACGCGGGAGACGATTCTGCGATTCAGCAACGAGTGTCTCGCTCCTACAGCGACGATCACTTTGCTGGTCGGTGCTGGCGGTGGCTTCGGGCGCATCCTGCAGGAGAGTGGGGTTTCCAATGCAATCATCGATGTGGCTACGCGTAGCCATGTACCGTTGCTGTTGCTGGCGTGGCTACTTGCCGTGCTGATGCGTCTTGCGACTGGCTCCTCAACGGTAGCGATGAGTACCGCTGCAGGTATTGTAGCTCCGATTGCGATGCAGAACCCGGGCGTTCGACCTGAATTACTTGCGATTGCCACAGGGGCGGGTTCACTGATCTTTTCGCATGTCAACGATGGCGGATTCTGGCTGGTGAAGGAGTACTTCAACATGACGGTGGTGCAGACCATCAAGACATGGTCGGTATGCGAAACCATCATCTCGGTGACAGCGTTGATCTTCACATTTGGGCTGTCGTTTGTGGTGTGATGCGGTGCTGAGCAGAGTCTGTTCAGCACCGCATTTGTGAGGCATCGACCGAAGTCTATTCGTCCTCTTCGGGAGCGCTGTTTTTAGCTACATGGGCCGGAGGATCATCCTTCGCTGGCGTCTGTTCAACAGGCAGCTGCGGATGATCATAGGAATACAACTCATTGAAGAGATACTTATAGGTGGCGTGTGACTGGCCTCTGAACTGAGGCTTGAATCCGTAGAGCACGATGCGGCCGCGTCCATAGACGAGTTCGAGTGCAGCAGCCTTGCCTTCGATCGCTTCTGGATGCAGAAGCAGGCCGCTCTCAAGCGGGTTGGTCTGCTTCGGATAGCGAGCGAGAACGGCTCCGTGGAAACCGGGCAATGGCTGGAAGACCGGGCCGTTCTGGAACATCACGACGAGTTCGTCATCCAGGCCGAAATTTACCGGAAGATCGGCATGCTCGGTGTTGACGCGCAGCAGCGCACCGGAGCAGAAGAACTTATCGCTCTTAGCGCCTTCGAGCAGGTTCTGGACAGGAAGAGACATAAGCGGAATGAGACTGGCGGCCGTTTTGTTCAGCGCGACCAATGTTCCACCTTCGCGCGTGAACTCGCGCAGATTGTTCAGACCATCCTGCCCGATGCCGCCGACATACTGGCCGGGAACGACGCCGATGCCGAAGCCTTCCATGAGCTGATGTGAGGAAAGATCGGGCAGCACGATGACGTCGTAACGGCTGTGCAGATTGGCTGAGCGAATGTCGGCGTTGTAGAGGCTCTTTGGCTCAAAGCCATAGTTCTCGAGGATCCAGCGCGTCCATCCTTCGTCGATTGACGGGCTCCACGGGCGGTAGAGGCCGATGCGCGCCTTCTTAAGCGGCAGCGAATGAGCCGGGGCAGTGATCGCCACAGCCGGGATTTCATATTTCTTCGTCAGATCGGCAATATTGCTACGACCCAGGCCACTGATGATGAATGCTCCTGTCTCGGTGCCATTCGCAGTCTTGACCGGTTCCTCGGCAAGCGAGACGGTCCCTCCGGCACGCAGGGCCGCATTTGCGAGTTGAAAGGATGCATTGACTTTGTGGCTCACTGCAAAGACCGTACCTGTTCCGTCGATGGCGGTTTCTGGAATCTCGGCCTTGTCTACTTTTGCCAGCAGGGCACGCTGGTCTGCTTCGAGCGGGTCCGATACGGCGTCAGTGTCTACACCCATCTGGAGAGAGAGCGTCCAGCCGGTCACGTCGTAGGGCAGGTCGACTGCTTTGGAAGTGCCGTTCTCCAGCGCGTCGGGATATCGCTGGCGTTCGAGGAGTTCTTTAGCCAAGGCAGAGAAGGGCTGATCCATGGGGATAACCCAGGAGCCTGTTGGGTACGTGACTCCGTTGGCATGGAAGCCGGTTTTGGTGGCGTAGACGTCGAGGCCATTGTCGATCATCTTCTGCGCGAGGAGCGCGGCTTCAGGGGTATCTTTCTGTTTGCTGCTGATGACGTATGCAAAAGGCGGCTCTTTGCGGAAGTGCTGAATGTTATCGCGTGCAGCCTGGTAGCGGTTGTAGAGCAGCGTCTCGCGATTCTTTGCCGCCAGGTCGAGCACGGACATGGAACCGCCGACCATGTAATCGACTGCGTCTTTAAGATGCCACCAGCCGCCTTCCCATGGCGTGGTGTACATGGTCAGGGCGCGGAGGTCGCGATAGTTTTTGGGGAAATCGTCGACTGTATAGAAATGCGGAGTTGCGTATTCATAGAGCGCCGTTTCGGTAAAAAATGAAATCTCATTGCGGAAGACGTGGGCCCAGTCGGTGAAGCCGGCGTACCAGTTGTCGAAGCGCGATTCAGAGATAGCGCCGGGCATCTTATGCGCGTCAAGATAAGCTGCCATATTGGTGCCGATGACATTGAGCCAGCTGCGCACGTAGGGACTGATGTTGCTTGAAATCGGATCGGAGAAAGGTGGAATCCAGATGCGTGCCGGGGGTGGAGCGGTCTGATGCTGGCAGTAGAAGATGACGGGGCTGTATTCGAGCTGGGCCTTTACTACGACCTGCTCCTCCTTCATGTTCATCATGTAGCCGTCACGGTTGTTGTCGTGTCCGACGTAGTCCTGATAGAGCCAGGGCAGGGGACTGACCTCATATTTTGTGCCGAGGTTTTGTCTGTACCAGTGCACCACCATGTCCTGCCCGTCGGGATTCAGGGTCGGCCACAAAACGAGGATGACCTGATCGAGGATGGCGTCTACTTCGGGATCATTTTTAGCGGAGAGAAGCTTATATGCCAGCGCCATCGTATGCTGCGGACCGGCTACTTCTGAAGCATGCAGGCCGCCGTCGATGTGCACAATAACTTTGGAACTGCGAGCCAGTTCCTTTGCCGATTCATCATCGAGATCGGTGGCCTTGGCGAGGCGGCCGGCTATCTTCTTGTATTCATCGAGTTTGGCGAGGTTCTGTGGAGAGGAGATGACGGCGATCTCGAAATCCTGGCCGCGAGTGCTCTTGCCGACGGTGAACATCTTGATGCGGTCTGAAGCTGCGGCCAACGCGTGAAAGTATCGAACGGTGTCGCCATAGTCGGCAAGGTAGAAATCGTCGCCGGGATTGTGTCCGAGAACTGAGATCGGAGTGGGCACCTGTGCCGCAGCCAACGACGTGGCGAGGGTGAGGAGGCAGACAAGGGCGAACAGAGGACGTATCCCGGATTGAGGCAAGGCTTCTCCTTATATTGTGCGTGGATTCCAGAGTAGCGCGACCGGTTTGCAAAGGCACAGTGCATTCTGCGTTGCGTCTCGCTTTGTGCACCGTGCGTCTTTCTGGAGAGAGCCGTAGTCTGTAGGGATGCCGATCGCGCTGTATCTGGGTGTGTGCGCTTGACAGCTGGATCGTACGCTTCTACCGTTACGCCTAGATCAGTGGATTGAGGTAACTGCCTGTGTTGCTGAGAGTTGCATGGTGCTCTTGTCTGCTTTTGAGTGCTCTGGGTGTCGGGCAGGCGCAGACCCCCGCCACTCCCAATGCCCCCGAATTGGTGGCGGGAATTCCGGTGAACTACGATGAGGCGAAGGTCGGCACGTACACATTGCCGGATGCGCTGACCCTCAACGATGGCAAGCCGGTGCGCGACGCCAAGACGTGGTGGAGCAAGCGGCGTCCGCAGATTGTGGAACTCTTCGAGGCGCAGCAATTTGGCCGCGACCCAGGCCGGCCCGCGGGCGAGAGCTTCGAGGTATTCGACAAAGGCACGCCCGCGCTGGATGGCAAAGCTATCCGGAAGCAGGTTACGATTTATCTCACCGCGGATAAGAGCGGCCCCAATATTCAGCTGCTGGTCTATCTGCCGGCCGCGGCCAAGAAGCCGGTGCCGATGTTTTTCACCATCAACTTCAGCGCGGTGCAGAATATGACGGACGACGCCGATATCAAAGCCGAAACTGTGTGGGATCCGAAGACCGGTACTCGCATCGCTCCGCCAGAGATATTCAAGCGCTTTGGGCGCGTGGATGTGGCTAAGTTCCTGGATGCCGGTATCGGAGTGGCGACGTATTACTACGGCGATGTCGATCCAGATATGCCCAACGGATTTGCCAACGGCATTCGAGCGCGCTATCTGAAGGCGGGGCAGACCGAACGCGGGCCGGAGGATTGGGGATCGATCGCTGCCTGGGCGTGGGGCATGAGCCGTGTTCAGGATTACTTCGAGACTGACCCGGCGATCGATGCGAAACGCGTTGCGATTCACGGCATCTCTCGTCTGGGCAAGACAGTGATGTGGGCTGGAGCGCATGACCAGCGTTTTGCCGTGGTGATCGCCAGCTGCTCGGGTGAGGGGGGCGCGGCACTTAGCCATCGCGACTACGGAGAGACGATCGCGCATCTCATAGCGCCTGACCGCTATCCTTACCAGTTCGCGAAAAACTATGCCAAATACGGGGGCTTTCCGGATAAAGCGCCGATGGACGCCAATATGCTGATTGCCCTGGTTGCACCTCGTCCGCTACTTCTGCAGACAGGTGATACGGACAAGTGGTCTGATCCGAAGGGCGAATTCCTGGCAGCTGTTGCCGCCGGGCCGGTCTATCGACTGCTGGGCAAAACGGATCTTGGCACAGATGTTTTGCCGGCCGCGAAGCAGCCAATCTTCCACGATCTCAGCTACTACATGCACGACGGCGGACATGGCATGGTTCCAACCGACTGGGACATCTACATTGAGTTTCTAAAGAAGAGCCTTCATCCAGAGCAGTAAATCCCTGTCCGCGAACGAGAAGTAGCTCGCGCGTCGATCTACGTATTGCTCCCGCGAATTCGGGCAGAGATACATGTCTCTGCCTGCCGGATCTTTCGTTGCAAATTATGTTGCGGAGGATCCGCGAGGACATACTACAGAGCCACGGCCGAACGAATTGTCACAAGATTGTCTCAATTTGAGCCCCTTAAATACAAGATCTACGCAACGCACCCAACAAAGAAGTGACAATTCGCTGACGAGCGCATGACACGGCAGTTGCAGGCATTCTTTACGGTCGAAGAAGAAGAAAATGCCTATGCTTCCCTCCTCTACGGTCACCGCTGACATTTTGATACAAAATCGGGCTACGCGTTGTGACCGCGCGTCAGAGGTACGGGCGATGGTATTGGTTACGCTGTTTCTTCTTTCCGCGGCAGTCGCGCAGGCTCAGGTTCCAATTCCCATATCCCCGACTGATGCAACCCAGAACACAACGCAGATTCCCGCAGATGCAGCGGGCGCGGGAACGACGCAGAGGATACCGGGGCAGGATGCAGGTGTTGCGGATAGCTCCGGCATTTTAGGGAACTCGAGCCAGTTTGGGGGGACGATGGCGCTTCCCGCTGGGCAGATCATCGCCATCCTGCAGCAGAGGCCTGAGGTGGTCATCGAGCTGAAGTCGATGCTGGCCGATGAGTTGCAACAACAGGGAACTCAGGTCAGAGCAGACGACATCACCGACGAGATGCTCTACAACCAGATTGCTACGAATGCCGAGGCTCGCGCGCGGATTACGACGCTGTTGCGGGCGCGTGGTTATGTGTCACAGGACACTTTGCAAACGCTGGCGGCGGGAGTCGACGATCCGAATGCGACGGGCGATCTGAGCACTTCTCAGGTTGGGGGATTGCTCACAGGCGGCGAGGCTGGCGGAACGACGCCTCTAGGCACAAGCTCTGGCTTATCGGGGTTGGGACCTGCCTTGGGGCGTAGCAGTGGCGCGGCCACCACGGCCGTGCCGATGGGCAACACCGCGCCTTATGCCAACAGGAGCACGCAAACCCCAGCGCCGCGAGCCGACCAGGCGGTGACTGCGTCAACGGATGAGCCAAAGGTGCTGCGCCGTCCGGCTCCATACAATTTGCAGTCAATGCGGGATCTTTACACGCAGATTCCCGAGAACTCAGCTCCGCTGAAGCGCTTCGGTTCTGAGGTCTTCCTCAATCGGACAAGTTCTGCTATCTCGCGTGGCGGCCTCGCGCGCGATACTCCACTCGACGTGCCGTTGGGTCCAGACTACATTCTCGGCCCTGGCGACACGCTCACAATCACTATCTGGGGTGGCACGACGCAAAATATCGCGCGCGCCGTTGATCGCGATGGGCGCGTACTGTTGCCTGAGGCCGGACCTATTGAGGTTGCGGGGCTTTCTTTGGAGCGGGCTCAGAGCGCGATTGAAGCGGCGCTGAAACCGCAATATCGCAATGCGAAGATCGCTGTAACGGTTTCGCAATTGCGGTCTGTGCGTGTGTATGTCGTAGGAGATGTCCAGCGGCCGGGAGGTTATGACATCAGCGCGCTAGCTACTCCGGTGAGCGCGCTATATGCAGCGGGTGGACCAACGGCAGCGGGATCGCTGCGTACGCTGCGGCATCTTCGCGGCAACACGCTTGTTGAGGAAGTGGACCTATACGATTTTCTGTTGCACGGATTGCGTAAAGAGAGTGCTCGTTTTCAAAGCGGAGATACGCTGCTGGCGCCTCCGGCAGGCCCTCAGGTTGCTATCTTCGGTGCAGTCAAGAGACCTGCAATCTATGAATTGAAAAACGGAGAGTCCACGCTTGCCTCAGTTGTTGAGGATGCTGGAGGAGTTACTGTAGCGGCGTCGTTTGGCCACATCACAATTGAGCGGATTGACGCGAATCAAAAGCGCGAGACGATCGATCTCGCGGCCAAGAATCCGCAGGATAACCGCAATGCGATGACTGCATTTCAGGTCAAGGATGGCGATCGCATTCGCATCGCGCCCATTGCTCCCTACAGCGAACGCGTCATCTACCTCGAAGGGCATGTTGAGCGTCCGGGCCGTCAACCGTATCGAGAAGGTATGCATCTCAACGACGTGCTGCACAGCTATCAGGACATGCTGCCTGAGCCTGCAAAGCGCGGCGAGATTATTCGTCTTGTGGCGCCGGACCTTCACGCAGAGACGATTGCGTTTGATGTAGCGGAAGTGCTCATCGGTAATGCGAGTATTCCTCTGCAGCCATTCGATACGATTCGCATCTTCGGTAGGTACCAGATGGATGCGCCCAGAATTACGATTAATGGCGAAGTGCAGAGGCCCGGATCCTATCCGCTCTCAGATGGTATGACGGCGGCGCAGCTTGTACGCATGGCGGGTGGGTTTAAGCGCGACGCGTTGCAGGACGAAGCTGACCTGACGACATACACCGTTGTCGACGGAAACAAGATCACCGGTGCGTTGACGTCAGTGCGCATTGGCGCGGCTGTTGCAGGCAGCGATCGCAGCGCGGATGTGATGTTGAAGCCGGGCGATGTGCTTACTATTCATCAGATCACAGGATGGAATGAGATTGGCCAATCCGTAACGATCGAAGGACAGGTTAAGTATCCAGGCAGCTATGGCTTTCAGGAAGGTGAGCATCTTAGCTCTGTTCTTCGTCGCGCAGGAGGCTTTCGCGAAACTGCTTATCCCACAGGCGCGGTGCTGGTGCGGGAGCAGGTTCGCGATCTTCAAGAGAAGAGCCGCCAGGAACTGATCCGTGAGATAGAGACCAGCTCTGCAGCTGCGCGACTTTCACCTAATCTGGGTCCGAATGATTCCGGCGCGACGCTGCAGATGATTCAGGCACAACAGGAACAGGTGCTGGCGAAGTTGAGGAGCGAGCCTCCAACAGGGCGTCTTGTTGTTCATATCAGCTCAGACATCGATAGCTGGGAGAACACACCAGCGGATATTGAATTGCGACGCGGAGACGTACTGACAATCCCCAAGCGACCCAGCTTTGTTCTTGTGACGGGGCAGGTCTATAACGCAACTGCGCTCACCTTTAGTCCCGGCAAGACAGCTAAGTGGTATCTCCAGCATGCCGGAGGCGCAAGCACGACGGCTAATCGCAAGGAGATCTTTGTTATACGAGCAAATGGCTCTGTGATCGGACGGCACTCTGGAGGCAGATTCGATCCTGATGTACTTTCAACGAAGTTGGATCCGGGTGATGTGGTTGTTGTTCCGCAAAAAGTAATTGGCGCTTCATTACTATGGCGAAACCTGCTAACGGCCGCACAACTGGCTTCGTCCATCGCGATTACTGCGGCAGTGGCGTCTCTTTAGGCTGGTTATTGCAAATGCGAGAGAGCACGAATCACCTTATGCGTCTTACATCCAACACGATGCCGGGCTATGACGGGAGAACGACGGAGTGATCTCTTCACCCACACTCTCGCAACTCGAAGATCCAGCGCAGAGCCTTGCCCCGAAGCCGGCCAATTGGGTAGTTCACGCAACGCTGCTTTGGCAGCACCGCAAAGTGCTTGCCCGCGTAGTAATGATTGCGCTGCCATTGAGCCTGATCATTGCGTTTGTAACTCCTAAGCGTTACGAGTCGGTTGCGCGCATCATGCCTCCAGATCAACAGAGTGCAGGCGCAATGATGCTCGCTGCGCTAACTTCGCGAGGTGGAGCTTTAGGTGGCCTCGGCAGCCTGGCGGGTGGGCTTTTGTCAGGCCACACCAGCTCCGCGATGTTTGTAGAGCTGTTGCACAGCGGAACAATCGGGGGGCATTTGATCGATCGGTTCCAATTGCAGCAGGTGTATCACACGCGCTATCGCATCGATACCGGCAAACACCTCGCGCGCTCTACCACTATTACCGAAGAGAAGAAGAGCGGAGTGATCACGATTAAGGTGCAGGATACCGATCCTGTTCGCGCACGCGACCTGACGCAGGGTTATCTTGACGAACTGAACAAGCTGGTTAATCAGACGAGTACCTCAGCAGCACGGCAGGAACGTGTCTTTATCGAGCGCAGGCTCCACTCTGTCGAAGCGGATCTGGAGCAGGCTCAGCTCAAATTGAGCGAGTTTTCAAGCAAGAACACAACGATTGACATTAAGGAACAGACCCGCGCCATGGTAGATGCGGCTGCGAGAGTGAAGGCGGAGCTGCTTGTTGAGCAATCTGGCCTGGATTCGATGCGGCAGATTTATGGAGACGGTAACATTCGCGTGCGTTCGTCGGAGGCACGCATCGCCACTCTGCAGCATGAGCTTAACAAAATGAGTGGATCCTCGGTACCACTTCCTATAGACACGGGTGCGAGTGGAAGCAACGAGTCGGTGAGTGGCAAAGATGATCTCTATCCGCCGTTGCGGCAACTTCCACGCCTTGCCGTTCCTTTTGCCGATCTTTATCGCCAGGTCAGAGTGCAGGAGACTGTGTACGAACTGTTAACGCAACAGTATGAGATGGCTCGCATCGAGGAGGCGAGAAATGTCCCTGTCGTGAGCGTTATCGATGCGCCCGGAATTCCAGAAAAGAAGGTGTTTCCACCGCGCCTGCTTATGGCGCTTCTTTTAACATCGATAGCGTTTGGGATTGCGTCGACGTTCATACTGATCCGTGATCGCTGGACAACAGTGAGTTCAATCGATCCACGAAAATCACTTGCACTTGAGATGATGGAGAGCATAAGGAGTTGGCGGGACAAGCTTTTCTTTCGTAAGAGAAGTCAACTTAGAGAGGGGTCTCAACTATGAAGATTCTTCTTGCAGCGGCTTCGATATCAGCTCAGGTGTCGGGTGTTCAACGGCATGCTTTGAATGTTGCGCGAAGCCTTTTGACGCGCGCAGAGGTAGAGACTGTGCATCTGGTAGTTGCGCCATGGCAACGCGAGATGGTTCGGGACTCTGGCATCGAGATCAATCCGCGGCTCATTGTGCATAGCGCAGAGATGAGCAAAGGCGCACTAAGCCGCAATCTCTGGTATTATCGGCAACTTCCATCGTTGAGCGCACAGGTTGGCGTTGATGTTGTTCATCTTGCATATCCGGTCGGAGTGAATGCTCGAGCGTTTGTTTGTCCTACAGTTGTTACGCTTCACGATCTCTATCCTTACGAGATTCCGGCGAATTTCGGATTTCCAAAGGTCATCTTTAACCGGCTTCTTCTTCAACAATGTCTGCGCAACGTGGATGCAATTGCTTGCGTTTCAGATACGACGCTATTGAAGTTGAACAGTTATGTGCCGAGGCGTCTGGCAGCGAAGGCGCTTCGGATCTACAACTGCATCGAAGCGGAATCGCGCTGCTCCACGGATAGTCCCATTCCTAAGTGGAGAGGCGAGCCATTTCTACTTTGTGTTGCACAACATCGACGAAACAAGAATATCTCGTTTCTCTTGCGAGTCTTTAAATCCCTGGTGAGCCGCGGTCTGGTCGACTCTGCAATGCGGCTGGTAATTGTAGGGATCGCAGGACCGGAGACGAGTACAATTCGACGCACTATTCATCAAACCGGGCTCGAAGATAATGTGCTGTTGATGGAAGGCCTGCTTGAGTCGGAGCTGCAGTGGTGCTACCGAAATTGTGCTGCATTACTTGCTCCCTCGACAACTGAGGGTTTCGGCCTGCCGATAGTGGAGGCACTGCTCGCCGGCTGCCGGGTTGTTTGCTCCGACATTTCAGCGTTTCGAGAGATAGGTGGCGATCGCTGTCGTTATGTTTCCTTGAATGGTAATGCAGAAAGAGCATTTGCAGTGGCGATTATTGATACTTTGAAGCAACAACCGCCGCCGCCTGTTTCCCTGCCTGTACTCTCAGCTTCTGTTATCGCTGAACAGTATGTACGTCTTTATCGCAAACTTATTGGCTCCGCGGGTGCAGAGCGCGCACAAACATTTTCAACATCAGCCTCAGTATCGGAAAGGCATTTGCTTTGACAGCTACAGTACTCCGTCCCTCAGCTTATGTTCTCGGAGTTGATGTAGACGCGATTGATATGGAAGAAGCCCTCGCTCGTGTGTCTACTGTGTTGCAGACATCGAGCAAGGGATACGTTTGCGTCGCAGGTGTGCATGGAATCATGGAGGCAAAACGCAGTCCCCGCCTTGCCGAGATATATTCCGCAGCAGAGATGAGCATACCGGATGGCATGCCGCTTGTCTGGGTGGGTCACATGCAGGGGCATACGTCGATGCAGCGCGTCACCGGGCCGGACTTGATGCTTGAAATATTTCGGCGGAAAGAGTTCGCAAACGTAACGCACTTTCTTTATGGCGGCGTGGAGGGCGTGGCAGATGATCTACGCGACAAGCTCCAGGAGAAATTTCCATGGGTGAAGATCGTCGGTGCAGTTACGCCTCCCTATGGAGAGCTATCAGCCGCAGAAGAGGCAGAGCTGATCGACACCGTACGCGAGTTGAAACCGGACATTATCTGGATCGGTATCAGCTGCCCGCAGCAGGAATATTTCATGTCGCGTTATCTTCCGTTGCTTGATACCAAACTCCTCTTCGGCGTAGGCGCCGCATTCGATTACCATACGGGACGCATTCGCGATTGCGCCCAATGGATCAAGCGCGCAGGCTTGCAGTGGCTGCATCGGCTATGCCAGGACCCGCGGCGGTTGTGGCGACGGTATCTGCGTAACAATCCGGCGTTTCTTTGGCACATAACGCTGCAATTGACAGGATTACGGCAATATCCACCTGTGCTGGAACGTAACCCTCCTGACGAACGGTGTCGTGCAGAATTACGTTCTTGACGGCGCTTAATTCATTCGCGATTTGAGCGCTACGCACATATTCACGGCAATGGGCAGACGCCGATATTGAAGTCTGCATACATCGGTACAAAATAGTGACAAAGCGATAACAAGTTATGCGGCTGATCTCTTCATACTCAGAGTCAGCGCAAGGCACTCCGTCGAAAGAAGTTATCGAAAGGTAATGGTATGAGCGGGATTTCCATGCAAAAAGTTATTTCTGTATCCGCAATGTTTCTTCTACTGCTGACTGCGGTCGCGTTTGGCCAGACTCCGGGGACAGGTGCGATCTCTGGCGTCATAACCGATCCATCTGGTCGCGCTGTTACGAACGCCGAGGTGACAGTGGTAAACGATGCCACTCAGGTCTCTAGAATTTTAATCACAACGCCGGAGGGGGTCTTTCGCGTTCCTCTACTGGCTCCAGGTGCATATACGGTAGCAATTAAAGCTGCCGGATTTGCAGCGAATACCTCGCACGCGATTGTTACTGTCAGCAACACGACTTCTCTGAATGTGACGCTGGCAGTCGCCGGCCCAAATCAGAGCGTGCAAGTGCAGGGAACCGCGACGGTGGCGCAACTCGATAGTTCGACGCTGGGTGGCGTAATCGATGAAAAAGCAGTTCAGTCGCTACCGCTATCGAATCGTAATTTCACGCAGATAATAGGACTGGCTCCGGGCGTCGTGGTTGATCTGCCGAGTGCGGCAAGCCTTGGTCACGGTACGCAAAATGTTACATCCAATGGAGCGACGCCCACCGCAAACAACATTCAGTTCAATGGCATTGACGCGAATAATCTGGTGCAGAATTCAGCGGCGAATGCAGAGAGTTCACAGGTAGGTGTCGCGATTCCATCGCCAGACACAATTCAGGAATTCCGCGTGCAGACGGCGAACTTCGACGCTGCGTATGGGCGTGGAACGGGGGCCAACGTTGACCTGGTGACCAAGAGTGGAACAAACCACTTCCATGGAAGCGCCTGGGAATTTGTGCGCAACAACATCTTCAATGCGAACGACTTCTTTCTCAAGAATGAGGGGCAGCCGCGGCCAGACCTGAAGCAAAACCAGTTCGGTGCATCAATCGGCGGCCCGATCTGGAGAGATCGTACATTCTTCTTTGGCGCATACCAGGGACTTACCGAGGTCAATGGGCTGGGAGGCAAGACAGAAGCGACGCTGCCACTGCTGACACAGGATAGGTCCGCAGCCACGCTGGGTGCGCAGTTTTGTCCGGCTGGACACCTCAACAGCATGGGACAACCAGCGACCGGATATCTGACGCAGGCTGGCGGAACACAGGTATTATGCGACGGTTCAAACATCAATCCGGTGGCTCTGACGATCTTGAATGCAAAGCTGCCAAATGGACAATTCGCCGTACCAAGTCCACAGGTAGTGATACCGAACAGCGGCGACGATCCGACTGATCAATTCCCGCAGGGACAATCAACGTACGCCATTCCTGCACATTATCGCGAGGATCAGTTCACGGTTGATATCGATCAGATACTCAACGCGAAGAACACGTTGGGAGGGCGCTTCTTCTATTCCAGAGCGCCCACGACGAAGCCGTTCTCGCCGAATGGAGCGGCAAACGTTCCTGGTTGGGGAACCGATGAACTCGATCGCAACACAATGTTCGTTCTGTCTGATACCCAGATCTTCAATTCAAATCTCGTGAATATCGCGCGCTTTGGTTATATGCGGTTTGATGGCCTGTCAAGGATTCAGAATCCATTTACAGCACAAGATTTTGGAATGGGCACGCCGACAGGAGCGACGGATCCGTCATTGAATGCTCCCGGAATATGGGTTGCTGGGTTTATGCTGGGCGACGCTGGCACGCCATATCAGTGGCAGGTGACGAACGCGTTCATCTGGCAGGACACGGTGGCCTTGACGCGAGGCAGAAACAACTGGCGTTTCGGAGCGGAAGTCAAGCGGCATCAGGTCGATCTGGATTCGCCCGTAGAAACAGATGGCTTGCTTCAGATTCCTACCTTCAATGACTTTCTTGTGGGACTGAGCGCCGAACAAAACGGCAGCCCGATAGGAGCCAGTAACGTCGGTACGACACAGGCGGGAGGAGGGATCTTCCGCAGGAACGAGCGTTATACGGACTTTGCCACCTTTGTGCAGGATGACGTTAAATTGACGCCGCGGTTGACGATCAACGCGGGGCTACGTTACGAAATTTTCTATGCACCGACAGAGACTGGTGGACGGCTGGCCAACTTCAATGCCAACATAGCCTCCGGACCAACGCCGACAGGTGGAACATTCAGCGGGTTCACTGTGCCTTCGAATTTTCAGGCGACGATACCCGAGGGCGTGGTGAAGACATCATATCCGGGACTTTGGAAGACCCCGTACGGGGATGTGTCGCCGCGAATTGGATTTGCGTGGCAGATGACGGAAAAGCCTGTGCTGGTACTGCGTGGCGGCTACGGCATGTACTTTGACAAGCATTCAGGAAACCTTGTGGAAGTCGGCCTGGCGCAACCGCCCTATTCGACTCTCAACATTGTCTTCGGCGCAGCCAACGGCCCGGCAACTTTGCAGAGTCCTTATTCGCCTTTGGTCCTGCCGGTTTCGAGTTTTCCCGTTTTCCCGCTGCGTAGTGCCGCGTCTCCTCTGCCATTCACGCAGGGAACAGATCCGAATGTGCAGGACGGGACGACACACGAGTACAACCTGAACGTTCAGTATGCCTTCGCGCAGGACTATCTGCTTCAGGTTGGATACGTGGGGACGCGGTCGGTGCATCGACCTGGTCAGCTGGAATTTAACCAGTCACTGCTCGCAAGTCCCCAGAACCCCGTTAATGGTGAGACGACGAACTCAATCACGAATGTGGCCGCGCGCCAATTCTTTCAGGGAGTACCGCAAGGATCGCTCTTTACACGATCGATCTTCATCGGGAACTACAACTCCCTGCAGACCAGCATCACAAAGCGGTTAGCACACGGTTTCCAGCTTCAGGGAAGCTATGTGTGGTCGAAGAATCTGGATGAAGTCAATGGAGAGGGTGGAACGGATACCTTCGAGTTGCAACTGCCGACCAACGATCAGCGCAACCTGAGGAAATCGTCCTACGGCTTGTCGGGCGACGACCGTTCCCAGCGCATGGTGGTGAACTTTACATGGACAGCGCCCAAGTTCGCGTCAGCCCCGCCTGTCGCTCGTCATTTGCTGACGAATTGGGAGTTATCTGGTATTGGAGTGATTCAATCTGGCGCGGCGCTGAGCATTTTTGATGGCAATGCCGGTTCGGTCTATGGAAATTTCAACAATCGAGCGCAAAGTACAGGAGCGAGTGCCTCTACGCATGGATCTCTGTTTTCACGCGTAGTAGACAGCGGTCGCTATCTAGACGCCAAAGCATTTACGCGAGCACCCGAAGCGCCGTTTGGAACCAGTCTGGCTGATCAAGACTTTGGACTCAGTCCCGTAGGAATGGTTCGCGGACCAGGACAGCACAACCTTGACATGTCGATTGAGCGCATCTTTCCAGTAAAGGAAAGAGTGAACCTGAGGTTCCGAGCGGAGTTCTTTAATCTGACGAATACGCCTCAGTTTGCCAATCCGAACACAAGCGTAGGTTACGGTGATCCGACACTGCCAAATCCAACGGCCAATTCTTCTTTCGGTCAGATTACGTCGACAGTCACGAACCCGCGCGTTATCCAGTTTGCTGCAAAGATACTGTTCTGAGATCAATGCGAGCTCGCGCTCTATCTATTTCAACAATGTTTCTGGGAGAGGCAAAAAAGACGGATGATGACGATTCAAGAGATAGAACGGGCATGCGATGCATCACAAACCCTGGACTTCTCCAGGCACGATCAGGAGGCGCCTGAACTCTCCCTAAAAAATGTGTATTATCCGCTTGGTTTTCCCGCTGAGGTGAGAACGAACTCTGTCAGGGTGTTGGAACTGATGGATGAGCTATGGGGAAAATTTGAAAAGCAACATGACACAGAGCCATTCATTTCGGAGGTCCACGTCGTCGATTGTGATGGCACAAATGAGTGCCCTCCTACGCCGATTTTCCGTCTCATGATGCCATTGTTCCTGAGTGTCGCGGACGGAAACAACTACAGTATCGTAGACCTGGAAAAGTTGATAACGCGGATCTCGATCACACGCGGGACATTGCGCCACGGACTATATGCAAAGTACTTTCTGCTGGGGACACCGGGTTGCTGCATCTCGACGCGACACTCAACACCAGTGCATGCCGCATGCGTATCTCTCGATGGGAAGGGTGTATTGTTGTGCGGAGATTCGGGTGCTGGGAAATCAACGCTCTCCTATGCATGCGCACGCGCGGGATGGACGTTTACCAGCGATGATGGGAGTTATTTGCTGAACGGTGGAACAGAACGAATGGTGACAGGCGATTGTTACCAGGTGCGTTTCCGTCCGGCATCGATAGACCTCTTTCCCGAGATAGCCGGCTTGAAGATTACGCCGCGTGCCGCAGGCAAACCCTCCATCGAAATGTCGACGCAATCAAGGACGCACCTCGTGTGCAAACCAACGGCGAAGGTAGATTTTCTGATATTTCTCAATCGACATTCAGGTGGCTCACAGGAATTGAGGCCTTACAGAAAAGATGTTGCACGCTACTTCTTGCGACAGACGCCGTTTGGATTACCAGAGACATTGGCGGTGCAGTATGAAGCTATTGAGAGTTTGCTCAAGGCTGACGTGCTGGAGCTTTGTTACACAGATTTGGATTGGGCGATCGCGCGTTTGGAAAAGCTAGTACGGGAGGGGAGCTAGTGGAGGTAATGCTTGAATCCCAGCCGCGTGATGGCGATTCAGCTTCGTTCTGGAACAATCCCGTTGCGTGGTTCCGCGAAAAAAATCTTGGCCGTCAGTATTGGACCTTCTTCGCAGTCGCCTTCTTTTTTGACGCGGGATTCAGCATCTACGTCTTCCTGTTTAATCTTTACCTTCTCGATGTTCACTTCAATGAACGCGCGATCGGCCTGATAGGCGGAGCTATGATGCTCGGCTCTCTCGCCGGATTGCTTCCGGCCGGAGCGCTGGCAAGGAAGTTCGGCATAAAGCCATTGCTTTTCTTTTGCCTGACTGCTGCGCCTCTGCTGAGTGCAACTCGCGCTGTGTGGATATGGGAACCAGCACAAATAGGCCTGGGATTCATAACCGGCGTAGCAATGTGCGGCTGGGGAGTTTGCTTTCTTCCTGCAGTGGCGCGGCTTACGACAGAGAAGAATCGCACTTCGGCTTTCACTCTGATCTTCTCCGCAAGCCTTGCAACTGCTGCAATTGGCGGTGTCATCTGCGGCTATCTGCAACAGTGGGTAGGTAGGGCAGGCCTTACGATGCAGCCGGCAGAAGTGAAGCGGGTGATCTTACTCGCCTCATGCGCGACGGCGGCTCTTGGACTTATTCCGGCGCTTCGTCTTCGGTTGCCTGCGATATTGGAAGACGAAATCGCACCGGAATTCCAGGAGTTGCGCAGGAGGTGGTTCGATGACTGGAAAATGTCACCCTTCCTGCTGAGGTTTCTGCCCTTGATGGCCGCATGGTCTGCGGTGTTGGCTTCGTTCACACCGTTTGCCAACATCTACCTGTCCCGCGACCTGAACATTCCAATAACTCAGATAGGGCTTATTTTTTCTACTGTGCAGATTGTGCAGTTCAGTCTTGGACTTTTCGCGCCGTTCATATTTCGCGCAGTGGGCCTGGTGAATGGGATTGTCGCGATGCAGATCTTTGCGGCTGCAACTCTCGCCTTACTGGCTGGCACTCGTAACAGCAAGCTCGCAATTGCACTCTACCTGGTATTTGCCGCCGTGCAGTGGATGTGCGCACCGGGCCTCTACAACCTGCTAATGAACGAAACACCAGACAAAGATCGCAGCACAGCGTCAGCGATGACGATGTTTTCCAGCTCGCTGGCTGGATCAGGAGCAACCGCTGGGGCCGGCATCCTGTTTACGCGGTTCGGCTATCCTCCGGTGTTGGTTGCTATCGCGACACTAGCGGTGTCGGTTGCTGTGCTGTTCAGGCTCTTGATGAGGCACTCAATATCGCCTGATCTGAATGTGCAATCGTAGCTACAAAGTTGTGGTGTTCCCTATAGAAGTCACAGGAGACTAGAGATGAAACGAATAGCGGCATTACTGCTGCTGGCATTCTCCGCGTTCGCGCCGGCACAAAATTCTCGGGCTGGTGAAGTGCAGCTTCTCTGCCATCGCACAGCGAATCAGGATGTGCCGGAAAATACGCTCGAATCGTTGGAAGAGGCTGCCTTGCTGGGATGCAACGTAGTGGAGATAGATCTGCGCAGAACGCTGGATGGAAGGATTGTGCTGAATCACGACGGCATTCTGGAGCGGCTCACTGACGGCATCGGTGAGGTGGAGCAGACCTACTACGACGACTTACAAATGCGCGACGCAGGCGGATGGATGGGGGAGCGCTTCAAAGGCCTGAGGATTACGCTCTTTGAAGATGCATTGCGATTAGCTCGCGCGAGGGACATTCGGTTGGTCCTCGACATTAAGACGAAAGGCATAGGCGCTGAAGTACTGGAGCTGGTACGGCGCGAAGGCATGCTTGAGCGTGTCCAGTTCAATGGTGAGTGGGATGATGTGAAGAAACTGTATCCCGGTGCTACGACTGCAGGCGACAGAACAGCGTGGGTACAACCGGGAGTGAGCGCGGAGCAGGTTAACGCATTTCACGAACAAGATAAGAAGGTGGTTGCGAACTTTTCGGCGAACAAGCATGAGATGGATCTCGCTGGAATGAAGGCCGCTGTCGCCGCAGGCGTCGATGGCATCAATGTGGATTACCCGCGTCTGGGAGCCGATGCGGTAAGGCGTCCGGTGGAGCTTCGATTGAAGGCGCTGATCGCACAGGCCAACAGCGGTGAAAGCTCGGAGCGATCCAGAGCGATTCTTGAACTGTCGCGATATCGTGGGTTTTATTTGCAGAGCGAGTTCGTGTGTTGGCTGCTCGATGGCGACGATCATGTGTCGCGAGCGGCGGCGATAGCACTATTAAAGGCCAGGCCGAAGACACCAGCAGTAGTCTTTGGCAAGGCACTTCAATCAGATCACAGCGATGCACGAGCCAATGCCGCGTGGGCTTTGGGAATGACCGGTGCTGACGCCAGCGTGTTACTACCACTGCTACGGGATAAAGATTTGCACGTCTTGCAGGAGACACTGATGGCGCTGGGACGTATGCCGGGTGACGTGGACGCGAAGGTCCTGCTCCCGCTATTGAGCTATGCAAATCCCGGTGTGCGTGGAGCAGCGGCACTGGCCCTTGCTAGTCATCAGCCGGAGGTGGCGCTCAAGGCGATTCCGCCGCAATTGCAAATCGAGATGAAGACTGCAATAAGACTTGGCCAAGATTATGAGCGAAGAGGCCGGCCTAGGCTGACGCAAGCGGAGACGGATGAGATTACGGGGCACTTTCGCTGCCAGATGAAAATGGTGCAGGCTCTCTCGATGCTTAAAGTTCCCGGAGCCTTGCGGGTCCTTGAAGACCAGGCGTTTCGTCCAGGCGAAGACTCAGCTCAGTATGATGGCATCGTATCGACGTTTCAATTGTGGGATAAGATTGGGCGCGACGCGCAACCTGCGGTACAGGCACTTGCATCCTCTGACATGCAACTGGCCGACCGTACGGAGTGGATGCTTATTCAGGCTGGCCGCGGTGTGCTTCCCGATGTTCGCAAGGCTTTGAGCAGCGATAATTCCGCTGTTCGTGAACGGGCGATTCGTATTGTGGCCTGGCAGGGCGACATCGATTCGATCGGAACGCTGCAGGCGATGCAGAAAACGAGTGCCTCGGATACTGCATTGATTGCATGGGCCGTGGAGAAGATTGAGAGTTTTCAGCCACAGCCCTGATCTAGCCGCGCGGTTGTTATGGATTGAGGAAGCGCAATAGCTCGTCTTCATCGTGTTTGCTGAGCGACGCGCGAACACGCATATGCCGCACGATCGTGCCGGAGATGCGAGGTGAAAAGCCATCTGGCGGTCGGTGACAGCGGGCGCAGTTCTGCTGGAAGATGCGATCGCCCTCACTCTCTTTCTGCTGTGCTGCAGGTGCGTTGGATGCCTGTTTGGCTGGCTGAGAGGCAGGCGGATGATCCTGAGCAGAGGCCTGCATGAATAAGGTTGCCGCTAGCGCAATGACGAAGATAGAAATGTAGTGTCGAGCGTTCAATGTCATTTTCCTTTCCAGGCTGGGAAGAGGAAGCGATATACGATTCCGGTTTCCCAAATATTGTGATCGCCGGTAGAAGAGAACTGCCGCGCATAGCTGGTAAGAATCCGAGTGTTGTGGGGCAGATCATAGTTGAGCGCGAAGTCGACGCGCTGCGTATTCACAAGCGGCAGACCGTCACTGACTATAGTGTCGCGCCGGAATGTCTGCTGCATGCGGAGCACAGGTTGGAAGCGGCCGATAAAGCTCTCATAGCCGCCAAACTTCAGGATGTGGTAGTCCGCCTCAACCCAGTAGCCCTGGGCATGATGGCCACGAGCGTATTCAGAGCGCAACCGTAGGCCGCTGTCCTTCGGCTCCCACCACACGTGGGCGCCATAGAAATTCTCATGAGTGCCTTGAAGCAACCGATTGTATGAGAGCCCCACTTCCAACCGTTGATCGGGCAGGTAAAGGCTTGCCCGTCCGCCTGATGAACGTTGCGCAGTGAATTGTTCAACGCCAACACGGCTTGAGAAGTAGGCCGCGTAGTCGATGGAATATTTACGGCGAGCAATTGCGGATCCTCGAACCATGCCGCCGGTGCCTGTGCCGGTCGACATGAGGCCGAGACTGGTAACGAGCGGACCGTCTTGAAAATTGCCAATCCAGATGGGAGAGAGACGCTCGTTGTATGTGCCGAATGGAAGCAGAAAGGAGCCGACAACGATTGTTATGTGGGACGAAACAACGATGTCTCCCTGAAGATAGGTGAGGCCGACAAAGTGCGAATGATCGTATCCAGACTCACCGTTACCCTTTGGTGCGAAGGCTTCAAGGAGTGCCGCTCGTGATTCGATAAGAACGTGCTGACCGATTGGCGCGGCAATCAATGGTTCAATGATCGGAGTGTAGGATGTGTTGCCTGCATTTGTGTTGGTGAGGAAGGCCACGCCTCCGGAGAGAAGTGGGGTGTCCTGGGCTGGTCCCGGACGCGCAACGCAAAGTACAGTAAGACCAAGCGCGATCGTCCTTATTGACCGCGCCACAGTTGAGGAGATAGAAGTTGGTATCAGACGCAGCATGTTCTCACGGTATCGTCAGGGGTTTTCTTATGTGTCGTGGCCTCGTCTGCGTCTTGTCACTTGATTGTCACTTCCAAAACAAAGCGCAAAAACGAACACATCATGTCAACCCTAAACAGTGCGTTTAATGACCGCAACAAATCAGTGACAATCGATTGACACTGATCTGACATGCCTTCAGGGTCGTGCCGTTTAGAGTCAGATCAACATCTGAGATGCTTCCTTTCGCGGGTGTTTCAAGTGTCGGTTTGGATATATGACCGCATCGTTTCGCTCTACGATCACATACGACGATATGCATACATTGGAAATCAATGCGCGGCCGAGCCATCTAAGCCGCACACAGGAACTGCGCGAAGCCATCCTACTGATCTTTTGCACGCCGGTTCCGGAGCAATGCGCGCTTCTTGAAGGTCTATCTGACAGGCAGTGGAAGCCACTGCTGCACTGGCTCGACACAAGCGGGCTCGCGCTCTATTTTCTGGATCGCCTTACTACTCTTGGCCTCCGCGAGATACTACCTCCCGCAGTCCTGTCGCGACTTGCTCAAAACCTGGTAGACAGCAGAGCTCGAATCGATGCGATGATCGCCGAATCGAACGCGATCCAACGCAGCTTCCAGAATGTTGGACTTAGCTACGCTGTGCTGAAGGGTTTCTCCTTATGGCCCACGTCTGTACCAAAACTGGAGCTGCGATCACAGCTCGATATAGATTTTCTGATGGCGGAGAAGAGCTCCACTGAGGCGCGGAAGATTCTTGAGGCAAGAGGCTATCATCTGCATGCAATTAGCGGCAGGAGTTGGGAGTTCAAGGCCAATCAGAGTGCCGCGTACACGCTAAAGGATTTGTATAAACCGACGCCGCAACGCTCTGTTGAACTCCACATCGATATACCCGATGAACGCAAAGGCTCGTTATTGGAGCGGACAGACAACATTTGCTTTCAAGGCGTTTGCATGCCTGTTCTTTCGCCGGTTGATCTTTTTCTGGGGCAGGCTCTGCATCTGTACAAGCATCTGCGCAGTGAGTTTTCGCGTGCTTCGCACATCCTCGAGTTTCGTAATCATGTGATTGCGCGATATCAGGACTGTTTGTTTTGGGAGCAATTGAGGGCGATAGGGGAAGGTGAGTCCAGGGCAACCACCGGTCTTGGCTTTGTAACGCTATTGATTTCGCAAACGATGGGAGAGTTTGCGCCCAAAGATCTCACCTGCTGGACCGTCGACAGATTGCCTGCGCAAATGCGCAAATGGATCGAGCTTTACGGGTTTCGAACCGTTTTTAGAAGCTTCACTGGCAGCAAACTTCATCTGTTGCTCGAGACTGGGGCGCAGATGCCGGGTTCGCCGTCCCGACGATCTTTGCGGCGGGCGTTGCTGCCATTGAGATTGCCGCCGGCAATTGCACAGGCGGAGCCGAATGAGACTCCGCGAGCTTGGCTGCGACGCCACCGCCGGCAGGCGTACTTCATCCTCTTTCGGCTGCGTTTTCACGTAATAGAGGGCCTTCGCTATCTATACGAGTCAATCCGGTGGCGGCGTCATCTCAGACAGCTCCAACGATGACAAAGCGCCTGATTTACGGGTGGAAAGTCATTACGACAAGATCCTGACATTTGCTTGACACACGTATGACACGCTAACTGTCTCAACTAACTACAGTGGGTATGGCAGCATAACGAGATCAATGAACATCAAGGCAATCGGACAGTTACGATCGAGTCATTCAAATGTCACGCATATCAATTTAGCAACTGCTACCCATGGAGAACTCATGAAGAAACGGTTGGCGCTACTTTTCATCCCCGTCTTAATTCTGGGCGCTTTTGCGCTTCTCAATCGCGTGGCGGCAGCCGACGCCACACCGCGCAGGGTCGAAATAAGTGCAACCCGCTTTGCGTACACTCCCGGAGAAATCACCCTGAAGAAGAATGAACCGGTTGTACTGGTGTTGAAAAGCACGGACGTTGCGCATGGCATTAAGTTTAAAGAACTGAATGTCGAAGTCAAGGTAAGTAAAGGCGGAACGGGTCAGGTGCAGTTCACGCCGACTAAATTAGGGACGTTCGTAGGCCATTGCTCGGTCTTCTGCGGTTCAGGGCACGGAAAGATGGCCCTGACGCTTAACGTCGTGGAGTAAAGATGCGCCCCTTCGCATTCCTGGTATCGACTGTAGTCTTTGTCGTCTTGGCTGGTTGCAAGGCTGATCCGCCGGGCAAAGTTCATCGGAGCATTGTGACATTCGCCAAACATCGGATTTTTGTAGGAAACAAGAGCGAGAAGAATCCTCTGCCTGCAAATGCCCAGACGATTTCGGACGGGAAAGAGGCGTTTTCTCACTATTGCGTGGCATGTCACGGCATGGACGGTCAAAATACGGGCGTTCCATTTGTGGAACATATGTCGCCACCGGTTCCATCACTGGCTTCCAGTGAAGTGCAGGGATATACCGACGGGCAATTGAAATGGGTAATCGATAACGGTCTTTGGCCATCTGGTATGCCAGGGTCCAAGGGGACGTTGAGTGACGATGAAATCTGGTCGATTGTAGTCTTTATCCGGCACCTCCCTCCGGCCGGGAGCCTGGGAGAACCCGAGATGTATAGTCACTAATCGGGCACTTCGGTTGCGAGATTGTGGTAATTTGCACCATCATCCTGACAGCGGGACGCACTTTCGGCCAGAATGAATGTGGAAGGACTGAGGAGATGATCAAAGAAATCGATTCAGCGGCTGAAATGGAAAGCAATGTCCCTGCAGTCAAGCTCGGCACAATCCTCATCGTCGAAGACGATCCGCGCATGCAAAAAGTGCTGCGGAGAATGTTCGTCGAAGAGGGTTACTCGATCGCCGTAGCCTCAGATGGACAGACAGGACTTGAGCTATTTCGTAGTGAACGTCCCGTAGCTGTGGTGCTTGACCTGATCCTGCCCCAGATTTCCGGGCGGGAATTGTGTCAGATGTTTAAGACCATCTCCGTCGATACGCCGATTGTCGTTCTCAGCGCTATCACCGACGTAGTTGATAAAGTGCTTCTTCTTGAACTCGGCGCGGATGACTACGTTACCAAGCCTTTTAGCCCGCGTGAGTTGACAGCCCGCGTGCAGGCCGCCATTCGGAGACAGCGAAAACCTGCGATGCCGTCTGTTTACCGTTTTGGCGAATGCGAGGTCGACTTTCAAAAAATGAGTGTCGTGCGGGCGGGATCAGGAGTTACTTTGACTGCACACGAGTTTAAGCTGTTGAAGTTCTTTACTGAGAATGCCGAACGGGTACTTACTCGCGAACTCTTGCTAAACGAGGTGTGGGGTTATAACTTCTATCCAACAACTCGTACGGTGGATAACCAGATTCTGAAGCTTCGGCAGAAGCTGGAACCAGATCCAGCAAACCCGAAGCATTTGCTCACGATTTACGGTGCAGGATACAAATTTGTTCCATAGGGTCAGGGTGCGGCCTTTGCCAGAATTTCGGGCCAGTTTTTGGAGTAGAGCCTATGCAGAATGAGCGGGGCATTCGAACGCGAGTGCTGCTTGTGGCTGCAATGGCGTTCATTATTGCAGTTGTGACCAGCAGCAGCCTGTTGCTGGTGCGCCATCGTTTGCTGAGTCAGGTCAATGATGACCTTTCTCGCGATCTGACCCGTTCCGTCACGACATTTCAAGATCTGCAAACGGAACGCCTGGCGGCTCTGGAACGTGAGAATGCGCTCCTCGCCGATCTGCCAAGCCTCAAGGCATTGATGACGTCGAGCGACGACCTTACTATTCAGGATGGTTCAGTTGAGTTCTGGAGAGTGAGTGGCAACGACCTGTTCGCCCTCGCCGATAGAAACGGCCGCATCGTAGCGCAGTACGCCAAGGGCGAAAGGGCGGACGCCGGGTTACGTGCGGGACTGGCATCTCTTTTGACGTCGTCATCCAAGCGATATTTAGTAGGAGACGGCCGGCTATTTGCATGCTCAGTGCAGCCGCTTTACTTCGGAAGCAATGAAACCGGAACGCTCCTGGGATACGTGATAAGCGGCATCGCAATTGAGCGAAGCACACTACGACAGATCAGCGAGCCGACGGGAGTCGAAGTTACATTTCTAAGTAGTGGCAAGACCGTTGCCAGCACACTTGAATCCTCATTGCAAGCTCGTCTGGAAGGGCAGCGGAGTCTTGCTATGGGGGTGCCGCAGGCCGAAACTTCTGTCAGCCTTGGAGACGACCGATATCTGGCGGCAACACAGGATCTCTCTTACGGAGCCTCGGCTCCATTGCACCTTGTCGTGCTGAAGTCCTTTGGCCCGGCGGAAGAGTCGATTCGTAGGATCGATCGTCTTGTCCTCATAGCCGGTTTGTTCTCACTTTTACTTGGCACGGCTCTCATGATGACGCTCTCTCAAGCAGTGACAAAGCCCATTGAGGAACTTGCAAAAGGCGTAAGAGCATTTGGTGTGGGCGATGGAGCACATCGTGTTCCTCGTTACGGCACTTACGAAGTGCGAGAGCTGAGTGCAGTCTTTGCAGGCATGCGCGAAGAGATACAGCAGGCTAATCACGCTCTGTTGGAGTCGGAGCGGCTTGCGACGATTGGCCGCATGGCCAGCTCTGTTTCGCACGACCTGCGACATTACCTGGCCGCAGTCTATGCCAACGCGGAGTTCTTGGCCTCAGCGCAACTCTCCCCGCAGGAGCGCGCCGAAATCTTTGCCGATATCCGCGCAGCGGTACACGGCACCACCGAGATGATTGAGTCATTGCTCATTTTCAGCAGAACCGGTTCAGCGATGCGACGTTCTCCGGAATTGATTTCAGTATTGCTGGAGCGGGCGACTGTGCTGGTCCGGGCTCACCCGGATGCAGTCGGCGCTACATTTGAGATCCGCCACGGCAGTCCGGTGGATACCGCCGCCGTTGTAGACGGAAAGCAGATCGAGCGCGCTTTTTACAATCTTCTTCTCAATGCCTGCCAGTCAGTTCGTTCTGAAGGAAGAGCCGCGGAGGTCGTCGTCTCTCTTGAAGCCCACGAAGGACAGATTATTCTGAATGTTGTGGACAATGGCAGTGGTGTTCCGGAAGGTATACGAAAGACCCTCTTCGATCCGTTCGTCAGTGAGGGCAAGCAGAAGGGAACCGGTCTTGGGCTTACGCTGGCTCATCGTATCGCAGTAGAGCACGGAGGCGAAGTAATTCTGCTCAGCACGCGTCCAGGCGAGACAATCTTTCAGATGAAGGTGGCTCAGGAGCTTCACATTTCACCAGCGACGAGTGCGGTGGATCGAGATAAAGTGGTAGCAGAATGAGACAGAGCGGCCTTCAGTCGAAGTCCAGACGTCACCGGTCTTTGCCCAGCACACGATACGTGCCGTTACTCATCTTTGCGCTGCTCGGACCTGCTCGAGGAGTTGTGAAAGCTCAGAGCATGACGCAGGAAGAGCTGACCCAGCAGATTCAAAAACTGAGCGATGCGATGGCCCGCACGCAGTCACAGATTGAGCAGTCACAGCGCGATATGGAAGAGATGCGCCGTCAACTCTCTGCTCTGCAGCAGCAGGTCGCAAAGGGTGGAGGAACAACAAACCCACCATCGCCGCCGCCATCTCCTGCGCCCCCAACAGTAGAGGCTCTGAACGAAAAACAGGCGATGGATGAAGCGCAGATCGCTACGCATGAACAAACCAAGGTTGAGAGCGATTCGAAGTATCCCGTAAAAATTAATGGATTGTTGCTCTTTAATGGCTTCGTGAATACATCAAAGGTCGACATTGCGGCTACCCCTACTGTTGCTTTAGGTGGTCCGGGCAGCTCCGGCGCCTCAATCCGTCAGACAAGGCTTGGCATCGAAGCGCGGGGCCCTCATTTACTAGGCGCGCGAAGCTATGGCGATATCAGCGCCGACTTTAATGCCTATCAAGCTCCAGCCGTAAACACCACATCGAACGCTGGCGTAGTTACGTATTCCAACGCCTACAACGAAAACAACGCATTGTTGCGTTTGCGCACCGCGCACGCAGGGCTCAATTGGGAGCGAACGCAAGCGTACTTCTCCTATGATCGCCCCATTCTCAACCCTGATTATCCTGACTCGCTTACTGCTGTGTCCATGCCGCCACTCGCGTGGTCCGGCAACTTGTGGGCGTGGAATCCGCAGGTCGGGGTGGCCCACAATTTTAGCCTTTCGGCATCGCAGCAGCTCAGGCTCGAGGCAGCGCTGATCGATGCTGCCGACGCGCCACTTGTGCCGTTGCTTCCTGCGGGCGTCTACCAGCGTCCGTCTGTCGTAAGCACCGCAGAACGGAGCCGCTGGCCAGGCGCAGAAGCGCGTATTGCATGGCAGGGGTCAAGGTCAGACGAGAGCACTCACTTTGGAGTTGGCGGATATTTTTCGCCCCATCGCACATCCGATCGCTTCACTTTTGACGCATGGGCTGCAACCGCCGACTATCGACTGTCTTTTCCGGCACGTCTCTCTCTCGTTGGGAGCGCCTATCGTGGGTTGGCGTTGGGTGGACTCGGAGCCGGCGGATACAAGGATTACGTTTACGGCATCGACTCGGACTCCGGCTGGGTTTATCATCGCGCTCTCGATGATGTCGGTGGCTGGTCGCAGTTAAAGGAGAGAGTCAACGAACGCCTGGAGTTCAACGCAGCTATCGGCATTGACGAACTCTTCGCAAAACAGTTGCGGCCTTATGCCGGTCCTTACCCGGCTGCATACCAAAACCTGGCGCGCAACCGCACCTTCACCGGCAATGTTATCTTCAGTCCGAGCGCATATCTGCTGTTTTCGCTTGAATATCGCTATATTGTCAGCTCGCCTGTAGTAGGCTCATCGGCAGCAAGCAGTATCATTGGCCTGGGGGCTGGATACAAGTTTTGAAGCGATGGAAGCTATTCGGTAACGGGTTTCTCTGTGCCGTCGCCATAACATCCCATTTCGCCGTTGCCCAGGGCAATCCATCGCAAGCGGGGAAGGCCGAAGTTCGTCTGCATCTTGGCTTTCCGGGACAGACGAAATCACGTCCCGTTCCTGCTGTTGTCTGGCTGGAACCGATGGCAGGCACACCTTCGCTGCCATTTTTACCCAGCGGTAGATACCGCCTGCTGCAGAAGAACCGCACATTTGCACCGCATCTGCTGGTCGTTCCGGTGGGCAGCGTCGTGTCTTTTCCAAATGCCGATCCGTTCTTTCACAACGTCTTCTCGCTCTTTGATGGAAAACGATTTGACCTGGGACTCTACGAGGCTGGAACAACTAAAGAAGTGCCGTTTACTCGTGAGGGCGTCTCATATATCTTTTGCAATATTCATCCTGAAATGAGCGCGGTAATTCTGGCTCTCATCACGCCACTCTATGATGTAGCGGACGATAAAGAGGCGTTTGTTCTGCATGGCGTGCCGCCAGGGGACTATCAATTGCACCTTTGGGTGGAAGGCCTGCCGCAATTGACGCTCGATCGATTGGGGCACCAGGTTCATCTCGTTTCGGGCTCTCAGGATCTGGGCGAAGTGCGCGTTCCTGGGGTGCCGAAGAGTATCGTCAATCACACGAATAAATTCGACAAGCCATACGATCAGGACTCGAAAAAGAAATACTGACCCCTACACTGGAAGGGCATGAGCGCAGCCATCGAGTTTCGAGAAGTTTCCTTCGCAACTCCCGAAGGGCGGCTACTCCTAGATAGCATTACGCTCCCAATTGAACAGGGAACTACCACCGTTCTCCTCGGCCGCAGTGGTTCCGGCAAGACCACACTCCTGCGCACCGTTAATCGCATGGTGGAACCCACCGGCGGAGAGATTCGCATCAACGGACAAAGCGTGCGCGAAAGCGACATCATCACGCTGCGCCGCGGCATTGGCTATGTTATCCAGGAGACAGGCCTTTTTCCTCACTTCACCGTTGAGCGTAATGCCGCAGTCGTGCTTGAGGCAGAGGGCCGTCCGCATGCAGAGCGCATCCAACGCAGCCATGAACTGCTTTCACTGGCGGGGCTCGACGCGGCGACATTTGCGGGCCGCTATCCCCATCAGCTTTCCGGCGGCCAGCGCCAACGTGTCGGTCTGGCTCGCGCTCTCGCGGCCGATCCTGCAATTCTGCTGATGGATGAGCCCTTTGGTGCTCTTGATCCACTCACGCGAGCGGAGATGCAGGACATGCTGCGCAACGTTCTGACGCGCATGCGCAAGACAGTTCTTCTTGTTACGCACGATCTGAACGAGGCGCTCTATCTCGCTGATCACATTGCGCTAATGGGTGAAGGGCGACTATTGGCAAATCTTGCACCGAAAGAGTTTCTGCAATCGCGCGAACCCGAAGTAGAGGCGTATCTTCGCGCGTTTTATCGTGGCGAACGCGATGCGTCGCAAGCGAGGCAGAGATGACTCTGATCTCAATTGCCCAAGCCGGCTTCCTGAGCCAATATGGCGGCGAAATACTGACGTTGACGATCGAGCACATATGGCTCACCGGCGCCGCAATGCTCTTTGCGGCGGCCATTGCAATACCAACAGGCATCTGGCTAACGCGCTCACCCCGATGGGCGCGGCCGATTCTCGCAGTGGCGAATATCCTGCAGACGATTCCATCTCTGGCGATGTTCGGCTTTCTCCTTCCTCTGCCGTGGCTCGGAGATCGCGCTGCTCGCATTGCTATCGTGGCGCTGACTGCATACGCACTGCTTCCAATACTTCGAAATACCTACGCGGGCATTCGCGGCATTGATCCCTCGATTATTGAAGTAGCCCAGGCCCTCGGGCTTACTAGCCGCCAGCGCCTGATAAAGATCGAATTACCGCTTGCCGCATCGCTCATTCTCGCCGGCATCAGGACGGCTACCGTCACCTGCGTCGGAATCGCAACCATTGCAGCGGCTGTCGGTGCGGGAGGACTCGGCGAGTTGATCTTTCGCGGAGTTGCCTCAATCGACAATCGCCTGGTGCTTGCGGGAGCCGTTCCGGCCGCGTTGTTGGCGCTGATTGCGGATGCAGGCCTTGGTCTGCTCGAACGACGCCTACGGATGCCTGGCAGATGAGGCGCGCGCGTCTCGCCGTCGCGATCGTTGCCCAGGCTTTTTGCCTCCTCCTGATCAGCTGCGCGCCACCGCGTCCGGATCACCCCGTAATCGGAGCCAAGAACTTCACCGAGCAGGTAATTCTCGGCGAACTTCTCGCCCAGGAGATCGAGGCCAAGACACACCTCAAAGTTGAACGCCGTTTCTATCTTGCCGGTAGCTATATCTGCTACCAGGCGTTGGTCTCAGGGCGCATCGACGCCTACGTTGAGTACACCGGAACCGCGCTTACTGCAGTGCTGAAACAGCCTATTGCGCGTGACGCAACAGATGCCCAGTCTGTGTTCAACACTGTGCGCAGCCTGTATGCCTCTCGATACAACGTCGCTGTTGCCAGCCCGTTGGGTTTTGAAAACACCTTCGCTATGGTTATCCGCGGCGACGATGCACGCGCCTTGCACCTGACTACGTTGAGCGAAGCCGCACGCTACACGCCGAGGTGGCGGCTCGGCGTCGGTTATGAATTTGAGCAGCGCCCTGACGGCCTGAGGGGAATGAGCGCCGCCTACGGACTGACATTCGCGGCCGCACCGCGCACCATGGACCTTGGCCTGCTTTATCGCGCGCTCAATGCTCACCAGGTTGATATCATCGCCGCTAATTCAACCGACGGTCCGATTCGTGAGTTCGGTCTGACTGCTCTTGAAGACGATAAGCATTACTTCCCGCCCTATCAGGCCGTCCCTCTGGTGCGCTCGGAGGCGCTTAAACGCTGGCCGCAGATTCAAGTCGCGCTCGATGCCCTTGCGGGCAAGGTTACTGCTGAAAACATGCGCGCAATGAATGAAGCGGTCGACGCGCAGCATCGTGATCCTGCGGAAATCGTGCGAGAGTTTCGTAGCAAGACGGACCTTTGATGAGCTGCCCCAAAACATAAAGACCCAGAGATTGTGAGCTAACTGATGGTTAAAAGTAAGTTACAAAACGGCTCATGATTCCGTTGGACTACCCCATCAAATCCTGTAGACACAACAACAACTGGCGTCCGACCACCTCGGCAAGATACTATTCGCTCGCGCGATTTCGACATCATGAGCCGTTTCGGACAGCCTCACTCCTCCGGCGTGCTTTTGAATGAAAGGCGCAATTCCGCACAGAGCGCAGCGAAGATTCGCTCTCACTCAAGGAGAAGACATCATGGCAGAAAACACTGGGGTCGTTTATTTGGGACAGAACCATGTCGAAGTTCAGTCGATCGACTTTCCCAAGATGCAGAATCCCGCTGGAAAAAAGATCAATCATGCGGTGATTCTCAAAGTTGTCGCGACCAATATCTGTGGCTCCGACCAGCACATGGTGCGCGGTCGCACCACAGCCCCGACAGGTTTGGTTCTAGGGCATGAAATTACCGGAGAAATCATCGAAGCCGGTGCCGACGTTGAATATTTAAGCGTCGGCGATCTCGTTACCGTTCCCTTCAACGTCGCCTGTGGCCGCTGCCGGACATGCCGTGACCAGCAGACAGGCGTCTGCCTCAATGTCAATCCCGGACGTGCCGGCGGAGCATATGGCTACGTCGATATGGGCGGCTGGGTTGGCGGTCAGGCAGAGTACGTGATGGTTCCGTATGCAGATTTCAATCTGATCAAGTTTCCTGATAAAGCCCAGGCGATGGAGAAGATTAAAGATCTCACGATGCTCTCAGACATCCTGCCCACGGGATTTCATGGCGCAGTGAATGCGGGCTGCGGTGTCGGTTCCATCGTTTACATCGCAGGTGCAGGCCCGGTTGGCCTGGCCGCCGCAGCCTCTGCAGATATTCTTGGCGCGGCGATTGTAATGATTGGAGACATGAACGCTGATCGTCTGAAGCATGCCGCTAGTGTGGGCTTCACTCCTATCGATCTGACCAAGGGAAATGACCTTGGCGAACTCATCGCAGCAGTTGTTGGAAAGCCGGAAGTAGATGCGGCCGTCGATGCCGTGGGCTTCGAGGCTCGCGCGCACGGCAAGAACGGACAAGAGGCACCCGCGACGGTGCTCAATTCACTCATGTCAATCGTTCGCGCCTCGGGCGCCATTGGAATTCCGGGCTTGTATGTCACTGAAGATCCGGGCGGAATCGATGCAGCCGCAAAGACAGGCAACCTGAGCATGCGCTTCGGCCTGGGATGGGCGAAGTCGCATCGCTTCTACACCGGGCAGACGCCTGTGCTCAAGTACAACCGTCAGCTGATGCAGGCGATTCTGCATGACCGTCTGCCGATCGCAAAAATCGTGAATGCAACAGTAATTACGCTGCCTGAAGCACCAAAGGGATACAAGGATTTCGATGCGGGCGCAGCGAGGAAGTTTATTCTCAATCCGCACGGCCTGGTGCATTAAGAGCCCTGCGTGCTGAGCTAATCATCGAGCAGTACGATCAGACTTAACTCAGGACTTGGAATCTCAGCCGGAACGTAAACGCCGACCTGGCGGGTCTGCAGAATGTGCTCCCAGCATGGCCCGCCACGGTTGACGCTGAAATACTGTGCCTCGACGCGAGCGGCGATCTGCGGCGGCGGAACGGAAAGATGGTTCAGAGGCAGGCCCGGCAGTGCTCGCTTGATCAATTCCAGAACAAAGCGTGCAGAACACATCTTGGTCAGCTTGGGTACCCGAGCGATCAGATCTGCTTCACCGATCGGCGACTGAATCTCCAGAATCCAGCGCGCCGGCCCTATGCAGCGCTCATCTCGTATATCGCCTTGGTAGAGGAAGCTCTCAACCTGATGCAGCGGAATCTTGATTGCCTTTGACGGCATCACGATCTCCAGATGCCGGCGGATATGTTCATCCAATGCGGCAAACTGGGTACCGAGATCCCAATGGTTGTAAGCGGGCAGCGAACGAGGATGCACCTCAAGCCCAAAGGTGCAAAGCGCGCCTGCCAGTCGCGACATCTCGCGGAAAAGCTCTTGTGGATGAATATGGCGCGCGATCAGATAATGACGCAGCGGAGAGACGTTGGAGTTGAGCGCATGCAGGAACCAATACTGGGCCACATGGCGCGCTGACATGCCGGCCTGAAAGACCCCATTGCGCTGCTGCTGCTCCTGCGTAAAGACCGTGCTCTTCTCATCCAGAATGTCGATGAGGCGGTTCAACATCCCAGTCAACACTGGGCTGGCTGCGAGGCTCAGGCACGGCGGCACAAAGGTCATATCCACTTCGTAATGCCCCGCGCCATCTCGCAGAATGCGCACCACGGGCAAGCTGACGTATTTCTCAGTGATCTCAGCCTCGGCCAGCAGGACCAGATTCTTGCGGCCGATCTTGATTTGCTTCTCATCGAGGCCAGTGTTCTGATCTGGCATTGACTGCTCGGCGCCAAGATAGCGAACGGTTGCAGAGTTATTTTCAAGGCTCGTATTCTGCCCGTCGCGCAGCGTACTCGGCACCGCCAGATGCATTGTCAGATGGTCCGCAACCGGTGAAAACAGTGCTGCAAACTCGCGCGGATTCGGGGCAACATCGGAGCCTGGGAGATCGAAGGCCAGCCCATCTTCAAAAAGACCGCGGGCATGCGTCAGAGCAATTGAACCGTTGCGCAAAGCGTCCAGATCAAACTGCAGGCCCGCAAATCCAAATGCATCGCGCCACAGGCTCGCAGTCACAAAATTCAGCGAGTCCTCAAAGTAGCGGCTCTGGGCCTGGAAGTGATGCGGGCCGAGGTACATTCCCTCCGACCAGACGGGTTTGGTGAGCATTCGCATATCGTTCAGCCCGCCTCTGGCAGCAGGATGATTAACTCCATCTCGGGGTTCGGAAGATCGCCAGGCACGTGCGCGGCAAAATTGCGCGCGCGGGTCACCGTCTCCCACGCCGCGCCAGACTGGTTCAGGCTGAAGTACTGAAACTTAAGCTTTATAGGGATAGCATTTGGCGGGCTGCTCACATGCGTGAGCGTCAAGCCGGGCAGCGCAGCGTTGATTAGCTGCTCAATATGGGTCGCTGAACACGCCTTCACCAGTTGTGGCACGCGGCGAATGATCGTGTCCTCGCTCGCGTCCGCTGAAAACGCCAGATACATACGCGTGTTCTTCAGATACTTGTCCTGGTCGATCGCCGCGGCATAAATCGTGTTCTTCACATGAGCCAGCGGCAGCGAGACAACGTTCGTCTTCACAACCGTATCGAGCAGAATGCGCAGCTTCTCATCCAGATCGGTAAAGACTTTGCTCAGGTTCTGATGGTCGTAGAGCGGCAGATCGCGCGGCCGGATTGTCGTGGAAAAGGTAGTCAATGACGCGCCGAGCGCCGTAAGAGCAGAAAACAACTCTTCGGGATGGCAGCGCTGCCCCTGCAGCAGATGATTGAGTACCGGAATATTGGAGTTGACCGTGTACAGCAGCCAGAAATTGGCAATATCCGAAGCATTGAAGTCGGCCAGGCTCTGATTTTTCTGTCTTCGCATGCCCGCAAGCTGCGCGCTTTTCGCAGCCAGGATTTCGAGGATACCGCTGATCAGGCTGCGCAGATAATCGCTGGCGCGTACCTCGAGCAGCGGCGGAACAAGACGCGTGTTTATGCGGAACGCACCAGCCTCTGTCTTTTCGATATTGGCAATCCGCAGCGACGAGCTGCCTTCGCGGTTTTCATTGGCGGCCAACAGGCGTAGGTTCTTTCGCGCGATCTGGATTGGCTTCTCACCCGTACCCGTATTGTCGTCACGAACGGTCGTGATCTCGGCCAGGTATCGGGAACCGGCAACGCGGCCCAAACCGGCCACATTCAACCCTTTCTGCTTGTAATCCGGGACGGTCAGGTAGATGTCCAGATCGCGCACCCCGGGGTCGAAGAACTCTGCCAGCGCCTTGGAAGGTGGTGGCTGATCTGGCCCCGGAATATCGAAGATCAGGCCATCGGGAAAGATGCCTGATGCGCGTGAGATGGCCAGTTGGCCCTCTGCCAGCAACTCCTGGTCGAGCACAAGTTCGTTGAAGCCCCAGGCGCAGAACTTCAGCGCCTGCAGCCGGAAATTCAGGCTGTCTTCGAGGAACTTGTCCTGAAGCTGCAGATGTTGCGGCGTCAGGAAGGTGCCTTTGGTCCAGAGAACGGGTTGCAGTTGTTTCATGAGCGGTGACCGGACCTTAACGATAGTAAATCACCGAAAACGGAACAAGGCGTGGCTCCCAGACGATATGGGTCGCCCACCCGGGCAAGTTGACTGGCGACGATGAAGGCCGACGTTCTCATAATGCTCTAGAAGCCCCGTTTAGCCTGATTGATTGCCTGCGTGGCCGATTGCTGAGCACCTTGCGCTGCCTGTTGTGCCTGACTCTGTGCCTGACTGGCTGCCTGCTGAACCTGCTGTCCCGCCTGCTGAGCCTGTTGCTGTGCTTGCTGAGCGGCCTGTTGAGCCTGCGCCGCGGCCTGCTGAGCTTGCTGTTGTGCCTGTTGCGCCGCTTGTTGAGCTTGTTGCGCGGCCTGCTGACCCTGTTGCTGGGCCTGATTGGCAGCCTGTTGCGCCTGCGCAGCCGCCTGCTGAGCCTGTTGCTGTGCTTGTTGAGCAGCCTGCTGTGCTTGCTGTGCCGCCTGTTGTGCCTGTTGCTGCACCTGGGCAGCCTCTTTCTTAGCATCCTGGACGGCTTGCGCTGCCTGTTGAGCCGCCTGTTGTGCCTGCTGCTGGGCCTGACTGAGCGCCTGCTGTGCGGCAGCGGCTGGGGCGGCAGGCGGAGGTGCAGCCGCTGGGGGCGGCGCAGCAGGAGCAGCCGGTGCAGCAGGAGGCGGCGCAGCAGCAGGAGCAGCTGGCCAAGCGGCACAGGCAGCGCAGCAGGCTGCAAACGATGCACAACAGGCCGCGAATCAGGCC